>Ga0209121_10004579_pt1 | contig 12855 bp, 10 predicted proteins | sample Cruoilmetagenom3_FD_187292 | JGI IMG/M metagenome (GOLD analysis project Ga0209121, IMG submission 187292) | Oil polluted marine microbial communities from Coal Oil Point, Santa Barbara, California, USA - Sample 3 (SPAdes) (version 2) | ecosystem: Environmental > Aquatic > Marine > Oil seeps ... | reverse complement strand
AACAGGTATTGAAACACGCCCAGCAGGAACGACCCCGAGCCACAGGCCGGGTCCACGATGGATAATTTGGCGACCTGTTTGGGCGTTTTGCCCTTCACCAATTCCCCCACCGTGTTTTCCACGATGTAATCCACAATGTACTTTGGCGTGTAATAGACGCCGCCCGCCTTGCGGACTTCAGGCTTTTCTTCCACCTTGGCGCGGTGCCCGGAGGTCAGCCGGATGACCTTGCCCAGAAACTGCTCGTAGACCTGGCCGAGGATTTCCACAGGAATTTCATTGAAGATGTAGGGGCTGGGATAGTAAAGGTCCTTGATGATCTCTTTGAGCACCTTATCATCAATCACCAGGGTCGGTGAGAGGGAATCGATCTCGCTGTTCTGGCGTTTTTCGGATTTGAAGTGGAACAATCCCGAGTTATAGCGCAGGTCCGCCCGGTAGAAGAGATCAATCAGATTGGCATAAATGTCAGGTTTCTGGCTGATTTCCAATAATTGGTTCTTCTCTTCGATCTGGCGGTCCTCACAGATTCGCAGGAAGATGAGCCGGTCAATGGTCATCTGGACGGCAAAATTCAATTGACGTTCATCTTCCACCTGAGGGTTGCGCAGGGCGATATTGCGGGCCAGTAATAACCGCCACTCTTCAATATCGGCCAGGAAGGCATCATCAACTTTGATGGTCCCTCGCTTGCCCGTATTGTCCTCGGCGAAGCGGTCAAAATCCCCTCTCAGGATAGCATCCCGGGAGAAAATCTCGACGATCTCATCCCACCTGTCAAGGTAATCTTCAAACCTCAACAACATGATGCGCGAAGTAGCCGGGCTGTCATCCGGTTTGGGCTTGTTACGGCAATCATAGACCGCGAACTCTTCAAAATCGGTCAGAATGGAAAGAGGTAAGTGGGCATTCCAAGCATAACGCCGCAGTTGGTAGGCCAGGCTGGCGTCCATTTCAATATTCTCGGCGGGTTTCTTGGCTTCGACGAAGAATTTCCTGACGCCCCCAACGCGAAAAGCATAATCCGGCGCTTTCTTGGAGCCATCGATTTCAACCCGGTCTTCGTGGATCACTTCCCGATATTGTAAAGCCCAGCCCTTTTTATTGGCGACATCCCAACCCAACGCTTCAAAGAAGGGGTTCAGGAACTCCTGGCGCAGTTGCGCCTCATTATAGTTATCTGATTTATAAGTGGAATAATTCCGTCGAAACTGATCTACAAGCCGATGAATAACCTCTGGAGCTGGCAACATTCCCTCCCACTGGTGATGTGATCGTAATGACTACATACCATTTTACAGTAAAAACGCTTTAGAATTTTACTTGAACCGCAATCTCCGCGTCTTATCCCCCAGGCGGGTGGTATTCAACAGGATCACCACCACAATCGCCAGCACGCCAATGCCGAGGAACGCCACGACCACATAGGGGAAGATCAATTTCATCGGGACAAAATTGCCCTCATAGGGGATCAGGCTGTAATCCGCCGCGAGGATGAGCCTATCGCCCCCCTGCAGCAGGTCTGTCACGCCAATATCCCAGGTGGCCGTGCCTGCCTGCGGCTGGTCGCCGTTGGTATTGAGGATTTGCGGGGTCTCCAGGGTGACGGTGTAACTGGCCCCGCTCAGGTCCATCAGATTGATCCCGGGGATGGTCAGGTTGGTGTTATTGATATCCAGAACCTGCTGAAAATAATAGCCCGCTTCTTCCTCATCCACCGCCAGGACAGCCCAGCCGATCCGGGGTTCATATTCCAGCAGGGCGGCAAAATCACTCACAGCCAAATCAACCGTATCCCAGGTGATGCCATTGCTCTCATAATGATCCCGGCTCACCTCGGTCACCAGATCGTCCGCTATCAAAGTGGCCAGCAGGCTTTCCAGCGACATGCCATCCGGGATCTGCTCCTGAACGGCCTCATAGGATTCCGTCTCCACCCCGAAGGCAAAATGCAGCAAGGCAGAGCCATCCTCATGCACGATCATATCCTGCTGCAGCTGCACGCACCCGCTCAGCAGGAAAAGGATGAACAAACCAGCCAGGATTTGAAGCAGTCTTTTTCGTTTCATAATAAATCTCAGGCGATTCTACCCCAGTTTATCCGACGATGGCGAAACGGGGAAACACATTTCCCCCCTCACAAGCGCTAAACATTGCAGGCCGAAACAGTCAATCCTCCCGCTGCACAAAGCGCCGGCCCACGCCCCGCACCGTTTCGAAGTACTCGTGAGTGGGGTCCAGTTCAGCCAGCCGGCTGCGCAGGCGGCTGAAGGCGTTATCAATCGCCGCTTTCTCCACCCCGCCGGCCGCCCCCGGCCAGAGGGCATCGGCGATCATCTCGTTGGTGGCAACTTCCCGCTGGTGATGGAAAAGGACAGCCAGCAGGTCAAATTGCTGCTGGGAAAGCGGTGGATCCAGCCGCTGATGATGGACATAAACTCCCCGGTTGATTTCGTCGAGCCAGATGCCCGGTGTGCGCATCTGCAGATCGGATTCCAGGAGGGTGTCTTCCGGATCCAGGAACTTGATTACGCAGACGCTGCCGATCTGGATCTCATCATTATTATGCAAGGGAACCGCTTCGCCCGGTTCAATCCGGGCCTTATTGCGAAAGACGCCATTCTTGCTGAAAAGATCCATGATCGTCCAATAGACCCCTTCAGATCGAATCTCTGCATGATGCCGGGAGACGAATGGCGATTCTAGAGGGACATCCGCAGAGGGGTCACGCCCGATGATGCAAACATTACCCTGAAGTTGCAGCTGTTCCCCTTTTCTGATCCCGGAAATAAATGACAGCTTTGGATTTTCTCTCTCCGAATGCATTTAGCCTCTCAATGCAGCCTGAACCTGGGCGTCCTCATGGATTAAATAATAGCATAATGACCCTAATTAATCTAATCTGGGAATCCCATTTTGTATAATAACAATGCAGAAATAATGTCTTGAGTTTATTTATCCGTTGAAGGGAGTCATCATGAAAAAACGCCTTCTTCTGGTCATATCCACCCTGGTTATCCTCTCCCTGGTCCTAAGCGCCTGCGAGCTGCCCTTTTCACTTCCCCAGGCAGCTGCGGAAGCCGTGATTGAGAGCGAAACCGAAGCGCCAACCCAACCAGAGGTCACCGAAGCAGTGGAGACAGCCACCGAAGAACCGGCCGAAGATCCAGACCCAATTGAGACAGAGACCGCTGGTGCCACCGAGGAAGTCACCCCCACAAGCGAACCCCAGGCCAGCCTGGACGGCACCTATGGCCCAACGGACTTTCCGGAGGGCATCAACCCCCTGACCGGTAAGGCGACCGATCCCGAATTGCTCAAGCTGCCCCCGGCGCTGGTTTCCGTTTCCAATTTCCCCGCTTCGGCCCGGCCGCAATCCGGGCTGAGCACCAGCCCAATGGTCTATGAAATTGCCATTGGCGAGGGGATGACCCGATTCCTGGCCATTTTCTACGGCGCTTTCCCTGAACATGTCAGCGGACTGACGGAAGGGCAAACCGCAGGAGATTCATCCGGCAGTTCCGGTGACAGCGGCTCCACCAGCGGCACGGCTGGGTCTGCGGGTGCGGCCAGCATCGGCCCGATCCGCTCCGGTCGCCTGCCCTATGAAGATATCCGCTCCCTTTTCTCTGGTTTCCTGGTCATGGCCTCCGCCTACAGCGGCGTGGCCCAGACCCTGAGTGACACCACCAACATCTTTGGCTCTGACGCCGATAACATCAACAGCGCACTGATTGGCGTCAACCAGCTCTATGACATGGCTTTGGAGCGCTCCGAAGGTTATCCGGGATCCAATTTCAACCTGGAAGGGATGAAATTCTCTCCTGACATTCCGGAAGGCGGCCAGAAGGCTGACACTGTCTGGGTCTTCTACAGCAACCTGAACCAGATCCAGTGGCGTTATGATGAGGAACTGGGAGCCTACGTCCGCTATGATATCAAGACAGATGGCAGCGGCGAATTCGTGATGTCCACCGACCGCCTGAATGGCAAGCCGATCACCCGGGAAAATGTGATCATCCTTTACGCCATCCATACCTATCACGCCCCCACCTTGATCGACATTTCGCTGACCAATATCCCCCCGATGCCAGCCCTGCTCTTCAGGGATGGTCAGGTAATCGAGATCAAATGGACTTCCCAATTTGGTGAATACGAAAAAGAAACCGGCCTGCTGCGGCCGATCCGCTATATTGATGAAAACGGCGACCCGGTGGCTTTGAAGAACGGTCTGACCTGGGTGGAAGTAATGTCCACATCCAGTTACGCTGTCGAATCGGAAATCAGTGAAAACCCCTTCTTCCCCATCAAACAGGGTGACGGCACAGGCCTCTGGCTGATCCGCTATAAAGGGACTTACTAACCTATCGTCTTCATTACTCTCTCCTGAAAAATCAACCCTCCTGTGAATAGGAGGGTTGATTGATTCTGGCTGGATGTAACCAAACACATTTTAAGGTCATCTAAAACATAAAATCTTGATTTTTTTGACCTTTGATAGCATAATTATAATGTGGGAGAAGTTGTTATCCTGGCTTCTCATCCACACGTTTTTTTATCAGGAATGAAAGGACCTCCTTTTACCAATGGATACGCATGTCATCACAAACCTCAAAGTAGGGTTCACCCCGACCAAACTCAACCGAAAGACACCTGTTCCTTCGGATATTGATATTGCGCAGGAAGCTGAACTCAAACCAATCTCTGAAGTTGCAGACGAATTGGGTCTGCTCCCAGAGGAATATGATTCCTACGGCCGGTACATCGCCAAAGTCAGCCCGGAGGTGTTGAAACGTCTGCAAGACGTTCCCGATGGCAAATATATTGACGTGACCGCCATCACCCCCACCCCGTTGGGTGAGGGCAAAACGACCACGACTGTTGGCCTTAGTCAGGCCCTCGGAGCCCACCTTGGCAAACGTGTGATCACCGCCATTCGCCAGCCCAGCCAGGGTCCAACCTTTGGCATCAAGGGTGGCGCTGCCGGCGGCGGCTATAGCCAGGTCATCCCTATGGAGAACTTCAACCTGCATCTGACCGGCGATATTCACGCCATCACTGCAGCCAACAACCTGATTGCAGCCGCAATCGAAACCCGGATGTTTCACGAGTCCTACCAGAGCGATAAAGCCCTCTTCAACCGGCTTTGTCCCCCGGATGAGAATGGCAACCGTAAATTTGGAATCGGCATGCTGGGTCGTCTCCGCAACCTTGGGATCGATAAGACCGACCCCAATGAGCTGACCGAAGATGAACGGCGGCGTTTTGTCCGCCTGAACATCAATCGGGACACCCTCACCTGGCGGCGTGCCACAGATACCAATGACCGGCTGCTGCGTGAGATCACGGTCGGCGAGGGGTCGAAAGAAAAGGATTTCGACCTCAATACCAGTTTCTATATCACGGTCGCCAGCGAATTGATGGCCGTTCTGGCCCTGGCTACCAGCCTGGATGATATGCGCGAACGCATCGGCCGGATGGTAGTGGCGTTCGATATGGATGGCAGCCCGGTAACCGTCGAAGATGTCGGTGTGGCTGGCGCTGCAGCTGTTTTGATGAAGGACACTATCAAACCCAACCTGATGCAAACCCTGGAAGGTACGCCGGTATTCGTCCATGCCGGCCCGTTTGCCAATATCGCCCACGGCAACAGCTCCATCATGGCCGACATGATTGGCCTCAAGCTGGCGGATTATGTGATCACCGAATCGGGTTTTGGCTCGGATATGGGGATGGAGAAATTCTTCGACATCAAATGCCGCTATTCCGGCAATATTCCGGATGTGGTGGTGCTTGTGGCGACCGTCCGGGCACTCAAGATGCACGGCGGCGGCCCCACTGTAAAAGCAGGCACCCCCCTGGCCCCTGAATATGAACACGAACACTTGGACTTGCTGCGGGAAGGCATGACCAATCTGATGGCCCATATTGATAACGCCAACAAATTTGGCGTGCCGGTGGTTGTGGCCATTAACCGCTTCCATACCGACACCGATGCCGAACTGGACCTGATCCGCCAGACCTGTCTGGATAGCGGTAAGGTCGTGGATGCCGTGGTGACCAATCACTGGGAAGAAGGCGGCGCCGGCGCAGTAGAACTTGGGAAAGCTGTGGTCAAAGCGGCTGAGATGCCCTCCAACTTCAAATTCCTCTACCCCCTGGAACTGTCGGTCAAGGACAAAATCGAGGTGATCGCTAGAAATATATACGGTGCTGATGGTGTGGATTTCTCTCCTGAAGCGGAAGAACAGATCGCGGAATATACCCGCCTGGGCTACAACAACCTGCCGATCTGCATGGCAAAGACTCACCTGAGCCTCAGTCATGACCCCTCTTTGAAAGGTCGTCCGAAGGGCTTCCGGATCCCCATCCGGGGCGTAAGGGCTTCAATTGGCGCAGGTTTTCTCTACCCCATCGCAGGCCCCATCCTGCTGATGCCTGGCCTGCCCACCCGCCCGGCCTATTACGATATTGATATTGATCTCAAAACCAATAAGATCCTGGGCCTGTCCTAGTGTATTCTCTGAAAAAGCAAAAAGGCGCTCTCTCGAGCGCCTTTGTTATTTAACCATCAGGTTTACATCACATTGATGACTTTTGCGTCAATCTGGGGGAGGAGCTCCCGGATCCGTTCAATCGAGAATTCGCTGACGCCGACCGTCTCCACCGAAGCCGCGCTGGTGGCCGTTGCCCATTGGGCGGTTTCAACCAGCGACATCCCTTTAAGCTGCGCATAGATGATCGCGGCCATGGCGGTATCCCCTGAACCGGTGGTGTTTTGAACGTCAATCCTGGGTGGCGTGGCGTAGACCATTTCCTCCTGAGTTGCTATAAGCAGCCCCTGAGCGCCCATGGTCAGTACGAAATATTCAACGCCCATTCGCAGAAACGGCAGTGCAGCCCGTTTGGCATCCTCCTGATCATCAATCGCAAATCCGACAATTTGAGCTGCCTCATGGTGATTTGGTTTGACTAAGTATGGCCCAGCCTGGCAGCCATAACGCAGCGGGGCACCGCTGGCGTCCAGAAAGGCTTTCGCACCGCGGGAGTTGATCATTGTGATCAAATCCGCATAAAATTCCTCAGGCACATCCGGTGGAAGACTGCCGGAAAGGATCCAAATGTCACCCTTCTTGGCATAAGCCTCGGCTTTCCGCATCAACTGATCCACATCATTCCGAGAAATGGACGGGCCGGGTTCATTAATTTTGATATGCCAATCCCCGTGCTCTTCAATGACCATAGTGTTGGTGCGGGTCTCCTCATCCACCCAGACGAAATCCGTCTGAATACCCAAACGCTGGAGACCATCCGCCAACATCTTGCCTGTGCCCCCACCCACCCAGGCCATAACTGTCGATTCAACGCCAAATTGAGCCAAAGCCCGAGAGACGTTAAATCCCTTTCCGCCCCAATCCAGACGAACCGATTTGCTGCGAAGGACGCTGTTAAATTTAATTTCAGGTATTGTCAACGTGCGATCAATACTGGGATTAGGCGTCAGGGTATAGATCATCATATCGGCTTCCTTAGAGTGGCTTTATCTCACCAATGCCGCTGTTCTCCTGCTCCACAGCAGGATCACCTTTATATTTAATACTGCCAGCCCCGGTCACAGTTGCTTTAAGGGTTTTTTCCGCCCACACCGTAGCCGAACCAGCCCCAGAGAGCAACACCTCAGCATCCTGTGACTGCAATTCAACTGCTTCGTATCCGCCCGCTCCACTCAGAATCAAATTCTGCGAGGCCACCTGACCGGTCAGGATGATTTCACCCAAACCGCCCAGTTCCGCTTTAAGGGATTGATAGTTCAGTTCGTGCATTTCAATTTTACCGGCACCACCCTGAATCAATTCCAGGGCCTCGCCCTGCAGCGAATCACCCATCAGGATGCCTGCACCTTCCATATTGACCTTTATAATTTCAGGCATCGTCACATAATAGCGCAGATGACGGTCGCCATCCATCCAGCGGAAGTTCGTCCAGTCCTCAATATCGGTCTGATAATCAACTTCCAGAACATCGTCCTTCACGGACACCCGGATATTCTCCACCAAGTCATCGCTTCCTTCAATCTTCAATTCACAGGGTTCTCCCTGAATGACGAAAACTTCGCCCACACTCCTGAAGAACAAACTGGAAAAGGTAGCGCCTTCGGGCACAAATTGCGTCACCTTGCCATCCGGATCCGGAATTGGCCCTGCGTCCGAAAACGCTGCCTCGATGGTGTCTGCGTCGGATATCTTTTCCTTATCAGGTTCTACACTCCGGCGACCGAATAAAGCCCGGCTGAAGACAATGAAAAGGCCGAGAAGAACCAACCCACCCCCGAGGAAGATCCCGCTATAGAGATCAGCCCCGCGCACCTGAAGGATAAGCTCGAAAAACACACCAAAACCAACAAAAAGTGTCAGGCCAATGCCGATTAGCAGGCCCGCCACACGCCGAATGGTGTCCCGCTTGAGATAGGCGTTCATGATTCCCATCCCAAGGCCTATGGCGACGATCAACAGCGCCCAGGCATAGGTCCAGGTGATCCATAAATCAAACATATTCTGAACGAAAAGCAGCAAGCCAATCACAATGATCAGCGTTCCTGGGATGGCCAAACCGGCTCCCCGCCGCTTTGCTGACAGCATCCCAACAATGAAGGTCAGGCCGAACAGGACAATCAGTAACGGCCAGTAAATCTTCACTATAGGCATGGGTAGGAACAGGTCTGCAAGGAACAGTCCCCCCGTCAGGATCAATACAATCCCAAAATAAATTTGCCAATGAAAACCAACGCGTTTCTCTGCCATTACAATACTCCTTTTTTTCTAATTTTCGTTCTGAATTAATTTTATCACGCATTCATTCAATCCAATTTCTGCTGGAGGATATGATAACCCTGGCGACCTAATATTATCGAATTTTTTAAAGTCGTTTGGGTGGGCGTGAGCAGTATTGTATAATTAGTGGAAAGATAATTAAATTTCTAATCAATTTACAAGAAGAAGAAAACGTGACTTCTAAACCCCAAATTACCGATAATCCGAACCCTGATTCATCCTCTCCCCGCTGGAGCTGGACCACAAAACTGGTTGTTGGCCTGGGGCTTGTTGCCCTGGCGGTCTGGTTATTAGTCCAATTCCAGAACTTTCTGGGCCCGATCATCCTGGCCTTCATTCTGGCCTACCTGTTTTATCCTGTCGCAAATTTCATCAGAACAACATTCAAACTTCCTTGGCGCCTGGCCGTCACCCTGATCTATATCATCATCGTTCTGGCCCTGTTGGGTCTGCTCACCTGGGGCGGACTTGCCCTGGCTGACCAGATCCAGAATCTGATCGATTTCATCCAAAAGAATATCGACCAGATCCCAATCCTGATTGACAACGTCACCAATCAAACTTATGCCATAGGTCCCTGGTCCTTCACCCTCTCGGGTCTGGGCTGGGACCAGATCTACGCTGAGATTGTGAGCACCATCCGCCCGGCCATTGGTCAGGCCAGCTCCCTGGCCGGGTCAGTGGCAACCGGGGCGGCCAATGTCATCCTTTGGCTGGGTGTTATTCTGCTGGTCTCCTACTTTCTGCTGGCCGAGACTGAAGGTATTTCCAACCAGTTCCTCAATATTCGGATCCCTGGATACACAGCCGATCTGCGTCGGATGGGGCAGGAATTGAGCCGTATCTGGAACGCTTTCCTGCGGGGCCAATTGATCGTCGTTTTGATCACGATCATCATTTACACCAGTTATCTGGGCATAATGGGGATCCAATTCTTCTTTGGACTCGCGCTGGTGGCTGCCATCGGCCGATTCATCCCCTATGTTGGCGCCTGGATCACCTGGATTACCTACGGCCTGGTTGCCCTCCTGCAAGGGCCAACCATTTTCAACCTGTCCCCCGGGCTCTACGCCATTATCCTGCTGGGTGGGGCAATGTTGATTGACACCCTTCTGGATAATCTTTTGGTACCAAAAGTAATGTCTGAAAACCTGAAAGTCCACCCGGCACTCGTTCTGGTTGGTGCGCTGATTGCAGTGAGACTGCTGGGTTTCATCGGTATCCTGCTGGCCGCGCCCGTTCTGGCAACCCTGAAACTCTTTTTTAACTACATGACAAAGAAGCTGATTGACGAGGATCCCTGGGAAGAGCTGGATGCTCAGGAACCCAAAGAACCAGCCCGTTGGGTCGTTTTCGTCAATGCCCAATGGGACCGCTTCAAAGCCAGGTTCTCTGCGATGATCCGAAAAATTGGTACCTGGATTAAGAATCAATTTCTGAAATTCATCACCCTTTTCAAATCGAAACAAAATGGTAAATCAGGTAAAAAGAGATCTCGTAAACAAAAAAAGGGGCAGGATTGATCTTTTCCACGCTGTGAAGTGTCTTCGAATTGTGTTATAACTGATACGATTGAAAACTAATTTGTCTTTCTTAAGGAGTATAGGAATGAGCGAGTCATTTGAGCCCGAAACCAATACCATTGCTGAAACCGATAATTACCTAGCCTGGAAAGCCGAAGAGCCAGATAGCGAGACAACCTTTCATTTGGAGTTGAACAATGTCACGCTGCATTTCTTTAAAGAGGAATGGCAGGAATTTTTGGACCTTGTTGATCTGATTCTGGACGAAGAACTCTAAACCCACAAACCCATTGATCTAAAGATGCGTCTCTTTCGAGGCGCTTCTTTAACTTAAGTCCCGGGACATCCAAATCAATGTCCGGTAAATTTTAAATCCCATTGCCGTTAATTCTTCCACATAGTCCCCATATTCGATATCCAACGAAAGCGGATGCCGCCTTTTAAAATTCCGCACGATCTCAGGGAGCCCACTAGTCAGCAGTTCGCCGTCCGCTTCCGGGGACATAGCCAGCCAAAGATTATTGGCATAGGTTACGGTTCTTTGCCAGCTGAGGGTTGCCTGGCATTTGCCATTCCTCTCAATCACCCAGTGTTTCAAGCTGATCCCATCGAGAAAGTTTTTTACTTCCTGGATAGGTCCTGTTTCAAAATGGTGGAAGTTTACCGGGAGGTACCAGCGCATCAGTGGGGGATACTGGGTCATCAGCCAGGCGCTTTGTTCCGCCCAATCAGACTCCCGTCGTTTACGGACAATGATCTGTTCTTTTCTAGCGTCTTTGGGCATGCGCACATCCAAAGGCCGGACTCTCCAGGTTGTCCTCTTCAGGCGATCCACGAATCCCACAGACCGGTAGAGTTCTTGCGCGCCGCCATCATCGCTGCGCACCTGCAGCCAGATCCGCTTCTCATGCTTGCGCCGGAGGAAATCCATTGCCTGGACTGTCAGTGCCCTGGCAATGCCCTGGCGGCGGTATTCTGGGCGCACTGCGACATTCGCGATCATATGGATCGGACGTCTATTTTCCTTAAACGGAACGAGTGAAATATTGCCGAGGATTTGGCTATCTTCTTCCCAAACAAATCCGGCGATCCGATCCCCACTCAGTTCGGTCATCGTTGATAACCAACGTACAAATTGCATATCACGTGCGGTCTTCCGCATCTGGCGCAAATAAGTCTGGCCGTCCCGGTCCTTATGGATTGGGAAGCACATCTCAATCAGGTCCGCGACGGCATTCAGGTCACGGGTGATATCAAGGCTTCGAATATGCGGCGAATTTGCCAGGGAAGAAAGCTGCATCTCAGACATAAAGCCATTGTACCGCGGATGGAATCCCTGCTGCAATGGGAGATTTAAATAGAAAAACCCCGGAACAATGTCTTGTTCCGGGGAACTGTACTAAATTATTTATTGGGTCTTGGTGAAGCGGAATGGCGGCGATAACGATAAACAATCCGGCCCCTTGTCAGGTCGTAGGGTGAGATCTCAAGGCGAACACGATCTCCCAACAAGATGCGAATATAATGCCGCCGCATCTTCCCAGAGAGATAAGCCAGAATCTCGGATCCATTTTCTAATTCAACCCGGAACTGAGTCCCAGGTAATGCTTCAACTACGGTACCTTCCACCGTTAATTTATCGTCTTCTTTAGCCATTACACCTCCATTGATCTGGTAATGCTTAATCATTCAGTCACGCCGATGAGACCGCCGGATGGCCTTATTCTTCTCAATACGTCGCAATTCACTTTTTGAAATAAACCATCGTTTTCGACGAATGGTGCTTAATACACCACCTTTGACAACTTGTTTACGGAATCGCCGGAGCAGCTGCTCTTGTGATTCATTTGGCCGTAAAGCAACACGAGCCAAAACCCTCACCTCCCTTCCAAAAGGTGATGTTTGGAACTATCACGGGTTGAGAGATTTAACCATACCAACCTTGTAGCGTTCCCAAGGCAGAAAGGCGCGTAGCAACGTTCTGGACGCACCGGGCATTTATTATACACTAAATCAAGGAATCTTGCAGGGGATGATGACTGGTGAGTTACGCAGGGACTTTTCCGCCTTAACGAAAAAAGTCCCTTGGCAATGACCTACTCTCCCAGGGGGCTACCCCCCAAGTACCATCAGCGCTGGCGAGCTTAACGACCGGGTTCGGGATGTTACCGGGTGTACCCTCACCGCACAAATCACCAAGGGACTATTTCACAAAATAATGTTAAAGATTACCAATGAATAATAACGACATATGAATTGTAGCGAAAAAGCAACGAGTTCTCCACATCACGTGATGAAGCCCTCGATCATTAGTACAGTTTAGCTAAACGTATCGCTACGCTTACACACACTGCCTATCAAGCAGGTAGTCTACCTGCGATCTTACTCCATTTACTGGATTACAGGGATCTAATCTTGGAGCGAGTTTCCCACTTAGATGCTTTCAGCGGTTATCTCTGCCAGACGTAGCTACCCAGCGATGCCGTTGGAACGACAACTGG
>Ga0209121_10004578_pt1 | contig 12856 bp, 14 predicted proteins | sample Cruoilmetagenom3_FD_187292 | JGI IMG/M metagenome (GOLD analysis project Ga0209121, IMG submission 187292) | Oil polluted marine microbial communities from Coal Oil Point, Santa Barbara, California, USA - Sample 3 (SPAdes) (version 2) | ecosystem: Environmental > Aquatic > Marine > Oil seeps ... | reverse complement strand
CCTTTTGCCCAATTTCTGCGTCAGGCTCAAATTTTAATCCTCGAAATATCCAATATATTCCTGTGGTTAAAATTTTCGCCTTCCTTGAACTTGAACAAAGTTGAACATTCTGCAAAGGCCTCAACACATAATTCTAACATTATTTTTAAATTAAATTCCATAACTTTTTAGATTATTTTGAGATAGTCGCAGGTGGGGAGGGTAATCTCTGATTGAAATAAAAAAGATGATTATCCTTGCCGGACAGTCTGTAATATGAGACCTTTGCAAAACGCCCCCTTTCGCCCAATTTCTGCGTCAGACTCAAAATTTAATCCTCGAAATACTCAAGGTATTCCTGTGGTTAAACTTTTCGTCTTCCTTGAACTTGAACAAAATCGAACATTCTGCAAAGGTCTCGATCACTTACATTAACTCATTCATTTTCGATTGAGAAACCAGGGTTGTAATCCCATGCTTCCTTGGGCTCATATTGGAAGGACACATTTATCCTGGCACGGTACGTAAGAACTTTTCCATCCTCAATCTGCATGTCCAGTTTATTGATTTCTGCTATTCTTATATCAGAGAGACTTTTACTGGCGATATCAACAGCATTTTTTGCGGCGTCCTCCCAAGAAACCTGACTTGTTCCTATCAATTCAATAACTTTGTATACTCTGGTAGTCATAAAGCGGCTCCTTTTATATTTTTTAATTGTATTTAGTCTTGATGGACTCGTAAAAAGTCTGTCATTCCCGCGTAGGCGGGAATCCATAGATGGCTAAGCACTTGAAAAGACTGGATTCCCGTTTTCACGGGAATGACAAAATTGTGTATATTTTAACTTTTTACGAGATCATCAGTCTTCATTGTGATATATTTATACTACAATCGTTGGGTTTTCACAATCCCATTATGATGGCCGAGGCAAAGTCAAGCCATTTAAAGATATAACCCCTAACATCGCGAAGTAATTAGCGTAATCAAATTTTCTTAAATCCGAAACTCGAAGCACTAAATCCGAAACAAATCCGAATTACCTAAATCCCAAATTCAAAACAAAGGGATTTTTTGAAAATATCAAATAGATATTGCAACAATGTTAAGATGTTTTGGTCATTTGATATTTGAATTTTGAAATTGTTTCGAATTTCGATATTCGGATTTAAACGCCTGGCAAGTCCTTCTGGTTTGACAACTTAGAATGTACTTTGAAGTTTTTATGGGGGTCGCACAGTGGATGGTTTGATAAGTTAATGATATTAATGCTTAATCAGCAACGAGACGTGACACAATAGTCAAGATGCAGGCAAACAACAAAGCTGCCAGCCAGCAAGCTTCAAAAAAAGGGAGGCAGGGAAGGGAGATTTTCATATATTACGCAGATTCACTGTACCGCAGTTCCTGATTAATTAACTTCCTGTCTTTCCAGATGTATTCAACAATATCATGCATAGATGTTTCTTCCCGATTCTGCCAGCCAGAAGCGGATGCCGAGATTGTACATTTCTTGCGATCAGAGTTACAACGTATAGTCATCATACCTCCGTTAATACCCATCAGAGGCGCGTAGTAGAGAAAGCTTGTACCATGGTATTTAATTTCTTCAGCGAGATATCTGGCATCTTCTTTTGATCTGATTTGAAAACTTCTTTTTTCTGCCATGATTGTTCCTCCTGAATAATCTATTGTTCGAAAGTGTTATCAGGTTTATCTGAGACCTTTGCATAACGTCCCCTTTTGACCAATTTCTGCGTCAGTCTCAAATTTTAATCCTCGAAATATTCAATATATTCCTGTGGTTAAAATTTTCGCCTTCCTTGAACTTGCACAAAATTAAACATTCTGCAAAGGTCACATCTGTCGGTGTTTCCCCCGGATCTCTTTGTCGAGTTCTTGTTCAAAAGGAATATTCTGCTGTAACAGTTGTGAGAATGCGCAGGTTCTACAAAGTGACTGAGCGGTTAAGATCACTCATCGGAGAAGTGAAATTCATTTCTGAATTAAGTGATATTAGTATAAGTCGAGGCTTTTGGAAATGCAATACCAATTAATTTACAGATATATACCAGCAATATACTGGTATTACGAAAGTGATAGCAGGTAAGATCGGAGATTTGCTTTCTTTTTCTTCAAACCGAGTTTTTGTCTAATATTTTCTCTGTGAAATTCAATTGTCCTCGTTGATAAATTCAACAACTGAGCTATTTCCTTTGCAGTTTTACCGTCTTTGACAAGATTGGCTACCTGAATCTCTTTGGGTGTGAGGTTAAAGTGATTAAGGGTCATATTACGCAAGAAAGGAGAAATAATATTCTTTAGATTTGTTTCAAGGATATTTAAGTAGGCGATGTGATCGGCAGGCGAGCGGGGTTTTTTCAATATTTCTATGTACGGCATAATCAGTTCCTTGACATTAGACAGAACATTTCCCTGAAACTCTATCCTGTCGTCTTCCCGGTGTTTTAGAAGAACCTTCAATGCAGTGTTGGCCTCTTCAAGATAGCGGGACTTGTCTGCCAATTCCTGCTCCCTTTTTTTCAATGCTTCCTCCGCCTGCTTGATACGGGTTTCTGATGCTTCCAGTTCAGTAATACGTTTGCGCAATTCTTCCAATTCACCGATGAGTATCACCTTTGTTTTTTCTTTATCTTTCATTATTGACCCCGATTATTATTCCATGTGTGGTGTTTCTACACGCCGATCAGGAGAGTACTTTATTTCCAGATTACGAGCAACGATACTCATGCTGTAACAGCAGATAAAATAGAGAACAGCAATAGTTGTGTATATCTCAAAAGGATAGATCATCAGTCTGTTATTAAGGGTCTGAGCCACAGTTGTCAGTTCAAATACGCCAATGATGTAGGCAAGTGAAGTATCTTTAAAAAGGGCGATGAACTGACCAACAAAAGCGGGAATCATAATCTTGAGCGCCTGGGGCAAAATTACCCAGCGCATCATTTGAACGTAATTCAAGCCGGAAGCTCTGCTTGCTTCGACCTGGCCGTCTGGAATAGCACTGACTCCCGCTCGAACAATTTCTGCCAGATACGCACCTGAGAAGACAGTAAAGGCTATGGTTGCGCTCCAGAAAACATCAATCTGCATCCCCGTTATAATGGGTGAAAAGAAATATACCCAGAAGATAACCATAATAAGGGGATTTCCACGAATAATTTCGATATACAGAACACTCAAAGTACTGATTATCGTGTTTTTGCTCAACCTTCCAAGACCGAATACAAGACCAATGAAAAAACTGACAAAGAGGGAAATCCCGGCTAAAAGAATGCTTAAACTCAATCCTCCCAGACCGTGGAATATTTCTCCGCTGCCGCCATGAGGGAAGGTCCAGAATAAAAGGGTGGGGAGGCTTTTCCAGATAATACTCCATTTGAATGTGAAGATCACATGTCCGATAAGAGCCAGAAGACTTGTGAAAAATACAACAAAGAGAGCCTTCCAGCCGTAAGACAGCCCTTTGCTCAAGAGAGTCAGGAATCGGGACCACGTAGATAAATAAATTGATTCTTCGTGAGGCAAATCGGCCTCTTCTCGTTTAAACCTTTTTGCCAACCATTCCCTGGCTCTAATAAAGGCTTTGGCAAGGAAATAAAAAGGGCGAAAAATGAGTGCAAGAGATCTGTCAAACAAGTTCAGTTTTTTTTCCTGACCGATTTGCAGGTGATGATTTATGCTATTCATGAAGAGTGAAATTGTAAGGGATAGACCAAGGTAAATTACTGAAGCTGCTGACGTTGCTTCAAAACCTCTGAAGGTAAAGGATTCAATCTGCTGGGATTGCCAGCACAGCTCGGCAACGCCAATGGTCATGGCGAGAGAAGAGTTCTTCATGTTATTTAGAAATTCACTGCCCAGCGGTGGGATAATGATACGAAAAGCCTGGGGAAGAATAACAAAACGGAGTGTCTGAAATCCCGATAATCCTGAAGACGCGGCAGCCTCAATGTGACCATAGGGAATGGCCTGGATTCCGGCACGTACAATTTCAGCCACAAAAGAAGCCGTATAGATACTAAGGCCCATGGTAGCAGCCCAGAATTCAAAGTTATGAGCATTTAGAAATTCATTAACAGGTTCCGGCAGAGCCATGGGGAAAGCAAAATACCAGAAGAAAAGCTGTACCAGCAGAGGTGTATTTCGGAAAAACTCAACATATGCTGTGGAGAGATAATAGGCCGGTTTAAACTTGGACAGGCGTGCGATACCTGTGATAGTCCCCAGGATGAGGGCAATACAGGTGCTTATCAGAGATATTTCAATTGTCAGGACTAATCCTTTGAGCAGCCAGACGCCGAAAATCTCTTTATATGTGGGATTTACTTCATAGAGAACAGCCCAGTGAAAATCGTAGCCGAAATCAGCATGTTTGAAAATTAAAAATATTACGAATGCAATTCCTGCCGCTACTGCAAATTGCTGGGCTAAACGTGATGATCTCATTATTCCTTTTAGTGTGTATTTTTATGTCCAGATGTTACGGATAAAGAATTCAACCGGGTACAGACATCAAAAAATCTGCGGCCCTAACGATGATCAGGGCCGCAGATTGCTTTTTAAAACGGAACATTTTTATTTTATGGCCACGTTTCAATCTTTTCTGTCATGGGGAAATAATAGGGTGTATCAGAACCATACCATTTGTTATAGATTTTCATGTAGGTTCCGTCTCTCCACATATCCTGCAAGGCAAAGTTAATAGCATCCCGCCAATCGCTCTGATTTTCGGGAATTCCCATTCCGTATGGTTCATCACTGAAGAAATCACCGACAAGCTCATATTTGCCCGGTTCTTTTGCCGCGTATCCGATGAGGATTGTGCTGTCCGTGGCCCAGCCTGCTACCTTCCCCTGTTTGAGGGCCAGGAAGCAGGATGGTTCATCCTGGAAGCTTATAACATTTTTTTCTGCGTTTGGATCTCCCAGTTTCTTCAGTAGATTAATCGCATTCTTTTCACTGGTGGTTCCCTGCATGGAGGCCATTTTTTTGCCTATAAAGTTTTCATGTTTCTTATACTTTCCTTTTTTAGCGAGGATCTTTTCGCCATCAAAGAAATAGGTGATGGAAAAGTCGATTGTCCTGTCTCGCTCACGTTTGTGGGTCATGTTAGCAGTACTCATATCAATCCTGCCGGATGTGAGGAAAGAGATACGGGTTTTGTTATTGAGTTTTACGCGCTCGATTTTGAGCTCTCTCCCCATATATCCTCCGATCCTGTTTACAACTTCTGTGGCAATGTCCACATCAAATCCAACCCACTCATTTTTATCGTTGAAGTATGCTGCGGGAATACTATTGTACATCAGGCCTACACGTGCCACGCCGGATTTCTTAACATCATCATAGATGTTTCCGGCAAGACATACTGATGTGCCCATGAACAATACAAGAGAAAATGCCAACAAATACACTATCCAGCTTTGCTTCTTCATATCCACTCCTCCTTTGTTAGTAATGAATAAAAAATAAAAGAAATTAACACACCTCTTCACTCGTTAAAGTGTGAATTTTTAATGCGTCAATATCTTACTCAAGAACAGCTTTGTTCGTTCATGCCTCGGATTCGAAAAAAACTGCTCAGGGGCTGTACTTTCAATTAACCGGCCTTCATCCATAAAGGTAACACGATGGGCGACTTCACGGGCGAAACCCATTTCGTGTGAAACAACAATCATGGTCATTCCTTCATGGGCAAGGGTCTTCATAACATCAAGGACTTCGTTGATCATTTCAGGATCAAGAGCAGATGTTGGTTCATCAAAGAGCATGATTTTAGGCCGCATGGCCAGACCCCTGGCGATGGCTACGCGCTGTTGCTGTCCTCCTGAGAGTTGACCCGGATAGGAGTCGACCTTCTCGGAGATTCCAACTTTCTCCAGTAGTTCAAGGGCAAGGTCCTCGGCTTCTTCCTTTTTCTGTTTCCGAACGTGGGTGGGAGCTAATGCAATGTTTTGAAGCACGGTCATATGTGGGTATAGGTTAAATTGCTGGAAGACAAAACCGATTTCTTCCCTGAGACGCCGGAGATTGATGTTGGAATCGTGGATGGGCATGTTGTCGACAATGATTTCACCCTGCTGAATCGGTTCCAGTTTGTTTATGCACCTGATTAAAGTACTTTTTCCTGAACCGCTGGGTCCACAGATAACAACCACTTCACCTGGATCCACGTGAAAGTTCACATTATTGAGGACATGGAGTTCCCCGAACCATTTATTTACATTTTTGAAAGTTATCATAAAAAAGTATTCCTGAGTAGACCAGTTACATGACAAGGTTTCCGGCGTTTGAAAAACTGATCAGTGACCGTATGATTTAATGAAGGAAGCACTGCAATTTGTCAAGGGAAAAGATACAAATGCTGCTCCGTTATATAATTCACAAAATCAAAGTGATGGTTTCGTAAAGAGTCAGATATCCCCTCCCTTGGCGGGAGGGGATAAAGAGGAGTGAAATATAACTAATTGAAATATCACCGTTTCACCGTCACCCCTAACCCTCTCCCATCGAGGGAGAGGGAAGATTTTCTACTTTTCACGAATGTGTCAAAGTAACAGGACAAATAATTCTATGTATAATAAAGCTTGAATATTATTACATTATCATGTATCTATTCTTTGCAATTCAAGAATCCGGGTGTACCCATGAAATATATATTGCCAATTGGAGGCGGCAAAGGGGGAGCCGGGAAGAGTTTTATCACCGGCAACCTCGGGATTTCTCTTGCTACTCAGGGGGGGAAAACCCTTCTTGTAGATGTTGATCTGGGAACTGCAAACCTTCATACCATGTTAGGCCTGCCTAATTCCGAAAAGAGCCTCTCTGATTTTACAAATAAAAATGTCGAAACCCTCGATGAGATTATTATTAAAACGTCGCTCCCCAATCTTTTTATAATAAGCGGTGCAGGAAATACCCTGAACGCCGCCAACTTACCCTATCAGCAAAAGATGAAGATTTTGCGTGCCATACCTAAACTTTCCTATGATTATATTCTTCTCGATCTCGGAGCGGGCACATCATTCAACACGATTGATTTTTTTATGATTTCAGATTCCGGAATTTTTGTCACCACACCTGAACCCACATCGATTGAGAATGTGTACCGTCTCATTCGATCAATATTTTTACGAAAGACAAGATATGTTCTTGATCTGCCGGACTTCAATGCCATAGTTGAGAAGGTATTGGTACGGAATAAGGGCACGAATGTCAGCTTTCTCGCCGATCTCCTGTATATGGTAAAAGATGAATACCCGGAAAAGGGTCATTTTCTGGAGCAATCTCTGCAAGCTCTCCAGTTTACTTTAATCGTCAATCAGCTTCGAAAACGGGATAACCCGAATCTCGGTGTTATGATGTGTAAACTCGTTGAAAGACACCTTGGTATCAAAATGCGATTTGCCGGGAATATTGATTTTGATGACCGTGTGCACAACGCGGTATGCGATAAATTACCATTTATACATAAGTATCCTTATACAAAAGCCGCAACGGATCTTCGCGAAATTTGCAACAACATACTTTTGATGAGCACGCAGGAAACTAAATCCGACGGCAAAGCCGCAAGGGCTGAGCAACGAGCAATGAGGACTGGGGGCTAAAGGCTAAAGGCCCGGAGAGGATTATTCCCCTAATCCTTTATCCTTTGCCTTGTCTACTTGAGCGGATGCCGACATCTGCGCAAAAAAACCGCAGTTGTTGTGAATAAAGAATCTAATAACAGGATGAAAAAAGTTGCCGTGAAGCCATTCGAGGAACAAAACTATTACGAAATCCTGGATATTGCCCCCCATGCCACATCTTTTGAAATCCGCCATGCCTATAAAATGGCATCAGAGATCTATCGGAACGGGTCCCTGTCAAGCTATTCATTTTTTTCTGAGGATGAAAGAGAAAGAATTCTTGCCAGTCTGGAAAAGGCATTCTTCACGCTGATTGATGATGAGGCCAGGGCCGAATATGACAGGCGGCTTATCAAACTCGGTGTGATAGACGAAAAGTCTAAATACCGCAAATATCCGAAAGAACCGATTTCAATATGGAATTTTAAACGTTCCAGGGCAACTCTGGGCGCGAAGTACGGGATATCCAAAAAAGAAGAACCCAGGGTAGCAAGGGACCCAATTTTTAAAGAAATCCTGGAACAGGATGTTGTGACGGGTGAGGATTTAAAAAAGATGAGAGTTGAATTGGGCATACCGCTGGAGCAGATTGCCGACCAGACCAAAATCAGGATTGGCTTACTCCGTTCAATAGAAGATGATCGGTTCGATAATCTTCCTTCCAGGTTTCACTTAAAAAGCTTCTTGCAATCTTATGTCCAATGCTTAGCAATTGACACAAAATTAATTGTAGACCGCTATATGAAGAGAATCAAGGATTAAGGTGAGACCTTTGCAGAATGTTCAATTTTGTTCAAGTTCAAGGAAGGTGAAAATTTTAACGGTTCGACTGATCTCGCCGAAGACCATAGGAATATATTGGATATTTCGAGGATTAGAATTTGAGCCTGACGCAGAAATTGGGCAAAAGGGGGCGTTATGCAAAGGTCTCAAGGTTTCACACTTCTTCTCCTTGCATTAACTTGCGTTTGTAGTAAGCTAAAGCCTCTTCTAACAGAAACGTGAAATAATCGAAATTATTCTTGGCTTCATCGCGCTGTTCTAATGACATGAAGGAGGCATTTTCATGATGAAAGTGATCTACCAGTTTTTCATGTTCCCTCTTTGCTGTTTCAACTATTTCAGAGTCAGAACTCATTAATCTGTTTTCAATATGTAAAGCAGATGATTTTATTTGGAACAATAAATCCAGTTTTGTCATTTTAAGTTTCCTTATTCATAGTCAGGGATCTTTGAAAAATGTTCAATTTCGTTCAAGTTCAAGGAAGGCGAAAATTTTAACCTGACGTAGAAATTGGTCAAAAAGGAACGTTATACAAAGGTCTCAGGCAATCAGTTCAACCTCCGGCAATAGTTCATGAAGTACATAGTTCCTATGCTTCCAGGCTGCTCTGAAGAATAAACAGGCATCAGAATTATCAACGGTTCCCCCTTTTGAAAAGTGATATATTAGGTGATCTGACTTCCAGAGCTTTTCAGAGTAATTGATAATTCTGTCTTCATCTGTTGGGTCAAACAAATCGGTTGATGAAATGGCCCTCTTCCAAAGTTCAATCCGCTCATCCAGGGTTCCTTCTGTTTCCAGAATATCATGGACCCTGTCGGCAATAGATTCCCATGTAACCGGACTAACAGGATCTCCATGGGTGGAATTATCTTGTATAAAGTTACCAAAAAAAGTATGGAGCCGCTCACTGGCTTCCATGTAATCATCCAGGTTGTTTCTTACCACTTTTTCCCTTGAACCGTATTTTTCTATTGATTCATATTCATATTCCCAGTGCAGATAGGGACGGTCAGGGAATGTCCCAACGGATCCATGCCCCACAGGAACAGCTTCGGCAAGGCTTCCGGCGACTCTTGTTTTAAATATTTCAAATTTACTCCAGAGATAATTTCTTATGGAATCACTCCCGCGGATGTCCACGGAATCGTTTTGTACCCTGTTCCAATCTCTGCTTAAGCCTGCAAAGCCATAGTGGGCAAATGTGTCAGCGTAAACGTGCGCGGTGATTCCGGCAAGGTGAGGTCCAAATGAATCTCTCTTATATTTCAGGGCATGATCGAGCATTTTTCCGGCAGGCTTACTGTCTTTGAGGCATACCATTTTCCCCACAAAGGTCTGCGCGTTTTCATCATTGCCCGGCAAGAAATGGAAAGGCACCCATACTTTCCACTGGTCCCCCGGAATTGTGTTCTGGTAATCGATGGGTCTATGAGATGTCATGGTTGGGAGAACGGCTCGTTTGTTTTCACCGTCGAGGACAATAGCTTCGTCTTCAATGGCATCATCTACAAATTGAGATGCACAGGCAATGTTCTTCGCTGTTTCAGGTTGGACACCCGCAGCGCGGGCCAGAGCATAAATTCCGTAAAAGTGCATGTCTTTTTGCATGGCGTTTCCTTGTTTAACAACCTCAATCGATTAACGTTGAGGTTCATTGCGTCGGCTCATTAGAGCCTTCATTCTCAACAACTGCGTTTTTTATGCAGATGTTGGCGCCGGCAGCGAAAGGCTAATAGCTGAAAGGATTAAGGATTAAGGGATTAGGGATTAATCCTCTAATCCTGTAATCCCCTAATCCGGAAATTTGAGTTTTGAACTCTGTTACCTTTGATCCTTTGCCTTTCCGGCTTTGCTGCCTTGGATATTAAAGAATGAGCCAGTCTAAGGTCTCTTATTTTTGGTCGATCTCTTTCTGCATTTCTTTCAAAAACTTGCCGGCTGCCTTACCTGCATCTTCAGGTGTCATTTCCTGCTGCCATTGTTCCACATGACCCCCCATTCTTTTCGCGGCGAATTGGGAGCTGATCGTGAGAATGGCAAAAATGGCAAAAATGGCGCCGAAGACAATCCATGCCTTTTTAGGCTGGGTATTGTGTACTTCTATGCTTGCAGTAACTAACAGATACATCATCCAGACGAGCCCGATGATACCTCCCAGATAGGGTATTATTCCTATAATTGCGGTAACAGGTGTAATCGCTGATGCATAGGCGCCGCACCTGTAAGCCGTTTCAAAGGATTCCTGTGATCCCATGACTTTCCAGATAGCGAACAGAATACCGCCACTCACAAACCCGAATATAGCAAAGAAAACAGGTACAATTATAATGGATGCAAAGGCTATGGCAAAACCAAACCAGAAGATAGCAAAAATGGCCTGAATAATACCGACGGCGACACCTATCAGGATCATAAAGATGAGAGGATCGGAAAAACCGCCGCTTTTGGGCATATCCTTGAAAAACGCAACGGGATTTATAATAACTTTTTTCACTGTATCCAGAGTCGATACAATCTGCCCTTGAACTTTCGCTATCATTTCTGTTTTGTCTCCCATAACTGTCTCCTTTTCTGCTTCGGTTTAATTAATTTATATTACCGCAATTGAGACGATTTTTACAGGCTTAAATATGACGATCTCGCAAAAGTCTCGAATTATGTGCTTTTGCCCCCCGGTTCCTTTTTTAAGTTTATGAACTTGACAAGAAAACTGCAAGTGCGATAAGTTCCCCCTTCACATCAATCAAATGCATGGAAGAAAAATATGGGTTTAATAAAAGGAACTTTAACATTATCAAAATATCGTGTAATCGGCAGTCTGCCGGACAATTTCAAAGATTTCATCGACAATCAGATCAAACTTTTCGCATTTCGTGAACTATCAATAGGCGAAAGTGAAAAATCTGTCGGTTGGACAAGTCTTGAAAATGTTCTGGATACTGATTTCGAATACGCAAATTATTTGTTAGCTGATTATCTGATCTTCTCTCTCAGGATTGATCGTAAGATTATATCCTCGTCATTGCTTAATTTAAAAGTCCTCGAAGCCGAAAGAAAGTTCATCGCGGAAAGAGGCAAGGACAAAATTTACAGAGAAGAACGGGCCGAAATCAAAGAGAGGGTGTATCTTTCCCTCTTGAAACAGACTCCGCCCATACCGTCATTTTATGAAATCTGCTGGAATGTGTCGCAGGGGTGGCTTCTGTTCGGTTCACTCTCAGAAAAGGTAAGGGAGGATTTTGAGGATCTGTTCAAGAGAACCTTTAAACTGACCTTACAGCGCTTTATTCCATGGGATACGAAATATGTGGATTCGCAAATGGCTGAACGTATCCTTTCCGCTAATAGCAGTAATTTTTCATCATCCAGCACATAGAGGGGAAAATGGACGTTTCAAATAAAGACCTTTCATTTCTCGGGAGAGAATTTCTGACTTGGCTCTGGTTCAAAAGCGAGGAAAGAGGCGGAGCCATAATGGTACCGGACGTGGGGGATATTGAAATTGTATTCGTTCGAAAACTGATTCTTGAGTCCGGAGAAGGCCAATATTCAGAAACAGTTGAATGTAAAGGAATATATTCAGATCTTAATGAGGGAAAAGCTGCCTTACGGAAAGGCAAGAAAATAAAGGAAGCGCGGATAAAACTCGGCATCAAATCTGATGAATGTGAATTTACATTTAAGGCAGATAATTTTCAATTTCAAACCATGAAGCTGCCCGCTACATTGAACATGGATGAAGAGGAAAAGGATAAAGAGGGGAGAATCCTTGAAAGAATTTATCTCACAGAAACCGCTATCGGAATGATGGAAAAGCTCTTTTCGCTGTTTCTCGACAAACGCCTCTCCCCGGCATGGAACTCTGAAGAAGTAACCAGAATAAAAAAGTGGATGCAAGAATGACGGCTTTGTAAATCCCGCTGAAAAGGAGCAAGGATATAAAAACAATTTTGAATTTTAAATTCTTAATTTTGAATTAAGGGACAAGGACAAAGGAACAAGGAACCAGTATCCAGAATCCAGTATCAAGTATCAAGAATTAATGGCGGACGATCTGGGACTCGAACCCAGGACCTTTGGCTCCGGAGGCCAACGCTCTATCCTGCTGAGCTAATCGCCCCTTTTGTTTCGGGTATGAACGACAATGGTGCTTTCAAAGAAACATTTCCATACTACGGATGGCATGATTAATCAATATTATTCAGGAATAGAGACCGGTTTTTCACTTACCTTATAAATCTTATCATACAGCCTCCTAAAGCGGCAAAGCCGCAAAGGCAAAAGGTCAAAGGCTAAAGGCTAAAGGCTAAAGGCTAAAGGCCAGGAATTAAGACTCAAAAATTAAATTTGTTTTTTCCCTTTCGGCCCTTAGCCTTCAGCCGTTATCTTTTGCCTTGTCTACTTGAGTTGATACCAACATCTGCGCAAAAAACGCAGT
>Ga0209121_10004577_pt1 | contig 12859 bp, 12 predicted proteins | sample Cruoilmetagenom3_FD_187292 | JGI IMG/M metagenome (GOLD analysis project Ga0209121, IMG submission 187292) | Oil polluted marine microbial communities from Coal Oil Point, Santa Barbara, California, USA - Sample 3 (SPAdes) (version 2) | ecosystem: Environmental > Aquatic > Marine > Oil seeps ... | reverse complement strand
AAAAGTCGGAAAGGAGGGCGTGGAAATGGACCAGATTTGAGGAGAAAGTGGCTCAGTTTTCACGACCATAAATGGCTCAATTTTAAAAGACCGTTGACAGATGATAGCGGAATAATGATTTATTGTGCGTAAGTTTACATAACATATCTTATCAGACGTTATATTTTAGCCACATTTTTACTAAGCCGGCCGGACAATCAGGAACTTCAAATTGAGCTATCCTGAAAGCGGTGTGTTAGAATCCCTCTTCAGATAATTTTTTTATGAGTTCGCTTTGCTTTTTGGTAAGTTTTTTGGGAATTTCTATTGTGATTTTGATATATTGATCACCTTTTCCTTTTCCTTTGAGATGAGGAATACCAAAACCTTTCATTCTTATTTTTGTATTGTTTTGCGTTCCAGGAGGGATTTTGATCCTTTTGATGGATCCGCCAAGCGTGGGTACGTCAACAGATGTGCCAAGAGTTGCCTCGGAAAAACTGATCGGTTTCTTCATGTATATGTCATATACATCCCTTGCAAAAACAGGGTGTGAATCTATGATTATTTTCAGATAGAGGTTACCCGGTGGGCCGCCGTTTACACCCGGAAGCCCCTTCCCTGCAAGTCTCAATTTTTTACCTGTACTGATTCCGGGAGGTATTTTTATATTTACCTCTTCAGTTTTGCCCCTCTTTTTAATAGAGAGTTTTTTATCAGCTCCGAATGCCGACTCTTCAAGTGTTATCGATATGTTATACTGAAGGTCTTCTCCTTTTCGGGGCACCTGTTGTCTGCCCATCATCTGTTCACGGAGTATCTCGCTAAAAGGATCTGAGGTTTTATATGTGTATGATCGTCTTCTCTTACCGCCCCCGAAAACCCCTGAAAAGTCACCGCCATGCCCGGTAAAGCCAAAGTCTCTAAGTATTTCATTGAGGTCAAAGCCCCTGAATATATCTTCCTGAGAGAACTTTTGTCTGAACATGTCAGATCCGAAATTGTCGTACTGTTCACGCTTCTCAGGATTGCTTAAAACAGCATAAGCTTCGCTTATCTTCTTGAATTTTTCTTCCGCCTTTTTGTCGTCGGGATTTTTGTCAGGATGGTATTTGAGCGCAAGTTTCCTGTAAGCCTTTTTTATATCGTCAAGGCTGACATTTTTATCCACACCTAATGTCTTGTAATAATCTTCTGCCATGATGTTTAGCCACTTTATTGTACCGTGGCAATTTAGTGAATTATCAATATGTTATGAGATTGTTTCGCTTCGCTCGCAATGACGTTCCTATTACCTTTAAGCTATCAATTACTTTTCAATTGTCAAGATTATCAGAGTCATACCACCAAAAGTCATTATTGCTGATCGGATCGTAGAATTTGAATCTATCTCCCACCTTTATGAGCGGCGCATAGTCCATTTCGTTGTTTTCGTGTATGAGCCTGCCTGCAGTCATCATGAAACCTGTAAAGAACCCATGCTTTTTGATTACTTGAAGGCTGTATGAAGCGCATGTAGGATACATCGGGCACCGATCCCCATCGACCGGAGATATGTATTTTGTAAATATTTTAACACCTTGCATCAATAAATATCCAGGAAAGGATGAAGATACGCGAACTTTTTCTTCCGGCTCTGGATTATTAAAATCCCATGGTGTAAATGAATTTCTATTTCCCCCATAACAGGGAATGCTTAAACTAATAAGTATTATCAACACTATTATAATCCGGAAATTCTGCATGTAAAGTGCCTAAAGTTTACAGTTTGCAGGGCTGAAGCCCTGCGCTACTTTGTTGTGCCTTTTACCTTTAACCCTTTACCTTTAACCTGTTACACTCAAAACCTCATACTTAATATTAGATAATTGGATGACCTTTTATTGTCATGATAATAGGACAGGGAACACCTGCTCCTGAGATTCTGGAGAAATTCATCTTTGACTCTTTTATTATATTTATGTGCACTGCTCACAGCGCTGTAAATGTTGCCGGTGTACCAGCCAAGCTCGAAAAATGTTACAACACCACCTGCAACATACTTTTCATCGTCGAAAAGCTCAACAGCCGCCCAGATAAAAGCTCCATTCAACAAAAAGGCAACAAGGGCATCCCGTGGTCTTTCTGCGTATAAATGTCCTGCACCAGGTACTATTGCAGAGAGGGTACCTGCTGTTACAGGAGATTTTCGTGGGAGATTGTCAATATTTTCAAGCCCTGATGAAAAAACTCTTGCTGCGGGAGACAAGACACTCTCTTCGGGAATTTTTGAAAAGGTCTCACTTGCCCTCTTCCATTTTTCCATATCAACGAGAACGAGAGCACTCTGATAGATCGCTTTATTCCTGTACTCTCCAGAACTCGTTTTTATTATTTTCTCAAAAGTTGAAAGTGCATCATCATATTTCTTGAGATCTTTTTCCGCCATTCCCTTGAGATAGAGGGCATCATCTGTCATAGAGCTATAAGGAAACTTTGCCATAAAGACATTCAGGGCATCAATAGCCTCTGTCCATTTCCTGGCCTTGAAATAACTTTCACCTATTCTGAAATAACATTTTTCCGTCTTCTTTTCTTCCGGGAAGAAAAAGATGAATCTTTTGTATTCGGTTATGGCTCTGTAAAAATCGCCCTCTTTGAAGAGACTTTCCGCATATCCAAATTGGTTTCCGGTATCATCTTTTTCCCCTCCCCTCCCCTCCTGTGGACATATGATAAGAAGAAATATAAAACCTAAAACTGTAACGTTGACGAGGAGTTTCTGCATCTTCTTCAAGCCTTCCTTCCAAGATCGAAAGCAATAAGATTTACTTTTACTGTTTTTTCGGGGAAGAAATTACGAAGTACATTTTTCCAGACATCAACCCCAATCGTATCTAAATACATTGATAGAACCCCTAACATAGCAGTGTTTGCCGTTCTGATATTTCCTGCCTTGACAGCGATATCCGATGCATTCACCACCTTAACGGTTTCAAATTGTTTTTGAACTATTTCAAGTATATCTTCAGGATAGGTCGCCTCTCCAAGATTTACTGATGGTGGATACAATTCGGTATCGTTTATTATAATCATTCCGTCAGGTTTCAGGTAGTCCAGGTATCGGAGTGTTTCTAACTTTTCAAAAGAAATTAATATATCAACGTCCCCTTTCCCGGCGATTGGAGAAAAGACCTTTTCGCCGTACCTGACATGGCTGTTTACACTTCCACCCCGCTGTGCCATGCCATGCACCTCACTTTTCTTGACATCATGCCCGGATGTTATCATAACCTTACAAATGATCTCACTGGCTAAGAGAATTCCCTGTCCACCCACACCTGTCAGCAGTATATTTGTGACAGCATTTATCATACTGTTATACCTCCTCTATTGCCCCAGCGCTGCATAACTGCTGACATAGGGTACAACCATTACAGAGAGATGAATCAATTACGGCAATCCCCTTCTGTTTTTTTGTTTTCTTTTTAACGTCAGATTCGGGCATATTTTCAAAGTTTTTCCATGAGATCGGTGGACAGCCAAGTCCCAGACATATCTTGCAGCCGGTACACTTTTCAGGATTAATTTTCAAAGGTTTCCTTACTTCCGTTTGATCCCTGTTGAGTAAGGCACATGCCCTCCTCGATATGACAACGGAAGGTCCATCCTTGGAAAGCTCTTCCTTCATCACTGTTCTTGTATTTTTTATATCGTAGGGATCTATCACCCTGACGCTGTCAATACCAAGTGCCGAGGCGAGTGTGGCAAAGTCCAGGCTTTTTGTCTCTTCTCCCTGAAGGGTGAATCCGGTAGCGGGATGTTCCTGCATACCTGTCATTGCTGTTGTCTTGTTATCGCATATTACAATAACGGCATTGCTTTTATTGTAAGCCATATTTAAAAGGGGTATAATTCCTGAATGTATGAAAGTGGAGTCACCTATTACACCGACCACTTTACCTTTACCTTTATCTTTCAGGGCCTTACTCATCCCATGGGCCATCCCGATACTGGCGCCCATACAGATACAGGAATCCATTCCCTCAAGAGGTTTCATAAAGGAAAGAGTGTAACACCCTATATCGCCTGTAACAAAGGCCTTCAGTTTCCCCAGGACATAGAATAGCCCTCTGTGGGGGCAACCGGGGCAGAGATTTGGCGGTCTTGGAGGGATCTTGAGTGGCGGAAGATCCACCAGATTGTCATTTTTACCCTCTATTGCTGTTTTCACCATTCCCGGGTCAAATTCGTTTGCATACGGGAATATTTCTTTTCCGGTAACATTTAGTCCCAGTGCTTTTATCTGTTCCTCAATAAAGGGATCAAGCTCTTCTACAACGTAGAATTGTTTTACCTTTGAAGCAAATTCCCTGATCAATTTTACGGGAAGAGGATAAACCATCCCGAGTTTCAAGTAGGAATATTCCCGGAAGACATCCTTTGCATAATTATAAGGCATTCCCGCGGTGATAATTCCCACATCTTTATCGTTTATTTCCATACGGTTTTCAGAGAATGTCTCAGCAAAATCCCGTAGATCCTGCATCCTCTTTTCTACTTGTACCCTTCTGACTCTCGCATGGAAGGGAACCATGACATATTTGGCAGGATTATGCCGGATCTCCGTTGTATCTTTGGTGTCAACAGGGTCTTCTAATCTGACAATAGATTTGGAATGAGAAACTCTTGTGGTCATTCTGAGGAAAACAGGTGTGTCGAATTCTTTGCTTATGTCGAAGGCGATTTTTATGTAGTCTTTTGCCTCCTGGCTGTCAGCCGGCTCCAGCATCGGAATTTTAGCGAACTTTGCATAATTTCTGTTGTCCTGTTCGTTTTGCGAACTGTGCATGGAAGGATCATCGGCCGTTATTATAACAAGGGCTCCATTTGTACCGGTGTAACTGACTGTAAAAAGTGGATCAGCAGCAACATTGACCCCAACGTGCTTCATAACCACCATCGATTTTGCTCCGGCCAGTGCGGCTCCGATACCTACTTCAACCGCTATTTTTTCATTGGGGGACCACTCGGCATACACACCTTCGTATTTGGAAAATTCCTCATTGATTTCAGTACTTGGTGTTCCCGGATAAGCAGATGCAAACCGAACGCCGCATTCGTATGCTCCTCTCGCAATAGCTTCATTTCCGGACATCAGCTCATGCATGTGATAAATACTCCTTTGTTACCCTGAATTTATTTCAGGGTTTCTTACTTATTGAGTTGTAGTGGCCGATACCCCCATCGGCTCGTTGATATTGGCCCGTTCGTGGAACGGGCCCTACAGATATCTTTTGATTCTTTCCCTCCTCTATAGAGACTGTGTCGCAATTCCTTTTTTGTCATTTCGAGCAAAGCGAGAAATCTTAATGCTTAATAAATTTAACATGTTAAGATTCCTCACATTCGTTCGGAATGACATTTCACCCTATTACGACACAGCCGCCTAACCAAGGATAGCTATCTTTCGTTCTATCAGCTTTCCCATAGATGGGTCGGTTGTCTGTTTCAGCGCCTTCTTATAATATTCAAGGGCCTTTGTGGGATTATTCATCTCCTCATAGATTCTTGCCATGTTCCTGTAAATTATTCCTTCATAGGAAGTACCAGTGCCGTATTTGATAGAATTATCAAGTGATTCCAGGGCATTTGTAAAGTTTTCCTTTACTTCATAACAGTAGCCCGTTCCGATATAAGCAAGAGCTATCAGCTCGTTGCATCCTCTTGATTTTTTAATAAATTCCTTATATGCATCGATCGACTTGTCTACCTCATTTATATTGAAATAGATATTCCCCATACTGTAAAGAGCGTTTGTTGCAACATTACTGTTCGGATATTTTTCAACAAGTTCTTTATAGAGTTTGATGGCATTCATGTATGTTTCCGTGTTGCTATTCTTGTGATAGGAATCAAAAGCCGATGAATATATCTTCTGGGCGTTCTTCTCATAGTTTAACCGGTAAAAATACCATCCGGATACAGAAAGGATTAAAAAAACAAACACTCCCAAAAAGATGAAAAACTTGCTTCTATTATCTAATATGTACCTTGATATTTTATCGAAAGAGGTTTGGAACTCATCAGGTTTTTTCAAGTCTTTTTTTTTGATTTTTCTTGCCATTTAGTTTCTCCTGAAGCGTAGAATTTTATGCCCTTATTATAGTTCCGGAATTTTGATCCAGAGATCCTTTAATTTTTTCAACAAACTCTTTTGGCGCCCTTACGATTTTCCCTTTGTTATTTGTAAAGGCATGAGTCGAGTAACCTTCGATCAGCATCTTCTCCATTTTTTCGTCCCAGATTATATACTCAAATTTCATATTTGACCTTTTGAGATAATCTATCCCGGTTTCAACGAGAAGAATGTCATCGTACCTTGCAGGGGCGAGATATTGGCAATTGACCTCAGTTAAAGGCAGATTGCATCCTGTCTTTTCCAGTTCCGCATATACAATGCCCATTTTTCGCAACAATTCCGTTCGTCCTATCTCAAACCATTTGAGATAATTTGCATGGTAGACAACGCCCATGGCATCCGTATCGGCATAAGTTATTCTTACTTTAACCACGTCTTTTTTCAATGAAATCCCCCCAGCTTTTTATAAAGTAATCTATCAACAAGTGACCGGGAGAGACCGGGATCCCCTCTTTTTTTGCTGATGTTTCCCCGAAATATTTACCATTTCCAAGATTTTCACTGTCAACGGAGGAGAACACGGCAAAGGGACTTGGATCCGAAGAATGTGTCATAAGACTGATGGGAGTCGGATGATCGCTTAGTACCATAATCCTGAAGCCCCATGATTTTGGGATTTCATTTAAAATGGTACCCACAACCTTCACATCAAAATCTTCAATGGCCTTTATCTTCCCTTCGATATTTCCTTCATGTCCCATCTCATCAGGAGCCTCAACATGTATAAAAATAAAGTCCATTTTTTTTAACGCTTCCAGAGCCTTTTGGGCTTTTCCAATGTAATTCGTATCTATATAGCCTGTAGCGCCATCAACATGAATAACCTCAAGCCCTGCATAGATTCCGATACCATTCAGAAGATCAACAGCAGATATGATCCCGCCTTTTAAGTTATATTTTTCAGTCAGGGGATTCATTTCGGGTGCCCTTCCCTGCCCCCAGAACCAGATCGAATTAGCTGGATTTTTACCCTCTCTTATGCGCACACTGTTAACAGGATGGTCTTTTAATATTTCCCGGGAAAGCCGAATAAGCCTGTTCAACTCTTCTGCGCCATCTCCCTTCGGCAAATAATTTTTGATCGCCCTGCCTCTGATATCATGTGGAGGAGTTGTATCAGCAGAGGAGGGACCACCTTTCCAGACAAATAGATGCCGGTAGCTTACTCCAGGATAAAATCTGAAGATGTCGGACCCAAGTCTGAGATTTATATCATAGATTATTTTTCTTGCTTCTTCAGATGTTATGTGGCCGGAGGTAAAATCTTTTATTATTGTTTCTTTTCCTGATTCGAGGGTCACCAGGTTGCATCGGAAGGTCACATCATCAGGACCGAGCTTTATTCCCATATTAGCTGCCTCTAAGGGCCCGCGTCCCGTGTAGTATTTTACCGGATCATAACCGAGGACAGAGAGATTTGCCACATCACTACCCGGAGGGAATCCATGCGGTATGGTATCTATCGTTCCCAGTGTCCCATTTCTTGCAATACTATCCATATTAGGGGTATTTGCAGATTCCAGGGGTGTTTTACCCCCTAATTCTTTCATGGGGTAGTCCGCCATTCCATCGCCGAGTAAGATAATATATTTCATTTCAGCTTTTCATCCTCTATTCTGACAAGTATTGTCTTTCCTCTGACAATTTCAAGCCTGTCAATCTCTTTCAATGCCTTCTGGACATTCTTTTCCTTAGATTCATGGGTTGTCATAACTATCGGTACGGCACCAGCGTTATCATGTTTTCTTCCCTTCTGAATAACGGAGGCAATGCTTATGTTATTTTCGCCCAGTATTCCGGATATCTTGGAAAGTACTCCGGGACGATCTATAACAGAAAATCTGAAATAGTAGTTTGTCACAATATCGTCCATCGGCATTAATTTAATATCTTCGATAATATCCTCTCGACGGGAACGTGAAGGAACCCTCCTTGCTATTCCCTTCAACATGTTTCTTGAAATATCTACCAGGTCACTTACCACCGCGCTTGCTGTGGGCATCATTCCTGATCCCTGACCGTACAGGAAGACAGAATCCGCGGCATCACAGGTAATATGAAAGGCATTAAAATTACCATTCACATTAGCCAGGAGATGATCAAAGGGAATCATGGTAGGGTGTATCCTTGCTTCAATGAAGTCTTCCCTCTGAATCGCTATGGCAAGGGGCTTGATCTTGTACCCGAGGTCTTTTGCGAATTCTATATCCTTCTGACTGATTTCCGAGATTCCCTTTATGAAGATGTCATCAAGTTTCACACGCTTTCCATAAGAAAGGGACAGTGTAATAGCAAGCTTGTGGGCAGTGTCAATCCCTTCTATGTCAAAACTCGGATCAGCCTCGGCAAATCCAAGATCCTGGGCTTCTTTGAGTACAGCATCAAAAATCTCGCCTTCATCTGTCATTTTGGTGAGGATGTAGTTTGAAGTTCCATTCATGATACCGGAAACAGATTTAATTCTGTTGGCTACAAGGCCTTCCTTTAAGGTTTTGATTATTGGAATGGTACCTCCTACACTCGCCTCAAAGCCTATGTCTACTCCTTCTTCCTCGGCAGTTTTAAATATTTCGTTTCCATAGGTAGCCAGCAGTGCCTTATTTGCGGTAACCACATGTTTCTTCTTGCGTATTGCCTCCAGTATAAATGAGCGGGCGGGTTCATATCCACCCATAAGCTCTATTACAATGGATATCTCCGGATCGTTCAATATTTCATTAGCATCTTTTATGAGCAAACCCTTTTCGACCGATACATCCCTGGGAGTCGTTAAATCAACATCGGCTATTTTCTTTAAAATAAGTCTTGCGCCCAATCGCTTTTCTATGATCTGACTACTATTCTGGAGTAACTTTACAACTCCTGTCCCGATGGTTCCAAAGCCGATTAACCCAACATATATTTTTTTCATGATTTATTACCTCTTCTAATCTCCAGATTTCAAACAGGTGGCAAACATCTATAACAGTTAGTGGGGATTTGTCAAAATAATTTCTGGTATTGGGAGTATCGGGGTCAAATCTTTCCTCTTGACAAAAGAAGATATTAACACCCAAAATCATGCCCTGAAATTGTTTTAGTATCATTCAGGGTCGCCAACTCACTGAAATGATGAGATCCTGAAACAAGTTCAGGATGACAAATAGCACCTTTTGTGGCTTTCTGCGAAAAAATTAATCTTTATAACCTAAAGAGTTACTAACTTTTGTCAAGAGGAAAGATTCGACCCCTTTTGACCTCTTTCGAGTTGACCCCATATTAGCGTTAGTGTATGTTACATATCATAGTTACTTCAATAACGACACCCTATGTCCTTGCATATAAGAGGAAAAAATCGTGCCGGCCAATTTACCACTGCAGTATTTAGAAGCAGAAAAACAATATAGAGAGGCAAAAGACCCGGAGGCCAAGGTAGATGCCCTGGAGGAAATGCTTACCATATTGCCGAAACACAAAGGCACCGATAAGCTGCGGGCTGCTCTCCGTCGGCGCATATCTAAATTTAAAGATCAATCTCAAAAGAAAAAAGGAAGCTCCAAGAGGAAAACCGCATTTTCAATTGACAAGGAGGGGGCCGCTCAGGTCGCTGTTATCGGTCCTCCTAATGTAGGTAAATCAGCTTTAATTGCAACATTAACGAATGCCTCGCCGGAGGTAGCTGATTTTCCCCATACCACTCACAAACCGACACCGGGAATGGTTCCTTATGAAAATATACAGTTTCAACTTGTGGACACCCCACCCATTACCAGGGATTATATCGATCCGTTGATGGCTGACCTGATCAGGCATGCCGATATCTTGGTTATTCTTCTTGATATCTATGCCAATACCTTGCAGCAATTCGAAGATACTTTTTACATACTTCAATCATTGCGTGTCTTTCCGGAAGGCTTTCCCATTCCCGAGGAGCTTAAAAAACCTCCATTTATCAAGAAGACAATTGTGGCCGTGAACAAGATGAGTGAACCTGAGGATGAAGAGTCACTCGAGATTTTTTTGGAACTGAGCCAGGTGAAATTACCCTGTTTGGGCATTTCTGTGCAAAGCGGCAAAAACCTTGCGGCCCTTATTGAAAAAATTTATGAATTATCGGGGGTTATTCGCGTATATACAAAGGCTCCCGGTAAAAAACCGGATATGGGAACCCCTTTTGTGATACCCAGAGAAAGCACGCTGGAAGATATGGCCGGGAAAGTACACAAAGATTTTGTTGTAAAATTGAAACACGCCAGAATATGGGGTATGTCGGTTCGTGATGGCCAGATGGTTCAGAAGAATTATGTTATGCAAGATGGGGATGTGGTAGAGATGCATGTTTGACGCCGTTTATGCCAGATAATTACATCAGTTCCTTCACAGAATCATCAGATTTATCAGAATATCCCTCATCCATCAGAGCTAAAGCTTCATTGAACCTGTTATGAAAACGGGTTACGATGAATGGCGACTTCTAATATAATACAAGCAAGTTTCCAGGTAATTGAGATATACTATCTATGCCTCCTAAAAGAGTGTTGCTCTTATATACAGATAAATATTATCTTATAAAACAGATCTATCCATTTGGCTTAGATCTGATTGCTAATTATCTCCGCAGGCATTCCTACGATGTGACCATTGATTTTCCATATTTAGCCTTATCTGATCTTGAAACCAACCTGGCCACGATATTAGAGCGTACAAATCCTGATCTGATAGGGCTTGGGCTGCGCAATATTGACACCTGCATGTCATGTGAACAGTATGGAAATTGTGAAGGTACAGGTTACAGAGCCTTTTATTTTCTTCCCGAAGTAAAACAGATTGTCGAGGCCATTAAAAAATTCAGGCCGGATGTGCCTATCATAGCTGGAGGCGGTGCTTTCAGTATATCTCCGGCTGCGATCTTGAAAAGTCTGGGTATTGAATATGGTATTGTCGGAGAAGGTGAAGAGCCTATGCGTCAGTTTCTTGAAGCCTTTCCTGATGACAATAAGATATCCATGATTCCAAACATGGTATTTCAACGTAAAAACAGCTTCCATGTAAATCCGAAACTGCCCTATCACTTTGAGAAAATCGGCGCAATTATTGAGAGGGAAACAAAATTTAATTATGCGTATGAGACAGCGGGACTACCGGTACAGGTTAAACGGGGATGCAATCAGAACTGCTCCTACTGTGTTGAGCCTCTCATTGAGGGAAGAAAAATTATTTTCAGGGAGCATGATGACATTATTGAAGAGCTAAATGGAATTACAGAAAAGTATGATGGAATTAGAAAAATATTTTTTGTAGATACAGAGTTTAATATACCGGACCTTGAATATTGCTCAATTCTTATCAGGAAAATCTTAGAAACAGGGCTGCATGAGCATTTTCGTTTTTCTTCTCAATTCCTGCCAAGGCCGTTTGATGACAAATTTGCCGGACTGCTGGCTGAAGCCGGATTTTCTATTATCATTACCTGCGACAGTTTTGCTGATAGCGTTCTTGAGATGAACGGGGTGTCGTATCGTCAGAATGATATCGTAAAAACCGTCGAACTGTGTGAACAGTTCAATATTGATTGCACATTGAACCTTATTTTCGGTCTGCCTGGAGAAACATTTGAGACCATTGATTATACGCTCAAGGAAATGATGAAATTTCCACCAAAATTTTTCAGGCGATATGAATATACAATAGGAGGCAGAATCTACCAGGGCACGCCACTTTGTCATTTTGTTGATAAGCAGACTAACTGCCCTCATTTATATGGCAAAAAATCTGAAGGTTATCTGGAACCTTACTTTTACTGCTCCCCTGAAAGTCCTTTGACACTAAAAGAACATATTGAAGACATTCTTCCCTTTGCCATGGAGTATAATAATAAATATGACAGCTTGAAAACCCGGAACCTGGCCATAAGCTATTTAGCTGATCAGGCCATCTGGGATGAGGCAGAAGCCATGTTTTTTGAAAGTGATATTGCAACTCAGGTGTCCATCTATGATTACATTTTCCGGAAGCTGATCGATTGCGGAAGAAAAGATACAGCCAGAACAATATCAGAACGCCTGATAGGAGCAATCGTTGATAGCGGAAAAAGTTCTGAATACATAGACCAGATTTCGGTCATTCAATATTATTTGAGCTTACTGGCAACATAGAATTAACAGAACCCATTCTTTTCCTTTCCCGTCGTTCCAGCGAAGCTTGTCCTCCATTTACTGGCCAAAACCCAGAAGATTTATCACTCCAAGCTCTTCCCGGCATTGAGGGCAAAGATCGTTGATGTCATCAGTACCGATATCCTGAATAAAAATATCCGCCAATTCTGTTGGAAGGCTATTTTCCAGAACATCTTCTTCGTCAAATTCTTGGAAACATCGTTTGCAGGTTTTCAAATAATTATATGACCCCCGATTTCTTGCTGTTATCATTTACCCTCGGTAAATATGTTTATTATGCCATGTTATAAATCCATTGTCTGAAAGAGGTGGGGCAGTGCTTTGCCCTTTTACTTTTTCACGCTATGTATTCTCAAAAAAAAACCGGTAATAATTTACCGGGATTATTCATGAGCCCAGACCAGCTTTACAGGTAGGATACCGAAACGCTTCAATCTTAAAATAAATACCTCCGAGGATTTACAGAAACGCCATTTAGAAGAACAGTATAATGAAGATGTGGGCCCGTGCTTCGCCCTGAATTGCCAACATAACCTATAGCATC
>Ga0209121_10004576_pt1 | contig 12859 bp, 12 predicted proteins | sample Cruoilmetagenom3_FD_187292 | JGI IMG/M metagenome (GOLD analysis project Ga0209121, IMG submission 187292) | Oil polluted marine microbial communities from Coal Oil Point, Santa Barbara, California, USA - Sample 3 (SPAdes) (version 2) | ecosystem: Environmental > Aquatic > Marine > Oil seeps ... | reverse complement strand
GCTCCTAAACCTTTAATAGCCTGAACTTTCGCTTCTATCGCCCCTTTTGGTACCACAATTACACATGGGTATCCCATTTTTGAAGCAATATAAGCCACAACTTTACCATGATTACCGGATGAAGCCGCACAATAACTCCTCTTATGGCAATACCAGAATCTAACTGTAAAACAAAATTAGAAGCTCCCCTTATTTTAAAGGCTCGATTATTTTGTAAATTTTCTAATTTTAAATAAACATCATTACCACTTATTTTACTAAAAAAGGCAGAATAATGTGAGGCATTAGGGGAGTATGCTTTATAAACTTCGATATTCTGCATTTAGCAGTTTGGATACCTTTTAATTTGGTCATTGACTATTTCTCCTTATTTTTCATTACGATTTTAAAGATTTATTTCATAACAATCAATTGTCTAAGTATTTTAGTAACTCATTATAGACTATTTGTCCAGCTTTTACTTGCAAATCATAAATTGCTTCTTCTGAATACCAGCTCGTATGAGAAGTGACTATAACATTATCAAGTGACATTAATTTTGAACGATAATATGTATTTTCATCTGCTATTTCTAATACATCTAAACCAGCACAAGCAATCTTTCCCGAAATAATCCCCTTGTAAAGAGCATCTTCTTTTATTAATCCACCTCGCGCGGTATTAATAATCATAACTCCATTTTTCATTTTACGAATCGTCTTTTCATTAATTAAATGATAAGTTTCTGGATTTAAAGGAGCATGAATAGAAATAATATCTGCTTTTATTAATAATTCATCTAATTCAACAAATTGTACGAAGTTATAATTTTCTTTTTTAGTAAAATAAGGATCATAAGCAATGATTTTTATATTGAAATTCTTAATCTTTTCAGCTACTCTCCGTGCAATATTTCCAAAAGCCAGCAATCCTAGAATCAGTTGAGACATTCGATGGATGGGTTTGATAGCTTTATAATTAAATTGGTGTTTTTCTAATAATTTATATTGATAGAATATTTTTCTTGTACAACTAAGAATCAAGGCAATTGCATTTTCAGATACTTCCTCAATACAATAATCGGGAACATTAGCTACTTTAATTCCCATTACTCGTGCGGCCTTAACATCAATATTTTCAACCCCAATTCCATAACGCAAGATTATTTTACAATTTGTAAGTTGTTTAATAAACTTTGAGGTAATAATTGCATGGTTTACTAACAATGCATCAGCATCTAATGCATTGGTCTTCTTTAGGTGCTGTAATAGTTGATCTTCGTTAACTATTGCCCCCAGTAATATATTATTACAATCAATGATTTCTATATTACCTAATTTTTTAAATTGATCTATTTCTTTTTGAATATCCGGAAAATAGTAATCAGTAAATACAATTTTAAATTTTCTCTCCATTTTTCTTACTTCTATAAAAGCCAAATGCACGTTTTATTTTCTATGGGACTGCATTGACTTTTCATTATTATTTCCCACATCTTTTAGATCTTTGATCATCCTTCTATTCGTGCATATTTATAGCACACATCATAAAATTTGATATAGGATCCTCTAACCTTTCTTGGCCTTCATCGAATAATAATTGCTTCTTATTTGGGCATCTTTTCTAATTGCCGGTATTACTGCTTCAATTAAGGCCCACCTTAGGTATTTATTGCCTTGTTTTATGATTCTGCCATGATAGGTCTTGCCTCCCCTTTACTCCAAAGAGATCAGTAAAACTTTGGGCCTATTCTCGGGCCTCCTCTTGTCTATCAATGAGGTTATGAATCTTATTTTTTACCATAGTCTGGAGTCTCACTAAGAAAACATCCTCTGTCTTAATACTTGCTGTATACGCCGACTGGATTTACCCCTGACATAGCATTCTGATATTAAATTTGCCCTTAGAAGATGGGCTAAGATATCTGCAGAAATTTTATCTGTCTTTATCTTGGCTTTAAGCTATGGCCTTTACCTTAAAGGGATGGTCCACTTTTACTTCTAAATCACAATCGCTTACCATATCGTAAAGTAATCCCCAGTTCCAGCCTGACTCCAGAACAGCCTTCGCACATCTGGTGCATAAGGACTTAAGGCTCTTTTTGGACTGAACTCTTCAGACTAGACACTTATGGTCTTAGCCATAATGCATTCCTGAGAGTCATTTTTTACCAATAACCTCTCGTATTCCTCTGGAGGCCGATAGCCTAAAGCGGAATGCAATCTCTTCTTATTATACACACCTTCTATAAAATAGGGAATCCTTTCTATTACATCAGAAAAGGTTTCATATTCTGAATAGATACACCTCCTCTTGTTTTAGGGTTTTAAAGAATGATTCTACAAAGACATTATCATAAGGATTGCCTTTGGCGGACATACTTATTCTGATACCATTATCCTTTAATATTTTTATATAATCTTTACAGGTATACTGGATACCTTGATCTGAATGATGAATCAGTTTATCTATATTTCTGCTTCCTATAGCCATCTTTAAAGCAGTAATCATAAGTTTAGAACATAAGGTTTTACCGATAGCATAACCGACTATTTTGCGGGAATAGATATCCAGGATGGCTGCAAGGTAGACAAAACCGTTAAGTATCCTGATATAGGTGATATCAGCACACCAGAGCTGATTGATACCGGTAAGTTCTTTATCTTTAATCAAATTAGAATATATTTTATTATTGTGTTTGCTGTGGTGGTAGTTATATATTTGCGTCTTATTCTACCTTGTATACTCATCTCTTGCATTATTTTTAATACCTTCTTATGATTTACTATTATCTGATCCCTTCTTAGGGAAGCGGTAATTCTCCTGTAACCGTAATATGGATGTTTACGGGAGATATCCTCTATCTTCTTTTTAATATCTGCTTCTTTTATCTTTTTATCAAGTTTATCTTTGGACCGATAATAAAGAGTAGATCTTTTTATACCCATTAGTCTGCAGCCTTCTTTGATTGATTTAAATAAGGACCGGTAATGATGGATGAACCCTCTTTTTCCCTCTGTAGTATGTATTCTTTCTCTTTTTTAAAAATATAGTTCTCCATAGTCAGCTTACCGATCATCTGCTCAAGTTTGGCTACTTGTGTCTCCAGTCTTTTTACTTCCTGGTTGGTATTACCACTTAATTCTCCTTTTAAGTATTGTCTCTTCCAACGGTTGATAAGTCCAAGGGAAATGTTGTATTCTTTCCCTAATGCCAGGATCCTTTCACCGCTTAGGGCTCTTTGTACAATTTCTTCTTTTTGCTCTTTAGAATATTTTCTTCTTTTGATACCCATTAATTTATACCCCTTCTTCGTTCTTCTTGCTTGTTATTTTATTATATAACAAGTCTTATTTTTTCTGTAAATTTGTCTAGTTAGAGGGGTGCAGTCCAGTTTGGACTTTATCTGTCTGTTTATAGATTGTACAATTTGAAGTTCTTCCGCAATATCCAGCATAACTGGTCGGTCATCAGAATGGCAGTAGGCTATGCCATATATGATACTGATAAGGAGTTAAATATTTTAAATGAACTTTATAGCTATCTTAGTCTCTACGTCAACTTCTTTCAACCGGTAAGAAAGTTAATCAAAAAAGAGAGGAGAGGAAGCAAGGTTATCAAAAGATATGATGAAGCTAAAACTCCTTACCGAAGGGTTCTGGCCTCTCCTGATATTAAAGATAAGATAAAGGTGAAATTAAGGAAAGAATATGATATGCTAAATCCAGCAGAACTGAAAAGAAAGATAACAAAATTACAAAATAGGTTGCTTAAATTAAATTCTCTAAAGCAAGAGGTAAGAAAAGGGATAGATAAAAGTATAAAACCTTCAAGTAGTTTCGAGTACATTTCTACTTGAGGTATCGTATTAGCTTTCAAGTACATTTTTATATGAGGCATCAGGGAGCTTTTGCTAAGGCACTACATTGACCTTTCAAACTGAAACCCTTATTTTATCAGGGTTATAGTTTGAAATAAGGGAAAAAGTGCGGAAGTCGAGAAAAGGGATTCTAAATTAGTGAATATACCAATTACTTTGGAACGTTACTTTAAGACTTTATTTATTACGACATCTATTATATTCTTATTAAGGTTGTTATAATGATAGATATCCAGTAATCAAAAAGGGTTCCAGAAAATTCTTCTTTTTGGACCTTAATCAATACCTTATGAGGCATCAGAAAATAAATAGACATAAGGGTCTTCAAATTTTTTTCTCCACCTTTACACCAGATTAGTAGATACCACATCTATTAACATCTGGTTAATGGCTAAAAGAAGAGCCTTTTCACTTCTTTGATAGTTTTCAAATAGAGAGGTACAAAAATTAAATTCTCGTATTTAGTGTTTTTCTAATTTTAATTACTCACCCAAGTATTTAGATAACAGCCTTTGCAACTATTATAATTATCTATTCTTACTGATTCATCTACGAGCGAGTCAATTATATTCTACCCTTCGGTTAAATCAATTTAACCTAAATTTTTTTGTTTTTAGACTCTCTAAGATATTGTGTAATCACAGAAATTATTATAAAAATAATTAAAATAAGACTTATTGGTCGAGTAAAGAAATATAGAAAAATATGTCCTTTACTCAGCATTAATGATTGTTTTATTCCTATCTCTGCAATTGGACCTAATATAATACCAAGTACAACCGCAATTATACTGAAACCAGTTTTTCTAAATATATAACCTAATATTCCAAAAACTAATAAGACCCAAATATCAAAAATTGCACCATTAATAGCATAAGACCCCATCGTGGCAAAAATACAAATTCCAACGACCAATACACTTTTCTGTAAATTAGCAGTTCTAGCAAAATAGGTTGCAAAAAAACTACCCATAAAAAACATGATTACATTTCCAAATAATAATCCCAAAATAAAAGGATAAATAATGTTTGAAAAAACTGTAAATAACTCAAAACCAGGTCGCAAGCCATGGATCATTAAACCTCCAAGTAAAATCGCTGTACAAGAATTTCCTGGGATTCCTAAAGTTAATAAAGGTATTAATGATCCACCAGTGACCGCATTATTTGCTGCTTCACTTGCTGCAACTCCTTCCCCAATGCCGGTACCAAATCGTTCAGGATTTCTGGAATTCCTTTTTGCTTCACTATATCCTAAAAATGATGCAATGCTAGCACCTGCTCCGGGTAACATACCAATAAACGTACCAATAATCGAAGAACGGATGATTGTTTTAATTAATTCCTTTATTTCTTTTATACTACAAAATAATTTATCTTTTTTTATCTTAGTCACTTCCCTCCTTATTTTTGTCATAGACCCTTTATTTTCCACCATTACAAATACTTGTGATAGAGCAAAAAGCCCAATTAAAGCAGGAACATAGCTTACTCCATCTAAAAGATAGGGAGAATTAAAGGTAAAACGCGGATAGGATAGAATTGGATCTAATCCAATTGCACCAATAAAAAGACCCAAAATTCCTGAAAAAATACTTTTTAAAAACGAACCGCTACTTAAACTTGCAATGATTGTTAGACCAAAAATAGCTAAAAGAAAATACTCAGGCGGGCCAAACTTTAATGCAATATTTGCAAGTAGTGGAGCAATCAATAGTAAACAAATAGCACTAAAAATACCTCCAATTGTTGAAGCAGTAACTGCAATTCTTAAGGCTTTAGAGCTCTTCCCTTTTTTTGTCATCTCATAACCATCAATTACTGTAGCAGCTGCAGCAGGAGTTCCTGGCGTACGTAAAAGGATAGCAGTAATAGATCCTCCATAAATTGCTCCGTTATAGACACCGGCTAATAGTAAAAGACCAGCAACAGGATGCATACCAAAAGTGATAGGAATTAGAACGGCTAATCCCATCACAGCAGTAAAACCAGGTAAGGCTCCAAATATAATACCCATAAAAGTTCCTGCGGATAATAAAAATAAATTTTGAAGATGTAATACCGTTAAAAATCCTGATATAATATTATTAATATACATATTAAATAACCCACATTATTCTCCAAACATTATTCCAATCGGTAATGGTATCTTTAAAAAAACAATAAAGAGAATATACATCATCATAATTAGCACAATATTTGTGACAACTATTATCTTCCAATTCCTTATCTCAAGTAGAAATAGTGATACTGTAATAAAAAATACAGTCATTGGAAAATATCCAAATATGTAAAGACCAAAAATATAAATAATGAGTAGTCCTATAACCATCAATATTCTTCTAAAATTTATTACACCTATCTCCCTATTAAAACGCTTCTCCCAATCTCGATTCCACGTTCTCAAAAGGATATATAAAGAACAAAGACCTAAAAGAATTAAAAGCCCTTGAGTATAACCTTTTACTTTTTCTGGTAATCCTTTATTTATAAGATAGAATATAAAAACAAAAACTAATAATATAAATCCCATTACTCGATCGGCAGTTTTAATTTTCATTTAAAATTCCTTTTTGTTTTTCTCACTACTTTCTGTACTTTTAGATAAATTATAATAATAAATTATAATTTTAATTTATATTGCTTAGTATAGCCCATAGCCTGTACTTCATAGGCTATACTAAGCAACTACCGTTTATCGTTACCTACGAATTATTTTTCTTCTTCCAACTTTTTCACTAATTTCTCAAAAATAGCAAATTGTTCATGTGCATACTTTTCAAATTTTTCACCTTCTCTAAGTTTCAATAGTAAATTAGCATCCTTAGCTTTCTGTTGAAATTCAGGATTATTGAAGGCAGCTACAAATGCATTTCTTAATGTTTCTTTCACTTCTTCCGGAAGTCCTTTTGGCGCTAAAATACCACGGACAGAAGCTATAAATATATCATACCCCTTCTCTGTAAATGTAGGAACATCGGGGAAATCAGGATGTCTTTCTTCCGCCATTATACCTAGGCCAATAACTTTACCTTCTTTAAAAGGACTATAGATATATTTAAGCGTTGGAGCTTGTGCATCCACATGTCTTCCCAACAAAGCAGCAAGTGCTTTCGCACTACCACCAAAAGGCACTTTTACAATTTTGATATCAGCAAGAATTTCTAAGGCTAATGCAGAAAACCAAGAAGAACTCCCGGTACCTGCATTACTAACCGTAATTTCCCCAGGATGTTCTTTAGCATAAGCAATAAATTCTTCTAGTGTATCAAAGGGAGTATCCGGTCTAGTTATCAACGCTCGAGGATCCTCTTGTTGGCCACCAATATAATCAAAATCATCAAGTTTATAAGGTGCATTCGTCATTAAAATTGAGGTAATGGTTGCAGGAAAACTAGCCATTAATAAAGTATAACCATCTGCTTTTTTACTTAAAAGCAATTGAGCGCCCACCTGACCACCGCCACCAGGTTTATTGGTAACAACAATGGCTACCTCTAATTCTTTTTGTAAATAGGGAGCCATCAAACGCGCACCAACATCATTAGCACCACCAGCAGAGTATGGCACAATTAAATTAATAGGTTTTTCAGGAAAATCTGCATAAGCAAAACCTATTGTCCCAGAAAACAATATGGAAACTATTAAGATAATTAGTAACTTTTTCATTTATTTCTCCTCCTTTTAATAATAATATTTTAACTCTTTCAATACAGTTTCTACTTTAATTTATATACCATTTTTTATATCACCTCCTTTATCTTAAAATTGATTTTAATCTTATTAAGATACTAAATCATTTTGTACAAACAAATTTATTTTAATATCTGCCTATAATTAAAGCCCATATATTAAAATAACAGAAAAATAATATTCAAATATCTATAAATATACACTTAAAAGCAAAGACGTTCTAAAATTAAAAAAGAAAAACTTATATTTTATTAGTTATTTTTATTGAGATATTAAAATATTCATAAATGTTTGTATATTTTATATCTTTCTTTCTAAACATAATATTTTTAATATCTACAATTTTGTCTACTTATTGCTACATTATAATTATAACAGTTTTATTATTTAAAAAACTAACCAATTTATAATTTTTTTATAATAAGATGGATTAAATTTTCTCTCCCATTATTGTTTTCTTTTCTAATATATTATCTATTAAATTTAGAAGTATTAAAAACAATTACAATTATTTGATTTTTAACTTCCTTTTAAAATAGAGAATCATATTCAATTAGTCCAAGTTCATCTCTTATAGAAATGATTTGTTTCTGAAGTTTCTCATCTATAGGTGCACCTTTATCTTTCCTTTCTAACCAGGCAAGATATTCTTTTTCTCCCGCAGTATAAATTTTCGTTTCCCCAGGAGCTTTTTTAGAAGCGCGAAGAGCTCGAAGAATATTTCCGGTTATTTTTTTAAAGGAGTCAAGATCTGTAAAAGAAGAAATGTTAATAGCAATAAAAAAATGTCCGAGATGAGAAGGTGCCATTTTACTATCTGTTATTCCTGATACCATTTTAAGATATTTTCCGTTTTGTAAAGCAGAGGAAAGGATTTCCACTACAGTAGCATAACCATAGCCTTTATAGCCAGCAGTTTCTTCTCCAATACCTCCTAAAGGAGCAAGAGCAGCTTTCCCCATTTTTAAGTCTTGCAAAATTTGATGAGTATCGGTCCTGGTCTTTCCTTCCTCATCTATTACCCAACCGGGAGGAATTTCCTTCCCTGCCCGGCTATAAAGCTCTATCTTCCCCCGTTGAGCAATAGAGGTAGCACAATCGAGAACAAAAGGGAACTCTTCATCAGAGGGCATTCCAAAAGTTAAGGGATTAGTCCCTAACATATTTTCTACTCCAAAAGTAGGGGCTATAGAAGGACGAGCATTAGTACCAGTAATTCCAATCATCCCAGCTTTAATAGCCATTAAGACATAATAACCTGCAATCCCGTAATGATTAGAATTTCTCACTACTACCATCCCCAATCCCATCTTTTTAGCTTTTTCAATGGCTAATTCCATAGATTTTTTTGCAATCACCTGCCCCATTCCATTATGACCATCAATAACAGCAGTAGTGTAGCTATTTTTAATAATCTCCAAATTAGTTTTAGGAGAAATAATACCATCCTTAATCCTATCATAATATTTTGTTTTTAAACGACCAATGCCATGTGAATCTATACCCCTTTTATCAGCAGTAATTAGTACATCAGTACATATTTTAGCATCTTCTTCAGGAACTCCTACTCCCTTAAAGACATCGATCATAAAATTTTCTAAAATATTAAAATCTATCCAAACAATATCTTTAGACATAATTATTCCTCCTATATTTCTTTAAATTTTTAAAAAGATACATCTTTGGTAAGATTATTAGTAAAATACATGAATTTTTTAAATTTTTAAAAAGATACTGAAAAAATGAAAACATGTATACAATACATGTTCGACGTATACTATTCTATAGATAAATAAATATTAACTATTTATTAAATATTCTTTTGATATTTAAAGACTCCATTTTAAATTGCATAATAGCATTTTCTTTACTATTATTTTTCAAAACTTATTCCTTACTCCTCCACCAATTATGATTACATCAAAACTTTTATTTTTCATTTTTATATTATAAATTTACTCCTAATATAATAACTTATACAATTATTATCTTAAATAAATATCAGAACTTAAATTTATAGTCTTATTATTTAAAAATTGGAATAATCTCTGGTGCATTTTGTATTAAGGCTATCTTACAATCTTTTCCATATTTCAACAAAGCTTCTTGAATGGCTTCATCAACATTATCTGCCTTTTTTAAAAAAATGTTATTAAGAATTTTAGTAGGAATATTTTTAGTTATTATTATGATTTCTGCCTTTTTTAATGCCCTAGCGTATAGAAAGGCTTTATTCGAACTTTCATTATAACCTTCACTTTTAAATCTTTCTATTACTTCACTAGGATTATTAGCCTCATTTAACCAATTATAAAAATTTTTTCCTCCGCCTATTCCCTCAATACATTCTGAAGGAACAATAATTGTTCCCCCTTCTTTTACAATAATTTCTGCAGGAGCTATAGCTTTTTGGGTCTGGTATAAATTTATATCTCTCGGAAAACCACCAGGAGAAGTAATCACTACCTCTGGTCTTATCTCGGGAACAGCTACTTCATGAGTTTTTCTTGCCCATTTTACTCCTTCTAGCCAGGCTTTAATTAAATCTCCAGCTACTACTTTAATAATTTCTTTTTTGCTATTTTGCACCACATTTAAGATAAAATCCACTCCTACAGTTCGGGCCGCTTCTATAGCTTCTTCACTAAAATGGTTACCCTCTATTTTACCCATAGCTGGCCCTTTTAACCTTAATGGATAGGAATGATGAATCATTAATGCCTCTTTGCCAGCTATGCCTGGCAATATACTTTTTCTACCCCCACTAAATCCTGCAGATTGATGTGGTGCTATAGTCCCGGTTAGAATTTTTATATCAGCATTACAAAAATCCTTATTTAATTCAATAGGAACTCCTCTTTTCGTTTTTCCGATATATCTTAACATCTCTGGATTAGAATAATCATGATTCATAACATGAAATCTTTCTATAAGTTCTAAGGAAAGCATCTGTTCTAATTCTTCTATAGTGTTTCCACGATGAGAACCTGTAGCCACTATTATGCTTATATTATTATCTTTTATTCCACCCTTATTTAATTCATCCAAAAGAGGGGGAATTAATTTATAACTTGGAGTAGGTCTGGTTAGGTCATTTACAATAATTACTACTTTACCCCCTTTTTTTCTTGCAATTTCTGAAAGATCATCACAACCTATAGGATTTTTTAATGCTTTTATAATTTCAATTTCTTCATTTCTTACACCTTTAACATATGGAGTTATAGTAAATACAAGATTTTTTTGGGGGATCTTAAATTTAATTATTCTTTTACCACAAGGTATTGATACTACTTCAACTTTAGCCATTTCTTAAGAAATCACCTCTAATCTTTACCTTTAATTATTTTTAAATATTATCTTTACTCCTGTAATATTTTTTAATCATTTCATCAACTAATTCACTAATTATATTGTATTTTTTTTGACTAATCAAAATACAAATCATTACATTTTTAAATCTACATCATCTTTGTTCTTTTAATATTTCTTCGCACACTTTATCAACTAACTTTTCAGTTACTTTAACTTTCTCCTTTTTACTTACCTCTAATACTATATCTCTATAATCTAAGAAAGGATACTTTTCCCTGACTTTCTGAATTAATGGGAAAAAACTTGAATGAAATCCTGCAAAACCAAAAGTCAAAGCTTCTGATGAAAATCTATTTTCTCCTTTTATTAAAGGAAAAATATATTTATCATTTAAATCAGATAGTATTTTATAATCAAGTAATTTACCCCAACCATACTTTTCAAGAATTATGGCTAATATTTCAGTAGGAGCATTTCCTGAACTTCTGCCTAATCCACCAATACTTACATCTACTGCATCTGCTCCTGCTTCTATAGCTACAATAATATTTGCAATTCCTAATTGTAAATTATTGTGGGCATGAAAACCAATTGATATATTTGAATTTATCTTCCCTTGAATGATATATTGTTTTACTTCATGAGGTAACATTGTTCCTGCAGAATCCATAATAGTAACCAAATCAGCTCCCCATTTATTTAATTTATTAAGAATTTCTATATATTTTTTATGGTACGGTGAAATTGCATAACCTTTCTTTAACGCGATAAAAACAATCAATCCTTGATCCTTTGCATATTTAATATAATCTTCATTTTCATCAACCTCAGTAATATTTGAACCTATTCGGATAAAATTTACGCCTTTTTTTGCAGCCAACTTGATATCTTTTTTTTCTGAAAATTCCTTCTGGCAAAGAAATCCAAAACTCGATTTTGTTAAACAATTTTTAGCTAAATCAATATACATTTCATCAGATAAAGCTGCCGGTTCTTTATATTTTTTGCTTGCTCCCAATCCCCTTCCATGTCCCATCTCTATCAATCTAATCCCAGCTTTTTCAAGTCCTAATAATATATTTTGAGTTAATTCTCTTCCAAATTGATAATTAATCGCATGGCTTCCATCTCTTAATGTACAGTCAATTATTTTAAGAGTCACAATTAATCCTCCTTCGATCTTTTATTTCTATAATATGACAAAGCTCCTCCTGCTTTAATAATTTGTTTTTCTCTATTAGTTAAATCGTGTTTAACCATAAATACAAACTTTTTTGTTTTATTTTTTATATTTATTATATTTGATTCTAAATTTTCTACCTTTATTTCTAATAAATCTCCTTGTTCTAACCTATCGTAATCCTCTAATCTTTCAAAAATTAAAGGGAGTACACCACTATTTATAAGATTATTCCGGTGAATTCTAGCAAAGGATTTTGTAATAATTACTTTTATCCCTAAATACATACACACAAAAGCAGCCATTTCCCTGCTAGATCCCTGGCCATAATTTAATCCACCAACTAAAATTCCTTTACCTTGCTCTTTCATTCTAGAGACAAATTCCGGGTCTAGTAAAATAAAAGTATATTCTGAGCTCTTAGGAAGATTTGCACGCAAAGGTAAAACTTCTGCACCACCAGGTAAAATGTCATCAGTTGTAATATTATCTCCTAATTTTAATTGAATAACTGCTTCAATTTTATCCTCTAGAGGCTCTTTTAAAGTTAATGAAACAATATTTGGACCTTTGATTAGTTTTACTTTTTCTGGTTCAATTGAAGGAGATAAAATCATTGAATCATTAGTTACACACTTTTCTTCTATGGTAATTTCTGGAACCTCAAAACCTAAATCTCTTGGGTCAGTAATCACTCCAGTAATAGCTGCCGCTGCTGCACTCTCTGGACTAACTAAATAAACTTGAGCACTCTTAGTACCACTTCTTCCTAAAAAATTTCTGTTATAGGTCCGTAAGCTAACCCCATTTGTG
>Ga0209121_10004575_pt1 | contig 12864 bp, 6 predicted proteins | sample Cruoilmetagenom3_FD_187292 | JGI IMG/M metagenome (GOLD analysis project Ga0209121, IMG submission 187292) | Oil polluted marine microbial communities from Coal Oil Point, Santa Barbara, California, USA - Sample 3 (SPAdes) (version 2) | ecosystem: Environmental > Aquatic > Marine > Oil seeps ... | reverse complement strand
CACCCCCCCAGCCGACACACTGGCAACCGCCATCGAGTTCTGGACGGCGGATGCCCCCACCACGGTGGATATCTATCTCTACGACGATTTCGACAATCCGACGCTGAGCGGTCTGCTGGCATCTGAGCTCGACATCACCTATCCTGAGGCCGGCTACCATTCAGTGCCATTGGATCCCCCCGTAGCGCTGACCGCGGGCGACGCGATCTATGCAACTATCTTCTTCAGCAACACTACTTATGAGTTCACGGTCCCGGCCAACAGCAACGGGCCCTACGAAACCGGGCGCACGTGGATCAGCGACGACGGCACATCCTGGCTCGATCTCGGCGCCAACTATCAGGACGACGTGGCCATCCGCATTCGCACCACCCATCCCAATGGCGGTGCCTACGCTCTGCAGGGCGAGCAGTGCGGCTACGACTCCGCGACTTGCCCACTCTACGACGACGGCACACACAGCGACACCTTTGCCGGCGACCATGTCCACAGCCGGGGCCATACCGTGGACACACCCCTGGCCGCTCACGACGCGTATGTCTTCTACCGCCTTGACGGTGACAAGACGCTACCATCCACCGGCAGCCTGACGTTCGATGCGGACGGCAGCTGTCCCCTCTACCTGCTGGCGCAGGGCAACCCCTACGGCATCACGGTGACCGATTGCGACGCCTATGCCGACGTGACCTGTGACGCGGACGGCAGCAGCTTCGGCCCTGTCAGCTTCATCGGGAACGAGGATTTCGCCGGCGCAACGGAGAGCCTGATTGAGGAGGGCACCACGCTGGATCTGCGCGTGGAGATCTACGCCGCGGGCCTCACCGACACCGGCACAGCTACCGAGGGCGGGGCCGTCAGCGTCGGCATGGAGACCCGTCAGTGGGATGCTGCGGCCCAGGATTGGGGAGCGTGGACTCCCTACGTCACCCCCTTCACCTTCGAGACGGATGACGGCGCCAATTGGCAGTACCTGCTCGAGGATGTTAGCCTGCCGGTGTCCATCCACGAACTGCGCAGCACCTATACGGATTGGGCCGGGAACACCGGAAACACCGGCGCCAATAGTCACACCGTCTTCGTGAGCGATCCCGCGACCACGCCGCACGCCATCCACACAGACGGGAATCTGGCGGATTGGCGCGCAAACGAGCGCCACGACGGGCTCGACGGCGCTGACAGCTACGTCACGTGGGACGACCGGTTCATCTACACCGGCTGGCTGGGCGGAAGCAGCGGTGACCGGTGCATCGCAGGATTCGACCTCAACCTTGGCACCGTGGAACAGATCGCAACGTACGCCGGCGCCGTATTCCCTGCCACGGGGCAGCCGGATTACGTGTTGGACTACGACAAACTAACCGGCACGGCCACCTTCCTTCAGCGGAACGGCACAGGCTGGACGGATTTGGGGACAGCGGACATCCGGACAGGTCAGAACGGCTCCGGCGCGATCTGCGAGGCCCGCATCCCGCGAACCGCCTTCGACGGCAGCCTGGGGCCGAAGGACGATCTGGGCGTGGTTATGTTCCAGAGCAACACCGCCGGTGACACTGTCTCGGCGGCCTCCCCGGCCACCGGCAACAGCTCCGGGAGCAACCCACAGTCGCTCGACGCGCAGTTTCACTGGACCACCACCGGGCCGGGCACCACGCCCAATGCGCCCGATGAGGGCGGCCGCAGCGAGTATGCCGCCAGGACCGTCTCCGGCGCTGCCGCCGGCACCTACATCCTGGGCGACACCGGCGCTACGATCGCCTTCTCCAGCGCGGAGGAGGCGCCCGATACCGTCTGCATCATTGGTGCGCGTGTCTACGAAGCCCACCCGCACGCGGACGACGCCGATGCCGTGCGGCGTTACTACGGCCTGGAAGGCTCCAGCTGCACCGGGTTCAGCGGCGATCTGACCCTCACCTATGCAGACGGCGAGCTTAACGGCAACGAGGAGACCGCGCTCCATTTCTACCGGTGGACCGGCGCCGCGTGGCTGCTCTACCCGGTCGCCGCCGACGACCGGAACACGGCGGCAAACCGGCTCACCGCGCGCAACATCTCCGGATTCTCCGATTGGATCATCGCTGATGGCATACCGACCGCCGTTGCTCTGGTCGACTTCCGGGCTACCGATCAAGACGCCGGCGTCGAACTCAATTGGGAGACCGGACTTGGCGTGGTTGTCCTGCTTTGGGCTACAGCCTGTATCGTGCGGCTGCGCCGGCATAGCACATACCCGTCATGCCGAACGGGTCAAGCGAGCGTCTGCACGCCAAAGCGCGACAGTTGAGCGATCTGGGATCTCAATGCTCCACACATTTGAGGCCTGACACCCCTCGGGCGCCATCCCAGAAAGCAGGCTGTGCCTCCCCCTGGTCCAGCGGTCAGGCAGAGGCAGCTGCGTGACAGCGGCCACACTCGGTTGAGTGCGGGCCGCTGTCCTGTGTGGGGCCCTGGACCCGCACGCATTCTGAAGCTCCGCACCCACTCAGACCACAGAGTATCCCCCCCGCACGAAACTTGCGCGACTGTTAGGTGATTGTTAGGGCGGCAGAGGATTCTGTTGAGTGACGGTCAGACCCGTTCTGTATACTGGATCGCAATCAGGCACCGGGTGGCATCGCCACGAGGTCATTCGTCGCTCAGATTGCGTCCGGAACCACAGCGACACGCTTCCTTCGACGACTCTGGGGAAACCGAGATGACAGCTACAACTGAGGGCACCGTCTTCACCTTACTCAGGTACGAGCAGGGCCGGCGATCGCACCCGTGGTTCAAGCGCAACAAGACCATCCATCCAGAGCGACAGCGAGACGCTCTCGAAGATCATCACAGAGAGTCTGCAGCACACCTGCCACCAGATGTCGCTCGATCGTACCTATCTGCCATCGGCACCGGAGAGCGCCGACCTGATCATCCTGGCCCTGAGCGGGCCCAACAATCTTCCTGTCGTCGCCCTCACCCGAGCCTATATTGCCGGACAAGTCGGGAAAACCCCCATAATGATGCTGTCCCAGCAGAAGTTTGACTCGAGCGAGATCCAGCGGCTCTATCATCTGTCGCTACCCATAAGGCCGGCGGCCCTGCGTCATCAGGTGCGAGCGCTGTTAGGATGAATCTGGAGACACACCCATGCCACAAAAGGACTGGTACGGTCAATCCATCATATTCCTGATCTTGTTCTTCTTGGCTTGCAGTGCCCTGGGGATCGCCTACAACGACATCGCACGGACGCCCCTGTCCAGCGGCCCGGCAGCAGCCCAGGCGCACCACTGTCTCACCTTCCCGGTTAGCTACCCGGAAGCTGAGATGCGCGACGCAGAATCGTGGCACCCCGTCGTCATATTGAAGAACCTGGGAACCGACGAGGCCACCATCGAGGTCACACTCTATGATGCCGACAGCACGGAGCTCTCGGGAGCCCTCGCCGAGGGACGTTCCATCTCCCTCCCGGCCGGTGGGTCCGTGACCATTCCACTTGCCGACGCAGAGGGGCTGCAGGCCAGGCACTATTCAGTCGCTCTGTCCTCCAGCCAGCCGATCACAGGCACCGTCGTACATCAGGCGAGCGCCGGCGAGATGCAGAATAACGATCTCTAATCCAAAGTCCCCGGCTGGAACAGGCCCCCTGCTTTAGCCTATGCTTCCTCCTCATGCAAGAGCAGGCACCTGTCGGTGCCTGCTCTTGTGCCGGGACCCAGCCAAAGCTGAACGGGAATCCCGTTAGCCGATTGGCCGTAGTCCCAGCCGCTCGCGTGTCTCGTTCATCATCGAGACCGTGCGAGAAGCGCCGACACGCGTCACACCCAGCGAACGCACCTCCAGCAGCCGGTCAAGTGTACGTACGCCACCTGCGGCCTTGACCTGTACTTCGGGCGGGGAATGCTTGCGCATCAGGATCAGATCCGCATCCACTGCGCCGCCGGTGCCGTACCCCGTCGACGTCTTGACCCAATCCGCCCCGATCTCGCCGCAGATCTCACAGAGCTTGATCCTGTGCTTGTCCTCCAGATAACAGTTCTCGAAGATCACCTTGACCTTCTGCCCCTTTGCGTGCGCGACATCGACCACGGCTTTGATCTCGGCGTAGACATAGTCCCAGTCCTCGCTCAACACCTTGCTGATGTTGACCACCATGTCCAGCTCCTGGCACCCGTCGGCCAGGGCCTGCTGAGCCTCAGCCAGCTTGATGGCCGTCGTGTGACCACCGTGCGGAAAGCCGATCGTCGTGCTGGCCTTGACGGTGCTGCCGGCCAGCAGTTCGGCACAGCGTTTCATGTAGTAGGGTAGTATGCACACACTGCCCACGTCGTAGTCCAGGGCGACCTGGATGCCGGTTTCGAGCGCTTCCTGCGTCAGCGTGGGGTTCAGGAGCGAATGATCAATCATCTTCGCGATGTCCAGATACGTGAAATCCATGGGTGCCTCCTTGGGAGCATATTCGCCTGTAGCATCGACGGGCTTGCCATCGAGAGGCCATCTCACTGACCACCTCTCAGGACACGCCCAGTCCCAATTATAGCATAGAGGCGCCCAACCCGCACTTCGTGGCGCCGCGCGGCGCTGCCCAGGATGGGGCAAGTGTCCAAAGAAGGCCCACTGCCGCCGGGTTGCCGCACAGAAGCAGCCCACAGAAGACGACCCGGCGGGCGATCCCTACCACCAGGCCGTTCTGGCCCGGACGTGCCGACGGCACGTATGGGCAGACGGTGGCGGGTCCGACACGGTGGCGGGCTGTGGAGAATACTGTACAGTGCGCGTCTCGTTGCTGCCCCATCCTGGAATGCACCCTGGCCCCGGCAGTGTATCTTTCTCTCAGGAAATGCGCTGGACGTCCCGAGTAGGTCTCGGGCGTGGTCCGGCGCGAGCCGGCGCTCTGTATTACACGCTTGAGGCGGATCACGCCTGAGCAGACTCAGAACATCCGCCTCTCTGGGGTTCCATCGCCAATCTCCTGAGGGAAAGATACAGGTCGCGACCTCACTCCCGGATTGACAGGCCGACAACCAGGCCTATACTTGCGGTATGCGGGGGGGGGGCAGACACAGGCCCCGGGAACACAGACAACGGGAGGAGACCTATGAGCGAGAGCAGGTTCGATTTCAGCGGTCGTGTTGTCATCGTGACAGGCGCAAATGGGAATCTGGGCAGTGCGGTCGCACGGGCCTATGCGGAAGCCGGCGCATATCTGGTTCTGGTCGGGCGCCGACAGGAACGCGTGGCAGAGGCACTCCCCGAACTCACCGGTCGCGACACCGTCTGGCTCGCTCCGTCGACGGATCTGACCGACGAGGACGCAGTGAGCACTATGGTCGCGCAGGCGCGCGGGCGCTTCGGCAGGCTCGATGTCCTGGCCAACACCGTCGGCGGCTACAGGGGCGGCACGCCGGTCCACGAGATGGACGCCGCAAGCTGGGACTTCATGATGTCCCTGAACGCACGATCGGCCTTCGTGGTGAGCAAGGCCGTCATCCCCACGATGATCGAGCAAAGCTACGGCAAGATCGTGCACACGGCGTCTCGAGCCGCGGAAGTGGGTTCGCGAAACGCCGCCGCCTACGCCGCGGCGAAAGCTGCGGTGCTCCGGCTCACCGACTCGCTGGCACTGGAACTCAAACGGAAGGGCATCAATGTCAACTGTGTGATGCCGGGCACCATCGACACACCGGACAACCGCAGCGCGATGCCGACCGCCGACCACAGTCGGTGGGTCGCACCCGAATCTATCGCGCGGATCTTCCTGTTCTTGGCCTCAGATGCGGCCCAGGCCCTGCACGGGGTCCACATTCCCGCCTACGGGCTGAGCTAAGTGTGATGCCCCCGCACCGGTACCGGGCCGCCCTCACATCACGAAAGCACACGCAGGGACCATGCCCGACACCATTCTAGCTATCGATCACGGTACGCAGAGCGTGCGCGCACTGTTGTTTGACCCCCAGGGGAACATCCTTGCCAAGAGCAAGGTTCCCCTGCAGGCCTACGTCTCCCCACATCCCGGCTGGGCGGAGCAAAACGCCAACTACTACTGGCAGAGCCTCTGTGAGGCGTGCCAGACCCTCTGGCGGATCACCGACATACCCAAAGAGAGCATCGCCGGCGTCGCGCTCACCACCCAGCGCGCCACTATGGTCAACGTCGATGCCCAAGGAGAGCCCCTGCGCCCTGCCATCGTGTGGCTGGACCAGCGCCAGGTCGAGGGTGAGCCGCCGGTCGGCGGCCTCTGGGGGTTGCTCTTCAGGGTCGCAGGTATGTCCGAGACGGTGGCCTACCTCCAGGCCGAAGCGGAGGGCAACTGGATCCGCCGCCACCAACCGGAGATCTGGTCCAAGACACACAAATTCTTGCTCCTCTCCGGCTTTCTGACCCACAAGCTCACCGGGCGGTATGTGGATTCGGTGGGGTCCCAGGTCGGCTACATTCCCTTCGACTACAAGGCCCTCACGTGGTCCAAGAAGTGGGATTGGAAGTGGCAGGCCGTGCCGATGAACCCGGACCTGCTTCCTGAGATCATCCCGCCGGCGACGCAGCTTGGCACGATCACGTGGCAGGCAGCGGAGGCCACCGGCATCCCTGAGGGGCTGCCGCTGATCGCCGCGGCAGCGGACAAAGCGTGCGAGGTCATCGGTGCCGGGGCCCTGCAGCCGCACATCGGCTGCCTCAGCTACGGCACCACGGCGACCATCAACACTACTCACAGAAAGTACCACGAAGTCATCCCGCTGATCCCCCCCTACCCCTCCGCGGTGCCCGGGCACTACAGCCTGGAGATCGGGATCTATCGGGGGTATTGGATGGTCAGCTGGTTCAAAGAGGAGTTTGGACAGCTGGAGCAGTGGCTGGCCGACGAACAGGGCATAGAACCGGAAATCCTCTTCGAGGATCTCGTCAATGCGGCGCCCCCGGGATCGATGGGGCTGACCCTCCAGCCCTACTGGTCGCCCGGCCTCAGGATTCCGGGGCCGGAGGCCAAGGGCGCCATCATCGGCTTCGGCGACGTGCACACGCGCGCGCACTTCTACCGGGCAATTCTGGAGGGATTGGCGTACGCGCTGCGCGAGGCCAAAGAGCGCATGGATCGCCGCACCCGCACGCCCATCACCGAAATCCGCGTCTCCGGCGGCGGCTCCCAGAGCAACGCAGCGATGCAGCTGACGGCCGACATCTTCGGGATGCCGACGGCACGCCCCCACATCTATGAGACTTCGGGGCTCGGTGCTGCCATCGACGCCGCGGTCGGCTTAGGACTACACCGGGACTTCGACACCGCAGTCACCGCTATGACCCGCATCGGCCGGGTCTTCGAACCCGATCCGCAGACGCACGATATCTACGAGGGCCTGTATCACGGCGTCTACAAGCGTATGTACAAGCAGCTCAAGCCGCTCTACGAAGCCATTCGCAAGACGACCGGCTACCCGGGGCATCCCGGTGAGGGGCAAGAAACCTGGGAGTGAGCCCCAGGCCAAGGCACCAAACCCCATCAATACGACCTCAGACTACCGCGGCTTGTCTGGTGCCCGACTGACCGGGCTTGACTATGTAGCAGCGGCATTGTGAAGATTCACAAAGTGGCATAGCAATACGAGGCGCGCTCGTGCTGGATCACAATCCAGCACTCCGAAAGTGAGGACAGTCAAAGCAGAGCACGGACTCTCAAATCCGCGTAATCAGCCTAATCGGTGTAATTCGTGATTCAGACCCTCCTACGGAAGCGCGTACCCCACCAGCTCGCCATTGTGGACATCCGATACATATAGCGTATCGTCCACAACGGCCAGCCCAACCGGGAAGGAGAGACCGGCACCCGCTGCCGCGCTCACCGACCACTGATATGACCCGACCTCGCTAAAGACCAATACGCGCTGCCGGTGTGGGTCGGTGACGAAGATCCGATCCCCCACCCACAGCAAGAAGGGCTTCTCGTCCGGATTGGTGGCGCTCCAGCTGGGAATCTGCCACTGCCGGAGCGCGGTGCCGGCAGCGTCAAAGATCTGGACGCGCTTGTTCCAGGTATCCGCCACAGCCACCAGGCCCCCCTCACTGATGCTGATGCCGACCGGCTCATCCAATCGGCCGGCCCCTGTGCCCCTGCCACCGAACTCGCGCAGGAACAGACCGTTCAGATCGAAGACCTGCACGCGCTTGTTGCCCGTGTCTGTGACATAGAGCTCGCCGTCAGGGCTGACGTCCAGCCCGCGGGGACCATAGAAGTAACCCTGAGCACCCGGTGCGCCCAGTTCCGACACCTGCACCGCACCGCCCCAGCTTGCCAGGAGCTTGTAGTCGGCATCGAATTTCTGGATGCGATGATTCCAGGTATCCGCCACGTAGATGTCGCCGGCATCGTCGACTGCGACATCCCAGGGTTCATTGAGTTGCCCTGGCGCCGTCCCATACTCGCCAAACGAATCGATGACCCCATCCGGACCCACATGCCACACACGATGGTTGAACGTGTCAGCGACGTAGAGGGTGCCGTCCCCGGCAGCGGCCACGCCGCGCACCATGGCGCCGGGGAACGACTGCTGCGCTACCACCGCCGGCGCGCGACCGCCGGCCGCGTACGGATCCGGCGGCTCCGTAGCCACCGGCTCAATGTACCGCGCCGCACCCGCAGGCCGAGAAAACGGCCAGATCTCCTGGGCCGTCTCACGGCGCACGTAGAGGCGGAACTCCTTGCGATAGGGCCACATCTGCTGATCGAAGGGATTATCCGGGTTCTTGAGCGCCGCATAGCGATCGTAATCCCGACGCCAGACAATATCCCAAAGCGCAGCACGCATATCGGCATCCTGAAGAGATGTCACGACACTTTCCCTGGTCAACCCATAGTAGTCCTGGATCGGCCACCAGAGATAGAGATAGTCATAGGCGATGTAGTCCTCGCCCAGAATCTCCTCGACAACGTCATACTGGGGCGATCCGGCAATCACCACCGGGCACTCCAGAAGCTGCTCCGCATCCGGCGATGCACTGTAAAAGTAGTTGTTCGGGAAGTCCACCATATACCAGGTAAACGGCCACGAGCCATCCTCACCATAGGCGACCCGGACTTCGTTCGCGGTGCCGGTCACGTGCCACGAGACATCCTCGATGCGCGCCAGCGCTACCTTGATGTCCGGCGTGCCGTGAGCATAGACCAGGAACTCCGTCGCCAGATCAGCATTGATGTAGTTGACCATCACCATCGTGCGCACGGTCAAGCCGGCTAACACGACCATAACCCACACCGTGCCGAGCCGCAGACAGGATAACGCTCCAAGACGACGCCCCGACCAGACCAGAGCAGCCCCGAGCGCCACCACACCCACCAGCCCGCCGAGAGCAGCGCCAAGGGGATCGAGCTGCGCCAGCGCGGGCCCCGCGGTCGGTATGCCCGGCTGCATCGCAACCCGGAGCTGGGTGACACCGCGGACCAGAACCACCAGGGCGGCCACGGCAACCGGCAGCGCAGAAGCGAAGACCCAGGCATAGCGGCTCCGCAGGCGCGACCAGTCCGCCTGATCTGCCCACCGACCGACCCACCACCCGGACAGAAAGAGACTCGGCAGCGTGATGTGCACGAGAAGCCAGGGCATCTTCTCACCGGCATAGGTGTAGGCTACCCACGAGATCAGCGTCCAAGCCAACAGGAAGACCGGCAACAGCCGCTCCAGATCCAACGGCCACCGTGACGTACCGGTTTCACCGACCTCCGCAGTGACGAGAGGCTTCCTGAAGGCGTAGAGAAGTGCTCCCACACCGCCACAGATCGAGAGCAACAACGCGAGGTACTCATAGAGCGACCCGATCAGCCCGTAGTAATACCAGGGCTGGTTGCCGCGCTCAACACCGTGCTGGGCCAGCCAGTAGGCCAGTCCGCCCACGAGCCCCGAAACGGCGCCGAACCCCCAGGTGAAGATCGTGGTGTAGAGCACCAGGAAGATCCCATAATGGATCAATGCCAGGCGCGGCCAGCGCTTGCGGTCCCACCAAAGCCCGAAGGCGGCCGAGACCACCAGGGTTCCAAGGACCACCGCCAAGAGGGCCACCACGGTGGACGCCGGCACCGCGGCAAAGTCACCGGTGCGCACCACTTCGTAGATGACGTCCATATCAACCCCGGCAGCAAACTTGATCAAGAAGGCCGAGCCCAGTGGCAGCGTCAACGTGCCCAATACCATCAGGATGTCGAAAAGCCGGTGCTGTCGCATAGCATCCCGACCGATCCCGGCTGCAACAAGTATCAATGCCGCGGCGAGAATCAGCAGCGCCGCGGCCGCCGACAACTGTCCCCACACGGGGATCGTCACGGTCGCCGCCCGGCTGTTCCCAGTGTCGTCGAGAGCAATCTCGGTTGTCTGCGCGGCCATCAACGAAACCGCGAAGACCCCCCCCAACACCACAGCCACCAGCAGGAGTCCGATGAACACCCGGTACAGCTCTTTGCGCTCCCAGGGTGCGGTCAGGACCTGATAGGCAAAGGGTAAGAAGAAGAGCCCACCAAAGATCGCCGTGTAGAAATAGGAGGCCTCCTTGGTAGCGAACATCACCGAGAAACAGGCCGCCAGCCAGGCAAGCCATCGGCCCCGGCCTGTGTCCAGATACTCAAGCACCACCCAGAGCAGCAGCACAGCCGACAGCATCAGCAGCACATCGTGGCGAACATACCGCGAATAATAGGAGATCGAGGGCGAGATCAGAAGCAGCACTGCAGTCGCAAATGCGCCCCTCCGTCCGATCCACCGCCGGAAGAGCAGCGGCGTCATCACCAGGGCAACGCCCGCCAGCGCCGTCGCCACACGCGAAGTGAAGTCACTGACGCCCAGGATCTGGTAAGTCAACGCCGTCAGCTCGAAGAGAAGCGGACCGTGCATCATAGGATTGTGTTGGAATCCCTGACCCGCGTATAGATTCCACGAGAACTTGGTGTGGATGCTCTCATCGTGACTGATTGCCCGGTCCCCAAGCATATAGAACCGGGTGACGAGGGCGAGGACCAGGATCACCACAGCGATAATCCGCTCTCGCCGACTCAGGGGGTTAGCTCTCATCGTAACTCCTTGGTGCGAAGACGCAGGCCACAGATATATGATACCAGGTTTGGCCTAACCGGGGGGCACGCCGCGGTCTGGTACGACGCAGCATCAGTGCCCGCCATCCGCAGCCACGACCACCGTCACTGCAATCGGGAGCTGCAGCGCGTCCTGGCCGTCGTGCCAGAGCACGCGCGCGCCGGTCTCCCCATCATAGAGCCCCACCCGGAGCGCCGCAAGGTCCCGGACGGCACGGTCGCCGCCATCGGAAACACTCCCATAGGCAGGTGACCACGTCAGAACATGCGTGTCCCGGATGATCTCGCCCGCCAGCCACCCCGGCGTGGGGCGCGTCCAGTTGGCGGGTTGTCCATCATGTTGAGCGAGCACGTCGCCCGCCCCGGACACAAGATGCGTGAAAACCTTGAGGTCCTGGTCGGCAGCCCCGGCCTCAGCACGCCAGATCAATGTCAGCGTCAACGGATTGCCGGCGGTGACCACCGTGCCGGGGGCCAGATCCACGCCCAACAGCGTGGCAATCCGGCCTACGCCCGCCTGCACCGCGACGTCAAAGGGTGGCACCTCAAAGGCGTGCTCTCCGCCCAGGATCTCCACGTCGCCCAGCCCGACAGTCTCGAAACCGGATTCGAGCGCGACCTCGGCCGTACCCGGCACTGCCGCAGGCGGCACCGGCAGCGCAAATGTCTCCAGCAACGGGCGGCCCACCGGCATCTCACCAAAGGCGACTACCGAGGGCGCCTTGGCAAGCACATGCCGGCCCTGCCCCAGCACGAGCTGGGGAGCAGGTGAACCGGCGCCATCCCCCGTGACCCGCCAGGCCACCGAGACATAGACCGTCTGACCAGGGAAGACCCTCGCGCGGTCCAGATGAGCACCGTCCATCCGCAGCGCAGGCGACAGCGCCACCACTGGCCGGTCGGGCAGGGACGGTGTCGCGTAAAGCGTAGCGTCGCGCCAGGGGGTCACCACCGGCGCCACCTCCCCCAGGAGGAGTGCAGATTTCGGCGCACCGCTGCCATCGATCAGCGTCACGGGCCGATCCGGAGCCTGCGCGTCAAACACGCCGACCTGCACTGTATGCAGCACAGGCAAGGCCCCGACCGGCACCGGCACCAGGTGATACGATAGCACGTCCTGTATGGGCCACTGATCTGTGGGACGCAGTGTCGCATCCACCAGCAATTCATCGTGTGCCGCCATCAGATCACCCGCGGGGCCGTACAGGCGCAGCCCCACGGCGTAGCGACCGGTCACAGCAGGGACAGGCGTGACCCCGGCCCCGTAGGCCCAACAGAGGACGACCGGCAGCGCAGCACCACTGACCGGCTGCTGACGGTAGGCCGCGCCGACCAGACACAGCTCCTCGCCGGGAACGCACACCGGCGGCATAGGCTCGCACGCAGCGACCTTGGCCGCCCCCGTCATCTCATAGCGCTCCACAAAGACCCCGTGGAAGGGTTCGCGTGCCGCCAACACACCACCCCAGGCCAGCGCCGCGCGCACGTTGCCCCGCGGATCGAGCGCACCGCGCTCGTAGTCCAGAACGAAGACCGTACGGCCCGTAGCTCTGTCGTCCAGGGGCACCGCATCCACCGGCGACCCGTCAACCGACGTGTCGGCCGATGCCGGTACCATCGCCATCTCGGCTAGGCCCAGATCGTACTGCGCCAGCGACCAATCGCTATGGGGCACCAAGACGATATCGCCCATCACAGCCCGTTCGCGGATGGTGGCCGCCGCAGCGCGCACATCGCTGCGCACGTAGGTCGGGTCCGTGAGGTAAGCTCGTAGACCCAGGAGGTCGGACACCAGCAGCGTGGCCAGCAGCACCGTCCGT
>Ga0209121_10004574_pt1 | contig 12866 bp, 9 predicted proteins | sample Cruoilmetagenom3_FD_187292 | JGI IMG/M metagenome (GOLD analysis project Ga0209121, IMG submission 187292) | Oil polluted marine microbial communities from Coal Oil Point, Santa Barbara, California, USA - Sample 3 (SPAdes) (version 2) | ecosystem: Environmental > Aquatic > Marine > Oil seeps ... | reverse complement strand
CCGGCGTCGCCGATCCGGCCGCCGGCATTGATGCGGGGGCCGAGCAGGAAGCCCAGATGATAGGTGTCCGGCGCCTCGCCGAGCCGGGCGGCATCCGCCAAGGCGCTCAAACCCAGACATTCGCGGCTTCCGAGCGCGATCAGCCCCTTTCGCACATAGGCGCGGTTGAGACCCTTGAGCGGCACGACATCGGCGACGGTGCCAAGCGCCACCAGATCAAGCCAGCCGAGTTTAAAATTAGTGCTGCCCCAAATAAAATTGAGATCAGCTGTACATCAGAAGTTGTAAATGGCTATGCGTATGTGCTAAAGAAAACGATCTTACTACTTGAAAGTGGTTTTGAAATCAACTATTTTTTGAAAAACACGGGCACAAAAGATATTCGTATCGATGAATATACACACAACTTTATGTCCTTAAACAAGGCATTGATAGGGAGTGACTATGTTTTGAAATTTCCATTTCAATTGAAACCGGGACTCTTTAGGGAAACTGTAAATAAAGAACAGAAAGTGGTGCTTGGGCCAAATGAAATTGCATTTAGTGGTACACCTAAGGAGCAGTTCTTTTTTAGTAACCTAACGGGAGGTGAAAATGTGGAAGCCGCATGGGAATTGCTGCATCATAAGCATAAGATCGGGATTAGTGAAACAGGAAGTTTTAAAACAAAGAAAGTGAATGTTTGGGGTTGGCAGCATGTCATTAGTCCGGAGTTGTTTATTGATATCTTTATTCAGCCAGGCCAATCAAAAGAATGGTCAAGAAGGTATAAAGTATTTAGAATGGAATGAGTTTGGTCGTCCCAAAAGATGTTAAATAATTTTAGGCAAACGGAATGATAAAAGAATCTAAATTGATTTTCGGAATTAGTCAAAATACTATTTTTGCACATGATTTCCCATGGAAAAAATGTAGAGAAGTAATAAATGCACTTTGGTAAAAGAAGGTGTAGGAATCCCATATGATATTTCTGAAATAGTGAATGTTCAAATGGATGGTGGTGATTCTTAGAAAAATACAAGGTGCGAAGTAGATATGAACAAAATATAACCATGCCTCTTAACGTATATGGTAAATTGGACGTTAAGTAATATATTCATTCGTTTGGGTGCTTTTGCGTAGCTTGCTAAATTGAAAATTAAGAGGTGGCTAAACAATTAAAAATTAACCGTTAGAAAAAGAAAGAAGAGATGAAACAAACTAGGAGTATTTTAATAGGGTTACTTATAAGTTTAAATACAATGCTTTTTGCCCAAGAGGGCGAGTTTATCAACTTATTGCAAAACATTGACTCTAGGGAAAAAACCTCATTGAATGGTCTGTGGGATATAATTGTTGACCCCCTGGAGAATGGATATTACAACCATAGACTACTGCCAAAAGAGGATGGTTACTTTAGTAATGCAAAAATGCAATCACCAACAGATCTTATTGAGTATGATTTTGATACTAGCTTTCAATTAGTGGTGCCCGGTGATTGGAATACCCAAATGGAAAAACTGTACTACTATGAAGGAACTATTTGGTATAAAAAGGACTTTGAATATACTGCTAAGCAAGATAGATTGGCGTATCTGTATTTTGAAGCCGTTAATTATGAAGCTATTGTATATCTGAATGGTGAACGTATTGGTTCTCATGTGGGCGGTTATACCCCATTTCAGTTTGAAGTTACCGATAAGTTAAAAGAAGGCGATAATTTTGTGGTGCTAAAAGTGGATAATAAACGTAAAAGAGAGAACGTGCCCACGGTAAACCAAGATTGGTGGAACTATGGAGGTATTACCAGATCGGTACATTTAATTACTACTCCTATAGCACATATTGCAGATTATTTCATCCAATTATCCAAGGGGAACACCAACACTATTGAAGGTTGGGTAGCTTTAAAAAACACACGGAATGGCGAAGCTGTTAGTGTGAGTATACCAGAACTCAAAAAAACTGTAAATGTAGTTGTCGAAAATGGTATTGCTAAATTTTCAATCAAAGCCAAACCTGTTCTTTGGGAACCTAAAAATCCAAAGTTGTATGAAGTCATTATCAAAACACAAACAGATAAATTAACAGACGCCATTGGTTTTAGAACTGTTGAAACCAACGGGTCTAAGATATTGTTGAACGGCAAAAAAGTATTTCTTAAGGGTATAAGTCTTCACGAAGAAGCACCGTTTAAAACAGGTCGTATTACTTCTAAGGAGGAATGTAAAGTCTTACTTCAATGGGCAAAAGAATTAGGCTGTAACTTTATACGTTTGGCTCACTATCCCCATAGTGAAACAATGGTACGTGAGGCAGAAAAGATGGGTTTCATGATTTGGTCCGAAATACCTGTGTACTGGACGGTTCTTTTTGATAATATGGACACTTATGCCAATGCAAAAAATCAGCTTACTGAGATGATTACACGTGATAAAAATAGAGCCGCGATACTATTATGGTCAGTGGCAAATGAAACACCTGAGGGTGAGGCTCGATTAGATTTTTTAAGCAATCTTGCCGGTGATGCCCGAAAGCTAGATAATACACGTTTGATTACAGCCGCTTTAGATACACAAGGTGATGGCAATGATGGCAAGTTGATTGAAGACCCATTGGGTAGGGTAGTAGATGTAATCGGCATCAATAATTATTGTGGTTGGTATGCAGGAGCAACAGAAACCTGTGCCGGATTAAAATGGGCAAGCGCATACAACAAACCTATGATTATGAGTGAAGTCGGAGGTGGTGCCCTATTCGGTCTACATGGCGCTAAGAATGAACGATGGACAGAAGAAAATCAAGCAGAAGTTTATAGAACTAATATTGAAATGATGCGAAATATTGAGTTTATGTCTGGATTATCTCCATGGATTTTAATGGATTTTCGTTCATCGAGACGCCCACTGAAAAGAATACAAGCGGATTTTAATAGAAAAGGATTAATTTCAGAACAAGGAATGAAAAAACAAGCCTTTTACATTCTTCGCGATTATTATCTCAAGGAAAATAATTAGAATAGGGCCATTATATGAATACGGTAGATTGGATAGGTTTTATAGGCGTTTTTCAAATACTATTGGCATACGTGCTGAATATTTTTGGAAAACTGGGAAACAAAGACTTAATGTTCATTCTATTGAATCTTATTGGAGCGAGTATGGCTTGTTTGGCTTCCATCCTAATGAAGTATATGCCTTTTATACTTTTGGAGGGTGTTTGGGCTTTGGTATCACTCATTGCTTTGTTTAAACTTAAAAGAGCAAAGTAAATGGCAGGTGAAATAAATCTTACACACCTCATAAAAGGGATGACCCCCATACTGAACAAGGGAGACTTTGTCTTTACTACCGTAAAAGATGCAAGCAAAATCAATAGAAACGATACGGTCTGTATGTTCAGGGAAGAAGAAGGGGTTACCCTGGTCATCGAAAAGCAAAAAGCAGACAAATTAAAACTGGATTATGACCATGTCGCGGCATGGATTACCCTTGAAATCCACTCCTCTTTGGAAGCAGTAGGTTTAACGGCATTATTTTCAACGGAATTGGCCAAAAATAATATTAGTTGTAATGTTATAGCGGCGTATTACCACGACCACATTTTTGTAGCTAAGGAAGATGCGGAAAAAGCAATTCAAGTATTAACTGGTTTGTCCAATAACCATAAATAAAAATAGTTGCTAACCTAGGTTATTTTTTCTGCGCTTGCCCTAAGTTGAAAACCCTTACTTTTATACAACATGATGTCGTAGCTTAAAAGTGCAATTGCATGTTACGAGCCAACATCATAGGTTAACCATTGGTAATTGAAAAAAAAAACAAGAATTATGGGTAAATATTTAATAATTTCAGTTTTGTTGTTACTGGTAGGTTGTAAGACTGATGCTAAAACTGACAACGGCGTAGTGGAAGTCAATCAATCAACAATTGGCCATCACATAGAACGTTTGTCCTCAGATGAGTTTATGGGAAGAAAGCCATTTACAGAAGGAGAGGTTAAAACAGTTAACTATTTAAAAGAAGAGTTTTCAAAACTTGGGCTATTACCGGGAAATGGGGATAGCTTTTTTCAAGATGTTCCCATGGTTGAAATGATGGGGACCCCATCAGATAAAATGAAAATTTCAGGACCTAATGGTGATTTTGATTTGAATTATTTTGATGATTTTGTATTAGTTGCTGAAAAAACTGACCCTGTGAACATCCTTGAGAATTCAGAACTTGTTTTTGCAGGGTTTGGTATTGTAGCTCCAGAATATGGTTGGAATGATTATGAAGGGATAGATTGGAAAGGAAAAACAGCAGTCGTTTTAATAAACGATCCAGGTTTTAAATCTGGAGATTCAACATTGTTTAAGGGTAATGAAATGACCTATTATGGTCGTTGGACGTATAAGTATGAAGAAGCGGCTAGACAAGGTGCCGCGGGGGTACTAATTATACACGATACTGAACCTGCTTCTTATGGTTGGAATGTGGTTCAATCAAGTTGGAGAGGCGCCCAACTAAAAATAGAGCATAATAATCCTGTTGCAGACATTAACGCATGGATTAGTAATGAAAGTGCTAAAAAGTTATTTGGAGCTTCTTCTTTTAAAGGGGATGATTATAAAGTGATTGCTGGGCAAGAGGCTTTTAAACCAATTTCATTGGGACTAACAGCTTCGGTCACAGTTGATAATTCACTTAAAAGGGATGTTTCCAAAAATGTAGTCGCAATTATACCGGGTACAGAAAGAAAGGATGAGTATATTATTTATTCGGCACATTGGGATCATTTCGGAATTGGAATACCAGTAGAAGGTGACTCAATTTATAATGGAACTCTTGACAACGCCTCGGGAACAGCGTGCTTATTAGCTATTGCAGAAGCATTCAAAAAAGCTGGGCCAACCAAACGTTCCATAGTTTTTATGGCTGTTACAGGAGAAGAACAAGGTTTGTTAGGGTCAGCTTATTATGCTGAAAATCCTATTTTTATGCCTAAAAAATCGGTGGCAAATATTAATATGGATGGGGTTATGAGTCCGGGACGAATGAAAGATTTAACCATAACCGGTTTTGGGCATTCAGAAATGGATGAATATGCTAAAGTAGCAGCTGAAAAACAAGGGCGTTTTGTAATTCCTGACCCTGAAGCGGAAAAAGGATACTTTTTTAGATCAGACCACTTTAACTTTGCTAAAATTGGCATACCAGCCTTATATGCTGGAGGAAGTTATGACCATTTTGAAAAAGGAATTGAATATGCAAAACAAATGAATGATGAATACCAACAGTACAGATATCACCAGCCATCAGACGAGTTTGATCCTGCATCAACCGATTTAAGTGGTTCACAATTTGATGCTCAACTTTTTTATAATGTTGGGTTTCGGTTAGCGAATGAAGATTACTTTCCGCAATGGTATGATGGTAGTGAATTTAAAGCCGCTGGGGAAAACAATTAATGAATGTAAAAAAGGCTTTTTTGAAAACTTAAAAAAGTAAAACTATTGCTAAAACTGTGGTCAATTGATAACTGCCCAGTTCTACAAGTTTTGTTCCTTATTGTTTTTGAATCATTCTAAATCATAACCCCTTTTTCTTGAATATTTCGTAAATTACGGCTCTAAAAATGAGTGTTTATTACAGATGAAGCAAGTAGCCCCCTATAAGCCCAAAAATAAAGTACGTATCGTTACGGCAGCCTCCCTTTTTGATGGGCATGATGCTGCCATAAACATCATGCGCCGGATCATACAGTCCACTGGCGTTGAGGTCATTCACCTAGGGCACGACCGCAGCGTTGAAGAGGTGGTTAATACAGCCATACAAGAAGACGTCAATGCCATTGCCATGACTTCCTATCAAGGTGGGCATAACGAGTACTTTAAGTATATGTATGATTTGCTGAAGGAAAAAGGCGCAGGCCACATCAAAATATTCTGTGGCGGCGGCGGTGTTATCCTTCCTAAAGAAATCAAGGATTTGTTGGCTTATGGTATCACCCGTATCTACTCACCTGATGATGGTCGTGCAATGGGCTTGCAAGGTATGATCAATGATTTGATTGAAAAGTCTGATTTTCCCCTCGGCGATAGTCTGAATGACGAATTTAAACTTTTGACCAAAAAGAAGCCCCAGGCAATTGCCAGGGTTATTTCTGCCGCTGAGAATTTTCCGGAAGTAGCAAAAAGTATGCTAAAGGCTATTCATACAAAAAATAAAACGACTAAAATTCCCGTTCTTGGAATCACAGGTACCGGTGGTGCCGGGAAATCCTCTTTGGTTGATGAGTTGGTACGACGTTTTTTAATCGATTTTCCCAAAAAGACCATCGGTATCATATCTGTTGACCCTTCCAAACGAAAAACAGGAGGGGCATTGCTTGGAGACAGAATCCGAATGAACGCCATTAATAATCCACGTGTTTACATGCGGAGTTTGGCAACACGCCAAAGCAATTTGGCGCTGTCAAAACACGTGCAAGAAGCGGTAGACGTTTTAAAGGCCGCCGAGTACGACCTTATCATCCTTGAAACTTCGGGTATTGGGCAATCCGATACCGAGATTATAGAACATAGCGACCTGGCGCTGTATGTAATGACACCTGAATTTGGGGCTGCTACCCAACTCGAAAAGATCGACATGCTCGATTTTGCTGACCTTGTGGTCATCAACAAATTTGACAAACGTGGCGCTCTAGACGCACTACGTGATGTGAAGAAACAATACATGCGTAACCATAATTTGTGGAATACGCATCAAGATGATCTGCCAGTTTTTGGCACAATAGCTTCCCAATTCAATGACCCGGGCACGAACACCCTTTACAAGGCGGTGATGGATCAGCTGGTTGAAAAGACCAATGCCAATTTAAAATCCAGCTTTGCCGTTTCAAAGGAACTATCCGAAAAGATTTTTGTGATTCCCCCGGCCCGTACACGCTACCTTTCGGAAATTGCTGAAAGCAACCGTGCCTATGACCAAAAGGTGAATGAACAGGTAATTGTAGCACAAAAGTTATATGGCATTTTTAAGACGATGGAGTCGGTCATTGAATCAACACCAAAATTAGATAAGTCAGGAATTGTTTTTGAATCTGTTAGCTCGAGCCTGCCTGTTCGGCAGACAGGCGCAGTCGAGAACAAAGACTTTGTAAGAATGCTTGTTGCAGAATTCGACCGCAACAAAATGGACTTTGATTCCTACTATTGGGAGATGCTGCTGCAATGGGATGAAAAGGTCAAAAGATACAAAGACCCTATGTACAGCTTCAAGGTGAGGGGTAAGGAAATAAAGATTGAAACACATACCAAATCGCTTTCGCAGAGTGACATTCCAAAGGTAGCTTTGCCAAAATACCAAGCCTGGGGTGACCTCCTGCGATGGATGTTGCAAGAGAACGCACCAGGGCAGTTTCCATATACAGCAGGTTTATATCCGTTTAAAAGAATGGGAGAAGACCCTGCCCGTATGTTTGCTGGTGAAGGTGGCCCTGAACGTACCAATCGCCGTTTTCATTATGTGAGTTTGGGCTTACCGGCCAAAAGGCTTTCCACAGCTTTTGATAGTGTTACCCTTTATGGAAACGACCCAGACCATCGTCCCGATATCTATGGGAAGATTGGCAATGCAGGCGTTTCTATCTGTTGTCTGGATGATGCGAAGAAACTATATTCGGGCTTCAACTTAGCAGATGCCATGACCTCGGTAAGCATGACAATCAACGGCCCTGCGCCCATGTTATTGGGCTTTTTTATGAATGCCGCGATTGACCAGCAATGTGAACTGTATATCAAAGAAAACAACATTGAAAAAGAAGTCGAGGCCAAGATTCAAAAGCGTTATAAAGGTAAAGGCATTGAACGCCCACGTTACAACGGTGAACTTCCAGAAGGTAACGATGGTCTCGGTTTATTGTTATTGGGTGTTACCGGTGATCAAGTGCTTTCCCAGGATATCTATAATAAGATAAAGACCAAGACCCTCTCGCAAGTAAGAGGTACGGTACAAGCAGATATTTTAAAAGAAGACCAAGCGCAAAATACGTGCATCTTTTCTACGGAGTTCGCACTGCGATTGATGGGTGACGTACAGGAATATTTTATAACAGAGAAGGTACGTAACTTCTATTCCGTTTCCATTTCGGGTTATCATATTGCCGAGGCGGGTGCCAACCCTATTTCGCAATTGGCATTTACACTTTCCAACGGTTTCACGTATGTGGAATACTATTTAAGCCGTGGTATGGACATCAACCAATTTGGTCCTAATCTTTCCTTCTTTTTCAGTAATGGTATCGACCCCGAATATGCGGTGATTGGCCGCGTGGCCCGTAAAATTTGGGCCAAGGCAATGAAAGAGAAGTACGGTGCCAACGAACGGGCTCAGATGCTCAAATATCATATTCAAACCTCCGGACGAAGCCTGCATGCACAAGAGATAGATTTTAATGACATCCGTACCACCCTACAAGCACTGTATGCCATTTATGATAATTGTAATTCGTTGCACACCAATGCATATGACGAAGCCATCACTACCCCCACGGAGGAGTCGGTGCGCAGGGCGATGGCCATTCAGTTGATAATCAATAAGGAATTGGGCTTGGCAAAGAACGAAAATCCCATCCAGGGAGCCTTCATTATTGAAGAGTTGACCGATTTGGTCGAAGAGGCTGTACTGCAAGAATTTGACCGTATCACGGAACGAGGTGGTGTTTTAGGTGCTATGGAAACGATGTACCAGCGTAGCAAAATACAAGAAGAAAGTTTGTACTATGAGACCTTGAAGCATACTGGCGAATACCCAATTATTGGTGTGAACACCTTTTTAAGTTCCAAGGGTTCGCCTACGATAATGCCCGCTGAAGTGATTCGCGCTACCGAAGAGGAAAAGCAATTTCAAATCTTGACGAAAGAAAACCTCAATAAAGCAAATGCCGTCGCAGTAGAATCGCAAATCAGAGCCTTGCAAATAGCTGCCATCAATAATGAAAACCTTTTTGAAAAACTGATGGAGGTCACTAAATTCTGCTCGTTGGGGCAAATTACTTCGGCCTTGTTTGAAGTAGGGGGTCAGTATAGAAGGAATATGTAAAAAGGGATATCGACAAAGTATTTCCGGTTATTTAGAAGCTTACTAAATTTGTATCCAGTCACTCATTTTGATTGGGAAGCACAAGTTCATAAAACCTTTTTTGTTAAATTCGCTCTATGGGAGATTCTAAAAGTAAATCATGTACGGGCGAGGATAATTATGAAGATGCACTTGCCTGTTTGCATAGAGAACTGATTCACCTCCAGGAATGGGTGCGGACGCAAGGCCTAAAAGTGGTGATTATTTTTGAAGGTCGGGATGCCTCAGGAAAAGGAGGCACCATCAAAAGAATAACCGAACCTTTGAATCCTAGAGTATGTAGGGTGGTTGCATTAGGAGTTCCTACGGAAAGAGAAAAAACGCAATGGTATTTCCAGCGCTTCGTGGCGCATCTGCCTGCTGCAGGGGAGATGGTGATCTTTGATCGCAGTTGGTACAATAGGGCTGGTGTTGAAAAAGTAATGGGCTTTTGTACCGATGAGGAATACGATGAGTTTTTACGTTCCTGTCCCGATTTTGAACGTATGTTGGTGAGGTCTGATATTGTGCTGCTGAAATACTGGTTCTCGGTGAGTGATGAGGAGCAGGAGAAACGTTTTAAAAGCCGAATAAAAGACCCATTGAAGCGATGGAAATTCAGTCCAATGGATTTGGAATCCCGTTCCAGATGGTTGGAATATTCAAAGGCCAAAGATGATATGTTCGCCCATACCGATACCAAACAGGTGCCTTGGTATGTAGTGAATGCCGACAACAAAAAGAAGGCGCGACTTAATTGTATAAACCATATTCTAAGTCAGATTCCGTATAAGGAGATGAAATATGCTTCCATAAAATTACCGCCCTTGCCGCAACATGCAGGGTATGTGCGTCCGCCTATGAAGTACCAGACTTTCGTGCCAGAGAAGTATTGAAGTCTAAATAGAATGCATATGACCTAAATCATTTTCTAAATGATATCCTTAATCGATATTTACTTGTTAAACAGGGGCATAAATCCTACACATTTCGATTGATGGGTAGTTATGCTGATAACCTGGGATTTATTTATTAAAAATCATAGGCCATGCAAGTATTTCAACGAACAGCGATTGCTTTATTCTCATGCTTGGTGTTGGTTGCATGCAAGAGGGAAGAATTATCGCAAGATGAGGTGACCCTTAAAGCCAATACAGATACGGCGAAAATGATTGAAATACAACCATTTAAAGCTAATTTAAGTTCCACTCCGAATATCGATTCAGAGTACATTTCATGTGTGTTTTCAGATTCATTTACGTTTACAACCGTTCCTAAATTCAGTACAATGACTGGCAATACCTCTCATTTTGGAAAACTGGATAGAAGTAAAAGTCCACTGACCATACGGGATTGTTCTTTTGATCTAGAAAAACAGACTATCGAGATTGTTATGGTCATGATGTTTAGAAACAAGGATGGGGAAGGCCTAAGGTTTATTGGTTCTGTAAACTTGAGTTTAGAAGGGCCAACGTCAGGAATTTTTGAAGTAATAGAAGGATATGGCAAATTTAAGGAGTTCACTGGGTGGATAGACACGGAAGGGTTCCTAAATACCGAATTAGGAACTATTTTTTTGAGTGTAGATGGTATGATTACCCAGCCCAATAATAAGTCTCGTAGTTATTTTGCACGAAATGAACAATAATGGCCGGGACTCCTAAGGTTTAGTTATATCTGGTCATCTGTTTTTTAAATAGAGAACGTATACTTCGAAATACATGGTAATAATAGCTGTCCAGCATCCCATATCCTGAAAAGAAATGATGTATATCAAGAATTTTTTAATTAAAATGCTATATTTTTGAATTACACATTAATTGTAAACCAGTTTATTTAAAAGAAGTTTCATGAAAATAAGAATCAAGGAAAATTCGGTGCGTTTTAGATTAACCCCGACTGAGGTTAAGCGTTTTTGTGAAGAAGGTTCTATTGAAAAAACCACTCAATTCAGTACAACCACATTTACCTATGGTGTTAAGCAAAAACAGATTGAAACCTTACAGGTAGACTTCAATGACAATACAATCACACTTAATGTTCCTGTAGATTTTGCGAAGGATTGGAATGGAAATGATGTAGTGGGACTAGAGCATTCTGAGGATCTTTCTGATGGCAGTAAATTTTTCTTGCTATTGGAAAAAGATTTTGCCTGTTTGGACAATACACACGAAGACCAGTCAGATAAGTATCCAAACCCTAATGCGGGCAAGTGTTAGGAGGTCCATTGAAAACCATATTTAGCTTTAGATATGGAAAAGGGTTTTCATAGAAATATATCCGCTCGAGGGTCTGATGAATTCACAAACATCAAACTAACCAAACCGGTTCGCCATGCTGCAGGTATGCTGGGTATACAGGCTGCGCTTCAACATGGTTTTAAAGAAATGGGGGTTTTGCGTTCTATGCGTGCTTTACTGAACATGAACCAGAATGATGGTTTTGAATGTCCTAGTTGTGCATGGCCCGATCCTGACAAGCCTTCCAAAATCGGTGAGTTCTGTGAAAATGGGGCCAAGGCACTGGCCGATGAAGCAACTACCGTGCATATAGGTCATGACTTTTTCGAGCGAAATTCCGTAGCGGAATTATCGCTACTCAGCGATTATGAATTGAACAAGCTCGGTAGACTGGTTGAGCCTTTGGTATTGCGAGCAGGTAAGTTATATTATGAACCTATTGCTTGGCAAGAAGCCTATGATTTAATTTCTGAAGAATTGCGAAAATTGAGCACTCCTGACGAAGCTATTTTTTATACTTCGGGCCGTTCAAGTAATGAAGCAGCATTTTTATATGGTATGTTCGCTAGGGCATTTGGCACCAACAATATGCCCGATTGTTCCAATATGTGCCACGAGAGTAGTGGGGTGGCTTTGGGGGAAACCTTGGGCATCGGCAAAGGATCTATAAAACTTGAGGATCTTTATGAAGCAGAGGTTGTTATCGTTGCGGGTCAAAACCCTGGCACCAATCACCCACGAATGCTTACTGCACTTGAGAAGTGCAAAGAGAATGGAGGCAAGGTCATCAGTATAAATCCACTTGAGGAATCAGGTCTGGTCAATTTTAAAAATCCCCAAAGCGTAAAAGGCATGTTGGGCGGTGGTGAAGATCTTACAAATATTCATTTGCCCGTAAACATCAATCAGGATATTCCCCTTATAAAATTGATTATTAAAAAATCAGCTGCTTTAGACGCCATTGACCAATCCGTTTTTGACCATGGGTTTATTAAGAAGTATGTAGATGGGTATGATGCTTTGTTGAATGATATTGATAACTATGATGTCCAGGAACTTTTGCAGTTAACTGGAGTTGACGAAGCTAAGATTAATGAGACCGCTCAGCTTTTAGCATCTAAATCCAAGATTGTGGTTTGTTGGGCTATGGGGCTTACACAACATAAAAACGGAGTGGAGACTATCAGGGAGTATATCAACCTATTATTGCTCAAAGGTGCTATAGGCAAGCCCAATGCGGGCACTTGTCCGGTTCGGGGGCACAGTAATGTACAGGGTGATCGTAGCGTTGGTATTATGCACCATGTTGATGACAAACTGAACAGAAGAATAGAAGCGAATTTGGGGTTCAAGCCTCCTACCAAAGAAGGCCTGGATACGGTATCGGCAATGCGGGCGATGCATGAAGGTGAGGGAAAAGTCTTTGTCTGTTTGGGAGGAAATTTTTTGATGGCAGCTTCTGATACTGAATATACGGCGAAGGCTTTGCAACGCTGTGAACTAACCGTTCAGATCAGTACAAAATTGAATCGCACCCATTTAG
>Ga0209121_10004573_pt1 | contig 12867 bp, 14 predicted proteins | sample Cruoilmetagenom3_FD_187292 | JGI IMG/M metagenome (GOLD analysis project Ga0209121, IMG submission 187292) | Oil polluted marine microbial communities from Coal Oil Point, Santa Barbara, California, USA - Sample 3 (SPAdes) (version 2) | ecosystem: Environmental > Aquatic > Marine > Oil seeps ... | reverse complement strand
TGCCGCACTCCAAATCAGCTTATCCGCTTTCCGCTGACCGCAGAGCAGGAATCGGTGCAGGGATACCACTCCAACAGGAGAGATTGAAGAGTGGCTGTGTTCATTCTGGCCTTGACTCCGAGGCCAGTTATGCTATATTTATTCGGCCACCTTCGGTCAGTGTAGCGTCTTTTTATTCAACCAATCTCCTTCGAGGGTGGCCACAGTTTTTCAACATCTTTTCCATGACAACTGACGATTTCTCCTGACCGTTGTCTTGATTATAGGAAATGCAGTTCTATACTTCTGATTCTGATGCACAATGAAGTAATCTCAATCCGCGGGGCAAGAGAGCATAATCTCAAGAATATCAACCTGGATATTCCGCGCAAAAAGCTGGTTGTTATTACGGGCATATCCGGGTCTGGCAAGTCTTCACTCGCATTCGATACTATTTATGCCGAAGGACAGCGCCGCTATATCGAATCGCTCTCAGCCTACGCCCGCCAGTTCCTCGGAATGCTGGAGAAACCGGACTGCGATAAGATTACCGGTTTGTCGCCGGCCATCGCTATCCAGCAGCGCGCATCAGCCCATAATCCCCGTTCCACAGTCGGCACGGTCACCGAGATTTATGACTATCTGAGATTGCTTTTCGCACGCGTGGGAAAGCCTTATTGCCCGAAATGCAACCGGCCGATATCCTCCCAGACAACAGACCAGATTGTTGACAGTCTGCTCGCAGAACCTGCCGGCACAAGGCTCGTTGTCCTTGCACCGCTGGTGCGCGGCCGTAAAGGTGAATACAAAGAAGTTCTGAATAAGGCAAAACGCCGGGGTTACATAAGGGTCAGGGCCGATGGTGAAATTTATGAGATTGACCAGGTGCCCAGATTGGCACGCTACAAGAAGCACGATATCGAACTGGTAGTGGACAGGTTGAATGCAAAACAGGATGCGCGGAAGCGCCTGGCGGATTCGGTCGAGCTGGCACTTAAGGAAGGGAGCGGAATATGCATCGTTTCGGTCCAAGCCAAAAGTGACCGGCTCTTTTCCGAAGCGCTTGCCTGCCCGGTGTGTGGTTTCAGCTTCGAGGAGATTTCGCCAAGGCTGTTTTCCTTCAATTCTCCATACGGTGCCTGCCCGACATGCCACGGACTGGGCACGATGATGAAAGTTGACCCGGACCGGCTCATCGACCCGAACCTTTCGATTCTGGATGGTGCTGTTCATTCCTGGGGTCAGGTGCGCGAGCGCGGGGAATGGCTCCGCAGCAAGCTGCGCACTCTCGCGCGCGAGTTCAAGTTCAAACTGTCAACCCCCTGGCGCAAGCTGCCCGGTAAAGTCAAGAATGTAATCCTTCACGGAACCGGAGAGGAAATACGGTTTCGCTATGCCAATGAAGAGCACGAGTATTCCTGGGACGAGAAGTATGAAGGCGTCATTCCGTATCTGATGCGCATTTATCAGGAAACAGATTCCGATGCCCGCCGCGAATGGGTCAGGCAATACATGTCGATTCTACCCTGCCCTGCATGCGGTGGCACCAGGCTCAAGCCAGAGGCCCTGGCCGTCAGAATCGGCGATAAGAACATTGCAGATATTACCCGGATGTCAATCAAGCAGGCCTACTATTATTTCAAGCACGAAATCAGACTCGGCAGTAAGGAACAGACCATCGCCAGAGAAATAGTCAAGGAATTGCGCAAGCGATTCGGTTTCCTCAAAGCGGTCGGCCTTGACTATCTTACGCTGGACCGGACCGCCGAAACCCTGGGTGGCGGTGAGGCACAGCGTGTCAGACTGGCTACGCAAATCGGCTCTGGCCTGGTTGGTGTCTGCTATATCCTTGACGAACCTTCAATCGGCCTGCACCAGCGGGATAATAGAAGACTCCTGCGCACGCTCACACAGTTACGCGATTTGGGTAATACCGTCATTGTGGTCGAACACGATGAGCAGACCATCCTCACTGCAGACTATATTATTGACCTCGGCCCTGGCGCGGGCGCAACCGGTGGCCGCATTGTCGCCCAGGGCAAACCGGAAGACATCCGTAATAACCCGGAATCGTTAACCGGTGCCTATCTTGCCGGCCGCAGGAGAATCGAACTGCCAGAAACACGCAGAAAACCGGAACATGGCTGGCTTGTGGTTCACGGATGCCGGGAAAATAACCTCAAGAATATCGATGTCCATATCCCGCTCGGTCTGTTCACATGCGTTACCGGCGTATCCGGTTCTGGCAAAAGCACCCTTGTTTCCGATATTCTTTACCGGGCACTTGCCAGATATTTCTACGATGCCCGCAAGAAACCGGGCGCACACGACAGAATCACCGGCCTTTCCATGATCGACAAAGTAGCGAATATTGACCAGTCCCCGATCGGCCGCACCCCGCGCTCGAATGCAGCCACTTATACCAATACCTTCACACCGATACGCGAGCTTTTCTCAAAGACAAAAGAGTCCAGAATGAGAGGCTACAAAATAGGCCGGTTCTCATTCAATGTCAAAGGCGGAAGATGTGAGGCGTGCGCGGGTGACGGTATCATCAGGGTAGAAATGCAGTTCCTGCCCGATGTCTATGTCACTTGTGATGTCTGTAAAGGAAAGCGCTACAACCGCGAAACCCTTGAAGTGAAATACAAACAGAAAACTATCAGCGATGTCCTTGATATGAGCGTTGAAGAAGCTTATGAATTCTTCGCAAACATTCCGGTTATCGCCCGGAAGCTGAAACTCCTCAAAGATGTCGGTCTGGGTTATATCAAACTGGGCCAGCCCGCACCGACGCTTTCAGGTGGTGAAGCCCAACGCATCAAACTGGCGCGCGAGCTTTCCAAAATAGCAACAGGAAGAACACTCTACCTGCTGGACGAACCCACAACCGGACTCCATTTCGAAGATGTCAGGCTGCTACTCGCAGTGCTCGACCGTCTTGTCCAACTTCACAATACCGTAGTCGTGATAGAACACAACCTTGAAGTAATCAAGTGTGCAGACTGGATAATTGACTTGGGGCCTGAAGGCGGAGACGAAGGTGGCAATATTATTGCGGCCGGCCCGCCTGAAGAAATCGCCCGCTCTTCCGGTTCTTACACCGGCAAATTCCTGAAAAAAGTCCTGAACCGTTAATCCCGGTCTACCCGGTTTTTTCTCCGTTCTCCAAACCAAGGTTGACGCGCTCTATGCTCAAAGCTTTACCTGTAGAACTATCCACTTCCACTACTACGCCATTGATGCGAGGGTCACAGGTGCCCGGATGCAGTCGCACTGGCAGCATCTCGATGATACGCTGTAACGCGCGGTCCTTTCCCATTCCAAGCACCGAATCAAAAGCACCACACATCCCGACATCACTGATATAAGCCGTGCCTTCCGGCAGCACATGCTCATCCGCAGTCTGGACATGGGTATGAGTCCCCAGGACCGCTGAAACCCGGCCGTCCAGATACCATCCCATCGCCTCTTTCTCTGCGGTTGCCTCGGCATGAAAGTCCACTATGATAGTAGCTGTCTCGCGCCGCAACTCATCTACCACCCCGGAAACCCGGTGGAAAGGGCAATCCAACGGCTTCATAAACACCCTTCCCAAAAGATTAACCACACCGATACGGAATCCATTTTTCTCAAATACCGCATAACCTCTTCCCGGTGCCCCAAGAGGGAAATTCAGCGGCCGCAACAGCTTGGGCTGGGTATTATAATAATCCCAGGATTCCTTTCGGTCATACGCATGGTCCCCGGTAGTCATGCAGTCAACCCCATCCCTCAGTATTTCTTCACCGAGCTTGGATGTAATCCCGTATCCCCCTGCCGCATTTTCGACATTGACGATAATGAAATCATAACTGGAACTCCGCTGTAACTGAATCAGGCCATGCTTGACCGCTTCACGACCGGCAGCAGAACAAGCATCGCCCAGAAACAGGACCCGCTTAATGGGCATAATTCACGGCCCTGGTTTCCCTAACAACCATCACTTTTATCTGTCCGGGATATTTCAACTCGCTCTCAATCTGGCTGGCAACCTTGGCAGCCAAATCCGATGCCTCATCATCAGACACCTTATCCGGCTGGACAAGGATTCTGATTTCCCGGCCGGCCTGAATCGCATATGCCTTTCCCACACCCGGGAAAGACGATGCAACCATCTCCAGGTCTTCAACCCGCTTGATATAGGTATCAAAACTCTCGCGGCGGGCACCGGGTCGTGAACCCGAGATACTATCCGCGGCAGCAACCAGAAATGAATAAGGGGACTCAAGCCTCACCTCTTCGTGATGGGCCTCAATCGCATTCACAATAACTTCATCTTCACCATAGCGCTTAGCCAGCTCGGCACCAATACGTGCATGTGTTCCTTCAACCGACTGGTCTGCCGCCTTGCCGATGTCGTGCAATAACCCGGCACGCTTTGCTATTGCGGGGTCGAGCTCGAGTTCCTGGGCCATAAGAGAAGCGAGATACGCTACCTCCTTACTGTGCAGAAGCACATTCTGTCCGTAGCTTGTGCGGTATTTGAGCCGGCCAAGCATCCGGGAAAGTTCGGGATGCAATCCAACAATCCCAAACTCAAGCACCACCGATTCTCCTTCCGCCCGGATTGTATTATTCACCTCTTCACGCGTTTGCTCCACTACTTCCTCAATTCTGGCCGGATGAATACGGCCGTCTTGAACCAGCTTCTCCATCGCCAGTTTTGCTATCTCACGCCGAATCGGGTCGAACCCCGAAATAACAATAGCATCGGGCGTGTCATCGATAACCACCTCAACCCCACTCAATGTTTCAAATGTCCGGATATTGCGTCCTTCTCGACCGATTATCCGTCCTTTCAATTCGTCCGATGGCAAGTTCACTACTGAAACCGTAGTCTCAGCCGCGTGTGAAACAGCACATCGCTGAATCGCCCTGACAACAATCTCACGGGCTTCTTCCTCGGCGCGGGATTTTGCTTCCTCTTTGATTTCCCGCATCATCTGCGCTGCTTCCAATCGGGCCTCATCTTTCAGATTGTGGATAAGCTCCTTGCGCGCATCTTCGCAAGACAACCCGGAAACCCGCTCCAACCTCGAATTCTCTTGGTTAATGAGCTGGTCCATCCGTTCCATCTTTGCCCTGAGTATCTTGTCACGCGATGTCAAATCGCGCTCCTTACGGATAAGGTCTGCTTCCTTCTGAGTCAGCACGCTGTCCCGGCGTGAAAGAAACCTTTCCCGGTTGCCCAATTTCTCTTCGGTCCGCTCCAGTTCGCGGCGTGTAGCCGCGGTCTCGGATTCGAACTTCAGCCTCTCTTTATCCCATTTCTCCTTGCACTCGGCCTTGGCCTTCCCACGGAACTCCTCAGCATCCTGCCGGGCTATTCTCAAAAGGTTGTCGGCCTGCGCCTGACCCTGTTCCATCCTGCGCCGGGCTACACGCTTGCTGAGCCCATAACCTGCAAGAAATCCACAAATTCCCAGAACCACCGGCACGCCGATGATTATAATCCAACTCCATAAACTCAATTCCATGTAATTCCTCCACAAACCAAAACCCTGCTTGTGCCGTGTAGCGAAAAGTCTCTGAACCCTAGAACTTAAGGCGGGAGCCTCGGAACGACTTTGTGCGTTCTCGCTTAGGAGTCGCACTCCACCGTTCTATTATGGCACCCAAATCTCGGGTGTTGGCTCAAGACTTTACTCGTCTATCACGAGCACAGCAGGGAGTCTAAAGAACGCTATCCAGTTTTTCAATGAGCGTGCCGATACGGCGTGTCGCCCAGTCGGTATTCTCCTTACTTTCCTTCAGGTATTCATCCACGAGATTCATGCACGCCAACACCGCTGTGCGAGCGGTAGAACCGTGGCTGAACTTCCGGTCTATTTGCCGCATCTTTTTATCAACGATACGGGCAATTCTCAAAACATGGCCGCTATCGCTATCGGCTCTGACACTATATTCTCGATCAAGAACCTTAATTACAAAGGTTTCCATTAGACTCCCGTTTACTAACTCTAAATCAGAGTATCGATTTTGTCAAGCAAGACATCAATCCTCCGGACCGCCTGCTGTTGAAGCCGCTTCGATTCTGCCAGTTTCCTGACCATTTCTTCGTTTCTTTTCTTGAAGCCGGCTATCAACTCAAGCACAGCATCAATCTTACTTTCCAGTATGTGAAACTGCTTTGCAAGCTCTTCATCAGGAACTTCCTTCATGCCCAATGTTAGCCCGGCATACCCAGAAGTCAATCAAGCAAAAACGGTCAATGTCTGATAAGCCGCAACCCCCCTATCAACTGAAACCAGGACCTGACCCGAACCTCACCGGTAAAGGTATTGACCGTGTCGACTTTCACCATTGCATAATAGCCATCCTCGGTGTAACAGCCAAAACATATGGGAACCGTAGTTATTTCTTGATAATCAAGATAAACGGTTTCATCGTAACTCGGCAACAGACCTTGTTCATATTGCAGCCCTTCGGTAAAACCTGTCACGTGCCACGCTGCAGTCGGCACACTGTCACCCGGGTCAGTCGGCCCGTAATCCGGGCTGGCAATCGAATAAACAGGTCCGCTTAAACCCTGAACAAAATCAGTGATATACAAATCCACATAGTCGGCACTGGCTTCCTCAAGCATCGAATAAGTAGATGCACGTCCCGAAGACGCACTCCAACCATAACCCGAATTGCCCGATGCGTTAAGTTCAGCAAGTATAACCGAGTCCGTGTATACCGGCACTGTCGAAGGTTTCAGGAAAGCTTCATATGTCTTGGCTCCAAATCTCGCCATCACCTTGTATACGCCGGTAACCCCGTGAGGATTGTGCACAAATGAACTTTTATCCGTTTCAGCAACCGGCGTATAGCTGTGTTCTCCGACACCCTTAAAATAGACGAGGTAAATATCGGGTGTTCCTTCTGACGGTGCGGTCCACGAAATCATGACCGTGCTGTCGCTCTGGTCTGCTGCCTCAATCCTGACACCCACCGGCGGGCCTCCGATAACCATATCGCAGCGTATCAGCACTACGGTGAATATGGCAAAACCTGCAACGGCAATTGCCACCTTTTTCATTCAGTTCCTCCTTTAGTCAACTTGGTGCATAATCAATCTCAACCCGGACACCAGTTGGAACCAGGACACCACCTTGGCCTCGCCCGCACCGACATCAACACTTGTAACTTTCACCATAGCGTAGTAATTATCACCTACCATATAGCAACCTGCAACAAAAGGCAGTTGGGTAATATCGGTGTAGTCAAAATACTTGTACGGCGGCGAGATTACAGGCAAAGGTTCATTTTCATTGGAAAGATAATCGGTAAATCCGCTTTCGTGCCAGTTCGTATCCGGCTCCGGCACCACACCAATCGCACCTTGGTCCTTGGACCAGGCACGCGGGCTGAAAATCGAGTAAGGCTGCGAGTGAGAACCGCTTTTCGTATCCGTGATATAAAAATCAACATATTCTGTATCACCGGCATTGAGCATCGAATAAGTCGCAGCAGTGCCTGAAGACCGGTTCCAGCCATACCCGGAATTCCCTGCTGCATTGAGTTCATATACCACTATCGTATCATTATAAACCGGCACGGTAGTCTTTTCCTCTTTGGCTTCGTATATATCGTTACCGAACTCAGCCGCTACCTTATATGCGCCGGTAAAGCCGTGCGGGTTATGAACAAAAGAAGTAGCGGTAGTCTCAGCAATCAGAACATAAGCAGACTCTCCCAATGCCTTGAAGTGAATCTGATAGCTATCTGGAATTCCTTCGGCCGGCGGGGTCCAGACAATCATAATCGTGCTGTCACTCTCAGGCGCTGCCGCGATTTGAATATTGCCAGGCGCACCGCCCAGGACCCCGCAGGACTGAACCAGAACCAGAAAAGCGAACGCAATAACACTGCTGAACAACAAAACAGCATAACTTTTCATTCAGTTCCTCCTTTTAGACCGCAGTGAAAGATAACCTTCAAATACGCCCAGTCAAGCAACTGTAACGAATATCTAAAAAAAGAGCCCCGATGGCTGGGGCTCAAAAAGTGCATATCGGTCAGTGCTGTATCAACCGCAGGCCTTCAACCAACTGGAACCAGGACTCTACCTGAGCTGTTCCACTACCTACATTATAGCTCACGACCTTCACCAAGGCATAGTAACCATCTTGGGTATAACAGCCTGTCAGGAAAGGCTGTGTGACGATTTCTTGGAAGTTGAAGTAGGTACTAGTGGAATGCGGAGGCAGTGGCGCGTTCGGGTCCGTAAGGCCGGCAGTGAAACCGTTCACCCGCCAGGCACCTTGTGGCACAACGCCAACATTACCACCGTCGTCCTCTGCCATATCCGGACTGGCAATAGAATACTCCCCGGTGTATCCAGTAGCCCAGTCCGTTATGTAGAGATCAACACTGGCAGCATTCCCCGCCACGGTCATCGAATAGGTAGCAGCAGTGCCATCCGTGTTCCATCCGTACCCGGCGTCACCTGCAGCATTGAGCTCTGAAACTGCCATAACGCTGCTGTACACAGGTTTTGTTGTCGGTGTCGTCGCAGCATCGTACTCGTCGCTTCCGAATTTGGCAGTTACCTTGTAAGTACCGGTCTTACCATCAGGGTCATGGGTATACTCGGTCGTAGTCACATCACCGAGCTCGGTATAGCTTGAAGTCCCGGTTTCCATGAACGACACGACATACTTATCAGGAGTCCCTTCTGTTGGTGCACTCCAGGTTATTTTCACGGTAACATCTGTAGCAGCCTCAAGTTTGACATTAGTCGGGGCACCGCCCGCCATCTCTTCACACCGCACTAAGAGCAGCGCCGTAAACGCGAAGACGCCAATCGACGCTATCGATATCAGTTTCTTCATCTAGTTCCTCCTTGTTGTAACTAGCGACCGGTCTTGGGTGGCTTGTGGGGCTTGGGCTTCGGCGTAACGGGTTTCTTGGCTGGAGCACCTTTCGGGGCCGATAGCTCCTGGACCAGATTCTGAAGCGAATCCCGCGCCACGGTTAAGGTCTGTACCTGACCTTCGAGCTGAGTAATCTTCTGCTGCTGCTGGTCTATCTGGGCCTGAAGCTCTGATGTCTTCTTACACCCAGAAAAGCCTGCAAACAAAAACAGCAGTGCCACAACCGAGAATGCGGTTGTTACTTTCCTCACGGTTTCCTCCTTTTTCGAAAATACGACCTCATTTCAACTCAATGCGGTTTCAACTATCAAGTCTTGTTATATTACCTTCCCAATCTCCAACATTCCCTTTCAGACTAAAGCGGTCTAATTCTAAAACCTGCTTCGATAGTGTCAAGATATTTCTCAGCCAAAATTCCTCGCCTATCGCCCTGCTGTCTCCGGTCCGGTATTCCTGAACCGGGTTTCAGTCCGGGCGGATAAAGCTTTACCAGACCGCACCCCGTTTCCATTATGGTAAGCGTCAAATGACTAACCTTGATTCGGCAGATACTGGCAGGGCTGGCCATAAGCGCTATTGCCACAAGGCACCAGATAAGCACAAACCCTTTGACCACACCGAAAGCGCCGCCCACCAAACGGTCAAACCAGCCCAGTGCTTTCAAATGAGTAAAGCGGGCCACCAAATAGCCGATAATCACCGAAACTACTACCACGGCCGCAAAAACCAGCATATACCCCAGAATCGGGCCGAGACCTGTGAAGAATGGCATCGGCTTAAACCAGTCAGTCACATTCGGGCCGAAATGTATCGCCATAACGATACCCCCGATAATACCCAGAATCAGAATCAAATCTCGGACAAAACCCCGAATTAAACCGGAGGCCACAAAAGCGACAAGAAGCGCCAGCACAATCCAGTCGATGGCTGTCAATCCATCCTCTGTTCTGGCTTACTCATATTACGGCTAAGATACTATTATGTGTCATGTTGTCAACACCGCAAAACCGTCCTTGACTTCACCAGCGTTACCCAGGAAGATACAAAAGAGCATAGATTGAGAAAACTTTTCCTGTTCGTCGTCATCATCGGTTCTGCCTGGGCCGGGCCATCGGTTGACTCGCTATGCAGCCAGGCCGCATATCTGTTCTTCAACCGCCACCTTGACTCGACATATCTGGACTCTGCTTTCAACCTTCTTGCTATCGGAAGAAAAACAGAACCAGAACACGAGCAGTGCCTTTACCTCTGGTCCCGCATCCATACCAAGAAAGCCGACCTGTCACATGACAAATCAGAAAAACGCAAGCTTTACGAACGGGCAATGGCAATCGCTGAAACCCTGAAAACTATCGACGAGGAGAATCCTGACGGCCATATGTGGTGGGCAGTTGCTTATGGCTGTATCGGCAGGATGCAGGGGATAGCAAAATCGCTCTTCATGGTCCCGACACTCAAGAAGGAATTCGGCCGGGTGCTTGACCTTGATTCCACTTATACTGCTGCATATGAAGCCTTCGGTGAGCTCTATTATGAACTCCCTGCATTAGTCGGCGGCAACCTGAAGAAATCAGAAGAATTCCTGGTGGCCGGTCTCAAAACAGACCCGGACTATACTCGGCTCAGGCTTGAGTTATCCAAGGTTTACATCCAACAGAAACGTTGGCAAGAAGCAAAAGAACAACTCAACAACCTCATGGCAACAAAGAAACCTACCTGTCCGGCCGACTTCGAACTGGACGACAAACTAGAAGCGTTGGGACTTCTGGACAGAATAAAAGACAAATAGCCAGAACCGGTCTTAGTAATCTATTCCCTATTGGTATCAGGCCCGCCGATGCGGGCAAAAACGACATCAGATTTCATCTCCTGCGTTTGCACGATTGGTTGGTTTGATTTCTTCTGAACTTTACTGAGCGCATCGTTGATTATTCTTACCCTTGTCTCAATCGCGGCATGACGATTGATAATAATATAATAACGGTCACGCAACCTACACAATCCGCCTTCACTCTGCAACTCATCATAAATGAGCCTGACCCCTTTTTCACGGCAGTCCTGCTCCAACCTCTGCAAACTCTCTTTCGGCTTCACAGCCACTTCCTTTCTTGATACCAGCGGACCGTTTCCTCTAATCCCCTCTCCAGCCGGTACTCAGGCTCAAAACCCAGCTCCTTTTTCGCCTTATTTGAACTGCAAACCCAGCACCCCTGGCTAAGCTCCTTTGCCTTATCCCGATTGAATATTGACCCTCTGCTGAACCGTTCGCTGACACAACCTGCAGTCTTCAGAACCCAATTCGGTATCCGCACGCGCACAGTCCTCCTGTCCAGAAGTTCCTCAGCCACTCTAGCTATATCGTCATAGGTATAAAAGCAACCGTCGGCGACAAAAAAAACAGAACCTGAAACCACATCTCTTTCTGCAGCCAGCAGCGCCGCCCGCACCGCATCCTTTACATAAACCACAGAAAAGGTACCTCCAAAGACTGTCCTTATACCATGTTTCAGATTACGCAACAGAATCAGGTTATCCCGGTCGCGCGGCCCGTAAACCGCGGAAAGTCGCAAAATCACAGAATGCAGTCGGTCCTTAATCTCCAATATCGCCTGCTCAGCCTTGAGTTTACCCTTCCCATATTGACTTACAGGACAAACCTTATCCGTTTCTGTCTTAGGTCTATCCGCGCCCAGTGCCGGCCCTGCTGCAGCCGCGCTTGAAAAGAACACAAAACGGCCCACGCCCGCATCTGCGCACATATTGGCAAACACCTTAGTCCCTTCGTAATTCACACGCTCATAATCGGCCGGGTCCCTGGGCCTTACTGTCGCTGCGGTATGAAATACCCAATCCATTCCTACTACGGCTCTTTCCAGCGAATCCCTATCTCGCAAATCACCATACGCAAGCTCAATATCCAAACCATTTATCCAGGTCAAATCGCTCGTCCGGCGCACCATGCCGCGAACATATTCGCCTTTTTCCTTGAGCAGTTCACAGAGATGCGAACCGATGAACCCGTTCGCTCCGGTAACCAATGCCCGCATCGCTCACAGCCTCGGCGCAATCTGCAGATTGAAATAATCCAGGCAACGCAATGCCGCTTCCTTTGGTCTCACCTCAAAAATCAGGAACGCATCTGTGTTTGCAAGCATCTGGGAAAAAGGCAGAAAATCAATTGTGCCGTTGCCAAGAACCAGATGCTCATCCCGAACGCCATGGTTATCATGCAGATGGCTCTCATGAATATGCCGCTGGTGCCTCTTGAAGAAATCAAGCTCTGACTTCTGCTTCTCCCGTGGAAGGATAAACACATGTCCCACATCCATACAGAGCCCGAGACTCCCTCCCAGAACCCTGTCCATAATCCGATGCACAAAATCAAACCTGAAACCACCGACATTCTCAATACACAATCTGGTCCGACCCCGGGCATAAGCTTTCAGTTCGGCAAGCGTATCACCTATTGATGTCTCATAGAAATCAGGGAAAACCTCATGAATATAAAGTCTGTCTCCATTCATTCCATACCGCATCTCAAAACCGAGATGCATCACAACCCTGGAAATACCGGCCTCTTTTGCCTGGTCCATAAGATGCTTGATTTCCGCAACCGCACACCGAACTACCTTTGGGCTTGGAATGAAAAGCGAAGGCCCTTCAACCGCATGGGCCGCAAGCTTCACGCGATACTTCCTCGCCGCAATGCGAATCCTTTTCTGCTCCTGTTTATTAGCAAGCTGACGGACAAAATCAATATTGCCGAGATTCAATTCGAGAGCGCCAAACCCGTGCTCATGTGCAAAAACCACGGCACTGACTATGTCATGGAAATCAAACAAAACCTGAAGGCCCAAACGCTGCCGGACCTCCTCTCGAAGGTGCACAAGCGATTATAAGAAGCACCCTGCTTGTGTCAAGCCGAATAAGTATATGTATCAGGAGTATGTTAACGCTGTGTCATACCAGAACTTATCCGCTTGGC
>Ga0209121_10004572_pt1 | contig 12868 bp, 12 predicted proteins | sample Cruoilmetagenom3_FD_187292 | JGI IMG/M metagenome (GOLD analysis project Ga0209121, IMG submission 187292) | Oil polluted marine microbial communities from Coal Oil Point, Santa Barbara, California, USA - Sample 3 (SPAdes) (version 2) | ecosystem: Environmental > Aquatic > Marine > Oil seeps ... | reverse complement strand
TCTGCATATTCCTATGCCTCCTAATCAACCAGTTACCCTTGCTCCTCACGGAACAAGCCCCTTCCTAAATCTGTGATTTAGGTGGGGGTGATTGACTTTTGATTCTTCTTTCTTAAAACATAATCTCTCATTTTTTGAACTATTGGATTTAGCTCTCTTCTTCCTTCAAAATATGTTTTAAGTTCATTTAGATGTCTTATTACTATTATAAGAGCAAGCAATATTCCAAATATTAAGAACCAGATGTTTTTCTCTAAAAACCATAAAATTAGAGGAAAGATTAGAAATCCTACAGAAGCTGACATGAAAGAATCATTTGTTATTAGTATAATAATTGGGATAATAATTAAATAAAGAATCAAAATTGAAAGTGGGGATTTTAATAATAAAATACCTATTGCTGTAGCAATTCCTTTGCCACCTTTAAATTTTAAAAATATTGGCCAATTATGCCCCGCTACTGCAAAAAGACCAGCAAATAGGGATACAGCTAAACTTCCAGTAATTTTCTCAGTTAAATATACAACTAAGGCTCCCTTTGAAACATCCAAAAATAAAGCAATCAATCCTGGTATTAAACCAGCAACTGATACGGCATTCATTGCTCCGACATTTTTTGTACCTAATTTTCTTATATCTTTTCCTTTAAAAAGTCTGGTGATGATATATGAAAAGGGTATCGAACCAATTATATATGAGATTAAAAATATTGATATAATTATTGATTTATTTAGCAAAAGAGTCTCTAAATTTATAATATTATATTTGAATTGAATTTCTATTTAGATTAAATTTTATTATATACTAATTTTATATATTGTATTTTAAAAATATTAATAGATTATTAAATATTTCACCAAAAAGATTTAAAATTGAGAAACAACAGGGGGTGGGGTTAAATTATGAAAAAGATTAACCGATTTTTAAAGATATTTGGTATTTCATTGCTTATTTTTGTAATCGCAATAACTGCTATTTTATTAGGTGGATATTTATATTTAAGAAAGTCATTGCCAAGATTAGAAGGGAAGATTATTACGCCTGAACTTTCTTTACCTGTTGAAGTCTTATTGGATGATTTTCAGGTTCCTCATATCTATGCTGGAAATGATAAGGATTTGTACTTTGTACTTGGTTATTTAAATGCGCAGGATAGACTTTTTCAGATGGACTTGAATTTGAGATCACTCAGAGGGAAACTGTCAGAAATTTTTGGACCAGACCTTATTGAAACCGATGAATTTATAAGAACTGTTGGATTTTTAAGAGCTGCAGAAGAAAGTATGAAATTGTTAAATAATGAGGAAATAATTTTACTTGAATCTTACTGTGCTGGAATAAATAAATTTATTGAAGAAAATTTAAATAAGCTTCCGTTAGAATTTTTAATTTTAGGTTATAAACCAGAAAAATGGACACCATTGGATTGTATAGGTATTGGAAAATTGATTTCCTGGAATCAAACCGAGGAATGGGATAAAGAACTAATCAAATATAAGTTACTAAAAAAGATAGGATATGAAAAGGTTAAAGAATTATTTATACCTTATATAGAAGATACACCAGTAATAGTTTCTGAAAAATTAGGTTCTTCAAATGAGATAGTTAATTTAGAAACAGAGAATATTTACTCAGGAGATTATAAAGATTCACAATCCAAAGGTATTAAGAGATATTCTGATTATTATGAATTTAAAAAAGACTCTTCACCAGTAAGTTATTCCAAAAATATGATGCAATACAAAATTAAAAGTTTAGGTGACTATCCATGGCTAAAAAATTTAACTTTGGTAAATGAAAAGGTAGAAAATATTAAGTCTAAATTTAGATTGCCATTTTTTTCTGGTTCATATAAATCAGGGAGTAATAGTTGGGTATTATCTTCAAAAAAGAGTGAAACAGGAAATGTGATTTTAGCTAATGACCCCCATATGGATATGAAGATACCTGCATTTTGGTATGAAGTTCACATGATATCAGATACTTTAAATATAGCTGGTGTAATGCTACCCGGCTTTCCAGGTGTAGTAATTGGTCATAACCAGGATATGTCATGGGGACTCACAAACTCTTGTGCTGACCAACAGGATCTTTTTATTGAAATAATTAATCCTGAAAATCCTGATCAATATTTTTATAAAGGTAAATGGGTGAATATAGATATTAAATATGACAAGATAAGAGTTAAAGGATCAGATGGATTATATGAACAACCTATAAGGATAAGAAGCACTATCCATGGACCTCTAATTTCAGATGTTGTTGAAGATATTGAAGGAAATTTATCATTATGTTGGAATGCATATTATCCTTCGAATGAATTCAGAGCTATGTATATTTTAAATAGAGCAAATAATTTTGAAAAATTTCAGGAAGGTTTGGAATATTTTGGTACTCCTTCCCTGAATTTCATATATGGTGATAGCAAGGATAATATTGGCTATTGCCTGGCAGGAAATATCCCAATAAGAGCAAATGGAGATGGAAGTGTACCAGTGCCAGGGTGGGATGGAGAATATGATTGGATAGATTTTATACCAATTGAAAAACTTCCAAAATTATTCAATCCTGATGAAGGGTATATAGCAACTTCAAATAATAAAATCATTGATGATTTTGAATATTTAATAACCTCTATGTATGGTACTGGGTGGAGAGCAAAGAGAGTGAGTGAGTTTCTAAATGAAAAAGAAAAATTTTCAATTGATGATATGAAAAAGTTGCAATCTGATGAAGTTTCTCTTCCTATAAGAGATATAACAACTGATTTCTTAAATATAATAAATGAAGGTGATTTAGAAACAGATTTAGGCATTAAAGCATATAAAATTTTAAAGAAATGGGATGGTAATTGCTCTAAAGATAGTATCGAAGCCACTATATCCTATATTTATATGAAATTTCTTTCAGAAAATATTCTTTCTGACAATTTGGGGGAAAAGTTATTTGAAGATTATTATTCAAATTTCACTTCAAGAGTGGAGATTCTACTTTTAAATGATGATAATGATTTCTGGATTGATGATTTAAATACTGAGAAAATTGAGAGTAAGAAAGAAATAATGTTAAAAAGCTTCCAGGAAGCTATGATGTATTTATCCAAGAGATATGGTGATAATATAGAAGATTGGAATTGGGGTAAATTACATTTTGTTAATCTCTCACATCAGTTGAGTAAAGTTAAACTTCTTGCTCTAATTCTTAATTCAGGTAAAAAAGAAGTTGGTGGTGGTTTTAATACAATAGACAAGGCTGAATTTGATGTTGTAAAAGAAGAATTTATAGTAACAACAGCTCCAGCGCTAAGACAGATAGTTGACTTTTCAAATCTCTCAAATTCACAATTTATATATGCTGGAGGTCAATCAGGAAATAGATTGAGTTCTCATTATAAAGACCAGTTTAATTTATGGGCAGAAAATAAGTATAGAACTTGGTTGTTCAATGATGATGATATTTCAAAAAATGTAAAACAAACCTTGATTTTTACTCCAGAAGATTAATTGAATTTCAAAGAATTTTAAGATTTCTAAAAAATTTATTTATAAATTTTCAAAATTACATTAGGTTTTTAGAAAAAAGATTTCAATTAAAAAGAGATTGTTTATTATGTTAAAGAAAAGAAGATTTAAAAAAAAACCTTTTTTAATTTATAGCATTCTAATATTGGTCTTTATTTTCTCAGTAAGTAGTTGCGCTCAAAGAGTTGCTGAAATTGAGAAAGAAGAGACAAGAATAGAGGAATTAGAAAAAACTGAAGAAATTGAAGAGATTGAGGAATCTGAGGAGTCCAAAGAGGTTGTAAAAACCGAAGAGGAAACTAAAGGGAAAGAGAAAACTGGGGAGATTACTGAAGAAAAGGAGATCCCTCCTGAAGGATATTGGGAAGTTACTTTTAAAACTGATGATTCAGTAGAGATTGAAGGTAGAATTTTTGGAATAGGGGAAAATGGTTTAATTTTGGCTCATATGTATCCTGCTGATCAGGAAAGTTGGAAAGATTTTGCTCTCCTTTTATCACAAAAGGGATATAGAGTTTTGACATTTAACTTCAGGGGATACGGAAAATCAGGTGGTGAAAAAAAGATTTCTTTAATATATAAAGATGTTTTAGCAGCATATGACTTTTTTAAAGAAGAAGGTGTAGAAGATATTATTTTAATTGGAGCAAGCATGGGAGGTACTGCAGTTTTGAAAGCAGCTTCAGAAAGAGAAGTTAAAGGTGTAATTTCAATGTCAGGACCCCTGAATTGGAAGGAGATGGGATTGAGTGCTGAAGAAGAAATAAAGTTAATAGAGGAACCCAAGTTATTTATGGCTTCTGAAGGAGATAGTTCTGCAAAAAATTCAGCAAACTTAATGTACGAATTATCAAATGAACCAAAGCAAATTGAGATATATCCTGGATCTGAACATGGTACAAACATGTTTTTGGGAAAAGAAGGTGAACAAGTAAAGCAGGATATAATTTCATTTATAGAAGAAAATCTATCAATTAAATAATTATACTATCTAAGCTTGGTGTTTAAATTGACTTTATTTTGTGAAAATGCTAATATTCTGACTTAGTATTTTATGATTATTAATAAAATCTTATAAAGAAATATAAAAAAATAGAACTTGCACGTCTTATTGAAGAAGAAGCAATTAAAAAATAAATAGGAGGTGATTTTATAAAACATTAAACTTGTTATAAAAATCGATAAGGAGGTTTAAAATGAATCTTATAAAAAAAATAATACTAACTGTTGTAACTCTTTCAATTATTACATCACTATCATTAGCATTTATTGGTTGTCCAAAATCGGTTACTGAGGAACCCACAGCTACTGAAGAACCTACAACTACTGAAGAACCAACTGAAGCTCCAACAGAGGAAGAAATCCAATTTACAACTATTACAGAGGGACTATTAACTGTTGGTACTGATGCAGCATATCCACCTTTAGAAAATGTTGAGGCCGGTGAATTTGTTGGGTTTGATATTGATTTAGCAAAAGAAATGGCAGAAAGATTAGGACTTGAAGCGGAAATTATAAATACATCATGGGATGGAATTTTCCCGGCACTAATTGCACACAAGTTTGATGTCGTAATATCTGCAGTTACTATTACACCAGAGCGAGATGAGGAAATGGATTTCTCAGATCCCTATCTTAATTCAGACCAATCAATTGCTACTAAAGAAGATAGTAGAATTAAAACCAAAGCAGACTTAAAAGATAAAATTTTAGGTGTTCTGATAGGAACAACAGGAGAACTCACAGCCAAAGAAATTGATGAGGAAATAGGTGTAGTAAAGATAAAAACTTACGATGATATCTTATCGGCATTTGAGGATTTAAAGGCTGGTAGAATTGATGCTATAATAAATGATATTCCAACATCAGCTTATATTGTCAAAGATAACCCAGAATTAGTGATTGTAGAGAAAATAATAACTGACGAAAAATATGGTATTGTATTCGCTCCAGATACACCTGAACTTCTTAAGGCTGTAAATAAGGTACTGAAAGAGATGAAAGAAGACGGAACATATGATCAAATATACAGCAAATGGTTTGGTGAGAGTAAGTAAAATATAAAGCTGATTTTCAATATCCTATTGTGTAAATTGCGCAAGTTAGTTTTTTATACTAAAACTTGCGCAATTTTTTTATAAAATATTATTTATGTTAAAATCTTAAACTAAGTTAGTTATTAAATAATTTATCTAATATATGATTTTTATCCGATGCATCATTTATATAATAAGTATTATTATTTTAAAAATTATTAAAAAACATTATAGAATTATAAAGAACACAAATAAAAGTGTTTAGTAAAACAAATAGAGATGTGTAAGAAATAACGGTACAGAATACATATGAAATACGTAATCCAAAAAAGAAAATAATTTTGGAGTAAAGATGGAGAATTTACAGAAATTAATAAGATATTATTTCAACTATTCTGTTATGAAAGATGCATTGCCCTTTCTTTTAAAAGGAGCAGTATTAACTATTAAGTTTTCAGTTATAGCTGAATTCTTTGGAGTAATATTAGGGCTTATTTTAGCACTTATGAAAATATCCAAAATAAGATCACTTAAATACCCAAGCATAGCTTATATTGAGTTTTTTAGAGGAACACCCCTACTTATGCAAATTATGTTTGCTTATTATGCACTACCATATATAGGGATTGATTTATCTGGTTTTTTTGCTGGTTTATTAGCTCTATCCTTAAATAGTGGTGCCTATATTGCTGAAATATTTAGAGCAGGTATTGAATCAATTGAGAGAGGTCAAATAGAAGCATCTCGTTCATTAGGCATGAACTTCTTCCAGACAATGCAGTACATTATTTTACCACAAGCTTTCAGAAGAGTCACTCCACCCCTAACTAATGACTTTATTATTCTTCTTAAGGATTCATCTCTTTTATCTGTAATTGCTGTTGTCGAATTGCTTAGAGCAGCAAAGGAAATAGCAACATGGAAAGTAAATCCATCAACTTATACTGCTGCTGCTTTTATATACTTGCTAATTACATTACCCCTATCTCAATTGGTACATTATTTGGAGAGGAGGTATAAGATAGTTGATTAAGGTAGTAAATCTTCATAAAAAATTTGGAGACCTTCATGTCTTAAAGGGTATAAATTTAGGACTTAAAAAGAGCGAGGTTTTAGTAATAATAGGACCAAGCGGTTCAGGTAAAAGCACTTTTCTAAGATGTTTAAATCTACTTGAGGAAACTACTTCTGGAGAAATTTTTATTGAAGGTATAGAAATAACTAAACCAGGTGTTAATATAAATAAGGTTAGACAGAAAGTTGGTATGGTGTTTCAAAGCTTCAATCTATTCCCGCATCTAACAGCTTTAGGTAATGTCAGTTTAGCTCCACAGAAAGTTTTGAAGATTGGCAAGAAAAATGCAACAGATTTGGGTAGAAAAATGCTCGGGAAAGTAGGACTTTCTGATAAAACTGATTCCTTTCCAGCTCAATTATCAGGAGGACAGAAACAGAGGGTAGCTATAGCTCGTGCTCTTGCAATGAATCCAGATATCATGCTATTTGATGAGGTTACATCAGCTCTCGACCCCGAACTTATCAAAGGAGTTTTAGATATAATGAAATCATTAGCACTTAGTGGAATGACAATGATTGTTGTAACTCATGAGATGGGATTTGCAAGAGAAGCTGGAGATAGGATGATATTTATGGATGACGGGATAATTATGGAAGAAAATACTCCCGAAGAGATATTTAAAAACCCCCAAAATCCGAGAACAAAAAAGTTTTTAGAAGCCATATTATAAAAAAAAGGGGTCAGGTCTTGCAATATAACAATTTCAAAATCCTCAGAACACTAAAAAATTAAACTATAAAACTTATTTATTAATATTACATATGAATTAATTGATAATAGAAATGAATTAGGAAGATTTATGTCAAAAGAGTTTAAGGAATTATACAAACTTTATTACGATAAAGCTGAATATGAAATGAATGAAATCCGTAGTGACATAAAAGGTTGTAATTTATGTTTTCCCGAGAATTCCAAAATTAAAGTATTTGGCAGTGGTCATCCAATGGCAGATTTGTTCATAGTAAAATCAACTTTTACTAAAAGGGAAGGGGATAGCAGTATAGCATTTTTTGGGAAAAGTGGGGATGCTATAAAAAAGTCATGTGAGAGACTTAATTATGATTATTCAAATCTTTATGGGACGAATGTAGTCAAATGCTTTATAAGTGAAGAAATAAGAGAAAGGTGTTTTAAAAATTGTTCAAAATTTCTAAAATTGGAAATTTTAACATGTCAACCAAAGCTAATATTATCAATGGGTGAATTGGCTACAAGAGCATTAGATAATATAAAAATGGAAGAAGATGAAGAAATAGAATTTTTACCTGGAAATATTTTCAATTTTTGGCTTGAAATTAAAGTTTTGGTTACTAATGATCTTGTAAAATCGTTTCATGATTTAGAAGCAAAAAGACAAGTTTGGAGTGATATCCAGAAATTTCTTAAAATAGCTAAAAAATAGGAACTCCAGAAGACTATTAAGGAAAAATAATCTTTTTGGAGTTCGTTTTCTCTGATTTATTTATTACTTTTTACTTATTATTTTGATTTCTGTTTTTAACCCTTTCCTGGACATGTGTTTTGGTCCCTTCCATTCTTTCCATCTTTCTTGCATTATTTTCAATTGCTCTTTGAACAGCTTCTTTAGCTTCATCAGGAACTTTCTGTTTAACCCTTTTTAAGACTTCATTTTGTTTAACAAATAAAGTATTTATAATCTTGTCAAAAACTGTTTCTAATACTCCTCGAGATTTTTTGGGGTGTTCTTCAAAACCTTTCTTAGGAGGGATAACATCAGGTTTTATGCTCCTATCAGGCTTTTTACTTTTTTCAGGTTTTTCTTTTTCTTCTTTATCTTTTATCTCTATTTTATCTTCCAATGAATCTCTATCCTCTATCTGTTTACCCCAATTAGTTTTAGCAATAGCTCTCATAATTAGTCCGTGGGTTTTACCTACAACTGATTCTAATTCATTAGTTATCTTGGCAATTATAGATACTATAGTTCCATGATTTACTTTTCCACTCGGGTGTTCTTCTTCAACATCAATGGTTGTTTCCTTGCCATTTTCACTAAATGAAAGTATTGATGTGATTTTATTCCAGATTATTTTAAATATATTTCCCTTTTCGTCTTTGACTATTATTTCATCATTGATATTTTGATTATAATTATCATCTGCTAAAGCCATGGGAATAACAGTACACATACCTAATATTACTATAAGAATTAAAATTCCAATCTTTTTAATCATTTTTTATACCTCCATTTTTTATACATTTTAATAAAATTAAAAAAGGGGGGGGAATAAAATGCGAAGGTTAAAAAATAGCTTTTATTATTCCCCTCTCTTAAATTAATTTTTTTATGTAACCATAATAATTCTTGTAAACCACTCTTAACTTTCACAGAGAGGCTTCTCAGCTGTAAAGTTAAAATTTCTCATATAGTAAAACACGCTAATTACAAAAAAGATACGCAAATTTTAAAAATATATTAATTATAATTAGACATTTATTAGTTTTTAGAATGTTCCATTTTGCATTGAAATTTTACTTTTTTAAAGTTTTGGAAATATTAACAAAAAATACTTTTAAACCTTTTTTAATAATAAGATAAAATATAAATAAAGTATTTTTGATTAGTTCAAAAAATATCCATTCTTTTTTGCTTTTGATAATTAAATCATAAACCCAATTCAATTCAACTGATAATAGATATTCTTCGTGGAGCCCGTACTAGGCCTTGGTTGTCATTACAAGTCACCAGAGGTGACGCGGCAATCTCTCTTAGAGCCTGTTTTTGGCTCTCGAGTGCAATGAAGGGGAAGGGATAAACTCCGCGAATGTGCTCAGAAGGAAAAAAGTAAAATTACTTAAAATTTATTAAATTATGATTATTTAGTATAAAGATATATAAGGATGAGTTAATTTGGTTCCCTCCTATATTGATTTATATAAAAAAGGAGAACTTAAAAAAAGGATAGAAAGAACATGGGCTTTATTAAAGTCATGTGTTCTATGCCCTCGAAATTGCAAAGTTAATAGACTAATTGATGAAAAAGGACTTTGCAATACTGGGAAAAGAGTAGTTGTTTCAAGTTATGGTCCCCACTTTGGAGAAGAATCCCCTCTTGTTGGAAGAAGTGGTTCCGGGACTATTTTTATAACATGGTGTTCCATGAGATGTATATATTGCCAGAATTATTCTATAAGCCAATTGGGTGAGGGAACTGAGGTAAGCAACAAAGATATAGCGAAAATGATGCTTTCTTTACAAAATCAAGGTTGTCACAATATAAATATAGTAACACCAACCCATGTTGTCCCACAGATATTATCTGCTTTGGAGATAGCAGTAGAAAGAGGACTGAATATTCCTCTTGTTTATAATACGGGTGGTTATGATTCTGTAAAAACACTAAAAATACTCGATAATGTATTTGATATCTATATGCCAGATATGAAATATGGTGATAGAACAATTGCTGCTAAATTATCTAAAATAAGTAATTATCCAAAGATTAATCAGGATGCTGTTTTAGAAATGCATAGACAAGTTGGAGATTTAGTTTTAGATAGTAATGGAATAGCTCAAAGAGGATTACTTATAAGGCATTTAGTTTTACCAGGGAATCTTGCAGGAACAGAGAAAATATTTGAATTTATTGCAAAAAAAATCTCTAAAAATACATATCTAAACATTATGGATCAGTATAATCCTCACTATAAAGCATTTAAAAAACCTCCATTAAATAGAAGAATCACGAGTAATGAATATAATTATGCATTAGAACTGGCAAAAAAGTATGGTTTGAATAGGTTAGATTCTAAAAAACATATTTCTTTTATGAAATTATTTTAGAAATCTTTTTAAAATAACACTTATTGATATATGTTTTTTAATTTAGATATTTTTAAAAATTAAATGATGCTAATTTAAAAATTGCTAATTTTGAACTTAGTTATTATAGTATTTATTTGGATATTGATTTTTTAAAAATTTACGTGTCTTTTCAAATTTATTAGTGTTTTATTAGTTAGAGAGGAATTATTGGTTTCTGAGAGGAAAATAAGAAGACTTGTAGCAAGAGCAAAAAATTATGATCCAAAGGCGTTTGGTAAATTATATGAGCTTTATGTTAAGAAAATATATAGATATATACTTTTTAGAGTTGGAAACTATCATATCGCTGAGGATCTAACTCAAAATGTTTTTTATAAAGCTTTGAACTCAATTGATAAATTTAAGTTTAAAAGTGTCCCGTTTTCTTCATGGTTATTTACAATAGCAAGTAATATTTTAAAAAACTATTATAGGGACAAAGTAGTAGAGAAAAAATATCTTTTTGAAACAAATAAAGATCTACAAATTTCAAAAATGAATGTTCAATTAATATTTGAAAAAGAAATTGATAAGCAAGATTTAATAAATGCAATAAATAGGTTAAATGAGGAACAAAGGCAAGTAATAATTTTTAAATTTATTTCAGGATTAAAAAATAAGGAAGTCTCAAAGATTATGAAAAAATCTTTAGGGGCGGTAAAGTCTCTTCAGTACAGAGCATTAAGAAATCTTAGTTCTTATTTAAGTAAAAAAGTGAGTTAGATGACAAGGAAGATTGAGAAAATAATAGATAATTGCATAAAACTAATTTCAGAAAATAATCTGTCAATTGAACAGTGTCTAAAAAGGTATCCGAAATTTAAAGAAGAATTAAAACCATTTTTAGAATCTTTTATAAGAGTTAAGGAATTTGAGAAAATAACCCCACCAGCAATTTTTGAGGATGAAATAAAAATTCGATTTATAAATATTGTAAAAGCAAAACAGTCTCAGATTTTGTCAAAGAAAGGTGTGATACCAAGATTTATAACAAAATTCTCAGGGTTGCGGGCTATGCCTATATTGGCAAAAATATCAATTTTTGTAGTATTGTTCCTGTTTATAAGTGGTTTTACATTTATATTATCAGCTAGTGCATTGCCAGGTGACTTTTTATATCCTGTAAAAATGTCATCTGAAAAAGTCAGAATATTTTTCACGTCACGAAATGAAAAAGCCAATTTGCATATAATCTTTGCTAAAAGGAGATTAGATGAGCTTGAGAAAATGGCTGAAAAGGGTAGAATAAAAGGAATTGCAAATACATTAAATATTTTAGAAAGTGAAACAGATTCAGCAATTAATTATGTATATGATTATATGGAGGATTCTAAAATATATAGAAAATCTAATGAAGTTGAAGTTTTTGACAAGATTTTAAAAAATTTTAAGGAGCAAAAGAGTACTTTAGAAAAGATTAAACAGAATGTTCCTGATAATGCTAAGTCAGCCATACAAAAAGTGATTGGAAATAATATGAAAAAGAGCAATAGGATTGAGGGAATCAGAAAAAATTTAATAGAGAATATTCAAAATAAAAATAAATCTAAAAATAAAAATAAAGGTAATTAAATAATTTTTCTTTATTTTCCTATAGCCATTCCTGTTGGATCTATCTCATGTAATATTTTTCTTTCTTTTTCAGTTGGGGGAGTTGTAAATTCTATCTTATCAGGGATAATAATATTAAAACTACTATTTTCTTTTACTTGCTCTAAATCAACACCTGGATGTAATAATAAGAGTTTCATTTTTTTAGTTTTATCATCAAACCCATAAACTCCCAATTGAGTTATAACTCTATAGGGACCACTACCCTCTGGTAAACCTGCTTCTTCTCTAACTCCCTTGCCAGATAAATGACCTGGAGTAGTAATAAAATCAACTTTTTCAACAAATCTGAGCTTATCCTGTCTCATTATAATTATGGTTTTTTGACAGAGTGAACCAACATCATTTGCTCCACCACTTCCAGGTAATCTGACCTTAAAATTATCATATGGACCAATTACAGTAGTATTTATATTTCCATACATATCAATTTGTGCAGCACCTAAAAATCCGTAATCTAAATATCCAGCCTGGGTTAGTGACATGCAATCGTGCATACTGGATGCAGCAATTGCCTTATAGAATGTTCTTGAATCACCAACTGAAATTGGAAGAACTGGTACCTGTGGTCCCATTGAACCAGCTTCAAAAAATATAAGTAGCCTTGGAGCATGTGTTCTCTGAGCAAACATTGTAGCAATCATAGGAAGTCCTGTTCCAACAAAAACTGATTTTTTATCTTCCAGTAGCTTTCCAGCTACTGTTGCCAGTAGTTCTGTTTGAGTGTAATTAGTTTCTTTTTCAGCCATATTATTTAACCCCTTTTAAAATAAATTAGCTTTAAATTAAGTTATTT
>Ga0209121_10004570_pt1 | contig 12876 bp, 11 predicted proteins | sample Cruoilmetagenom3_FD_187292 | JGI IMG/M metagenome (GOLD analysis project Ga0209121, IMG submission 187292) | Oil polluted marine microbial communities from Coal Oil Point, Santa Barbara, California, USA - Sample 3 (SPAdes) (version 2) | ecosystem: Environmental > Aquatic > Marine > Oil seeps ... | reverse complement strand
CTTTCACCTGACCTTAAGTACGCCAAAGTATTTGTTAGTATCTTGGGAGACGAAACGAATAAAAAAGATATGCTAGCAGGTTTTAATACCGCTTCAGGATTCTTGCGCAAGGAGTTAGCGTCACATTTGAAATTGAGATATGCTCCGCAACTCAGCTTCCATTATGATGATTCTATCGAGCGGGGGGTGAGGTTACTCGAATTAATGGGACAAGTTGGCAACACTGAATAGCTCTAAAGCTCAAGTTTCTGCTGAGAATCACCTCAGAGATGTTGACATTGTCGGGTATAATAGGGTATTTTGAATATGCACTAGCCAAGTAGAAAGGAGGCAATTGATATGCAAGCGTATTGTTTTAAGTGCCGTATGAAGAGAGAGATAAAAAATCCACAAAGTGTGACCCTTAAGAATGGGAGGCCAGCAGTTCGCGGGACTTGCTCTGTATGCGGAACCAAGGTATTTAGAATCGGCAAGGCTTAATTTCTTAATTGATTGCCCAAGAAGGAAGATGAGTGGGTCCTATAAGCGGTGTGCCTATTGTATTCCAGTGTGTGAGGCGGGGCGCAATTTTCGCTTACTTTGCTAATTACTCTAGCCAAGGAGCCAGTAGTTATATACTCAGTAAACCCAGTATCGCAGTAACTTTGAATAGGGGCACTCTGAGTTAATTCAGTTGGGGGTAAAATGCGTCACTGAGAGAAGTATAACTATGGGTAACATGTTAAAAAATTAATCTAAGTGAGGTGGGAAACAAATTATGGGGACAATAAACGTAGCTATTATAGGTGTTGGTAATTGTGCCTGTTCATTAGTTCAGGGTGTTTATTACTATAAGAATGCTAGAGAGGATGAGTTTGTTCCTGGCTTAATGCATGTCAATCTGGGAGACTATCACATAGCTGATATCAACTTTGTAGCCGCCTTTGATATAGATAGAAACAAAGTAGGTAAAGATCTAGCTGAAGCTATTTTTACCCTGCCTAATAATACCATCAAGTTTTGTGATGTGCCTAAGACTGGCATCAGAGTAGAGCGCGGCATGACCCATGATGGCCTGGGCAAGTATCTCTCCCAAATTATTACCAAGGCGCCAGGGCCAACTGCTGATATAGTAGGCATACTCAAAGAGACTAAAACTGATGTAGTGCTTAATTATTTGCCTGTGGGTAGCGAGGAAGCAACTAAGTGGTATGTGGAGCAGGTGTTGGCTGCTGGCTGTGGCTTTATTAATTGTATACCAGTTTTCACTGCTCGTGAGTCTTATTGGCAAGATCGATTTGCTGAGAGGGGGCTACCTGTTATCGGTGATGACATTAAGTCTCAGGTTGGGGCCACTATTACTCATCGAGTACTAACCAGGCTTTTCCGTGACCGCGGTGTTAAATTGGAGCGAACTTACCAGCTGAATTTCGGTGGGAATACCGACTTCTATAATATGCTGGAGCGGGAGCGTCTAGAATCTAAGAGGATTTCCAAAACCAATGCTGTTACTTCACAGTTAGACTACGATATCGGCCCTGATAACATTCATGTTGGCCCCAGTGATTATGTGCCTTGGCTAGCTGATCGCAAATTTTGCCATATAAAGATGGAAGGCCGTACCTTTGGTGATGTCCCTTTGAACTTGGAACTGAAGATGGAGGTGTGGGATAGTCCTAATTCAGCCGGGGTGGTTATTGACGCTATAAGGTGCTGCAAACTGGCTTTGGACCGTGGCCTAGCTGGAGCCCTTGTGGCGCCTTCAGCTTATTTTATGAAATCCCCGCCAATTCAGTATTCCGATGATGAAGCTCGGTTAAAAACCGAGGCATTTATCCTGGAACAAGAGCAAGAAGCTCCAGTTACACTACCTGAACCCCAGCTAGTTGAGGTTTAAGGAATAAACCTCTTTGGCGGCAAAAACGCTGGTGGTACGAGCATCGGACTAGTTTGTCCTCACGATTGTTCCTAGCCAATGAAAGCTAGTGCTCGTGTTTCTATCTAGCTTACTGCTTTCTCTTAATGGGGCAGCGGGTTAAAATGGTTGCTCCCTGCTTTAAGAATGGTGTTTCTTATTCTGGCGAGGATACCATTAGCAGCAGAGAAATATAGCTGGAAGAACATAGCCTAAAAGGTAACCTAATTATTACGCTACCTTGCTTGATGGGCTTAATAAGCCTGAAGTTGGGTGACTCAAAATGGTAACCTTAGTAGTAACACTTGGTTCTGGCTCCATGGACCTCTATGCCCAAAAACTCGCTGAGAAGCTGGATGTTCCTAGGGTCTACACAAACATTTATCAGCAAATCCGTGAGAGCTTCAATATCTCTTGGTTCTCGAGGAAGGCATTAAGGGTTATCTCAGCGGACTGGAATTTTGTTAGAATGCTTAACAGACAGAGCGGGATAGTCCATTTGCCAAACCAACACCTGGGGCGCTATGGAAACTTCCTCAAGATTCCTTATATCATAACCGTCCATGACCTTATCAGGTACTTCGACCTCAAGGGATATGGAACATACATTTATCGCCCTAATCGTAGGGATAAATTCTACCTAAACCTTGATTACAAAGGCATCAGAAAAGCAGCAAAGGTAATAGCAGTGTCTCAGGCGACGAAAGGAGATCTGATGCATCGTCTTGGAATACCTGATGAACAAATAAGCGTTGTATATGAAGGCATTGACCATACAGCTTTCAAGCCATTGTCATTGCGAGCGAAGCGAAGCAATCTCAGCAAATTTGAATATCCTTACATTCTTTTCGTTGGCTCAGAACATCCCAGAAAGAACCTGTTAACCCTGCTCAGAGCATTTAGAAAGCTCAAGGAACAACCAAGGTTTAAGAATCTAAAGCTAGTCAAAGTCGGCAAGGCAGGTGGAAAAGAGGCTGATTTCAGGGCACAGACTCTAGAGGTTATAAATTCCCTGTACCTAAATGGGGAAGTAATATTCACCGAAGTTGTTTCTGTGGAGGATTTGAGAGCCTATTATTGCGGTGCTGAGTGCTTTGCCTTTCCTTCTTTATATGAAGGTTTTGGCTTCCCACCTCTGGAGGGAATGGCTTGTGGCTGCCCCGTGATAACCTCGGATAGCTCCTCATTACCTGAAGTAGCGGGTGAGGCGGCAATCAAAGTTTCCCCCCTCGATGTCGAGGGGTTAGTGATGGCTTTAGAGAAGGTTCTCACCGACCAGGAATTCAGGGAAAGCCTTATCAGGAGGGGAATGAAACAAGCTGCCAAGTTTTCCTGGGAACAAACAGCAGAAAAGACCCTTGAGGTTTATAAAGAGGTGGAGGAAAGCTTGGGTGTATAATATCTAAAAGGTGGCAAATTTAGTAGAGATTCGAGGAAGCATAGCTTCCCGCATAGCGAATCCTGTGGTTGGGCTTTTAAGCAAAAGCAGGCTGAGCCCTAACATTCTGACTTTAGTGGGCTTAGCAATAAATATTGGTGCAGCTTACCTTATTGCCCTCAATCATTTTTTCCTTGGCGGGGTTTTGGTCTTGGTCTCGGGATTATTTGACCTTCTCGATGGTGCACTGGCTCGCTTTGCCAAGCAAACTACAAAGTTTGGTGCTGTCCTAGACTCTACGGTTGACCGCATTTCTGAAGCAGCAATACTCTGCGGTCTTCTAATTTGGTATATGTGGAGAGGAGCCACCTTAGAAGTTGTGCTTGTTTTTGCTGTTCTAATTGGCTCCTTCCTTGTTAGCTATATAAGGGCTAGAGCAGAAGGATTAGGACTGGAATGTAAGGTTGGCTTGTTTACTAGAGCTGAAAGGGTTATAGTTCTAGCTATAGGTTTGTTTTTGAATCAGGTTTTTATTGCTTTATGGGTCTTGGCAGTCTTTGTCTATATTACTGTAGCTCAAAGGCTGTTTTACTTACAGAAGCGAGAAAAAAGTGGAGGTGGTTAAATGGCGGTGATAACTATTGTGGGAGGTCAGTGGGGTGACGAAGGTAAGGGAAGGGTAATCGACCTCTTGGCTGCGAAGGCAAAGGTAGTGGTTCGTTTCTCAGGAGGGGACAACGCAGGCCATACCGTAGTTAACCCCTATGGTGAGTTTAGGATGCATCTCGTGCCCTCGGGCATCTTTCAACCACAGGTAACTTGCATTATTGGCAACGGTGTGGTTATTAACCCGGCAGTTCTCCTTGAGGAAATAGATAACCTTAAAAGGCATGGTGTGGATACACGCCGTCTCCTCATCAGCGACCATGCACACCTGATCATGCCCTACCATACTCTTCTTGATGGGCTGGAAGAAGAAAGGCGTGGCAGGGGAGTTTTGGGAACTACACGCAGAGGGATTGGTCCTGCCTTTACTGATAAGGTGGCTCGCTTGGGAATCCGTGCTGGAGATTTATTAAACAAAGAAATGTTTTTAAGCCGTCTGCGGTCAGTACTTGAATTTAAGAACGCCATTCTAACAAAAGTATACCAAGTTCCACCTTTGTCACTAGAGGAAATCTATGAGCAGTATTGCCATTATGCAGAGCAGTTAGCTCCTTTTATTAAGGAAGCTAGTTCTATAATTCAGGAAACAGTAGCACAGGGAGAGCTAGTCTTATTAGAAGGCGCTCAGGGGGCTTTGCTTGACCCTGATTTTGGCACTTATCCTTATGTGACTTCCTCTTCGCCACTAGCTGGTGCAGGAACTGTTGGAGCGGGTATAAGCCCCAGGGCAATTGATCGCGTTATCAGTGTATTTAAAGCTTACATCACAAGAGTTGGTGGTGGGCCCATGCCCACTGAACTGAAGGACGAAGTTGGGGAGCTTATACGGGAGAAAGGCCATGAATATGGTGCTACTACGGGGAGGCCGCGGAGGTGTGGTTGGTTTGATGCTGTAGCTGGCAGTTTTAGCGTTCAAATAAACGGCTGCGATGACATAGCTTTAACCCATCTTGACATTTTTGATGGCTTTCCTTCAATCAAAATATGCACTGCTTATCAACTCAACGGGGAAACTTTAAATAGTTTTCCCAGCGATGCAACCATTTTGGGAAAATGCCAACCTGTATATGAAGAATTACCTGGTTGGCGAGGACCAATTAGTGAAATTCGGGATTTTGATAAGTTGCCACTCCAGGCTCGCCATTATTTAAGCAGGCTTGAAGAGCTTCTTTCCTGTCCCATCAGCCTTGTTTCAGTGGGACCAAAGCGAGAACAAATGATAGAGGTGAGACCTGTTCTTTCTAGCTAGCTTTAGTGGGGATAGGCAAATCAATCTTATAGTCTCTTAATGTTGCCCGAATAAACTCGGCTGACTTCTCATCAGGCTCAATCAAAGGCAAGCGAGGCTTGCCCACGGGGAAGCCGACATAATTTAAGGCATATTTGACGGGCATAGGATTAGGAATAATAAACAGGGCATTTACCAGAGGCAATAAGCGGCGATGGATGCTAGCTGCCTCCTGAGCTTCGCCGTTGAGGAACTTCTCCATCATATCTTTTATTTGAATTCCTACTAAATGTGAAGCAACACCGACCACACCATAGCCCCCTAGAGCAAGTATAGGTAAGGTATCACTATCATTGCCACTATAGACCAAGAAGTCATCCCTGGTTCCTTGTATAATCTGAGTTATCTGTCCCAGGTTACCACTGGCTTCCTTTATGCCAACAATATTATCGATCTGGCTCAGCCTAATTACAGTATCGGCGGCAATATTAGTAACCGTGCGCGATGGGACATTATAGATAATGCAAGGCAAAGTAGTAGCTTCGGCAATGGCTTTGAAATGTTCAAATAAGCCTTGCTGGGTCGGCCGATTGTAATAGGGGACTACCAAGATGCAAGCGGCAATGCCGATTTTCTCTGCCTCTTTAGTTAGCTGTTGACTTTCTTTGGTATTATAGCTGCCGGTGCCGGCCACTATTGTTCCACGGTTAGCTATTGCTGACTTGGTCTCAGCAAAAAGGCGAAGCTTCTCCTCAGAGCTCAGAGTAGGAGATTCCCCAGTAGTGCCAGAAACTACCAGCCCATCGCTGCCAGAATCCAGCAAAGCTCGGGCTAGTTTCTTAGCTTGGTGATAATCAACTGCGCCCTCAGCATCAAAAGGCGTAACCATAGCCGTTAGTAGGCGACCTAGTTTGCTCATTTAAACTAATGCACTCCTCTTAGGGCTTATCCAACCCTTCTGTATTCCCTCTTCAACAATCTGTATGGCGTTTAACGCTGCCCCTTTGCGTATGTTATCAGCTACTATCCACATAACTAGCCCATTGGGGTGGGAAGTATCTTCCCTGATTCTGCCGACAAATACGTGATCCGAGCCGCTAGCGGCCCAAGGCTGAGGATAAAAACTAACGCTAGGGTCATCGAAAACCTTAACTCCAGGTGCTTGAGCCAGGATTTTCCTTGCCTCCTCAGGGGCGATAGGTGAAGTGAATTCCACATTCACTGCCTCACTATGTCCAAAGTAAACAGGGACTCGAACGCAAGTTGCTGAAATAGCCATATTCTTGGCATGCATTATTTTTCGTGTTTCTTCCGCTAGTTTCTGCTCTTCCTTGGTATAGCCATTATCCAAAAGGACATCGATTTCTGGCAGTACATTAAAAGCTATTTGATGAGAGTAGACATGAGGGCAAATACGGCGCCCCTCTAAAATTAACTGTGTTTGGCTGGTTAGTTCCTTCAAAGCAGCAGCGCCACTGCCTGATACTGCTTGATAGGTGCTTGCCACTATTCGTTTTATAGGATTAACTTTATGTAGGGGATAAAGGGCTACCACCAATTGAATTGCAGAGCAATTTGGATTGGCAATTATCCCTTTATGCCATTTTATATCCTCAGGGTTTACCTCAGGAACCACCAGAGGAACTGTAGGTTCCGTTCTGAAAGCAGCGCTATTATCAATAACTACTGCTCCAGCTTCGGCAGCTAAAGGCGATAAGCGATGGCTAACCTCGGCACCGGCGGAGAAAAGGGCTATATCGACATCACGAAATATCTCTGGCATAGCTTCCTCGACCTTAATTTCCTGATGATTAAAGAAGAGCATTGTACCTGAGGAATGCTCAGAGGCTAGCAATTGAATTGAAGCCACAGGGAAATTTCGCTCCTCAAGTATCTTGATAAATTCTTGTCCTACAAGCCCCGTGGCACCCACAACAGCTACGTTGAACTTTTTCATGACTTTCTCTACAACTCAAGTAAGACATCCAATCCGTAAATTAACCCCTTGCGCTTTGTTATTTCCTTGATTGCCAGAATGATGCTAGGCATATAACACTGACGGCTTATAACTTCGTGACGTAAACTTAAAGTCTCACCTATCCCGCTAAATATGACTTCCTGCGCCGCCATAAAGCCTGGCAAACGCAGGCTATGAATAGCTATGCCATCCATCTGTCCGCCTCTGGTATTGCTGAGTGTTTCCTTTTCAGTTTTGGGATAGATAAAGGACTCACCATGTGCCTGCGACATAGCTTTTGCCGTAGCTATGGCAGTTCCCGAAGGGGCGTCAACCTTTTTATCGTGATGCATTTCTATAATCTCGGCATGATTGAAGAACTTTGCAGCGCTCTTTGCTAGATGCATTAAGAGTACTGCTCCTAGGGAAAAGTTAGAGGCTATCACAACTCCGACTTTGTTAGCTTGGCATAACTGCTTAATTTCTGCCAAATTCTCGTCAGAGAGGCCTGTGGTGCCTATAACCATGTTAACTCTTCGTTTAATGGCGATGCGAGCGGCTGCTATGGAGGCTTCGGCATTAGTGAAATCTACTAACACATCAGGGTTGCAACTCTTCAAAAGCGAGTCTAAATCGGAAGAGAATGGTACTAGCTCTGAAATATCAGCTAAAGGGAGATATTGCTGGGTTACTTTTTCTTCCACAGCACCAACCACCTTTAATCCAGGCTCATGGACTACAGCCCTAGTTACCTCTTGACCCATCTTACCTAAAGCACCATTAATAACTACTCTTATGAGTTCCATTGCTATCCTTCATGACAAGCGTAGTCTATTTATTGTAATCGGTACGGCGATTGCCTCTATTATATGGATGAGCAGCATGATACTGCCTTGGTTCTTTTTGCTCCCGATGCTTGGAAGCCAAGGAATCTCTTACCTTGGCACCCGGCAAGCGAGAAAATCCTTCAAATACTGCCTTGCGCGATAAGTTTATTCTACCTAAATTGTCAATCTCAATGACTTTTACCATTATCTCATCCCCGACTCTAACCACATCTTCAACTCTAGGTACGTGGTAGTCAGCTAGCTCACTGATATGTACTAAGCCTTCCTTTCCCGGCAAGATTTCTACCATAGCACCAAAATTCAGCAGCCTCGTTACCTTTCCGGTATATGTATCCCCTATCTTCACCTCTCGAGTTAAATCCTCTATCATTTTGATTGCTTTTTTGGCTGCTTCTTCACTTGGGGAGCCAACAATCACAGTGCCATCATTTCTTACATCTATAGTTGCTTTGGTCTCACCTATGATAGCCCTAATAGTTTTCCCCCCGGGACCAATAACGCTGCCAATCTTACTAGCATCAATAGTTATCTCGTGCATTCTGGGAGCATAGGGACTAAGTTCAGGGCGGCTAGTGCTAATAGTTTGTCTCATCTTATCCAATATCTCCAGGCGAGCTTGGCGAGCTTGATTTAATGACTCGCCTAAAATTTTGTAATCCACACCCTTAAGTTTGATATCGAGCTGTAAAGCAGTAATCCCTTGAGATGTGCCAGCAACCTTAAAATCCATGTCCCCGTAGGCATCTTCTATACCTTGGATATCAGTTAAGATAATATATTCCCCATTTTCTCCTGAAACCAACCCCATAGCTATTCCAGCCAGAGGTGCCTTGATGGGCACGCCGGCATCCATTAGGGAAAGAGTCGAGGCACAAGCACTGGCCATAGATGTGCTTCCACTGGAGCTGAGGACTTCGGAAACCAGGCGAATGGTATAAGGAAAATCCGCTTCCGAAGGTAATACTGGCGTCACAGCTCGCTCTACCAAAGCACCATGCCCAATTTCTCGTCTCCCTGGCGTTCCTATTCGTTTTACTTCCCCAGTAGAGAAGGGGGGAAAGTTATAGTGGTGCATAAAGCGTTTAGTCTCGCTCAATCCTAAACCATCTAATGATTGCTCTTGGCTTGTGGAACCCAGAGTGGTAATAGTCAAAACCTGTGTTTCCCCTCGAGCAAATAGTCCTGAGCCATGGGTGCAGGGCAAGAAGCCCACTTCACTACTAATAGGGCGAATTTCATTAGCTTGGCGACCGTCCAGGTGCTGTCTTTTTTGCAGCATCCTTTTCCTCACCTCTGCCCTGAGCCTAGTTTCAAAGGCAAAGCTGATTTCATCTTCTGAGAAAGAATCGCTTAATTGTTGTCTTACTTCCTCCTTCAGCGATGTTAAGGCTTGCTCTCGTTGTGATTTTTCTGGCTGCTCTAGAGCCTGAGTCAATTTGTCATCAAGCACGGAAACAATTTGAGTTAGAAGTTCAGGGGCAAGCTCTCTGGGTTTGATTTCCATCTTGGGTTTGCCATGAGTTTGCTGTAGCTTTTCCTGGAGTTCGATAATCTCTTGGTTGGCTTCATGCCCAAATTTGATTGCTTCCAGCACCAGGTCTTCAGAAGCTTCTTTGGCGTCTGCCTCTACCATTACTATGGCTTCCTTAGTGCTAGCAACAACCACGTCGAGTAAACTGTTTTCCGCTTGAGGTAAAGTGGCATTTAAAACCAAATTATTATCTATGTAGCCAACGTGCACTGCTGATATAGGACCAGAGAAGGGAATATCTGACAAGGTCAAAGCTGCTGAAGCACCGATGAGAGCGCAGATATCAGGGGCATTCTCTTTATCAGCGGAGAGCACTGTAGCCACAATTTGTGTCTCATGGTTAAACTCTTTAGAAAGAAGAGGACGTAAACATCGATCGATAAGTCGACTAGTTGTAATTGCCTTTTCACCGGGGCGTCCCTCTCGCCTGAAAAAGCTACCTGGTATTTTGCCTGCGGCATAAAGCCTCTCCTCGTAATCTACTGTTAGTGGCACGAAATCCCTTTTGTCTGAAAGTGCAAGGCTAGCGCATGCAGTAACTAGGACTACTGTATTCCCATAGTGGACAACGACAGCCTTATTAGCTTGCAGGGCAAATTTCCCCACATCAATACTAAACATTCGGCCAGCGATTGACTTCTCAACAATCTCAGACATGTTATTTCCTCAACCCCAGCCTGGCAATAAGAGAATAATATCGCGCCGAGTCCGTTTTACTCAGATAAGCAGAGAGCCTTCTACGCCTTCCTATTACTTTGAGAAGTGCACGTCGGGAGTGATGATCGTGGGGATGCACTTTAAGATGCTCCGTCAACTGAGTTATCCTCTCAGTAAGCAACGCCACCTGAACGTCAGCAGAGCCGGTGTCATCCTCCCTAAGCCCAAATTTGGTGATAATGTCTCCTTTTCTTTCCTTTTCTAACATACAACTCCTTAACTCAGAAATGTGCTATATCATACCATTACAGAAAATTATTGTATAGAATTGACCGTAAGGTTAGAATACTCTATAATTCATGCCAAGGGCAACTTTTATGCACGAAAGTTGCGGTGTTTTCGGAGTTTACGCCCCTGGGATAGACATAGCTCGGCTTATTTTCTTTGCCCTCTTTGCTTTACAACATCGTGGGCAGGAAAGTGCTGGCATTGCTGTCACCGATGGTGGCGAAATAAAAATACATACTAACACAGGACTAGTTTCCCAAGCATTCACCGAAAATAGCCTGGCTTTACTCAAAGGATATATCGGCATCGGGCATAATCGCTACTCTACTAGGGGCTCGAGCAAGCCAGCTAATGCCCAGCCTATTATAGCGAAGTCGGAGGGGTTGACCCTTGCTTTAGCGCATAATGGCAATATCCTCAACGCTAAGCTGCTCCATGATGAACTTCAAGAGCGTGGCTATAGCTTTCGTGCCTCTACTGATGCCGAAGTTATCGCCAATCTAATCTTAGCCTCTCCTGGCAAGGACTGGAAAGGAAAAATAAAGCACGCCATGCGACGCATCCAGGGGGCTTACTCTCTGACAATCATGACCCAGGATGAGCTCATCGGAGTTCGTGACCCCATGGGTGTTCGTCCTCTTTGTTTGGGAACTGTTGATAGCGGCTGGGTCATCGCTTCAGAAAGCTGTGCCTTAGACCACATAGGTGCCCAGTTCATCAGGGAAATTGAACCTGGGGAAATTGTGCTTATCGACAGCAAGGGAGTGAAGAGTTTTGAAGGGAAAAGTGACAAAAAAGCCTTGTGCATCTTTGAATATATTTATTTTGCCCGTCCTGACAGCACTATTCAAGGCAGATTACTTTACCAAGCGAGGCAAGCTATGGGTGAAATATTAGCTCAAGAATACCCTGTTGATGCTGATTTGGTTATGGGTGTTCCTGATTCAGCTACTGTTGCCGGCATCAGCTACTCTAGCGCTTCAGGTATCCCATATTGTGAGGGCTTGTTAAAAAACCGCTACGTAGGACGCACCTTTATCGAACCGGATCAAAGGATAAGAGAGCTTGGCGTTCAGTTAAAATTTAATCCTCTCGGCAAGATAATTGCTGGGAAACGACTAGTAGTGGTTGACGATAGCATTGTTCGTGGCACTACCACACCTCGCGTGGTCAGTTTGTTAAGAAAAGCGGGTGCCAAAGAGGTTCATCTCCGCATCTGTGCTCCACCCATCCGTTACCCTTGCTTCTTCGGAGTGGATATGGCAACTAAATGGGAACTCATCGCTGCTAAAAAGACTGTTCCGGAAATCAGAGATTACCTCAGTGCCGATTCGCTGGGCTACCTAAGCCTCGATGGCTTGATTCGAGCTGTGGACCTGCCCAGCGATATTTTCTGTCTTGCTTGCTTTACTGGAGAATACCCTATCCCAGTACAAATAGAGATGGACAAGCTAGCTTTAGAATCACTTCCCCAAGAGGAACTCAGTGAAATCAAGGGCTAAATTGCTTCGTTTCACTCGCAACAAGGCTTATGCCCTCGCTGGTGTTGATGTGGAGGTAGCCAATAAGATAAAAGAATCCATCGCTGAGCAAGCCAAGTCTACCTTCAGTTCTCAAGTGTTAAATTTTGGCTCCTTCGGCAGCATGTTCCAGTTCAGAGGATATAACGAGCCAGTTCTGGTCTCCAGTGTTGATGGAGTGGGCACTAAGCTTAAAATCGCTTCCCTGCTGGGGAAAAATAATACTGTGGGCATGGACATTGTAAACCATTGCGTTAACGATATTCTTTGTTGTGGTGCTGAGCCACTTTTCTTCCTTGATTACATTGCTATGGGCAAGCTTGCGCCCCAGCAAGTAAAGGCCATTGTCACAGGCATAGCTCAGGCTTGCAAGGAAGTTAGCTGCTCATTAATTGGTGGCGAGACTGCTGAAATGCCAGGGATTTATTCCCAAGGGACTTATGATTTAGTTGGCTTCATTGTCGGAGTGGTAGAAAAGAAAAATATCATTGACGGCAGTTCTATAACTCCAGGTGATGTAATCCTCGGCTTGCCATCATCTGGCTTACATACCAATGGCTATTCATTGGTGCGAAGAGTTTTTGGGATAGATGATAACCCCTCGTGCTTACATAACTTTTATCCCGAACTAGGGAAAACTCTGGGTGAGGAATTGCTCCAGCCCCACCGCTGTTACTACGCCCAGCTTAAACCAGTTCTGCCATTAATTAAAGGTTTAGCCCATATTACTGGCGGTGGGTTTATGGGAAACATACCTCGCATCTTGCCTCAGGGTCTTGCGGCTCACCTAAAGAAGGATTCCTGGGATATTCTGCCTATCTTCAGGCTAATACAAGAAAAGGGCAGTGTAGAGGAAGCAGAAATGTATCGGGTATTCAATATGGGGATAGGCAAGATTATTGTCTGTTC
>Ga0209121_10004568_pt1 | contig 12879 bp, 11 predicted proteins | sample Cruoilmetagenom3_FD_187292 | JGI IMG/M metagenome (GOLD analysis project Ga0209121, IMG submission 187292) | Oil polluted marine microbial communities from Coal Oil Point, Santa Barbara, California, USA - Sample 3 (SPAdes) (version 2) | ecosystem: Environmental > Aquatic > Marine > Oil seeps ... | reverse complement strand
CCGCACGAAGCATCATCCGCTCCTCGACCCAATAGTCGCCCGCCAGCACCCGCGCCAGGACCTCCCGCCACGTCCCCGGCTCGGCCTCGGTGAGGAACCCCACCCGCCCCAGGTTGACCCCCAGAAGCAGTGTGCCGTAAGGGGCCGCAGCCCGTGCCGCACGCAGGATCGAGCCGTCGCCACCCAACGTCACCAGCAAGCCGGTTTCTTGCAGGCAGAGTGTATCCGATGCATCGTCTGCCGCGCAGACCCGCACCTGCCGCCCCCCCTGCTCTATCCATGCGGCCATTTCCTCTGCCAGGGGACGTGCCTGGGCGACACGGGGGTTGTAGAGGATACCAATCATCTTCGCATCAGCTCAGGCTGCGTAATACTCTCGACTTCCCTGAAGCGCACCGGCGTCTCAAACCGCCGCTGCATCCCCTCTGCGTAACGGGGATTGATCTCGATCATCACAAAGCGCCGCTCCAGCGCCCATGCCACATAGCCCGTTGTCCCCACCCCGGCCATCGGATCCAGAATCAGGTCTCCCGGCCGTGTCGAGGTCAGGATCACACGGCGCAGCAACTCCACCGGTTTCTGCGTCGAATGTACCTTCTTGCCGTCCTCCCCTTTCAGCCTCTCCCGTCCGGTACAGATAGGCAGCACCCACACGCTGGCCCCCACCTTGCCCACGCCGAACCGCTTGGCCTCCTCGCGGTTGAACGTGTAGCCCTTCGCTTCCTTATTCTTCACCGCCCAGATGAGCGTCTCGGTGGCGTTGGTGAAGCGCACCCCCAGCCAGTTGGGCATAGGGTTGGTTTTAATCCAGGTGACGTCGTTCAGAAACCAGTAGCCCAGGTCCTGCATGATCTTCCCGATGCGGAAGATGTTGTGGTAGGTGCCGATGACCCACAGGGTGGCGGTTGGCTTCATCACCCGCTTGAGCGACTCCAACGTGCGCTGAATGAAGGCATCGTACTCCTCGAACGAGGCAAAGTGATCCCAGGCGTCGTTCACCCCTTCGACCGTCGTATTCGCCTTCCAGCGCCGCAACTGGCGCCCTGAGAGTTGCAGGAAGTAGGGTGGATCCAGGAAAACGCAATCCGCAACCTCCGCCTCCATCTTCGCCAGCACCTCCAGTGCATCGCCGAGAATCACCCGATTCTCAATCGCGTCGAGGGGATACAATTCTGTCTCCGGCGTGTCTCGCATCACCTCCAGAGAGAAATCCACGTCGCTTCGTAGCCCCATCTGCAATTGCTGCCCCATTGTCCTCCTCAAACCACCAACTGCTAACTGCTGACGGCTAACAGCTAATGGCTAATTTCAGCCACTCCACCAACCTCGCCAGTTCCACGCTCGTTTGCTCCCCCGCCTGCATGTCCCGCACCGTCGCCGTCCCGGCTGCCAATTCGTCCTCCCCCAGGATAACGGCGTAGCGCACGTCGCGCTTGCCAGCCTCGCGCAGTTGGCTCCTCAGCCCCCGCTCTCCAAACGGTAACCACACCCCCATTCCCTCCTGGCGCAGCACGTCCGCCAGCCGTAGCGACTCCCACCTGGCCTGCCGCCCCAGGTGGGCCAGGAAGACTTGCGGTGTCGGCAGGCGGGGCACATCCACGTCCAAGCCCTTCATCACCAGGATTATGCGCTCCAGCCCCACAGCCACACCCACGCCAGGGGTCGGCGGGCCACCCAGGAGTTCGACCAGGCCGTCGTACCGACCCCCGCCGCAGACGGCCGCTTGTGCGCCGATCCCAGCCGCCCAGATCTCGAAAACCGTCTTGGTGTAGTAGTCGAGTCCGCGCACCAGCCGGTGGTTGATGATGTAGCGGCGGTCCAGCAGATCCAAGTATTCGCGCAGGGTGGCGAAGTGCTCAGCACACTCCATGCACAGGTGGTCGAGGATATGAGGGGCGCCGGCGATGACCGGCTGGCACTGGTCAGCCTTACAGTCGAGCACACGCAGCGGGCTGCGTTCCAGCCGCCGGCGGCAGTCCTCGCAGATCTCGTCGTAGTGTTCGGCATAGTACGCCTTCAGTGTCGCCACGTAATCCGGTCGGCAGCGCGGGCAACCGGTCGAGTTGAGTTGAAACATTAAGTCGCGGAAACCCAGCCCCGCGTAGAGGTTCCACACCAATGCCATCACTTCTACGTCAGCAGCAGGATCTTGCTCGCCCAGAATCTCGATGTTGAACTGGGTATGCTGGCGGTATCGGCCGGCCTGCGGCCGCTCGTAGCGGAAGATGGGGCCGAAGGAGTAGAGTTTGACCGGCTGGAGCAGGACGCGCATCCCGTTTTCGATATAGGCCCGCACGACGCCAGCGGTGAACTCCGGCCGCAGCGTGAGTTCGTGGTCTCCCTTGTCGGTGAAGGAGTACATCTCCTTGTCCACGATGTCCGTGCCCTCCCCGACGCCACGGGCGAAGAGTTCAGTCGCCTCGAAGATGGGCACGTCGAGGCGCTCGAAGCCAGCCAGTTCCGCCAGGTGACGCGCGCACGCACGCACGTGGTACCAATAAGACTGATCCTCCGGCAGGATGTCCAGAGTTCCGGTTGGTCGCTGATATCGGGGCATGGGACACTTCCTCCTGGTCACAGATGCACGCTATTATAGCCCAAGTCGGGGCTATTGTCTACTACTTGAGAGCGCCCCACCAATTGACGGCGTAGACAGAGCGGGTATAATTCAGGCAATTCTGCACGACGGGCGGTGATCCGTACAAACCACCCCTCATCACGTTCTACGCCCCACGACCAGGCGCTGGCCTCAGGGCGCAACCTGATGGCGGAGAGGCCCCGCCGAGGCAGCGGTTGACGGTACGGGCGGAACGGGTATAATCCAGACAACTTATAGGGGAGGACCCGCTATGATTGACGTCAATGAACTGCGCAAGGGTGTCACCTTCACGATGGACAGCCAACTGTACAAAGTGCTGGAGTACCAGCACCACAAGCCGGGGCGGGGCAAGGCGACCATCCGCACCACGCTGCGCAATCTGCGCACCGGCGCGACCATCCAGCACAGGTTCATCTCCGGCGACCGGGTGGAGGACATCCGCGTCGAACGGCGCGGCGTGCAGTACCTCTACACCGACGGCGATCTGTATCACTTTATGGACACCAAGACCTACAACCAGACGGCCTTATCTGCCTCCGTGTTGGGCGACCAGGTTCGCTACCTCAAAGAAGGGCTGGAACTGGTGCTGGCAACCTACGAGGAGGAACCGCTGGACGTGGAACTGCCAACGACGGTAGCACTGGAGGTGGTCGAGGCGGAGATGGCGGTTGCCGGCGACACGGCCACCGGCGCGATGAAGAAAGTGACGCTGGAGACCGGTCTGGACGTGCAGGTGCCGCTCTTCGTCGAGCAGGGCGACATGATCCGCGTGGACACCCGCACCGGTGAGTACATCACGCGAGTATAGAAGCGCAGACTGCTAGAAAAGCGTGGATTTGCTGAGAGGCGATTCGTGAAAGGTGTAGCGGAGATGCGGCCTGGGCAAGAGAAGACAGCGATTGGTGTAACGCCGCGCGAGATGGAAGTATATCGGCGTGCAGCACGGGCGCGCTGGCAAGCGAAACAGCGGCAGGCAGCGAAACGGCGAGAGCGTGCCTGGGTTTTGGCCCGACAGGCAGCGGCGCTTTTGAAGACCCAGTACGGGGCCAAGCGAGTTATCGTCTTCGGCTCCCTGGTTCACGACAGATGCTTCACGCGCTGGTCTGACGTGGACCTGGCCGTGGCGGGAATGACTTGGCCGACGTACCTGCATGCCTGGAGCGCCGTCGAGGGACTGAGTAAGGAGATTGCCGTCGATCTGGTAGAGATTGAGACGGCCTCTGACAGGCTGCGCCGCGTTATTGAGCGAGAGGGGGTTCCACTATGATACCTGTGCACCTGCTACTCGCACAGCGAATCCAAGACGAAGTGAAGGATCTGGAAAAAACCGTTCAACGGATACAACGGAACTGGGCCAGGGCACGTGCGGTGGCAGTGAACCAAGACGTGTACATAGATTCCGTGGCCCTGAACCTGCACGCTTTCTACGCCGGCCTGGAACGGCTCTTTGAGTTAATTGCAGAGCAGGTGGATGGCGGCAAGCTGGGGGGCGCGGCCTGGCACGTTGAACTGCTGCGTCAGATGAGTGTAAGCCTGGAGCGCGTGCGACCATCAGTCATTAGCCCTGAGAGCATCGCCGCCTTAGACGAATACCGCAAGTTTCGTCACCTGGTACGCCACGTGTACGCGGTCAACCTGGACCCGGGACGTATGGGGGCGTTGGTAAACAGCCTGGCTCCCACCTGGGAGCAGGTACGGAACGAGTTGCTAGCCTTCGCCGATTTCCTGGAGCAGTTGGCGCGGGCGGATGAAGCATAGGGTCACTTTTACGCATTACGTTTCACGCATTAAAGGAGCGGCACAATGAAGCAGAAACCAAGACGCATGATCGGATACCTCATCGCCGCCGGGGCGCTCGTGGCCCTGTTTGTCCTATTCATCAGCACAGTCGGCATCTACACCGACTGGTTGTGGTTCGACAGCCTGGGCCAACTGCGCACCTACCAGACCCGGCTGTGGACACAGGTCGGGCTATGGCTGGCAAGCGCCTTGCTGGTGATAGCCGTGTTAGCGGTCAATTGGTCCGTCATTCCACGCCGCCTGCTCGGCCAACTGCAACTGCGACTGCGCGGCCATACGCATCCACGCTTCACCATCAGCCCACGCGGGCTCACCATAATCCTGGGCGTGGTGGTCGCCTTCGTCACCCTGGTGATGGCCTCGGAGGCGGGCGGGCGGTGGATGACCTTCCTCACATTTCGCCACGCCGCCCCCTTCGGCCTGAGCGATCCCATCTTCGGCCTCGATGCCAGTTTCTACGTCTTCCAACTGCCGTTTTACCGCTTCCTCCTGGACTGGCTGTTGGGATTGATCATTATGACGCTGATCGGAACCGCCCTTGTGTACCTCGCCGCCCAGCGGATGGGGGAGGGAGCAGCGACGATGCATCTCTCGGTGTTGGGTGTACTCTTCCTGGCGGGGAAGGCACTGGACTACCAACTTCAGCGCTTGGCACTGCTCAATTCGTCGGGGGGCGTGGTCTTCGGCGCAGGCTATACCGACGTGCACGCTCGCCTGCCACTGCTGCACCTGCTGACTGGAGTGGTTGTGCTCGGCGCACTGCTGCTTTTGGTCAACATCTTCATCCGCCGATGGAGATTGCTGCTGATCGCGGGAGGTGTCTGGCTGGCCCTGAGCGTCCTCGGCCCGTCCTACCCGGCATTCGTGCAACGCTTCACCGTCCAACCCAACGAACTGGCGCTGGAGCGGCCCTACATCGAGCACAACGTCCGCTTCACCCGCTACGCCTACGGTCTGGAGGATGTGCAGGAGTCCGACTATCGGGTCACAGGTGTGCTCAACGCCGGGCAACTGGCGGCTAACGCCGACACGCTCGACAACGTGCGGCTGTGGGACTGGCGACCGCTGCGCACCACCTACGAGCAACTGCAGGAGATCCGCACCTACTACACCTTCGCGGACGTGGATGTGGACCGCTACACGCTCGACGGACGTCTGCGCGAGGTCACGCTAGCGATGCGCGAACTGGACGTCGAGCAACTGCGCGAGGACGCACGCACCTGGATCAACCAGCACCTCATCTACACCCACGGCTACGGGCTGTGCCTGAGCCCCGTCGCCGAGGTCAGCGAGGAGGGGCTGCCGCACTTCCTGGTGCGTGACATCCCGCCCCAAAGCACCGACCCAGCACTCGCCATCACCCGGCCGGAGATCTACTTCGGCGAGAAGACCGCTAACTACGTCATCGTCAACACTACAGAGGACGAGTTTGACTACCCCAGCGGCGACAAGAACGTCTACACCCGCTACCAAGAACACAATGGTGTGCCACTGGGTGGCTTGCTGCGCCGCGCGGCCTTTGCTCTGCGCTTCGACAGCCTGCCCATCCTCTTATCGGGCGCTATCGGCCCCGAAAGCCGCATCCTGTTCCACCGTTCCCTCTCCGACCGCGTGGGGACGCTGGCCCCGGTGCTGTGGTTCGACGACGACCCCTACCCGGTCATCGTGAACGGGCACATCGTCTGGCTGTACGATGCCTACACCTGGAGCGCCCGCTTCCCCTATTCGAAGCCCACCCAGAGCCTCAACTACATTCGCAACAGCGTCAAAGTCACGGTAGATGCTTACACCGGCGAGACGACCTTCTACGTCGTGGACCCCTCCGATCCGCTAGTCCAGACCTACCAGGCCATCTTCCCGGACCTGTTTACCCCCGTCGAGGAGATGAACGGAGTGCTGCGTGAGCACTGGCGCTACCCGGAGCAACTGTTCCGCATCCAGGCCGACGTCTACGCCGCCTATCACATGCAGGACCCACGGGTCTTCTACAATCAGGAGGACCTGTGGCAGACGCCGACGGAGATACGGGAGACGGAGGAGACGTGGATGTCCCCCTACTACGTCATCATGCGGCTGCCCGGCCCTTCGACAGGCTCAGGACAAGGCGCGGAGGAGACAGAATTCATAATGATCCGCCCCTACGTGCCAGCCGGCAAACAGAACATGATCGCCTGGCTGTACGCCAACTCCGACGGCCCTGACTACGGTCAACTGGGCGTCTACAAGTTCTCCAAAGAGACACTGGTCTACGGCCCAATGCAGGTCGAGGCCCGCATTGACCAGGACTCCTACATCTCGCAGCAATTGACGCTGTGGAATCAGCGCGGTTCCTCGGTCATCCGGGGCAACCTGATCGTCATCCCCGTTGACGGCACGCTGCTCTACATCGAGCCGCTCTACCTCCAGGCCGAATCTGGCCAACTGCCCGAACTCAAGCGCGTGCTGGTGGTGCACGGCAACCGCGTCGCCATGGCCGACGACCTGGCGACGGGACTGGCGCAGGTGGTGGGCGAGACACCGGTGACGGCCCCCGCCGAGCCGCCATCGTCCGACGTGGCGGCACTGGCCCGCTCCGCCCAGGCGCACTACGAGGCAGCCCAGGAGTGCCTGCGACGGGAAGACTGGACCTGCTACGGCGCTGAATTGGAGGCACTGGCCCGCGACCTGGAGGCGCTGGTGGCTGCGACGGAAGAGTAAGAGCCCTCATCCCCCCGGCCCCCTTCTCCCAACCTTGGGAGAAGGGAGAGAACTCCCCTTCCCTCTCCCAGGATTGGGAGAGGGAAGGGGTCGGGGGATGGGTGAGGGCTCCTACACTACTGGACTTTAGGACCTGAACCATGCTTACACCCGCCGGCACCGAATGTGCCTATTACTACGCAGACTTCTACCGTGGCCGCTCCACCCAGGAGTGTCGCCTCATCGGGCGCAACCCGCGCTCAGAGAAGTGGGAGCCCAGACTATGCGCCCGCTGCCCAGTGCCGGGTATCCTGCGCGCCAACGGTTGCCCAAACATGGTGCTGGAGGCGCGGGTGGTCCGGCGTTGGCTAGGGCTCGTGCGCCGCGTCGAGGTCTACGCCGTCTGTGCCAAGTACCAGGTCGAGGTGGCCGATCCCTACGTCGGCTGCGGCCACTGTCACCCGCAGGCAGCGGCGATTCTCGACGCGCCCGTAAAATAGTAGGTCGGATTTGCTTATCCGACCTATGGCGGTTAGTAAAACCGCCCTACAGAGATTTGGTTCCAAGGAGTAGCGCGATGCTCAAAGCCATCCTCTTCGACCTGGACGACACGCTGCTGGGCAACCCGATGGAGACCTTCGTCGTGGCCTACTTCCAGGCGCTCACCCGCCACGTGGCCCACCTGATCCCACCCGAACGGCTGATCTCCGAACTGATGCGCGCTACACAGGCGATGGAAATCAACGACGGCAATGGTCCCACCAACGAGGAGACGTTCGCAGCCGTCTTCTACCCGGCGCTAGGACACGAGCGGGCAGCACTGGAGCCGCTTTTCGAGCGGTTCTACGCCGAGGAGTTCCCCAAACTGCGTACCTTGACGCAACCGCGCGCGGAGGCCCGCCTCCTGGTTGAGTGGGCCTTCGAGCACGGCCTGCAGGTGATCATCGCGACCAACCCACTGTTCCCCCGCACGGCCATCGAGCAGCGGCTGGAGTGGGCCGGCGTGCCCGTGACCGAATTCGACTACGCGCTGGTGACCACCTACGAAGACATGCACGCCACCAAGGCCCATCCGGCCTACTACCGCGAGATCGTCACCCGGCTGGGCCGGCAGCCCGGCGAGTGCCTGATGGTCGGCGACGACTGGGGGCGCGACATCGCCCCGGCCGCCTCCGTCGGCATCCCTGTCTACTGGATCGCGGAGCCGGATGACGCGCCACCTTCCCTCCCCCCTCATAGGGGGGATAAGAGGGGGGTACTGGTCGGGCAAGGGACACTGGCGGGCCTGTGGGGCTGGGTCAGGGAGGTACCAGGTTTCTGGACCGAAGTCACGTTGTAGTTCTAGGCCTAACTGCGTGAATCTTGGAAGGCAAGCGCACGGATTTTGCGCCGTCACGCTCTTCTCCGTGCTCTGGGGTATCTGTGATTCGTCCACGCTTCCACGCTCTGCGCAATCTCGGATTCGCCCGCTCTTCCAGAGAAAACCCAGTAAACGTCAGTGCCAGCACGACGAGGGTGAGGCACACCCCCGGCGGGACTGCCCACCATACCCACACGTCCGAGATGAAGATGGTGGGATATCCGAAGGCATAATGCAGCATCGTCCCCCAGCTCTTGACTGTCGGATCGCCAAGCCCGAGGAAACTCAGCCCCGATTCCGCCAGGATGACGTGCTGAAACTCCACGATCAACCGAACGAGTGCGATGGGGACGGTACTGGGAAGCAGGTGGCGACCGATGATGCGGAAGTCACTCGCGCCCACCATGCGGGCGGCTTCAACGTATCCATTGTTTCTCTCGCTCAGGATCTGGGAACGGACCAGGCGGGTTGTCCTCGTCCAGCCGAAAAGCACAAAGAAAAGGACAAGCGTCCACAAGCCCGGCCGGAGAAAGGCAGCCAGGAAAACCATCATCGGAAAGCGAGGGACGGCCAGAAAAACGTCCACCACTCGCATGATCGTAAAGCCCAGTCGGTCGTAGTATCCGGAAATAACCCCTAGGACGACGCCGATCACTGTGGAGATGCCGGCAGAGAGGAAACCGACGAGCAGAGAGAAACGCGCGCCATAGAAGAGTTCACTGAGAATATCCTGGCCGATGTCGTTTGTACCCAGGGGGTGCGACCCCGTCGGCGGCAACATCGGCGCATCCATCTCCTCGGGGTCGTGGGGCGAAAGCCAGGGGGCAAAGACGGCCAACAGCCCGAAAAAGGCCAGCACGGCCAACCCCACCAGCGCCAGTTTCTGCCCCCGAATCGCCCCCAGCAGCCGGCTCATGCTCTCCTCACTCTTGGATCCAGACGGGCATATAGCAAATCTGCCGCCAGGTTGAAGAACACCACGAAGGCCATCGTGAGCAAGAAACCTCCTTGCAGCAGGGGATAATCCCGCGCCGCGCCGGCCTGGTAAATCAGAGTGCCCATACCTGGATAGGCAAAGACGACCTCCACAAACATCGTCCCCATAATCATGAAGCCAAAGCGCATGGCGATCGTGGTAACGATAGGGAGAAGAGCGTTGGGCAAGGCATGCCGCAAAAGAACCCGATGCTCTCTTATCCCCTTGGACCTGGCCGTTCGGACGTAGTCCTCCCCCAACACGCCGAGCATTGAATTGCGCGTGAGCAGATAGATCCCCGGCAGGTGAGTAAGCACCAGAGAGAGGCATGGGAGGAACCAGTGATGGAGCACATCTTTGACCCGCTCAAAGCCACCGGCCTGCGCCGCCCCGGGAGACTGGGCGCCACCGATGGGAAAAGCATCCAACTTGAAACTGAAAAAGATGATGAGCAACATCCCGAGGAAGAAGGGAGGCCAGGAACCGAGAGAGAACACGGAGACAAGGAGGCCAACGTCGGTCTTCGTACCTCTCTTCCGGGCGGAGAAGGCGCCGAGAAGGATGCCCAGGGTGATGTAAATCACCGCCGCTGTCCCGCTCAAGAACAGCGTCCATTTGAGCCGCCCCAGAAGTAAAGAGGAAACAGGGGCATTGTAGTAGATGGACCATCCCAGGTCACCTCTAGCCAGGCCGAGCAGGTAATCCTTGTACTGTTCAGCGAGCGGCTTGTTCAGTCCATAGTATTCCAGCAGGTTTTCCCGCATCTCCTCCGTGAGGAGAATCGGCGCATCGGTGCTGGGATCGCCAAGGAGGTAGGAAAGAGGGTCGCCCGGCATCATCCGAGGCAGGAAGAAGTTGAGCGACAAGAGGACGAACAACGTGATAAGATACTGGGCGACCCTCATAACCGCTACCTCTCGAGGAAGATCAGTTTGTTCATCGCAATAGGAATGCCGAGGCCGACCCCACCCTTGGTGTAGAACCAGGTGTCCAACTTGGACGCGTCATAGACCGTCCACATCTTGGGATGCCAGAGCGTCAGCACGGGCAAATCCTCGGCGATGATCGCCTGGAGTTGCCAGACCAGTTCGCGCCGCGCCTCCTCATCGACGGTGCTGGCCTGTTGCTGGTAAAGCTGGTCGTACTCGTCGTTGCTGTACGACTCGGCAGGCCAGGTCGGCGTGCGCAGGATGGCCGGGTTGGCGATGCCGCCGTGCCCGTTGATCGCCAGGTCGAAGTTGCCTTCGCGCAGAAGCCCGTCGATGGTGCTGCGGTCGCCGGTCTGGACCTCGACCTCAATGCCGATTTCCGCCAGATCGGCCTGGACGAGCTCTGCCTCCCGCGCGAAGCCGCTGGTGGTGATGAGCATGAGATTGAGATCAGTCACACCCAGATCCTCCAGCATCGCCTTGGCCTTGGCCGGATCGTACTCGTAGACAGGCAGATTGGGGTTGTGCCAGTCGGTGAAGGGCGAGATGATGCCTAGACTCGCGACAATTGCCCCGCCGTGGGTCACCTGCTCCACGATTTCCTCGCGGTCGATGGCGTGGGCCACGGCCCGCCGGAGTTCGACGTCGTCGAAGGGGGTTTTTTGCGTGTTGAAGATCATCTGCAGCACCCAGAAACTGGGACCGCCGATGATCCCATAGTTTTCATTATCCTCGAATGCCTGCACCGCCTCGATCTCCTTGCCCCAGAAGGACGCATAGTCGGTCGTGCCTGTCTCCAGCGCCAGCGCCTCGTTCTCCACCTTGATGAAGGTGAGCGTGTCGACCGCAGGGCTGCCCTTGAAGTAGTCCGCGTTCGCCCCGTAGATGTAGCGGGCCTCTTCCTTGCTGTACTCGACCAGTTTAAATGGTCCTGTGCCGATGACTGCCTCCTCAGCGGTGAACTTGGCCGGATCCTCCACGTTCTCCCAGACGTGCTTGGGGATGATAGGCACCGACCCGACCAGATCCACGTGGCAGCCAGCGATCGGTTCCGTCAGATAGAGCGTGACCGTGCGCTCGTCCACGATCTCCGTTCTGGCGACCTTATCCACGGGCCAAGACCATTGGAAGGATTCTTGGTGTTCCTTCAGATAGTCGAAGGTGAAGGCCACGTCCTCAGCGGTCAGCGGCTCGCCGTCGTGCCAGGCGACACCGGAATGAAGCGTAAAGATCCACTCGGTCCCGTCCTCCGAGACGTCCCAATTGTCGGCCAACCACGGGATCACGCCTTCCTCGTCCTTCCAGGTGAGCGTGTCAAAAATGAAGGACATCCTGAGGTACCCTGGACCTCGGGAGTAGAAGGCGAAGGGGGAAGGATAGCCCCAATCATCTCCTGGCAAGGTAAGCGCCACTGGCTCCGGAGCGGGGGGCGGCGCTGGAGTGGACGTGGGTTCCAGCGCTGAAGCAGATGTGGGTGCCGCAGGCACCGAAGTAGCCGTAGGCGTTGGTGCAGAGTTGCATCCGGCCAGCAGACAGACCAACAGCAAAGCCAGAAGCGTAGACATGGCTTGTTTCTTTTTGATGATTCTCATGATGATTCTCCTTTCTCTATCGAGATTCCCGCCCCGTCAAGCAGGTAGTGCTCGGCGGAGGCGCATTCCATACATATCGGTTTGCCATCTTTCACCCTCGCCCTCGTCTCCGCGACGTTCTCCCCACAGACGGAACACCTGACCGAGGCGAACATAGAGGCGAAGGGTGGCACCTCGATACTCATATGCTTTACATTGAAGACCTCCTCCTTTGGCAGTTTCAGTTGCTCGAACGAACTCTTGGCCCAAAGCCGCATCAACTTCTCGTGTTCGGCCTGCGTTGCCTCCTCCCGGTTGATGACGATCTTCTCGAACAGAGCATGGGCTTCTGGGTACCTGGAACCGAAGGCGTCTGCATAACCGGCCTTGACGGCAATTCGGACAGCGGTGCCGTCCCTCTTGACCACCGTCACAGCCGTCTTGCCCAGGTCTTTGTAGAGCAGGGCGTTGTTGGCGAAGGTGCAACCAGTGACGACCTGGATGCCGTCGCTGAAGCAGTTGTTGGTCTCGACGATAGCGATCACTTCCTCCATCCCCAGGTTTTGCTCAATGCCCAAGGCTTTCAATGCTATGTAACCTGCCCTTACGCCGAGGGCCAGGTAGGGGCAGAAGTGGCCATGCAGCTCGCCAGCCTTCCTGAGCAACCCGTCGAGACCACCTTGACGGACCAATACTTCGACGGGTTCTCTAGGCCTCCACGGTATGTCCATCTCTTCCTCCCGTAACGGACTGTTTTCTTTTCCGGCAGGCCAGCACCAGATAGCGGTCGGGCTCATCTCGCACCTGAGCCTCAGTCAGCCCGGCCTCCCGCAGCAGGCGCAGCATCTCCTCCTCGTCGGGGATAGTGTCGCGGGCAACAACGCCGCCAACGGAGCGGTGGAGCTCGTTGATCGCCTGGCGGCTGGCGGTGTGGCAGATGACCAAATACCCGCCGGTTCGCAGCACCC
>Ga0209121_10004567_pt1 | contig 12881 bp, 13 predicted proteins | sample Cruoilmetagenom3_FD_187292 | JGI IMG/M metagenome (GOLD analysis project Ga0209121, IMG submission 187292) | Oil polluted marine microbial communities from Coal Oil Point, Santa Barbara, California, USA - Sample 3 (SPAdes) (version 2) | ecosystem: Environmental > Aquatic > Marine > Oil seeps ... | reverse complement strand
TCGCAGGCGAGTATCGAGGGAAGCATCGATTCGCTGGGCTCCAATCTGCTCACGGTCTCTCCTTCGTCGCCCGGTGGTGGCGGCGGATTCCGCATGTCGGCTGGCGCGATCCAGACGCTCACGCTCGAGGATGCGGAGGCCATTGCCGCCGAGATACCCGGCATCGCAGCTGTGGCACCCGAGGCATCGAGCTCCAAGCAACTCGTGTACGAGTCGGCCAACATGAATGCCAGCATCACCGGTGTCACCGAGTCGTATATGGATGTGCGTTCGCTGGATATCGCGGCGGGCTCGTTCATCACCGTGCGCGATGACACCGCTGCGCGCCAAGTGGCGGTCATTGGCGCCACCGTCGCCGAGGAGCTCTTTGGTGAGGACGTCGACCCGGTGGGTCAGACCATCCGCGCGGGCTCGGTTCGTCTCGCGGTCGTGGGAGTTCTGGCCGAGAAGGGCTCGTCGTTCATGTCCAACTCGGACAATGCCGTCTACATTCCCCTCACCACATTGCAGCGCTACTTTGCCGGTGGCGACACCGTGAGCAGCATCAACGTGCAGTGTGAGGATGAGGAGACCATGGAGACCGTGCAGGCCGACATAGAGTCACTGCTGCTCTTTCGTCACGGCATCTCCGACGCCACGCTCGCGGACTTTCGCGTGACCAGCATGTCCGACGTGCTCTCCACCATGTCGACGGTGACCAGCACCTTCACCATGCTGCTGGCGGCGATCGCTTCGATATCGCTGTTCGTCGGCGGGATCGGCATCATGAACATGATGCTCACCACCGTCACCGAGCGCACGCGCGAGATAGGGCTGCGCAAGGCGATCGGGGCCACGGAAGTGGACGTGACCAATCAGTTCCTTGCGGAGTCCGTGGCGCTCACCCTCATTGGGGGCGCGGCGGGTGTGGCCATCGGATACGGACTCGCTCGGGTCGCGGCTCCTTTGTTGGGCATGACGGCGGTCGTATCGCTCAACTCCGTGCTTCTCGCCGTTGGCGTATGCGCAGGCATCGGTGTGGTGTTCGGATACTATCCCGCACGTCGGGCGGCCAAGCTGAGCCCCATGGAGGCTCTCCGATACCAGTAGACGACCGCGACATGGTCAATGACCTGCCGACGAGACCGCTCCTCGGCATGAAACAGGAGGACGACGAATGAACAAGATAGTGGTGACAGTACTCGTGGTCGTGGCGCTTGGGGCCGGGTTCTTTGGCGGCACCATGTGGGCCGATAGGGACTCCGGGGATACCAGCGCGGCAACGGTCGGACCGGGCGGTGGCGCAGGACTCGATCGCGAGGCGATGATGAACATGACCCCAGAGGAACGCGCGGCGTTCATCCAGGAGAACGGTGGGGCATTCCCGGGCGGCGGCATGGGTAGGGACGGCGGCGATGTCGGTGGTCTGCGCGGCATGGGATCCACAGTCGGCACGATCATAGATGTGGGCACCGACAACATAACCGTCGAGCTCGATGAGGACGGCGGATCCATGACGGTCTACTACTCGGACACCACGCTCTTCGCCGAGGAAGGTACCGAGATGGCCGACGCCTTGGCTGAGGGTGCGCACGTGACTCTGTCAACGAGTCCCGCCAGTGATGGCGTCTTCACGGCGAACAGCATCATCGTTTCTGCGGAGTAGCGGCACGCACAGCAGCGATCGCAGTACGCATGGAGGGCGACGACCTGATCGGGTCGTCGCCCTTTCGCTATTTCGGTGCAGGGTAGCTTGGACGCCTAGCTCGCAAGCTCTGATGTGCAGGCCGGACAGCGCGTCGCGCTCTCGAGTATCGCGGTGCCGCAGAACGGACAATCCTTCGTTGGCGGAGCTGCGTCTTCCTCGGCGGCCTTCATGCGATTGACGCCTTTGACGACCAGGAAGATCACGAAAGCGATGATCAGGAACATGATCAGCGAATTGACGAACAGGCCATAGTTGATGGTGACCGCGCCGGCCTCCTGAGCCATGGCGAGTGAGTCGTACGGCCCGGCCGTGGAGCCCTCCTTGAGCACCGCGAAGAGGTTGGTGAAGTCGGTGTCGCCGAGCAGCAGGCCTATGGGCGGCATGAGGATGTCATTCACGAGCGATGTCACGATCGCGCCGAACGCCGCGCCTATGACGACGCCGACCGCGAGATCGATCGCATTGCCCTTGGCTATGAACTCCTTGAACTCCTTGAGCATGGGGCCTCCCGCTCATCGTCGGTATTCTCCGGTCAAGTTCTCTACCTACATACCCGAGTACTGGCTCGATCCGTGGTACGTTCTGAGTTAAGGAACACGCCGATTCGCGCTCACGGGCGCTGGACCAAGGAGTCGCCATGAACAAGGAGTTCATTCTCGAGGAGATCAAGACGGCGATGCGCGCCAAGGACAAGGTGCGTCTGGGGATACTGCGCTTGGTGAAGAACGACATCGAGGTCAAGGAGAAGGCCTCCGGCGTGGACCTTACCGACGAGGAGGTCGTCGCGACGTTCAAGAAGGTGCTGAAGCAGACGGGCGAGACGCTTGAGGCGTCCGAGAAGGCCGGCACCGATGATGATCGTACGGCGCTGCTGCAGGATCAGGTCGATATTCTCACCGGATACCTGCCCAAGCAGGTCAGTGGCGACGCGTTGCAGGCGATCATCGATCGCATCATGGCCGATGGAGGCTTCACGGAGAAGCGCGATATGGGCCGAGCGATAGGACTTGTGGTCTCCGAGACCGGCGGCAACTGCGACAAGGCAGAGGTCGCTCGTGTCATCGGGGGAATGCTCGCGTAGGGTATAGGTATGCCGAAGCCGGGATCAGCACGTACAGAATCGGAGAGGCCCTAGCATGTTGAGCCCCATCACCGCTTTCCGCGACCCGGTGCGTCGGCCGCGCATGATCATCAAGACGCTCGTGGTCGTGGTGGTTCTGGCGTTCGTGATCGTCGGTTCGATCCTGGGAACGTCCACGGCCTGGTTCTGCAACGAGGTCTGTCACACGGTCCATCTCGACAACGCTCGGCAGTACGCCGCCTCATCGCATGCTCAGGTCTCCTGCATCGCCTGCCACATCCCGGCCGGCCTCGATCCGATCAGGTTCACCCTGGAAAAGGCCGAGAAGATCACCGACGTCGTCGCCGTCCTCACCGACGACTTTCCCATGCCGCTCAATGAGAGTTCACATATTGCTCTCACCATGCCTGAGGGCCAGTGCACGCAGTGTCACGAGCTCGCCAACCGAGAGATCACCCCCAGTCCCGGCATCATCATGAACCACGATGTCCACGAGGAGGCGGAGCTCAACTGCTCCGTATGTCACAACCGGGTGGCTCATCCCGAGGTCTTCGACCTCGATCTTCCCGGCAACGAGAAGCATGAGGATTTCATGACCATGACGGCATGTTTCCGCTGTCATGCACAGGGTGATCAACGAGCGAGCGAGTACGAGGCTCCCGGTGCATGCGGCGCGTGCCACCCCGCAGACTTCGAACTCAAACCGCCCAGCCACTTCGAGCCAGGCTTCTACACTGAGCGCGGTGGGTCAGCAGGTCATGCCGAGCTTGCTCTCGAGGAGGCTACCGCGACGGAGGAAGCTCGTCAGGAGTGGGATTCGATCAGTCAGGAGTTCCGCGATAAGGAACCCATGATCATCTCGCGGCTGATACGCATTCCCCACGGAGAACTCATCGATATTCCGCCGGTCGAGACGGTCGATGAGTGCGAGACTTGCCACGTGCGCTCCGAGTTCTGCGATGCCTGCCATGGGATTGAGATCCCGCACCCCGCGGAGTTCGCCGATGGGCATGCGGAGGCGGGTCTTCGTGACAAGAGCGTCTGTGCCACGTGCCACAACAAGAGCGGCGATCCGGAGGCCGACGACCGAGTCTGCGATGGCTGCCATCACGACCAAGGCGATGCGACTGCCGCATGGTTCCCCCAGCATCCCGGAGTGGTCAAGAACAGCGGCGCCCAGGACTGTTTTGCATGCCACAGGGAGACATTCTGCTCTTCATGTCATGTCCGGGGAGAGCCGTCGACGCCGTACTGATTCATCGTCATCGTTCCTGAGCCGCGCGTGAGTGTCTCGAAAGATTACCTACCGACAGATGGATCCAGCAGCACCTTCATCGCGCCGGGTCGTGCGGCCGCTTCCATCGCCTCAATCGCTCGCGAGAGCGGACAGCGCTCGCCGATGAGGATGGTTGGGTCCACGGCACCGCTTGCGAGCAGCTCCAGCGCCCGTGCGAACGGACCGCAGCGGGATCCGACGATGGTGATCTCGTCGACTACCACGGGCGACAGATTCAGGGTGATGTCGCCGGCGTAGGTGGACTTGAGCACAAACGTGCCGCGCGGTCGCACGGCGGACAGCGCCAGATCGAAGCCGGAAGGTGAGCCGGTGGCCTCCACCACGATGTCCCAACTGCGTGGCATCACATCGGTTTCCGTGATCGCGGTGATACCGCGCGAGGCGAGCAGTGTGCGTTGCGATTCGTGTCGCGCGACTACGCACAACTCAGCGCCCGTCGTCGCAAGCACCTGAGCGATCAGCTGCCCCAAGCGGCCTGCGCCCACGAGTAGCACGCGATCGCCCGGGCCCATTGCTACCTGCTCCAGGATCTCGGCCGCCGCCGCGACGGGCTCTGTGAACACCGCGGCCTCGTCCGAGACCGAGTCCGGCACGCGGTGCAGGTTTGCGAGCGGTAATGACACGTACTCCGCGTGCGCGCCATCGCGGCCGGTGATGCCCAGCACTGTGCGTGATGGGCAGTGTGTGGGACGCCCTGCAGCACAGGTCTCGCATACTCCGCAGTTTACGTTGATCTCGCCGACGACCCGCTGTCCGATCCACTTGGGATCCGGCGACTCGACCACCTCGCCCACGAACTCGTGACCGATCACGCCGGTGTACGGGTAGTAGCCGCGCGCGAGCTCCAAGTCGGTCCCGCAGATGCCGGAGAGCCGTACACGCACCAGGGCCTCGTCGGCGTTGCGCGGGATGGGGATGTCGCGCAGAGAGAGTGTTTCATCCTGGAGCCAGAGTGCGTTCATGGCGGGTCACTCCCAAGGGGTCGTCGTGGTGCGTGTGGTCTAGATGTCGATGCTTTCGGGCAGCGGGGCTTCGTCGGCGAACCACTGCTCTTGGTCGAAGTCCTCGTCGGCGATCTTTTCGACAGGGAGTTTGATGTAGCGCCCTTTCGCTTCGATCGCCACGGTACCGTCCTGGAGCACGATCTCGCCGGTGCCCTCGAAGATACGGCTCGAGTCCTTGGTGATCCTGCCTATGGCTCGCACGTCGGCGTCGAGCGGGACGGGCTTGCGGTACTTCACGTTGAGCTCGATGGTCACGCCCCAGATGCTGGGATCGGTCATGTTGATCGCGCGTCCAATTGTCTCGTCCAGAATGGTCGATGCGAGCCCGCCGTGCAGTCGGCCCGGGTAGCCCTGATGCTGCTCCTTGGGCGTGAAGATGCCCACGAGCTCACCGCTGTCGAGTTCCAGGAAGCGGGACTTGAGTCCAGCCTCATTATCGACGCCGCACACCATGCACATGCGGCTGATGTTCTGCGCGCCGCGAACCGAATGCTCCACGTGGTGCTCCTCTCGAGTAATCTCCTTGTGCCAGCGTACTTCAAATCTGGTGTAGGGTCTGAGTAGAATCCACAGCCTTCAAGGAGCCAAACTCATGAACCACATCATCGATTCACTCAACACGCGTTCTTCGACGAGGACGTTCGTGCCCGATTCCGTCTCCACCGACGAGCGCGAGGCGATCCTGCACTCCACCATGCGCGCACCGACGGGCGGCAATATGATGCTCTACTCGATCATCGATGTTGACGATCCTGTGCTCAAGGCGCGTTTGGCCATCACGTGTGACGATCAACCCTTCATTGCGACGGCACCCCTGGTGCTGGTGTTCGTGGCCGACTTCCAGAAGTGGGTCGATCTCTTTGCGGTCGCCGATGTCGATCGGGTTGAGGGCGTCGAGCACCGTATGACACCCGGCCCCGGCGACCTCATGCTTGCATGTTCCGATGCGCTCATCGCGGCGCAGAATGCGGTCGTTGCGGCGGAGTCGCTGGGCATCGGCTCGTGCTACATAGGAGACATACTTGAAAACGGTGAGGAGCACGCCGAGCTGCTCAACCTTCCGGCCCACACGTTCCCCGTCGGCATGCTGGTGCTGGGCCGCCCTGCCAAGGAGCGACCGCCCACGCCGCACTACACGGGTAACATGGTGCATCGAAACGGCTATCATCGGCTGGATGAGGCGGAGCGGATGGTCGCCATGGAGGAACTCGCAGCGATGCATCATCCTCACGGCTTCAAGCCCGGAATCGAGAACGCTGCGCAGGCGGTCTATGCGCGCAAGTACACGACCGACTTCATGCGTGAGATGAACCGGTCGGTCGCATGGTGGTTGGAGCGCTGGGAAACACCCGAGAACGCAGGGGAGAACGCATGACGACGCTGTTCATAGACGCCGATGCCTGTCCGGTCACGCGCGCGGCCATTGCGCTGGCGCGTAACCGAAAGGTGCCGGTGATTCTGGTCGCCAACACCACGCAGAATTTCGACCGCTACCTCAAGCAGGATGGCGTGGAGGGGCTCACCGTGGGCACCGGACCTGATGCCGCCGACTTCGCGATCGTGGAGCGACTCACATCCGACGATATCGTTGTCACGCAGGACATCGGCCTGGCTGCCATGGTGCTTGGCCGAGGAGCCCGCGCGATCAGCCCCCGTGGGCGCACGTTCCACCCGGCGACGATCGACATGGAGATGGCCGTGCGGCACGCCGAGAAGATGGTGCGCAAGTCGGGCGGACGCCATAAGGGTCCGGCGCCGTTCGACGACGAGGACCGCGATCACTTCGCCACCGTGCTCAAGCGGATGCTGGAGGCTAAGCCCAAGGAGAGCCCGGTCGACGATCCCTCCGAGCCGTTGTTGGGCTGAACCTGAAAGCGCGCGGTCGACAATCGCCCTTGGGCCCCACATCCTGCGGTATGCTGGGCACGTTCCTCGCTGTCGCGTTGGCGGACGAAGCGAGCGGGACATCCGGTCACGATTCTGAGGAGGCGGCACGCACGTGAAGCACGGTCGACTGCACACCATCGCCGGCTGCATGAGCAGCGGCAAGACCGGTGAACTCATCAGGCTCCTGTCGCGCCATCGTGTGATCGGCGACGACATCGTCATCTACAAGCATTCGGTGGACACGCGAGATGGCGACAAGGCGCGCTCCCGGCTTGGCACCGAGATGGAGGCGATCGTGGTCTCCTCGTCGGATCAGATCATGCGCGGACCGTGTCGCGTGGTAGGCATCGAAGAGGCGCAGTTCTTTGACGAGGGCCTGGTCAAACGCGTTCAGGAGCTGCTCGACGACGGCTGTCAGGTCTATGTGACCGGCCTCAACCAAGACTTCCGAGGCGAGCCATTCGGCGTCATGCCCGTCCTCATGTCACTTGCCGACGAACTCTCGCTGCTGACCGCCATCTGCCAGAAGTGCCACGGCGTGGGTACGCGTACGCAGCGTTTGATCGACGGCGAGCCCGCTCCCTGGGATTCGCCGACGGTGCTCGTCGGCGGTGCGGACTACTACGAGGCGCGCTGCCCCGACTGCCATGAGGTGCCAGCAGCCGAGTAGACGCGCCGGTCAGCTCAGAACGAGCTTGCTGCCCAGACCGACGGCGACGTACGCGTCGCCGAACGCCTTGCGGAACAGTTCACATCCTCGCTCGCCGGAGCAGTGAGTGGGGGCGGCCTGTTGCACGTCGAGCCGTTTGAGCTCTGCGATGACCCGGGAGATCCTGGTGTCGTCGGAATCCTTGAGGTGGAAGCCTCCCAGGATCAGCGCAAGATCACCCCACTCAGCTACGCGTGTGGCGATCTTGACGATACCGGGATGAGCACATCCGGTGATCAACGCCAAGCCTTTGTTCGTCTCCACCGTGATCGCCTGCTCGATGAGGGCGAGCCCCATCTCGCCGGTGCTGCGAATCCCCGGTGCGATCTCAACGGGACCAGTGACTTCAACAACAGGTGTTCGCTCGCTTATCCGTGTTTTGAATTCGTCGGGGAATGACCGTGGCATGAACACCGCACTCGGCTCGCAGGCATCGAGCAGGGCGCTCAGACCGCCCGTGTGATCGCTGTGATAGTGAGAGAGTACGACGATGTCGATGTCGGCGAGGTCGATGCCCAGCTCGCTCAGATTGTGCATGAGCGTGGGACCGTCTCCGCCCGTATCGAAGAGCACTGTCGTCGCGCTCGTTTCGATAAGGCAGGAGAATCCCCACGCAGAGCTCAAATCGGCCCCGCTGTGGCTGACAGGGGCGTTGTTGTCGTAGACGACGGTCAGTGTGGCAGCGGGCTGTTCCATACGTGCATCCTCCTTGGGCGTTCTATCCCTCGGAGTCGGAGTTCGCCTAGCGTCCCACGTCTCCTGCAGCACGATCCCGGAAACTCGCTGCGAACTCCATGAAGCGGTACACGTCGGCGAATGTCGAGGCGATGCCCAACGAGGCTCGGATCGTGTTGGGGACCTTGCCGGTGGCGTCCTCGATGACCCGTTGGCATTGGTTGTAGGTGACCGGCACCGTTGACTCGTCGAAGCATTCGGCCATATCGTCGCGCGTGATGTTATGCGCGATCTCGCCATCGCCCGGGTTGCAGAAGCAGCCGGTGCGTACGCTGATGAGCTGTTCGCCCGCCAGAGCTTCGATGCGCTGGACGTCGTAGACTGCACCCTCCGGATCAAGGAGATAGAAGGCGATCGTGGCTCCTCGGCGGTCTGTGGTCTCGGGTCCGAATATCTGCACCATGGGCGCGCCGTTGGAGTGGGCGAGTGACCCCATCTGGGTCAGCAGCCAGTCGCAGAGGTCCGTGACGTGCCCGTGGATCGTGTCGATGCCGATGCTCGAGAGGTGGCGCAGGCCGATCGTGATCGCTGAGAGACCCAGGTAGTCGACGGTACCGTCCTCGAAGCCGGTCGATCCGGGGGCGAGGTGATACCAGCCCTCTCCCTGTACGGATGCGAGCGTGATCGTGCCTCCTGCGAACCATGGGCGACGAAGCTTGCCCAGCGCTTCTTTGCGTGCGATCAGTGCGCCGAGGCCGGTGGGATAGCCGAACATCTTGTAAAAGGAGAGCGGCACGAAGTCGGGCTTGATCGCGCTCAGGTCGAGTCGATTCGTGGGTGCGAAGGCGGCGGAGTCGAGCAGCACGTCCCAGCCGTTCTCGTGTGCCTCCTCGATCCACTCCAGAGGGTGCTGCACGCCGGAGAAGTTCGACTGCGCAGGATAGGCGAACAGGCGATGCTTGCAGGAGGATTCGCGTGTCAGACCTCGGCGGATGAGATCCTCATCCAGGCGCAACTCAGGCTTCCGCACGGGTACGTATACGACCTCCGCTCCGCCTCGGCGGGCAAACTCACGGATGCCGTTGACGGAGTTGTGGTTGTCGTAGGAGAGCAGATAGCAGGCGCCCTCCTCAAACGGATACGACTCACCGACGAGCTTGAGCGCACCGCTGGCGTTCGCGGTGAAGATGACCTCGTACTCATCAGGATCGGCGTTGAAGAACTCGAAGACCGCTGCGCGGGCCTCATCCACGAAGTGTGTGGCTGCGAGTGAGGACGGGTTGTGCGAGTGGGGATTCCCCATCACGTGATCGCTCAGCAACTCGTGATGTGCGGTGATCTGGGATTCGGCGTAGAGACCGCCCCCCGTGTAGTCGAGGTAGACGTGACCGAGCCGATCGAGGCGCCCGTAATCAGCGCTACGTAGTTCGCCCAGTGCGTCAGTTCGGTTGCGTGACCCATGGGCGTCGACGAATGCTTGGAATGCGAATTCGCGATCTTTGGGGTGATAGTCACTCACGGAGGCTCCTGTAGGTCGTCGAATTCTCGCGGTTCTGCGAAGAATCGTTTGTTTGCAGGGCATAGCATAACGCACGTTACCGGGAGGGAATACCGTGGCGTGATGGTTGCTGGGCGTATACTCCCAAGGGTATGAGTTCCTGACCCTCATATTTGGTTCGATACGTGTTGCATTCCCATATCGCCTAGGAGACACCTACATGACCGAGCCCGCGTCCCTTCCTGTGACCTCACCGAGAGGTCCTGTTTCGCGCGCTCCCAAGCGTGTATCGACTTCCGCGCGATGGCGTCGCGGCGTTCAGTACGGGTCGTTTCTCGTGTTCGCGCTCATGTCGTTCGGTTTCCTGAACTCGACCAACTGGGACTTAGCCAACGCGTTCTTCATCTTCGACCCTCTGGTCGGGATCGCGTCGATGATCTCAGCACAAACTGTGTTCCCCTTGCTCGCGATCGGCAGCGTCATCACTCTCGCCGTGACGTATCTGCTCGGCCGCGTCTGGTGTGGCTGGATCTGCCCTCTCGGCACCGCACTCGATGTCGTGCCGCCGACGAAGAAGAAGATCCGCATACCTGGTGAGCGTATGTTGCGCGGCCTCAAATACGTGTTTCTGCTGGTGATTCTTGCCGGGGGCGCAATGGGTACGCTTGCGTTGTCGTGGCTCGATCCAATCACCATCATGGGCCGCACGCTCACCGTGGGCATCGAGCCGTTCGTGCAGACTCGTGACATCGCCATGCCAGCTCCGGAGTTCGGCCAGGTCTGGCCGAGTCTGTTCGTGCTCGGCTTCTTTGTGCTGATCGTTGGCCTCAGTGCGATCCGCTCTCGCTTCTGGTGTCGCTACGCTTGTCCGCTGGGCGCTCTCCTCGCGATTGTCGCGCGCTTCTCGCGTGTGCGTCCCACAGTTGATGGGTCTTCCTGTATCTCCTGCAGTAAATGCGCACGAACGTGTTCCGTCGAGGCTGTCTCCGCTACAGACGGCTACTCCATGGACAGTGCTGAATGCGTCATGTGTCTCGAATGTGCGGATGTATGCCCCAAGGATTCAGTCTCGTTCCCCATCACTTCCCACACAGTTCAAGAGGGGAGTGTGGGTCCCACGCGCCGGGAGTTCGTCGGAGTGGCTGGAGCTGCGGCGGCAATGACGGCCGCAACGGCCGTTGCCCCCGACAGAGCGTTGGCCGCAGTCGGGGGCGAACTTCCCCCGTTGTCCACCGTCGCGTCTCTAATAGAAGAGTGCGTGAGATGTGGAAGATGCTCTGATGCCTGTCCCTATGGACTGATCGAATCGAACACCTCGGTATTGGAGCCTGACACGCTGTTCACACCTCGGCTGAACCATTCGGATGGTCGCTGCACAGAGAACTGCAACGAGTGTGGCGACGCCTGTCCCACCGAGGCCATTCCGGTAAATGAGAACCGACTCGTCGCTGTCATCGGTGACCAGAAGTGCATGGCGTGGGTCACTGGCCGACATTGCAGCCGTTGCACGCCGTTCTGTCCGGTGCCCGACGCGATCATCGACGCCCGCGTTCAGCCGGGAGCGGAGCATCTGGCCGATGCGCCGGTCGAGCTCCCTTGGATCGATCCCGAGGTCTGCATCGGCTGTGGGCTCTGCCTGGGACACTGCCCTGGCCGCTTCTCCGAGGGTGTTGTCATGTTGCCCCGCGTCTGACGGTCTTCCTGCGGGTTTTGTCGGCCCATTGCGCTACCATGGAACCTGTCGGATCGCGCGTGGACAGGGGCAGGACATGTCGCAGCTTGGCGTTCATTCAGAGGTGGGCACGCTCCGCACCGTGCTCGTGCACCGGCCAGGTCTCGCTCTCGAGCGCCTCACTCCTCAGAATCGCGAGAGCTTCCTGTTCGACGACCTCGTGTGGGTCGAGCGTGCACAGCGTGAGCACGACGACTTTGTTGCGGTCATGCGAGACAGGAATGTCGAGGTCCTCTATCTACAGGACCTGCTGACCGAGACACTCGAATCCTCCAATGCTGCCCGCAATGAACTTGTGGAACACGCGGTCTCCTCGCACACCGTCGGCCTCTCACTGGTTCACGGGCTTCGGTCGCATCTGTTGGGGCTCGATTCTGCGCAACTGGCCGATGTTCTCGTCGGCGGACTCGTGCTCTCTGAGTTGGGCGAGTACGACCTGGACGAGCTCAATCGGCATTCACTGGGCGCCATGCTCGCAGGGCCCGACACATTCGTCCTGCCCCCACTGCCCAACACGCTCTTCACGCGCGACTCCAGCGCGTGGCTGTATGGTGGCGTGGTGCTTCCGCCGCTGTTCTGGCACGCGCGGCGTCTCGAGGTCGTCAACCTCGCCACCATCTATAATCACCACCCGCGTTTCGCAGGCGCAGAGTTCGATTTCTGGTATCCGCCGGAGGGTGATGCGGGTCGCTTTGCGGTCGAGGACTTCGGCCAAGGGGCATCGCTCGAGGGCGGGGACATCATGCCCATTGGCAACCGTACCGTGCTCGTCGGAATGGGGGAGCGGTCCACCGGGCGCATGGTCGAGCGGCTCGCGAGGTCGCTCTTCGCATCCGGTGCGGCTGATCGCATCATCGCCTGTCGCATGTCTCAGGATCGCGCATACATGCATCTCGACACGGTGTTCGGATTCGTGGATCGCGACGCTGTGACGATGTACCCTCCGGTCGTGGAAGGCATGCGGGTCTACAGCATCTATCCGGGAGACCTCGAGGGGACCTTCGAGATAGCCGAGGAACGAGGGTTGTTGGAGGCGCTCGCGGACACTCTGGAGGTGCCGAAACTTCGGGTCATTCCCACGGGCGGCGATTCGTTCCAGGCTGCGAGAGAGCAGTGGGATGACGCGAACAATGTCGTCGCGCTGGAGCCGGGTGTCGTTGTGGCGTACTCCAAGAACACGAACACGAACGCGCAGCTGCGCCAAGCCGGGATCGAAGTCCTTGAGATCGAGGGCGGCGAACTCGGCAAAGGTCGCGGAGGTTGTCACTGCATGACGTGTCCAATTGAAAGAGAGGCATTGTGAGCGACACC
>Ga0209121_10004566_pt1 | contig 12884 bp, 12 predicted proteins | sample Cruoilmetagenom3_FD_187292 | JGI IMG/M metagenome (GOLD analysis project Ga0209121, IMG submission 187292) | Oil polluted marine microbial communities from Coal Oil Point, Santa Barbara, California, USA - Sample 3 (SPAdes) (version 2) | ecosystem: Environmental > Aquatic > Marine > Oil seeps ... | reverse complement strand
TTCTGCTGGTCGCCGCCCTTGAAGTTGAACGAGCTGCAATAGGCGCGGGAGTTGACCTGGGCGTCGCCGAGGTCGATCACCTCGCTGCGGCCTGAGATTTCCTCCCAGACCGTCGCGTTCGCATCCAATGCGTCGCGGGACTGGTCGACGTAGGCGAGTTGCACGGTGTCGCCGTATTCGATCGTGCCTTCGTCGGGGGTCTCCTGGCCGGTGAGCATGCGGAACAGCGTGGTCTTGCCCGCGCCGTTGGGGCCGATCACGCCGACGATGCCGCCGGGCGGCAGGCTGAACGACAGATCCTCCACCAGCAGCTTGTCGCCCATGTGCTTCTTGAGGCCGTTCACCTCGATCACCTTGGCGCCGAGGCGGGGGCCGCGCGGGATGACGATCTGGGCGCGGCCGATCTTTTCGCGTTCGGACTGGTTGGCGAGCTCGTCGTAAGCCTGGATCCGGGCCTTCGACTTCGCCTGTCGGGCCTTCTGGCCCTGCTGCATCCACTCCAGCTCGCGCTCCAAAGTCTTCTGCTTCGACTTGTCCTCGCGCGCCTCTTGCTGCAACCGCTTGGCCTTCTGTTCGAGCCAGGCGGAGTAATTGCCCTCGTAGGGGATACCGCGGCCTCGGTCGAGCTCGAGGATCCAGCCGGTGATGTCGTCGAGGAAGTAGCGGTCGTGGGTGACGATCAGGATCGTGCCCTTGTAGTCGATCAGGTGCTGCTGCAGCCAGGCGATGGTCTCGGCATCGAGGTGGTTGGTGGGTTCGTCGAGCAGCAGCATGTCGGGGTTTTCGAGCAGCAGCGCGCAGAGCGCGACCCGGCGCTTTTCGCCGCCCGAGAGATCGGCGACGTTGGCGTCGTCGGGCGGGCAGCGCAGCGCCTCCATCGAGACGTCGACCTGGGCGTCGAGATCCCACAGGTTCTGGGCGTCGATCGTGTCTTGCAGCGTCGCCATCTCGTCGGCGGTCTCATCCGAGTAGTTCATCGCCAGCTCGTTGTAGCGGTCGAGGATGTCCTTCTTCGCCTTGACCCCAAGCATGACGTTGTCGCGCACGCTGAGGCTTTCGTCGAGCTCGGGCTCCTGCGGCAGGTAGCCGACCTTGGCGCCTTCGGCGGCCCAGGCCTCGCCGGTGAAATCCTTGTCCCAGCCGGCCATGACCTTGAGCAGAGTGGATTTACCGGCGCCGTTGACGCCGACGACGCCGATCTTGACGCCGGGCAGGAAGCTGAGGTGGATATTTTCGAACACCTTCTTGCCGCCCGGGTAGGTCTTGGAGACCCCGTCCATGTGGTAAACGTATTGGTAAGCGGCCATGCTGTGCGTCCTTCGGGAAACCGGGTTTGCGCTTAGATAGCCATGGCGCGGGGCAAGGGCAATCACCCGTGGTGTCTGGTGGCACGGGTGGTGGCGAGGGCGGCGGCGAGGCGGTCGCGCAGTTTGGCCCCTTTGGCCGGGTTGATTTGCTCCAGCCAGGCGATCCGGCCCGCGAGACGGTCGAGAAAGACCCGGTCGGCGCGGCGGGGGTCGTCGGGATTTCGCAGATGATGAATGATGGCTTTGAGGCGGTCGTAGTCGGCGCGCGGCAGGTTCAGATGCCGGTTCACGACCACCCCGGTGACCACCTGACGCCGGTGGCGCGGCTGGACCCGGGTCTTGTCTCGGTTGAGGGTGAAGCCGCAGTCGCGCACGATGTCGGCAACGGCGCGGTGCAGGGCGGCGGCGGGCCGGGTATCGCCCGAAAAGGTGAGATCGTCGGCGTAGCGGGTGTATGTCAGCCCGAGGCTGCGGGCCAGCCCGGCCAGACGGGCATCCAGCGCGTAGGCGGTCAGGTTGGCCAGCGCGGGCGAGGTCGGGGCGCCTTGGGGGAGATGTCGGTTGGTCAGCAGGTCGCGGGCCGCGAGGCGGGGGGCGGCCAGAACCCGGGGCGGGGTGATCGCGGTGCAGAGCCCGGCGAGGTGCCGTGCGACTGCCGGAGGGTAGCCGAAGGCGCGAAACAGCCCGTAGACCCGATGCCAGCCGATCGACGGGAAGAACGCCTTCAGGTCGAAGCACACCACAAGCGCCTCGCCGGCATGGCGCTGGGCGGCCTGGAGGCAGCTGCGCCCGGCGCAGAACCCGAAGGCCGCCGGATGCGGCGGGATCCGCGCCAGGATCTGCCGCAACACGCGCCGCTGGAGATGTTTCAGAACCGGTTTCGGCTCTTCGAGCAGTCGCTGGGTGCCGTCGCGTTTTTCCAGCAGGTGATGGTGGTAATGCGGGGCGAAAGGATTGTCCTGGGCCGCCGAGATGCCGTGCAGATCGCTGAACCGGGAAAGCTGCGGCAGGGTCAGCGCCAGCCAGTCGGCCAGATCGGCCAGGGTGCCAAGCGGCGGCAGGTCCAGCCCGGCGAAAGCGGGGGGCGGTTGAAAACGATCCGGGTCCAGCGGTGGCGGGATCGGCGCACCTGACGCGCGGGCGATGGTGACGAGGTCGCCTGCCAGGGGGCACATCGACAGCCACAGCGCGACGCGTTTGCGGTCGGGGGCGGCGGTGCCGGGGAACGCGGCCTTCAGATCGCGGGCCAGCCCCGGAGCCTCGGCGCTCAGAGCTTGGGGCAGTCGGGCCTGCAGATGCTGGCGCAGGGTCAGCGCCGTCCACGCCTGCCGGACCAGGCTGGCGGCCAGCGGGCCGAACACCCGATCCGAAACCGACCGCCCAGACATTATTCAGAAACGGACATCACACAGAAACGGGCCCCAACTTGTCGTGTCCTGCATGACCGGTCCTGGGTGAAGCCCAGCGGCGGTCATGCGCCGAATGTCCAGTCTGACGGATGCGAGGGCGGGGAAACCCCGCCCGGCCGAATTGCTCCGGCGTCTTGGGACCCGTTTCTGGAAGGCCCATTGTATTGGGGACGGGGCCTGCGTCAAGGTCGGGTCCAAAGTGGCCGTCGGGGTTCTGTTGGGTCGCGGTGCTGTGCCTGCCGGTTTGACTTCGCCCCGGGATCGCCGGACAAGGGGCAGGGACTCCAAGTGCTGGTTTGGAGACCAAGGAGGACTCACATGACCCAGACCCATTCCGCCACCGATCTAACCGCGCGCTACAGCCCCGCCGAGGACCGTTACGACCGCATGGTCTATCGCCGCTGCGGTGCGTCGGGGTTGCAGCTGCCGGCGGTGTCGCTCGGGCTTTGGCACAATTTCGGCGGCGACACGCCGCATGCGCTCAAGCGGGCGATCTGCCGGACGGCGTTCGACCACGGGATCACCCATTTCGACCTCGCCAACAATTACGGGCCGCCCCCGGGCAGTGCCGAGGAGGCGTTCGGCGAGATCCTGCGGACGGATTTCGCCGGGCTGCGCGATGAGCTGATCATCTCGTCGAAGGCGGGCTATGACATGTGGCCCGGGCCTTACGGCGAGATGGGGTCGCGCAAATACCTGATCGCGTCCTGCGACCAATCGCTGAAACGGATGGGGCTCGACTATGTCGACATTTTCTACAGCCATCGGTTCGACCCCGACACGCCGCTCGAAGAGACCATGGGCGCGCTCGACCAGATCGTGCGGTCGGGGCGTGCGCTCTATATCGGGATCTCGTCCTACAACAGCGAGCGGACCCGCGAGGCGGTGGACATCCTCACCGAGCTCGGGACGCCCTTGCTCATCCATCAGCCAAGCTACAACATGCTGAACCGTTGGGTTGAGCGCGACGGGCTGAAGGAGACGCTGGCCGGGCTGGGGGTGGGCTCGATTGCCTTCACGCCGCTCGCGCAGGGGATGCTGACCAAGAAGTACCTCGGCGGTATTCCCGAGGGCAGCCGGGCCACGCAGGGCAAGTCGCTCGATCCACACATGCTGAGCGCGCGGGCGGTGGAGAACCTGCGCGCGCTCAACGCAATTGCCGAGCGGCGCGGGCAGACGCTGGCGCAGATGGCGATTGCCTGGGTGCTCCGGGGCGGGGGGATCACCACGGCGCTGATCGGCGCGTCGAAGCCCGAGCAGGTGGTCGATTGCGCCGGCGCGGTGGGCAACCTCGAATTCTCCAAGGCGGAGCTTAAAGAGATCGACACCTATGCGAACGAGGAGGCGATCAACCTCTGGGCCAAGTCCTCGGACTCCTAGGGGTTTCTTGCGCCGCGGGCCTGGCGCCGTTGTCGGTAGGGTGCGGGGTCGGCGTGTCCGGCCCCCGGGTTTCCGCGCGGTTGGGACTTTCGGGATCGGCGGCGGTCACAGGGGCTTTTCGAAGAAGGCGTCGGGGTAGGGGTCGTCGTTGAACCGGGCGATCTCGCTCCAGCCCAGCTTGCGGTAGAGCGCCAGCGCTTCGGGGAGGGCCGAGTTGGTGTCGAGGCGCAGCGTCCCGAACCCGAGGGTGCGGGCCTGGGTTTCGATCTCGTTCATCATCCGGGAGGCGAGACGCAGGCCCCGGGCGGCGGGATCGACCCAGACGCGTTTGACCTCGCCCCAGGGGGCGGCGCCCGCGCCGGCGTGGCCCGTGAGCCCGGCGCCCGCGCCGGCGTGGCCCGTGAGCCCGGCGCCCTCGCCGGCGTGGCCCGTGAGCCCGGCGCCCTCGCCGGCGTGGCCCTTCAGCCCGGCACAGCCGATCGGCACGCCGTCCGACAGGGCGATCAGAAACACGCCGCGGGGCGGCATCATGTCGGCGGCGTCGGGGTCGCGCGAGAGGTGGACCTCGAAGCCGGTCTCTAACTTGTCGGACAGCTCACCGTAGTACCGCGCGAGACAGGCTTTGGCCGGTTCGGACCGGGGATCGGTCTGGGTTATCGTCACCGCGGTCCGGCCGAGCGCGGCGGCGACCAGGTCCATCGCCGCCAGCAACGCGTCGGGGTCCGGATGCGCCGCGAGCAGTTTGCGGGCGCGGTCGTTCGACAAGGTCTCATAGGCGTCGACTTCGGCGCGGCCTGCCGGGGTCAACCGGGCCAGCCGCCGGCGGGCGTCGCCGGGGGCGGCGATGGTCTCGATCAGACCCTCCTGTTCGAGGCCGCGCAGCAGCCGGCTCATGAGACCGCTGTCGAGCCCGAGAGACGTGCGGATTTCGCCGACGCCGCCAGTGTCGCGGCCAATCGAATGCAGCACCCGCGCGGCATTCAGCGGACGGCCACGGCCGAGAAAGCTCTGGTCGAGCGCGCCGGCCTCGCGGGTGACGATGCGGTGAAACCGGCGCAAGCGGTCGATATCGGGCTGGGACATGATCTCGGACCTCGGTCAGTCAATTTGCCTGACTTATGTCAGGGAAATATCCCGGGTCAAGCCGCGATTGACAGTGCGCCTGCGCCGGGCGACACCGGCGCGATGCGCTACGAGATGCCATTTGCCGCGCCGGGCATGACGGTCGGGCTGCTGGGGGGGTCGTTCGACCCGGCCCACGAGGGACATGTGCACATTACCGGGGAGGCGCTGAAGCGGTTCGGGCTCGACCGGGTGTGGTGGCTGGTCAGCCCCGGCAACCCGCTGAAAGCCCGCGGGCCGGCGCCGCTCGCGGCACGTCTGGCGCGCGCGCGCGCGGTGATGCGGCACCCCAGGGTGGAGATCACCGGCCTCGAGGCGCGGCTTGGCACGCGCTACACCGCCGAGACCCTCGCGGCGCTGTTCGCGCTCTATCCGAAGGTGCGCTTCACCTGGCTGATGGGGGCCGACAACCTCGCCGATTTCCATCGCTGGGAACGCTGGGACGAGATCATGCGGGCGCTGCCGGTGGGGGTGATCGCGCGGCCCGGTGAGCGCGGCGCGGCCCGGACCTCGCCGGCGGCGCGGCGGTTTCGCGCGGCACGCCTGCCGGGCAAGCAGGCCGCGCGGCTCGCAATGGCAACGCCGCCTTGCTGGTGCCTGATCAACGTGCCGATGGTGGCGCATTCCTCCACCGCGATCCGGGCGGCGGGAGGCTGGCACGGCACCGATGACGGAACCGGCGACCGAACGGACGACTGAAACGGCGACCGATCGGCGTGCGACCGCTCAAATCGTGCAGCGCGGGTCGGGTGACTTGCATTTTTCAAACCAAAATGCTGTCACCCTAATGCCGCGTTGCCAGAATGGTGCGAATTGTTTCCAAGTCTAGTCTTGTTCCGACTCGGGTGCGTTGGTTAATTACGGCCATGCTTGGGGGCATTTCGAGACGCTTGTTTTTGGGAGGCGCTGTTTCAGCCTTTGCCGGGGTCGCCGTAGGCGAGGCCCCGCTGAGGTCGATTCGGCCCATGCCGAGACCCGGAACTGCGGTCACGTTCAGCGCGCCTGCGGTCGAGGAACTTGTGGCCCAGGCCCGTCTCGGCGGCAAGGTGAGCTTCGTCGTCGTCGATGCCCGCACCGGCCAGGTGCTCGAATCCCGCAATCCCGGCCTAAGTCTGCCGCCAGCCTCCGTCACCAAGGCGATCACCGCACTTTATGCGATCGACGCGCTCGGGGAGAATTTCCGCTACCGCACCGAGTTCGTCGCGACCGGCCCGATGGTCGATGGCGTTGTCCAGGGCGACCTCGTGCTGACCGGGTCCGGCGACCCGATGCTCGACACCGATGCGCTCTCGGCGATGGTCGCGCGGCTGAAGGCCAAGGGGGTGACCGGGGTGACCGGGGCGTTCCGGGTGTTTGCCGGGGCGCTGCCCTATATCCGGTCGATCGACCCGCGCCAGCCCGATCACGTCGGCTACAACCCGGCGATCTCGGGCACCAACCTCAATTTCAACCGGGTGCATTTCCAGTGGCAGCGCGCCGATGCGGGCTGGCAGGTGAGCATGGATGCGCGCTCCGCGACGCTGCGCCCGGCGGTGACCGTGTCGCGCATGGCTGTCGTCAACCGCGACATGCCGACCTACACCTATTCGACCGCGCAGGGGGTGGACGAATGGACCGTCGCCGCCGCGGCGCTGGGCAACGGTGGCTCGCGCTGGCTGCCGGTGCGCCGGCCCGACCTCTATGCTGGCGAGGTGACGCAGGTGATCGCCCAGGCCTACGGGATCCGCCTGCCCGCACCGCAGGTGACCGAGCAGGTGGTCGAGGGCGGCCGGGTGCTGGTCTCCCACGAAAGCGCCGCGCTCAAGACCATCGTGCGGCTGATGCTCAAGCACTCCACCAATCTCACCGCTGAAGTGATCGGGCTGACCGCGACCGCGGCGCGCGGGGCTGCCGCCGATAGCCTCGAAGCCTCGGCCCAGGCGATGACCGACTGGATGCGGGACCAGACCGGCACGACGACGGCGCGGTTCGTCGATCACTCGGGCCTGTCGGACCTCAGCCGGGTTTCGGCGGCCGACATGGTCAAACTGCTGGTCAAGGTCGGCCCGGGCAGCACGTTGCACAGCCAGCTCAAGGAGATCGCGCCGCTCGACATGAAGGGCGAGGAGCTGACCGGCGCGGGCTACCGGATCCACGCCAAGACCGGCTCGCTCAACTTCGTCTCCTCGCTCGCGGGCTACGTGACCGGGCCGGGCGACGCGGCCCTGGCCTTTGCGGTCTTCTCGGGCGACACCGATCGCCGGGCCACGATCGCGCGCGACGATATGGAACGGCCCGACGGGGCCCGGCCCTGGGCACGGCGCGCCCGCTGGCTCCAGCACCAGTTCATCCATCGCTGGTCGTCGCTCTACAGCGCCTGAGCGCGGTCGCCTCCCCCCATCCTTACCCGTTTCTGCTGCTCTGCGCCCGGTCCAGGGTCAAGCGGTCCGGTTTTCCGGCGCCGAAATCGCAAGGAAACATGTGCTGGATCAAGGCGCGGAGTCCGGATTGGTGATTGGATAGTAACCGCAAGATGAAGGGAGGCTGAGATGATGAAACGGCTCTTTGCTCTGGTTGTGATTATTCTTGGCGGCACGGTGACTGCAGCGATGGCGCAGGGGTCCGTGACCGGTCAATACGAGTACATGAACCACTGCGCTGCCTGCCACGGCGAAGGCGCGGACGGGAAAGGCCCGCTGGTCACGTTCTTCAAGGAACCGGTGCCGGACCTTACGGTTCTGGCGCTGAATAACGACGGAGTGTTCCCGTTCCTCGAAACGATGTTGATCGTCGACGGTCGCAGCGGGTTGCGCGGGCATGGCGGAACAATGCCGGTCTGGGGCGATACGTTCGAGGCAGAAGCGGTCGAACAGGCGGGCGTCTACGGTGCCGAAACCATCGCCCGTGGCCGGCTGCTGTCGCTGGTCGAATACCTCGCGACGGTCCAACAGGACTGACGTTGGTGGGTCACGGCCAGACGGTCGGTTTGGGCGGCTGCGCTCGGGGTGCCGGGGGCGGCGCGGCGCGTTGACCGGGCCATTTGACGGCTGCCGCCCCGGTCTCAGGGCCGGGGCGGTATGTTGATCGCTATCTGGCTCGCGGGCCGGGCGGCGCAGGTCTTGAACCAACGCGACACGTTGGCGAGGTCGTCGAGGCCCAGCACGTCCTTCGCCTTGTAGCCGGTGTCGAGCGCGCGCACCCAGGGCCAGATCGCGATATCGGCGATCGAGTAGCTGTCGCCGACGATGAAATCCCGGCCCTCGAGGCGGTCGTCGAGCACGTCGAGCAGGCGCTCGGCCTCCTCCTTGTAGCGGGTCCAGGGACGCTTGTCGTCGATCTCCTTGCCGGCGTAGGCGTGGAAATAGCCGAACTGACCGAACATCGGCCCGAGCCCGCCCATCTGCCACATCAGCCACTGCAGGGTCTCATAGCGGGTCGCGGGATCGTCCGAGAGGAACTTGCCGGTCTTCTCCGCGAGGTAGATCAGGATCGCGCCGGTTTCGAACAGCGGCAGCGGAGCGCCGCCGGGCCCGTCGGGGTCGATGATTGCGGGGATCTTGTTGTTGGGGTTGAGCGAGAGAAACTCGGGCGTGAACTGGTCGGCGTCCGAGAACTTGACCGTATGGGCCTCGTAGGCCAGCCCGCATTCCTCGAGCATGGCCGAAACCTTGATGCCATTCGGTGTCGGCAGGGAATAGAGCTGAATGACCGACGGGTCTTTCGCGGGCCAACGCTTGGTGATCGGGAACTGGTCGAGCATGGGAGGATCCGTGGCTGGGCCGCAAACGCGGCGGGGTCGGGGTAGATGTCCCGCAATCCCGCGACGAGGTCAAGGTGCGGCGCTGCCTTCGCGCCAGGCTCGACCGCGGAAGGACGTCGCGATGTCTGCGCATTTCGGGTCCTGGCTCCTGCAAGGGCCGGGTTGGTTGTTCGTGATCTACCTGGTGGTGGCTCAATGCGTCTCGGCGGTGCGCTACGAGGCCGGCGTGCGGATGGGCACGCAGGAGCCGGCGGACCGGATCACCCCGGTTGGCCGGGCCTTCTTCTGGGGGTTCGCCTTCGCCGATCTGGTGGCCGACCAGCCCAAGCGCGAGCAGCGGCGTGTCGAACACCCGATCGGCGCCGGTTGGACCGAACTGGTGCTCGGCGCCGGACCCGGCATCACCATCTACTGGCCCATCGTCTGTCTCGCCGGCGTTTGCGCGGCGCGAGGGGCGCCGGGCTGGTCCCTGCCCAAGGAGGGCCAGTATCGGGTGGCGTTGCCGCTGATCGCGGTCTGGGGGCTTGCAGGGCTCATCGTGCTCTGGCCGGGCGGATAGGGGCGCGCCATGTTCCCCCGGGACCGCAAAGACAGGCCGCGCGCGCTCAGGCTGGCTGTGGCGCAGGGGATCACGGCGCCGCTCGTCTACCTCGGCGTGATCGTCGTGGGCGGCGCGCGCCTGCCCGGCTACAGCCATCTCGACCAGGCGGTGAGCGAGTTGACCCTGTCGCGCTCAGCCTCGCGCTGGCGGTGATGGAACTTCTCACCATCGCCTTCGGGCTTGGCTATTTCACCCTGGTGCGCCGGGTCGACCGGCGTCTCGCGGCGAGCGCCTTGTTGCCGGTGGCAATCGGCGTCGTCGGCCTCGGATTTGCGCGCGTCCCGATGGACCCGATGGGCAGCCCGGTCACGGTCGACGGCGCGATGCACCTGGCGCTGGTTGCGGTATCGGCCCTGGCGGCCATCGCGGCGGTGTTTCTGGCGGGTCTCGGCTGGCGGCCGGTCCGGGATGCGCGCGGCCTCGCCCGGGTGTCGTTCGTGCTGCTCGGGGGGATGTTGGCGTCCGGTGTCGCCTCCGGCATCGTCGGCGCGACCGGTTGGCCCGGGATCGGGCTGTCGCAGCGGATCAACACCGGTGCCTTCGGGCTCTGGCAGGTCGCGACCGCCGTTTTCCTGCTCAAGCCCGGCGCGGATCTGTGTCCGTCGCCGGGCGCCGATTGACCCCGGGTCGGTTCCCAGTTCCTGGAAGAAATTCTCAGATTTCCGGCGGTGACGCCGCGCCGCCCCCGGGGCAAACCCGGGCAAACCCGGGCGGGGCCGGCGCGGGGCGCCTCAGCCTTCCAGCGTCAGATGCCGCGCCCGTGCGCCCCATTCGATGGCGGCGGCGTGCAGCCGGTCGATCTCGAGCTCGTGGCGGATCTCTTCAAGGATGCGCAGCTCCTGGGTGTGCAGTTCGCCGTCCGAGGCGCCGACGTCACAGGCCAGCGCATAGGCGGTCTCAAACAGCCGTTCGGGCAGGTTCTCGCGCACAAGGCCGAACAGCGCGTCGAGCCCGTCTTCTTCGGCGAACAGGTCGAACACCACCCGGGAGACGTCCTTGAACCGGTCCATGTCATAGGTGGAAAAGACCGGCAGGTTGTTGACGCTCGACTCGATGCGGAGCAATTCGACGGTGCGCAGATCGCCATCCGAGGCGGAAACGGCGATCATCACCGCAACGAGACAATCCTGCGGCGAAAGAGCGTGGGGTTGATCGGGCACCTTGGCCTCCTTTGGAACATGTGTTGCATTGCAGAATATTGACCCGGGTGAAAGGCTTCAATAGGAAGCAGTGCTTGCGTGGGCACAGGGCCCCGGGGAAGAGAGAGACAGATGTCCGAATTCAGCGACCTTGCGATGACGTCCAAAGCCTGGCCCTTTGAAGAAGCGCGCCGGCTGGTCAAACGTTATCAGAAGGCGCCGCCGGAGAAAGGATATGTTTTGTTCGAGACCGGCTACGGCCCGTCCGGCCTGCCGCACATCGGCACTTTCGGCGAGGTCGCCCGCACCACGATGGTGCGCCGCGCCTTCGAGGTGTTGTCCGACATCCCGACCCGGCTGATCTGCTTTTCCGACGACATGGACGGGCTGCGCAAGGTGCCCGGCAACGTGCCGAACCAGGCGCAGATGGCCGAAGACCTGAACCTGCCGCTCACCAAGGTGCGTGACCCGTTCGGCACGCATGACAGTTTCGGGGCGCACAACAACGCGCGCCTCAACGCCTTCCTCGACAGCTTCGGGTTCGAGTACGAGTTTGCCTCCTCGACCGAGTATTACACCTCCGGTCGCTTCGACGAGATGCTGCTGACGGCGCTGGCGCGGTTCGACAAGATCATGGAGATCATGCTGCCGACCTTGGGCGAGGCGCGCCGCGCGACCTATTCGCCGTTCCTGCCGGTCAGCCCGAAGACCGGCCATGTGCTGCAGGTGCCGACGCTCGAGCGCAATGTCGAGAAAGGCACCATTACCTACGAGGAACCCGATGGCGAGCGGGTCGAGGTGCCGGTGACCGGCGGCCACGTCAAGCTTCAGTGGAAGCCCGACTGGGGCATGCGCTGGGCGGCGCTGGGGGTCGACTACGAGATGTCGGGCAAGGATCTGATCGACTCGGTCACGCTCAGCACCAAGATCTGCCGGGCGCTCGGCAAGACGCCGCCCGAGACGCTGTCCTACGAGCTTTTCAACGACGAGCAGGGCCAGAAGATCTCGAAGTCGAAGGGCAACGGTTTGTCGATGGAGGAGTGGCTGACCTACGCCGCGCCCGCTTCGCTGTCGTATTTCATGTATCTCAAGCCCAAGACCGCGAAGCGGCTGTATTTCGACGTGATCCCGAAGGCGGTGGACGAGTATCACCAGCAGCTTGCGGGCTATGCGGGTCAGGATGCGAAACAGCGGCTCGCGAACCCGGTCTTCCATATCCACGGCGCGGACGTGCCGGCGTCGAACATGGTGGTGAGCTTCTCGATGCTCCTGAACCTCGCCTCCGTCGCCAGCGCCGACGACAAGAACGTGCTCTGGGGCTTCATTCGCAATTACGCGCCCGACGCGCGCCCCGAGACGCATCCCGATCTCGACGCGGCCGCCGGTTTCGCGGTGAAATACTACCAGGATTTCGTCGCACCGGCGAAAAGCTACCGGCTGCCGAGCGATCTGGAACGCGAAGCCCTCGAGGATCTGCGCGCCCGGCTTGCCGCCTGGGACGGCCCGGCGGACGGCGAGGCGCTTCAGGCGCAGGTCTTCGCTTGTGGACGCGAGAGGTTCGACCCGATGCGCGACTGGTTCAAGGCGCTCTACCAGGTGCTGCTCGGCGCCGACCAGGGGCCGCGGTTCGGCTCTTTCGTGGCGCTCTTCGGCGTCGCGGAGACGGTGAAGCTCATCGACCGGGCGCTCGCGGGGGAGCTCGTCGCGGGCAATTGATGAACCATATCCCTGTGTGCCGCGTCGTCTGTGCACAGGGAGACTGGATATGAGACAGTGGTTTCTTGTTTTGGCCTTCGTCGTCGCCGCGGCGCAACCGCTCGCGGCGGACCCCGCGGACACAGATATTCGGGCGCCCGAGGGCGCAGGCATCCGGGCAGACATCCAGGCGGTCATCTCGGCCCAGATCGAGGCTTTCCGCGCGGGCGATGTCGCGGGCGCATTCGCCTATGCCTCCGACGGCATCCGCCAGATTTTCGGCACCGCCGACACCTTCGCCACCATGGTCGGGCGCGGCTACGCAATGGTGATCGCACCTGCCGAGGTGATATACGGCGACTTGCGCGACGAGGCCGGGGCTCCGGTGCAACGGGTGCTGATCCGCGATGCCTCCGGGGTCTGGCACGCGCTCGACTACCTGATGGTGAAACAGGACGGCGGCTGGCGGATCGGCGGGGTCGAGTTGCTCGC
>Ga0209121_10004565_pt1 | contig 12886 bp, 9 predicted proteins | sample Cruoilmetagenom3_FD_187292 | JGI IMG/M metagenome (GOLD analysis project Ga0209121, IMG submission 187292) | Oil polluted marine microbial communities from Coal Oil Point, Santa Barbara, California, USA - Sample 3 (SPAdes) (version 2) | ecosystem: Environmental > Aquatic > Marine > Oil seeps ... | reverse complement strand
TTGTTGTGTCCACTCCGCTTGGGCGCTTCAGGAAGTGGGAATAAAAAGCATCTTGGTCAACTCTAACCCAGAAACAGTTTCCACCGATTTTGATACCAGCGACCGACTTTATTTTGAAGCCTTAGATGAGGAGAGCATCCGAGATATATTGGAGAACGAGGGTCTTGCGAGCGAAGCGAGTGGATTCCCGAAAAATCCTGCGAGTTTTTCGGGTGAAAAGCAACCTCCCGCTTCCATTGTGCAATTTGGGGGGCAAACAGCCATTAATCTGGTCGAGCCGTTGGCTCGCAACAACCTACCGATACTGGGCTCTGGTGCTGATGCCATAGATATAGCTGAAGACCGTCATCGCTTTGAAGATTTCCTGGACAGGTTAGGCATTCTCCAACCGCCGGGTGCTGGCGTATCATCCATCGAGGAAGCGCTAACTGTAGCCAGCGCTCTAGGCTATCCGTTGTTAGTGCGCCCTAGCTATGTTTTAGGTGGTAGGGCTATGGAAATTGTGCACAATGAGACTGAGCTAATCCGCTACCTGACATTAGCTTTGGAATTGGATGGTCACCATAAGGTTCTCATTGATAAGTACCTGCAGGGCAAGGAAGTCGAAGTAGACGCTGTTGGCGATGGAGAGCGGGTACTTATCCCTGGCATAATGGAGCATATTGAACGAGCTGGTGTGCATAGCGGTGATTCTATAGCTGTTTATCCCAGTATGAATTTAACTAAAAATGAAATAAATACCATGGTGGGTTATGCCACTAGCATTGGTTTAGCTCTTCAAGTTAAAGGCTTGATAAACATACAAATGGTAATCGTGCGAGAAAATAGCTCCTCTTCCATATATGTTCTTGAGGTAAATCCTCGGGCTAGTCGGACTGTGCCTTTCATCTCAAAAGTAACTGGTGTGCCTTTGGTGCGGATTGCCATCAAAGTGATGGCTGGCATTAGCCTCAAAGAGCAAGGTTACAAAGGAGGATTGTGGAAGAGGCAAAAATTGGTAGGCATAAAGGCTCCTGTTTTCTCTATGTCCAAACTGACTGGAGTGGATAACTATCTTGGTCCCGAAATGAAATCCACTGGTGAGGTTATGGGAGTTGATTATAGTTTTGAAGCTGCCCTGATTAAGGCGCTTATAGCTGCGGGGTTAATGTTGCCTCCGAAAGGCAGTCTGTTGCTCAGCATCGCCGATAGAGATAAAGGTGAATCCCTACCCATGATTAAGAAGTTGCATTCGCTTCACTATGGGCTTTATGCTACAGAAGGGACTGCAGCCATGATTGAATCTGTGGGGCTTCCGGTGAAAATGGTAACCAAGAAGCTGAGCGAAGGTCATCCTAATGTTGCTGATGTTATTCAGGATGGTTTTGCTAATGGAGTGGTTAATACTGTTACGGGAGGGCGTGTCTCCTTGAAGGATGGATTCGATATTCGACGTGCCGCTGCGGAAAGAAGAATACCCTGCTTCACCTCGCTGGATACTCTCCGAGTCTCTATAGAAGCGCTGGCGAACACTAGTCAAGTTTTTAATGTTCAACCGCTTAGGGAATACTTAATAAAATCAAAAAGCAAAAGTTAAAAATCAAAATTACAATTCAAAATGCAAATTTGCCTTTTTATCTTTGAACTTTGATATTGTTTAGGATTTTAGTATGAAACAAACTTTGTGCACTGTAACTTCTAATGTGGAAATCTCCCCTGGTGTGCGACTTATGTGGGTTGAAGCGCCGGATATAGCTATTGCAGCTCAGCCAGGGCAGTTTGTTACGGTGTGCTGTGAAGATTTTATATTACGGCGTCCCCTCAGCATACACCAGGTTGTCATTGGCGGTAATGTCATTGCGGTGAGCCGAAGCCCTGAACGAAGTGAAGGGGAAGCGAATCAATCTCAATTGGCCATTTTATTCAAGGTAGTGGGTAGGGGCACCCTTTGGCTGTCACAGCGACAAGCAGGTGATAAAATAGATATTCTTGGGCCTTTGGGAGAGGGATTTGATATTCCCTCTGTCATTGCGAGACATGAAGTGCCGAGACAATCTAGAAATCTGCTGCTGGTGGCTGGGGGCATTGGCATTGCACCGCTCATCTTCTTGGCTCAGTATGCTTCGCCCCAGCATTTGATAACCCTAATTCATGGAGCGAGCACGGCTAGGGAGCTCTATCCCTTTTCGTCATTGCGAACCCTCCGCTCACCTTGTCATTCTGAGCGAGTGAGCCGAAGCCCTGAACGAAGTGAAGGGGAAGAATCTCGTGGCGCTCAGGATAAACTCCGCGAAGAATCTCACCCCTCAGGACAGGCTCCGCAAAGCAATTTCTTGCCTTTAACGAACAAGGTTCGATTCATTCCCGTTACTGAAGATGGCAGTATGGGTGAAAAGGGAATGGTGACCGATATCCTCCCTGGTTTCTTAGATTGGGCTGACCAGATATATGCTTGTGGGCCAGTGGAAATGTATAAGGCGATGTCAAACCTGAGTTGTCATTCTGAGCGAAGCGAAGAATCTAAGCTCAAGAAATGCCAAATTTCCCTTGAAGTGAGGCTGGGATGTGGCATTGGAGCCTGCTATGGCTGCACCATAAATACAAAAAGAGGATTAAAGAGAGTATGCCGTGATGGTCCGGTATTTGAATTGGACGATATTCTATGGGAGGAGGTGATAATATGACCGTAGTTACAAAAGACATCACATTTCAAACAAAGGGAAATTGCGACATCATTGATATAACCTCGCAAGTGGCAAAGAAGGTAGAGGAATCGAGGGTAAGCAATGGAACAGTCACTTTATTCATATCTGGCTCAACAGCGGGGGTAACCACTATTGAGTATGAACCCATGCTTCTTTCGGATTTTAAACAAATGTGGGATAGTGTGATACCCCAAAATATTCCCTATGAACACAACAAAACATGGGGAGATGGGAATGGTCACTCTCATGTGCGTGCCTCTTTGCTTGGTGCTTCTTTGACCATACCTTTTGTAAACAAAAGATTAACCTTAGGCACCTGGCAGCAAATAGTTTTCATTGATTTTGATAACCGCTCAAGATCCCGCAAAATGGTGCTCCAAATCATGGGTGAATAGTGTGGGGTTATCTTCAGCACAAATGCCGACATTAAACTATTGGTTTTTGGTCATTCCCAGGAAGGGGGCCCATCTTTGTTAAAAGGGATAGCCAGCCCTGCAGGAAGTCTTAGCCCAACTGAAGTAGATGCATAAATTTCCATGGTTTATTTGGGGTGAAACCAAAAATGAGGGAGAGTATCTTTGATTGCTTCACCAAACACGACAAGGGAATCTGAAGATAAAGCCAGTTCATCTCGACCCCCCATTCAGCTACTCAGCAAGGTCGGTCTTGTAGTGGTGGTCATTGTTCTAATCCTTGGCGCATGGAATAATCTGACTCCCGTGGTTATCCTGCTCGGCGTTGTCTTATCTGCAGCTGGCATAGCTAAAATTTGGAGTCATCACTCTCTTAGTCATGTCTATTATGAGCGAGTATTGAGTGAGCAACGCGCTTTTCCTGGGGAAGAAGTGGAGCTTACCGTACGGGTGAGCAATGGGAAACTGCTGCCACTGCTCTGGTTAGAGATCAATGATGGATTACCATTACAGTTGCCCGCAGTTAATCTAGCAAGTGGTGAACTGTTTGAGGGAGCTCTAAAAAACTCTATTTCGCTCCTCTGGTACAGAAGGGCAAGCTGGCGTTATCGCCTCCGATGTGTCAAACGTGGCTACTATGCTTTGGGCCCGGCAATGTTGCACTCTGGCGATATATTTGGCTTTTATCCTCGCTCCGTCGCATCTGCTGAGGTTGATCATGTCATTGTCTATCCTAAGATTTTTCCACTAGCTGGACTTGACTTGCCGCCTCGCCAACCCTTAGGTGAGATGAAGGCCAGCTATCGGATTTTCCAAGATCCTACTCGCACTATAGGGGTGAGGTCATACATTTCCGGCGACCCTTTTAAGCATATTCATTGGAAGGCTAGTGCCCGACATCAGCATTTACAGGTAAAAGTGTTCGAGCCATCTACTACTTTGCAGGTTGTCCTTTGGCTTGCCGTTGATAGCTTCGGCAGTGCTGAGCAAGGGGATAGCATGGAGGAATTTGAATTGGCGGTTAGCGTGGCGGCTTCGGTCGCTAATTATCTTATTGAGCATGGTTACCCAGTGGGCATGTTCGCCAACACTTCTCCACTCGGAAGCGATATGCCTATTAAGATGTTGCCTGGTGTTAGCCACGACCATCTGATTGACATTCTAGAAATCTTAGCCAAAGTCACGTTGAGCCCTATTGAATCTCTAGAAGCTCTTTTAAGTCAGGAAAGAAGCAATATGCCCTGGGGAGCCACACTTATTTTCGTTGCTTCTAATGTCTCGGAGCCGCTCTCAGCGGCATTGGACAGCCTGCGGGCATCTGGGCACCAGGTGGTGTTGCTTCAAGTGGGTGAAAAGCCAATCGGAAGGATTAACTGTAAATATAAGGTTTATAGAGTCAAAGCGATTGGTGCTCTTGCCGGTCGAAGAGCAGCTTTGGCGCTGGAGAAAGTGGCATGAAGGCGAACTGGCGAGGAGAAATTCTCTATGCTGTTACTCTGTTAATGGAGAGTTGCTGGCTTGGTGCTTTGCTGCTTTTTTTGAACGAGCTAGTTGCTGATGGGCGCCAGCTCTGTATCATTTGGCTCTGGCTGATGTATCCCGTTGTCTTTCTGCTTAACCGGCTATTGCGAAGCTTAGAGTGGAAGCGGTATCGCTGCTATGCTATCAACGGACTGGCCTTCGCCTTGGGCACACTGTTGCTAATTAAAACCCAACTATATGCCGAGTATAGCCTACTAGATGGCTCATGGTTGTCTGCCTTGGGTGGGAATATGTCTCAAACATTTCAAGCCTTTCAACCTGAACTTTTAGCAATCATCGGCTGTGGATTATTGTTCTGGCGGGGGTGGCACCTGGCTCACCATGGGGCCACCTTTGCTACAGTAGGCACTAGCTTTCAATTCGGGCTTAGTATATTGCTAATCATTCTATTTCTTTCCTACCTGACAGGCGTTTCCTTTCCTAACGCTATTTTGCTGGTTATAGCCTTTTGCTTCTTGTCCTTGGTAGGAATGGGGCTATGCCGCTCTACAGAAGCTGCTGCAGAGCAAGCAGGAGCTAGCACCCGGGAGCTACAGCTTTTGCTGTTCACCGTGGTTTTGATCCTCTTACTAGGACTGCTCGCCGGATCCTTTATCAATAGCAATCTGCTACAGTTGCTGTTAGATGCTCTTCGGTGGATATGGAGCATAATCGTGAAAATCATCGCATTCCTTCTGAGCTTTCTTCCCGAACCAGGGCCTGCAGAGCTACCTCCTCCTCCTACTATTCCAATGCCTGAAGTCCCGCCTGCAGAGGCCTTTCATCCTTGGACATTGCCCGAACCAATAAGAGATATCTTGGGAAAACTGGTGGTATTTGGCTCCTTGGTGCTTATAGTGATTGCCCTGTATCGGGTGTTCTCTGACATTTTGCGTCGGTTGAGGGGTGCCGTAACTCGCGGGGCTACTATTGAGCCTCTTCCAAGAACATTTAGAGCTAACCTTCTCGGGGCATTGATGCGCCTTATTTATCGCATTTTGGGCATTCTTTTCCCCTGGAGGCTGGCTTATAGGCATAGGAGAGTGACTGAAGGTCAATCTCGGGAAGTAGGCTCAATTCGCCATATTTACCGGAGCCTGCTTCGGTGGGGGGCTGAGGCAGGTTGGCCCCGACGGGTTAGTGAAACGCCTTACGAATACTTAGAAACGTTAAGAACAATGCTGCCTGCGGATGGGCGAGGTCAACTTTCTTGCATAACTGAGGCATATGTGATAGCTCGTTACAGGCAGAACTGGGAGGTTGGGGAGCCACTTCAACAAATCAAAGGAAGCTGGGAGAAGCTAAGGCGGTTTAAGCTTAGAAAAACTGGGCAAGAACAAACCCATGCTGGTAGCAATTATCTTCAGGAGGTGCGAAATGCTAATCAAACGAGTTCAGGAAACGACAGAGAGATTGAGGGATAATGTTGAAAAGGTTATTATTGGCAAGAGAGAAGTTATCGAGCTGATGGCAGTAGCTCTTCTATGCGAGGGTCATGTGCTTATTGATGACATACCAGGGATAGGCAAGACCAGCCTGGCTAAAGCAGTAGCAAGGTCACTCGGCGGTATTTTCCGCCGAATCCAATTTACGCCGGACTTGCTCCCTTCCGACATCACTGGCGTCTACTACTTTAACCAGAAGACCTCGGAATTTGAGCTTCGGCCAGGACCAGTGACGGCTAACATAGTATTGGCTGATGAGATTAACCGTGCTACTCCCCGAACTCAGTCTTGCTTGCTTGAATGCATGCAGGAGCGGCAAGTTACCATTGATGGGGAGACTTTGCTTCTTCCCCGCCCTTTTTTAGTTATTGCCACCCAGAATCCCATTGAGTTGGAGGGCACCTTTCCTCTTCCCGAGGCGCAAATTGATCGCTTCTTGCTTCGCTTAAAGCTAGGCTACCCATCTGAATCGCAGGAAAAGGATATCCTCCTTCGGTTCATGGATGACGATCCTCTGGAACATTTAGAGAATGTTATTGAAGCCCAGGAATTGCAAGAACTTCAGCAGCTATGCCGCAAAGTCCTTGTGGAAGATACTGTGCTCACCTACATCGTCAACATCAGTCGGGCGACACGCAGTCACCCCGGGGTGCGCTTAGGTATGAGCCCTCGTGCCACACTTGGTTTACGCCTTGCCTCTCAAGCTTGGGCAGCTATCCAGGGACGCGACTTTGTCATTCCCGATGACGTTAAGCAACTGGCAGTGCCAGTGCTGGCACATCGCTTAATCATTGACCTGCAGTCCCATCTTCGAGGCCAAGCCTCTGAGGATATCATAAAAGAGATTCTGGATAATCTGCCAGTACCGGTAGAGGAATCGCAGTGTTAATTTTAAACAAAAGATTAACTTTAGGCACCTGGCAGCAGATAGTTTTCATAGACTTTGATAACCGTTCAAGGTCGAGGAAAATGATGCTCCAAATCATGGGTGAATAGTGTGTGGTTATCCTCAACTTCAACACTCCTGATTGACAAATATGACTGGCATTGTTAGTTTGCTTAACAAATTTCAGGTTAAAAGCTCGAGAAGTGATGTAAGGAATTGCGGATTAAAAGCCCGCAAACTAAAGTTATATTTCAATCGATTCCTTTTATTTTGCCCTTCGGGCAAATATCGGAGGCAATAACTGGTCATGGTGACCTTCTTAAGGAGAGAATGATGGCGGAAGGTGTTTGGATACTTGAGCGCTGTGTCAGTGAACGATTTCCCTATCGTTTGCAGATTCTGAAAATAGAAGGTTCGAGACTCGTTCTTCGCACACAAGATCGCTGGCCTGCAGCAGGAAAGAATATCTTCTGCCTGCGAGAGCAAGAACATCCGATGCCAAATGAGATACTTGAGGAGATAGAGCGGGTTGACATTATTGCCTTCCATGAACGTGGCCACCGCATCTCAGTAGTTCTAGATCGGAAACGCTACAAACGATGTGATTTCCTGTTTTTGACTAAGCCCTACAAACGTAGCCCTGATGGAAGCTATGAGCAGATTTTTTGGCTTACCCAGAGGTCAATCGAGCAGCACCGACCAGCGGCGAAACTCATAAGACGTACCACTGCCGATAATATTACCATCCGCATCGCCAGTGACGAGCGTTACCCTTGGCGATTTACCGGGGCTTATATCGAACGTGGACCTCTTCCCATCGGGGATTACGCTTTGATGGATGGCAATGATATCGTGGCTGTGGTAGAGCGAAAAACCTTGGATAACGTCCTGGGTGACTTTGGCATAATGCCCGTATTTCACCAGCGGTTGGCTGAGCTTACTGTTTATGAATATCACGCGCTAGTAATAGAGGCATTATATGCCGACTTCTTGAATCCAAAGAAGGTTCGTCCCTACACCACTGGCTTCTGCGCCAAAATCATTGGGGAACTCTACGCCCTGCATCCTGGACTGCGTATGGTGTTCTGTGCCAATCGTAAGGTGGCAAATGAATGGGCTCGCCATTACTTCTCTGCCATTTGGACACAGAGGAAAATGAACGGGCAAGACAAATTTCCTTTTAGCAAAAGAATTATCAATTGATTCATCTTTAATATTTTTGCCTTTGGCAAATCATTTTGCAGCACATTTTCATGGTTAGGTGTGCTCCTTTGGGGCATGTAAGTGTTTCATTGGGCACCTGGCAGCAGATAGTTTTCACTGACTTTGATAACCGTTCAAGGTCGAGGAAAATGGTGCTCCAAATCATGGGGGGGGATGAAGACCACAAGCTAAGGATGGCTTGCCCCCTGTATTTAGATAGAGAGAGCTGGAGCGGTCTGGTGGCGTAGCACTGTGTTCTGTTTCATAGCAAACAATGGTTCAAATTCATTCGGTGGCCGATAACTTGACAAATCGACGATAACATTGACTAATATAGCATATTTGCATAAATTATCAATTAAGCGAGTTAGTAGGTAGCAAGAATAAGAGGGAGGAAAAAGGATGGAAAGGGTAAAGTTATTTTTTAATCCTAGTAGCATAGCTCTGATAGGAGCTACAGATAGGGAAGGGTCGGTAGGGATGATAATCTTAGAAAATTTATTGCTGGCTAAGGATAATCGCAGAATATACCCGGTAAACCCCAATAGAGAAAAGGTATCCGATATAAAATGCTACCCTAATATAAGCTCCACACCTGAACCCCCTGAGCTCGCTGTCATTGTTACACCTGCCAAAACTGTTCCTGACATGGTTGAAGAAAGCGGTAAAGCTGGTATTAAAACTATCATTATCATTTCAGCCGGTTTTAAGGAAATAGGTGCAGAGGGAAAAGCACGTGAAGATAGAATAGCAGATATAGCCAGAAAATATAATATTCGGATAATGGGACCTAATTGCATGGGTGTAATTAGACCCAGCGCTAATTTAAATACCACATTCACTAAGAGGATGCCCAAACCTGGATATGTAGCCTTCCTATCACAAAGTGGTGCCTTAGGCTCTGGTGTCCTTGATTGGGCTATTAGTAAAAATCTAGGTTTCAGCGCCTTTGTTTCGTTGGGGTCTATGCTGGATGTGAACTTTGGGGACTTAATAGACTATTTTGGTCAGGACCCTGAGACCAGAAGCATAATCATATACCTAGAATCCATAGGAAATGCCAAGAAATTTATAAGTGCAGCCAGAGGATTCGCCAGAACAAAGCCTATCATCGTATTAAAGTCAGGGAAGTTCCAGGAAAGCGCAAAGGCAGCCAGGTCTCATACAGGAGCTATGGTAGGAGAGGACTTATACTATGATGCTATTTTCCGTAGAGCCGGTGTTGTGAGGGTAGAAGAAATTGAGGACCTTTTTAATTGCGCTTCTATATTGAACACCGCTCAACTGCCTAAAGGCCCAAATCTAGCCATAGTAACCAACGCCGGCGGCCCAGCAGTGTTAGCTACAGATGCTCTGATAAGCAGAGGCGGCAAATTAGCTCAGCTCAGCGAGGAGACCATTTCCGCGCTAAACGGATTCTTACCCCCTAACTGGAGCAAATCCGATCCTATTGATATTCTTGGAGATGCAGATCCCCAAAGATATGTGAAAACTATTGAGTTTACCACTAAAGACCCCAGAGTCGACGGCGCCGTAATTATATATACACCTCAAGGTGGAGCTAGCCCCACTGAGGTAGCAAAGGCTGTTATCGAGCACGCTAAGAAAGGTAGTAAGCCTATTCTGACTGCCTTGATAGGTGATGAAGAGGTGGCCAAGGCGAGACAGTTATTCTATGAGAGTAAGATTCCTACTTATGAGTTCCCTGAGGAAGCAATCAAAACATACTTATATATGTACCAATATGCTCGCAATCTAGAGATGCTATATGAAACTCCGGAAGATTTGCCACTAGATATAGGAGCTCCCAAAAACTATCTTAAAATACTCATCCGCAGAGCAGCGAGGGAGGGGAGAACACTTTTGAGCGAAGAGGAATCGAAAAAGTTCCTAAGGACATATGGAATCTCCTCTACAACTCCATATATAGCTAAAACCGCCAAAGACGCTGCTAGGATAGCATCAGAAATCGGATATCCAGTGGCAATGAAGATAGTCTCTCCTGACATAGTCCATAAATCAGATGTTGGGGGAGTGATGTTAAATATTTACTCACCTGACGAAGTGAAAAAGGCATTTGGTGAAATGATGGAAAATGTTAAGAACCGCAAAGCAGATGCCGAAATTGAGGGGGTCAGTATCCAGAAGATGATTACAAATTATGATTATGAACTTATCGTCGGGAGTAAAAAGGATCCAGTTTTTGGCCCTGTAATAATGTTTGGACTGGGAGGAATAGAAGCGGAGTTCTTTAAAGACATTGCTGTAGGATTACCTCCCTTAAATCAGGTATTAGCCAGAAGACTATTAGAACAAACCAAAATCTATAAACTGCTATCCCAAGGATTCAGAACCAAACCGCCTGCTAACTTACGGCTACTGGATGAGACCTTGATAAGGGTCTCAAACTTAATCATTGATTTCCCCGAAATAAAAGAATTTGATATCAACCCACTAATCATAAGCGGTAAAGCGGCTGTTGCTCTAGATGCAAGAATAATTCTTGATGAAGAGGCGATACAAAAAGGAATACGGGAATATGCCCATTTAATAATATCTCCCTATCCAACTAGATATGTGCAGCCCTGGAGATGTAATGATGGAAGGTCTGTATTATTAAGACCTATCAGGCCTGAAGATGAATTACTTGAAAGGGAGCTTATAGCGGGTCTATCAGAAGAATCTATGAGGTTTAGATTCTTCTATATAATCAAAGAGATAAGGCACGACATGCTCACCAGGTTTTGCAACATTGATTATGACCGAGAGATGGGTATTATAGCTGAATATACCTCAAACGGTAAAAGGAGGAACGTGGGAGTGGGAAGACTGATACTTGAGACTAGTGGCGAAACAGGAGAATTCGCTATTTTAGTGGCTGACGATTTTCAAAATAATGGTTTAGGGCTAAAACTCTCTGATATGTTGCTAGGTATAGCACAGGAGAAAGGGCTAAAAAGCATCTACGGGGTTGTATTAAATAACAATAGGAAGATGATAGGCTTGACTAAGAAGCTTGGTTTCACCCTAGAAAGGCTTTCGCCTGAGGAAAGCAAAGCTACCTTGGAACTTTAGCGAAGGCTATAACATATTAAAGGACCGTCCTATTGTGTGTGCATGCGTTCCTTATGCCTCTGCAGGTTTCTCCAGTAGCAATGGGGTGTTCCCATGGTGCAATACACGGTCAGCGACACTCCCTGAAAATAGCCGATTAAAACCTGAGTATCCATGTGTGGACATGGCAGTCAAATTAGCATTACTTCTCTCAGCGTAATCGACAATCAGTTCAGCAGCGTTGCCCACCGGTACCTCCCATGTCACAGCGATTCCCTTGTTTTCTAGCCTCCGCGCTATCCCCTTTAAATGACTTTCAGCTAGGGTTCTTAACTTGTCGATTTCTGGCTTATCATAGGGAATGCTAGTAACCGATTCTCCACTAGCAACATAGTGAGTTGGGGCTATCACGTGAAATAGAGTAACCACTGGTTTTGGTCCTGCGGTCACTGGCGATAAAAGTGCTTCAACATAAGGTATAATAGCCTCACTTAGCTCAGAACCATCCAAAGGAACAAACACCTTGTTCAGTATTCCCTTTTCACGCACTGCTAGAGGAGCTCCTGCTCTTATGATCAATACCAGTTTACTTGTTTCTCGGACTACCTTATTAGCTGTGCTCCCGAGCATCCAACGCTTTATGCCAGATTGACCATGGGTCACCATAGCAACAAGGCCGATATCCTCCTTTTTAGCATAATCAATGATTTCTTTATTCGGCTCCCCAGCCAGGAGAACAGGCTCCACCTTACTCGCTCCCTTCAAGTGCTCTTTCATAACTTCGGCCATGTGCTGAATATAGACCTCATGCTTGTGAGAGAAGGTGCCTAATTTCGGTGGACAAACATGCAACAAAATAATCTCAGAGCCAAGCCTCTCACCTAGCTCCTCTACATAAGGCAAAACCAACTCACAAAGGTCAGACCCATCTAACGGAGCGAGTATTTTTTCATACATTTATCACCTTCCTCATATTTTTATTTATAGGTAATACACCAAAGAGCTAACTTTTCTTAGTTGAAATATATCACATTAAAGATATAGATGTCAAGGGACTGTGTACTCGTGAGTGAACTTGCTTAACTTGCAATTTTGGAGTAAAATAAATACTGAGTAGTTGGGAGGCGTAACAATAATTCAGAGTTGAGAGGAGGTTTTATGGCAATGGAAAGATGGAGGCGAGAACGCGAACTTATCCCTTGGAGACCTATCAGGGAAATAGACGAAATATTCGATGAGATGGAGCATCATTTTGAGGATGTTTTTGGTCGGCCTTTCTTCCCGGTAACATGGAAGCGAGCCCCTGCGGTAAGGGCATGGTCTCCGCCTCTGGAAGTGTTTGAAAGGGAAGATGAATACATCGTGAAAGCTGAACTCCCAGGGATGAAAAAGGAGGAGATTGACATCTCGGCCGTAGGAGATACCTTGACTATCAAAGGTGAGCGGAAGGCTGAGAAAGAAGCTAAGCCTAAAAGGGTTGAGATTTCTGTTAAATAGGATTCGCAATCTTCCGCTTCCCAACCTTATAGAAGGCAGGTTGAAAAAGAAGTTATAATAGCTTAGAGATTATCAAAAGGGGACCAAGATATAGGAGGTGACCAGTGAATTTAAAAGCTCTGCACAAACTGAGGTATGGCCTATATGTGGTGAGTTCCAGAAAGGACGATAGATTTAATGGTC
>Ga0209121_10004563_pt1 | contig 12892 bp, 5 predicted proteins | sample Cruoilmetagenom3_FD_187292 | JGI IMG/M metagenome (GOLD analysis project Ga0209121, IMG submission 187292) | Oil polluted marine microbial communities from Coal Oil Point, Santa Barbara, California, USA - Sample 3 (SPAdes) (version 2) | ecosystem: Environmental > Aquatic > Marine > Oil seeps ... | reverse complement strand
AAATAACATCGCGTTTAATTGATCTTTCGAAAGCTTGTTACAGGGGTTTTTCTGCTCTGCCAGCATAATATTTTTAAGTAATATTCTGCCTGATTGGGTATCCATTAAAAAATAAATTGCAGCCCAGCTACTAGCGTAGAGCATACTGCTGTCGTCTTTTTGCCACGTATTATTTAACCCGGTTAACCGATTAAGTCTAAACACGTTTTTAGTAAGCTTATTATTACGTACCCAGGTTTGATTTGGCTCTACAATAGCAGTTTGCATATTGTTATGGGTAAACTCAAAATACTCAGCAACCCCTTCATTTAACCACCTAGGCGTGTACCCTAAAACTGCTTTATTAATGGCATGTACTGCTTCGTGCACTGCCGTTCTCATGGTGTTTTGTTCGCCACTAAAATTAATAAACGCAGAGTTAGTTGCATGAAAATACATTCCTGCTGTATTTTCTGGGTTGCCGCCATTGTTCCTAATAGCGGCGTTATAAGCCCTACGGTTAGGTAATACCGTTAAGTTTAGTTTTACCTTTTTTAGAGCATGCGCACCAATAATTTGTCCATACACCTTAAATACTGTATTGAGTTTTACTTGTAGCTTTTGGTTAAATGAAGGCGGTAAATTTGGCGTGTTTAAATTAAGGTCAAAATAATCCAGTGGCTCAGAAAAATTACTCTCGTACGTTGCAACAGCAAAGCTAGGCTTGGTATCGCTAAAATGTGCAATACCCGCCTTGTCGGTCCAAGTGTATATATCACCGTTACGCTTATATTTTACGTCGCCTAATGATACATCTGTACATCGTGTTTTATCTGCTTGAGGCGAGTGATTACGCGCAGGCACAAAAGAACTGCTGCCCGCCGGCGTTTTTATAGAGTTTACGGGTTGTACTTTAACTAAAGGCTTACTTGGCTGAGTTACGTTTAAATCGTTATAAATACGCTTAACTTCACCTATCGGGTCGTGATAATTAAACACCCGCCCTGTAAAATGATTAGCAATAAGCGCTGAGGCAATAAGCATTACAACAAACATAAATACTATGCGAAGCTTAGTATTAAACATAGTTACGGGCGCCCCTGCCATTGGGTCTCAAATACTTGCTTTTGCGCTACTCTATACTCGCTACACCAAACAAAATCGCTTGTCTCCATCCCTTTTTTACGACACCGCTTAGGCAATCTATAAAATTTAGACCACGCCTCAAGCTTAGCTTTGTTTTTATAGCTGGTACTGTGCAAGGTCATGTTTGATACCTTTTGATTAAGTAACCAGTTGGTGTTCGCCGAATGTGTAGCATGTGGGCGGTATGAGTTATTACTCTTTTTAAGTTTATTACAGTGCTTTGCCAATTGGGTAAATAACACTTTGTCGCGAGCAGTTAATCGCTCACCTTTTTTAATGCTATAACCCTGCCTAAATTGAGAGCGAATAGATTCACGCTCCTTTTCTATGCTTTCGCACTTACTTTGCGTGTAGGCCTCGCCTGCATATGAGTACGTTGAAATAAAAATAAGCAAAACTAAAATCCATTTAATCATTATTCACTCCTTTAAATAACACCTCAAATAAGTGTACCTATTTAAGGTTAGCAGTGCATTAAATATTGCCCCTGTTTTGCTTCATTAGTACTTAATATTCAGGAGAAATTAGCCGCAGAGTTGGCTCAAGCTAAATGGTCGATGGTTAATTTGTCTTGTAGACGTAGAGCTTGCTCACGTCAGAAGCGTAGCTTCTCATTACTTAATAAATTAACACCGTAAAAGCCCTGCTTTTAAAACGCCAACAAGTTGCGCGTCTACAGGTTATATCAAAGTGTTCTGTTAAAACTCGGCGTAAGCGCGAAGCTTGCTCGCGCTAAAAGCAGAGCTTTTGAAATAATACAAACAGTTCATAAATATCGCGTTGGCGATGGCAACCAAAGAGAAGTAACCGCCGACTTCTCTTTGGAATCTCTCGGCGCCCCGAGGATCACACTATCTCCTCAATTTAAATTAATGATATGGACGTAAACGCGATGAAACACGTCCGTGTGTAAGCATCACTTAACGCGCATCCATGCGCTGCTATTACTCATCACTAATTCAATTTCGGGTGTGATCACGGGGGAGTGGCCTAAGCATCAGCCTTCAATTCAATAATGAGTTAATGCTTGTTTACAATGCACTTTTAAGTAAACTAACTGCACGCAAACAGGGAGTGGTTTTAATGCAGCAAATTGGTATTTACGAGCAGTTAATTACGCAAGTAATTGAGCAAAATTTAAATCGTGACCAATTTTATGTGGGCGAACGTCAACTAGAATCGGCAGAGGCCGCAACATGGCTTTCGCGCTTTTTGGGCAAGCTTGTTGAGCATGCAATAAATGCCATTCCTAACTCTAACGAGCGTTTGCAAGAGCAAATTAGCCTAGCTAATAGCCTTGTCCTTTGGCTTAAAGATCATATTCGAGATGATGAACTGATCAACGAAAACCTTATCGACAGCCAAGGCCGAATTCTTACCGCGCTGTTTAATACCCAAAACCCCATTGCTGCAAATCTTAAAGATTACTCAAGCGATATTTTTCCGCTAACAGGGCTTACACAAAGTGAATTATTTAGCGGTGCTAATGCAGGTATATCGCTCGAAACCGAGCTAAAGCGCGAGATTAAATCGTCCGACACTATTTACTGGCTTGTCTCATTTATCAAATGGACGGGGCTGCGCATTTTTAAAAATGAGCTTGAAGCCTTTACCAAAAGCGGTAATAAACTCAAAGTAATTACTACTTCGTACATGGGGGCAACGGATGCTAAAGCCGTTGAGTTTTTAGCAAATCTACCAAACACCGAGGTAAAGCTAAGTTACAACAATCAGCAAGAACGCCTACACGCTAAATCTTACTTATTTATGCGTAAAACGGGTTTTCATACTGGGTATATTGGTTCGTCTAATTTATCGCATTCAGCGCTTACCAGCGGCCTAGAGTGGAACTTAAAAATTACAGCGCAAGAAATCCCACACATAATAGCCAAAACCAAAAGCACGTTTGAAACCTACTGGCAATCGCCAGATTTCGAGCTATTTACAGGCAAAGCTGAATGTAAAGAAAAGCTAATAAATTCTCTTAATGAGCAACGCGGTGTTGGGCAATCAAGCAGCCAGTTTTATTTTGATATAACACCAAAAACACACCAGCTCGCTATTTTAGAAAAGCTAAGCGTTGAACGTGGCGTGCATAATCGTTTTAAAAACCTAGTGGTTGCTGCAACGGGCACAGGTAAAACCATTATATCGGCGTTCGACTTTAAAACCGTTTACGATAAAAACCCAAACGCACACTTTTTGTTTGTAGCCCACCGCGAAGAAATACTTAAACAAGCGCAAAGCGCTTACCGCGGCGTGCTTAAAAATAACGACTTTGGTGAGCTGTGGGTAGGTAACTACAAACCACAGCGCTACAACCAATTATTTGCATCAATCCAAACGCTGAACAGCCAAATTGAATCGCTCAATTTAACTCACGATTACTACGACTACATAGTGATAGACGAAGTACACCACGTAAGCGCAGCGAGTTATCGCGCTATATTAAATCACTTTGCGCCCACAATATTACTTGGCTTAACCGCTACACCAGAGCGACAAGATGACGCAAATATACTCGATGACTTTTGCGGTGTAATAGCCGCCGAAATCCGCTTGCCAGAGGCAATAAATCAACGCCATTTATGTCCATTTCAATACTTTGGATTAGATGACGATACCGACCTAAGCCAAATAACATGGCGCCGCGGCCGTTACGATATAACCGAGCTAAGTAACCTTTATACAGGCGAGAACAGCCGCGCTAACAAAATTATATCCAGCCTTGCTGATATAGTGACAAATGTTCATAACATTAAAGCGTTGGCATTTTGTGTAGGCCAAAAACACGCAGAATTTATGGCTAAAAAGTTTAACTTAGCAGGCATAAACGCCGATGTACTGACCAGCAAAAACACCAATGAGCGCGCGGCTAAACAGCAAGCACTACGCCAAGGCGAAATACAAATACTTTGCGTGGTTGATATTTTTAATGAAGGTGTCGATATTCCAGAGGTCGATACCTTACTATTTTTACGCCCGACTGAAAGCCTAACGCTGTTTTTACAGCAACTCGGCCGTGGTTTACGCCTGCCCGACAACAGCCAAAAACAGTGCTGCACCGTACTCGATTTTGTAGGTAATGCCCGCCCAGAATACGATTTTGCTAGTAAATTTCGCGCGCTTATTGGTAAAAGCAACCAACCAGTAAAAACCGAGATTGAAAACAACTTCTCACATTTGCCGCTGGGCTGCCGTATAGAGCTACAAAAGCGCACACAACAAACAATATTAAAAAATATTCAGCAAGCCATAAACACTAAACGACGTTTACAACAGCTTATAAATAGCTATTCGCAACACACTAACGACGCGCTTACGCTAAGTAACTTTTTACGCATAAACCCGCAAGTCACGCTTGAAGATATTTACAAACCAAAAGATAAAAAGCTCGGCGGCTGGCACTGGTTAAAAGGCGATGAAGTACCAGTAGAACAAGCCGATGTTTATGCCGCATATTACCGCGCTATAAACACTCAATTACTCGGCTGCGACTCACTCAGTTATTTATGCTTTTTACGTGATTTATGTAATAACGATTTTGGCTTTACCCCAACAGCGCAAAACCAACAGTACGCGCTTATGGCGCATTACAACTTTTGGGATACCACTGGCGCAAGTTTAGGTTTTAAAACGCTTGAACAAAGCTTACAGGCACTTAAACACAACGAGTTACAGCAGGAACTTGCACAAGTGATTACGCTGTTAATAAACCGCATTCACCAGCAGGAAAGCGATTTAACGTGCCTACCTAATCACGCAATCAAATTACACAGCCGCTACACGCGCCAGCAAATACTCGCCGCTTTTGGCGCACACTCGTTTGATAAAAAATCGACCGCCCGCGAAGGTGTTTTAGAATTTAAAAACCAAAACTTAGAGCTGTTATTCGTCACACTCAACAAATGTGAAAAAACCTACTCGCCCACTACGCTATATCACGACTACGCAATCAGCCCCACTCTGTTTCATTGGCAAACGCAAAACAGCGCCCGCCCAGAACACGGCCGCGGCCTAAGTTATATTGAGCATCAAGAAACAGGCAAAACCATATTGTTATTTGTGCGCGAACAAGGCAAAGATGAAAACGGCCGAACCATGGGATTTGTAAACTATGGCGAGGTTAAATACCAAAGCCACAACGGCAGCCAGCCGATGAATATAACGTGGGAATTAACCAGCCCCATGCCAAGTGAAATGTGGCATGAGGCTGGGAAATTGGCGGTTGGGTGATGGATTTCATATTATTATCCATGGCAAACATTTATATAGTTTAAAAAATGTTATGGTTATTCAACATCAATCTCTTCAGCCAAATCCGATTGGTAATTTGTGAATTGTCTATCGAAAGTAATTATTGAAGTCGTAATTTCAGGATCGCCTAATCGAGTTTCAGCTTCTTTAAGTTGCTTAATAGCATCTTCAAACGTACTTGGATCTTTTGTCCTTTTATATAAAGACAAGCCAACCTCGCAATAAGTTTTCAATATATTTTTATTATTTTTATATTTATCTACAGCTCTAACTGATTTTTCTTTTGCGATTTCCAGAATAGCTATACGATCTTCTTCCATGATACCTGCGGTTCTTTCTGATCTTGCAAGTAGCAAAATTATTTTAAACCTTTCTAAAGGTCCTTCACTTCCAAAATCGTTTTCAAAAAGTCTTATCTCTGTTTCAGCCTTTTCTAATTGGTTAACATCGATAAGGTAACGAATAAGCCTATGCCTAGGAACGCGTTCGCCCGGCACCTTCGATATCATCTTTCTTAATAATTTGTTTCTAATGTGTTTATCTGGGAAGCGGCTAATACCTGAATCGAAAGAGCAAAGCTGTTTAATCGTTCGAATTTCAACATCATATGTTGGGATTATATTATCTATCACAGTTTCAAATAGCTTATAAAACTCACCTTCGTCAGACATTTTGTACTTCGTAATTATGTCTGTAATTACCGGATGACGACCTTTCCAGCCATATATGCCCTCACGCTCACTGATTGTGTATTCATTAATAATATCGGCAAGATTTATGAGAGAAGCAGATATAGACTCAGCAGAAATGCCTAATAACCTAACAATTAATTGTCGATGTACATTTACCCCTGCACTTTCCATAGCGGATACAAGCCTATAAATTTCTTGTAGACCTTTTTCAAGCTCTGCAAATTCCCGTAAAACAATATCGTCAAACTGCTCAGATGCAAAAATATTTTTTAAACATACAAAAGTATCCGATTCGCACTTAGCTACCAGCCTTCTTTTACGCTCAGCACGGGAGAAACCAGAAAAGCTTGTTTCAATAAGAGGCTGTAGGTCTGGGTGTGTTTCAACTAAAGAAAGTAACCCCTCAATTTCTACCTCATTTAACTTACGAATTACTAACTCTTTTCCTTTCTGAAAAAAGCTTGGGGTTTTAACACGTGGGTACCAGTGATTTTTAGATGAGGTAAGAATTATTTTCAAATTAAAATTATTATCGGAAGAAAGTAAATCGATCAAATTGTTTATTTCATATAAATGATTATGAGCGTCATCTATGAAAATTATGCCCTGCTCATTTTTTTCCAATAAGCTTTTACCTATCATGCGCCATTCATTAAATAGCAACTTATGACTGCTTTTATGCTCCCAACAATGAAAACCTTTTTCTTTCAAATTAAGTATGACTTTCCGAGCAGCGGTGCTCTTACCCATACCACTTGCACCTAAAATACAGCAACATAATCTGGTAGGGTCTCTCAATATATCCTCAGCCTCGCGCGCTATAGCTCTATCGAAAGTAAGATTAGCTTTTATATCTGAATATGTTGCAGGCCAACCTTGAAACATTGCACCAACATTTTTTTCTATATTTCTAAGTTCATCTTCTACTCTAAATGTTACTGGATGCAATATATCAAGTGCATCAAGGGGATCTCCTGTTGACTTGTATACCAATGAATCTGGGAGATTTTTCTTTTGCAACTCGATAAAAAAATCATCAACACTGCCAAAGGCAACTTTTACACCTCTCCTCTCAAAAAGAGCTGCACGATTTTCATCTTGCGTATACAAAATCAAGTAAATCGTAGCAGGCGAGAAAGATTTATTATTTAATGATATAGCCCTACTCACAATATCTTTTATATGCTGATCAGCTAGTGAGTAACCAATAATTACAACATTAGAACCATTCAAATCGTGTTTAAATGCATCCCATAATGCTTCCCTATATTCTGATGTATTATCATAATCTGCCTCAGATATTATAATCCTACTTTGAGAGCCATCAGATATATCTTTATCTATACTTCCATGCAATTTATACAGCTTCGTCGCTTCTGGGTAAGCTTGTTCCTTAAAATCATAATTAGATGATATTACTGAAAGCGCTTTTTCTTTTTTTTCAAAAGACTGTTCAATTAACTTATCATAATTTGTAGTATAAATATTTTTCCAGTCATAAAGGGGTAAATTGAGCAAAGAACCAGTAACACGGATTCTTACAAAAAGCTTTCTCAAGCATGAGATCAACTCTGATCGCGATCGTTTTTCCTCTGCGATACTAGTAATTTCAGTAAGAGTATAGCCTTCAGTTTCAATTCTAAAATCTTCAGAAACTTTTTTGATTAATTTATCTACACTTGGTGCTCCCGATGGGATAGATGAACCTGCACCAAAGAATAAAACAGTGTTTGAAGGGTTTAACCCCTCAACTACTTCAGATAATAAAATACTCATATAATTCCCTTTAATAAATTTACGCTAAAAGTAAATAACAATTTAAAAACTTATTTTTATAACCATCAATCTACCAACACACTCCAATTCCCCGTGATCACACCCGAAAGTTATAAATTGATGAGTAATCACTTGCATGGATGCAAGTTAAGCCGTGACTTCGCCATGGATGGCGAATACACGGCGCTTACGTTCACATCAATTTTTAATTTGAGGACACAGTGTGATCCTCGGGTGCGCCGAGAGAGTCCAGAGAGAGGTCGGCGGCAGCCTCTCTTTGGTTGTCATCGCCAACGCGATAAAACCTCGAATAGAGGTTTTAATCCCTTCACAATATCTAATATTATCAATCACATTGACACGCTAAAGCACGTCCTACAATTTAAGTGCGAGGTAAACTCCCGCCTACGGCACGACCAATAAATTTAAAAGCTACGCTTTTAACGCCAGCAAGCTGCGCGTCTACACGTTAAAACGCGATATAAAATCGCGACTACACAACCACTTGTTTAAACCGTGCGAACGTTCGCATGCTTTCATCAGCAATCATTACTTCGTAATCGGGGTTTTGAGCAATTAGCTCATATTGCCCGTTTGGTAATTTATTAACTTTGCGCAGTAAATACTGGCCATCTCCGCCTATTTCATCTCGCTCTATAACAACTATTTGGTCGCGTAGCGATCCGGCTCTATCGGAAGTTATAAGCTCAAGTAACAATAAGTCGCCATCAAGTATTGGGTGTTTACCGCCGTTCATAGAGTTGCCCGATGCACGTGCTAAAAAATGCACGTTTGGATCAAGCTTGCCCGCGCCAAATGGCGCGTCCATTAATTCCATATCGCTTTCATCCCCAGTTTTAAAATGCCCACAGGCAATTTTAATATTGGGAAAGTACGGCAGTTTTAATGCGCTATTTTGCTCGTTTGCTGTATCGGCAAGATCTTTGAACGCTAATTGAGTTACATTGTCAGCTTTTTGCTCTGTATTTTGTTTCGTAGTTGGCGTTTTTACTTTTAGGCGCTGGTTGTATTTGGCTAAGGTGTACTCAACCAGCTCTAACACGGCGCTGTTTAGTAATTCGCGTTTTTCTGCGGGTACGTCAAACGTGGCTTTTACGGTGCTGTTTTGTAAGGTAAACCATTGTGTGCCGTCTTTATTTTTATTGGTATAGGCTTTAATTGGATTTTTACGCCAGTAGCTTTGCCATGTTTGGGAATCTGCAGCTGCTTGCTGTTCTTTAATAGGTAAATCATGTTGCTTTAAATTTGGATGGCGCGCTAAAACCTTTGCGCTCATGGCTGCAAGTTCTGCAACTGTTGGGGGGTTAGCAAAACCGTTTAAAGCGACATACGCCTCAAGCAAAATAGCTTTGAAGCATTTGTTCATACTGGTTGTTTGTATGCCTTTGTATAAAAAGTCGTAAAACGGTGCTAATTGCTTGGCACTTTGTTGTGCTTCATCATCAATATTTTGTGTTTTAGCAATTAGCTCAAACCAGCTTGTGTAATTACTGTTTACTTTTTTTATATCGCCATAGTGGTAGTAAAACTCACTTAACGTGGGTAAGTGCCCAAGTTGCTCAGCCAGCTGCGTTATATCTTCTAACGCCGTAGTACGCTGTATTTTGGCTAGCTGCTGCCAAAAGTCGGTAACTTTTAAATCAATATTTATAAAGCAGCCATCTGCAAGGTTGGGCTTTTTAAGCTTTTTAACTACACCACTTGGCGTGGTTTCATGTAGTAGTGCATAGGGTTTATTTAAAAAGCTGTGGTGGTTACCAATAAAATCGAGCACCACTAAATGTGTTTTACCTTCGAGGGTGCGTAAACCACGGCCTAATTGCTGTAAAAATAGTATTTTAGAGTCGCTTGGGCGCAGCATTAATATGGTATCAATACTTGGTAAATCAGTGCCTTCGTTAAATAGGTCAACAGTAAATAATACTTCAACTTGGCGCTGTTCTAATTGTTTAAGCGCCTCATTGCGGCGTACTTTTGATTGGCTATGCACTGATAGCGCTTTTACACCCGCTTTATTAAATGCAGCTGCCATATAATCAGCATGTTTGGTAGATATGCAAAAGCCTAATGTGCGCTGCTGCTTGTATTGCTGCCACTGTAAAAGTGCGTGGTCTGCTCGTTTTTGGGTCGCAAATTTGTTTTCTAGTGCTGTTGGGTCAAATCGACCATTACGCCACGGAATAGCTTGATAGTTTACGTTTTCATCCCAAATCCCGTAGTAATGAAATGGCACTAACGTTTTTTGATCTATCCCCTGTGTTAAATTTCGTTCAAACACTAAATTGTTGTCGCATAGCCCTAAAATATCAGCTTGGTCGGTACGTTCTGGTGTAGCTGTTAAACCAAGTAAAAACTGGGGTTCAAAGTAGTTTAAAAGCTGACGATATACACGCGCACTTGCATGGTGAAATTCGTCAACAATAATGTAATCAAACGCTGTTGGCGCAAATTGTTTTAAGTGATTACTACGACCAATGGTTTGAATAGAGGCAAATAAACACTCAGCGTTTTTGTCTCGCTGTTTACCATTATAAAACCCAGTTGATAAAGTAAGTAATTCAGAAAATGTACGCTGTGCTTGCAAAAGTATTTCTTCTCGATGTGCTACAAATAAAACACGATTAGCTTTGAATTGTTTTACATCAAATGCACTTAACCATGTTTTACCCATGCCTGTTGCCAATACCACTAAGCCACGTTTGAAACCCTCAGTACGGGTTTGTGCTAGGGCATTTAGCGCTTCAACTTGAGCTGGCCTTGGTGTTTTAGCTTCATTTTTTTCAATAACTTGCTCAGCTGTATCGGTATGGTTTACCGCTACAAACTGCTGTACTTTACGCCTAGCAATGTAGCTATTAATCCACTCATGGCTTAAATGAGTAACAAATTTGTGATTAAAAATATTTTCAAAAGCTGTGCGTATACTTAAAAACTGCTTCGCTGCTTGGCTTGTTTTTGGCTGTGTATAATCATGTCTAAAATTCCACTCGTGCCCTTTGGTCAATGCGCTGGCACTAATATTACTCGAGCCAATAAAGGCGCAGCCACCAGTAATCTCGTTTTGGTCGTTTGTTTTAACAAAAATATACGACTTCATATGAAAACTTTGATTACTGTGCGTTTGATAAATACGCACATCGGCGCCCCGATCTACTAATGCCATGAGTTCTCTCAATGCATTAGGATGAGTAATATCGAGGTAGTCTGAGGTAAGTAGCTTAAGCGTTGCGCCGCTTTGTAACGCTTCGCTTAGTGGGTCGAACAAGAGTGCTAAGCCACTTGGCTGAATAAATGAAACTGTAATTTCAATCTCAGTCGCGTTGTTTATGGCATGCACAAGATTAGGTAATAACGGGTCATTATCACCCGTAATAAGTTGTTGGTTATTATTTTGCAGGTGTTGATGTTCGCTAAAACTATTCACTTATAATTTCGCTTTGCTATGCGTTATCAATGCATTTAGCCACACTTCGCTTTCACGCCCTGGGCGCTGATCAACACTTTGCCAGTGCTTAATTATGCTTAATTGCGTGTGTTGATTTAATAAATTACTTAATAACTGCTCGGTTAAATCGGTGAACTCACGGCCATTATGTACACGCTCTTGCGTGCCATATTTAAACGATACATATAAAACGCCATTGGGTTTAAGCGCATTTTGTAGGTTTAAAAATACTTGAGGAAGCTCGGCCTTTGGCACATGTAACAAACTGGCGCAGCACCAAATACCGTCGTATTTATTAACACACTCAAGCTCTTGAAAGGTTTTAACCTCTACTGGTTGCTGTAAGTAACTGCTTGCAAGCTCTGCAAGTGCAGGGCTTGCATCAAAAGCCGACACACTAAACCCTTGGCTTTTAAAATAGGCAGCATCGCGAGCTGAGCCACAACCTGCATCTAGCACATGGCCATTTTGGACAACATAAGGTAAAAACTCACGGTAAAGCGCCGACATATCAACATTAAGTGTTGAGTCGCTAAAGGTTTGTGCATGTTGGTTATAATAATTTAGTGTGGTATTGGGCACTGCTTATACCGCTCCTTGGCTTTTGCGAGTTTGCAACGTTAATGCTGCATTCATGTTTGTTTAATCTACAGGAACAAGCCGATAAATTAAAGAACTTATAAGTAGGTTTTTTTAGCTTAATACGCTGTTTGTATTGAATTTAGCAATAATTATCTCCTTAAAACCTTAACCCTCTCCTTTTTAGATACATTTTTTTACAACTTTAATGGTTCCTTCACCATTATATTATTTTGCTAGGTTATACTGTTTTAATAACGTACAAAAAAAGCTTACCTCAGAGTCTTAATGAATAAATTAATAACCTTATTATTGTGTGTGTTGTTTAGTACCTCTTGGGGTGTGTTTGCCTGCGAAAGAACGCTTAGCGTTGGCGCGCATGATGCTTTTTGGCCGCCTTATGTAATGGGCATTAGCGGCCAGTTACAGGGTAAAGAGGTGGATGCGTTAACTATTATTTTTAAAGACTCGCCTTTTTGTTTTGAAATAAAAATGCTGCCTAATTCTAAACGGGCTTTTACCGAGCTGCGCCATGGCCGAATAGACATAGGCTGGGCGGCAAGTTACACCAGTGAGCGTGCTAAATATGCTCATTATACAAAGGCCTACCGCACCGAGGTAATGCGTTTATACGAAAACAAAAACAATCAGCATACGGTTAAAAACTTGGCTGATATTTTTAACCAAGGTTTAACCATAGGCGCTAACTTTGGTAGTTATTATGGCGAAGAGTTTGAGCAGTATAAAAAAAGCCATAAAAAACAAATAGAATACACCAGCGCAACCAGTAAGCGCTTTGAAATGCTTAATAAGCAGCGTATAGATTACGCAATAGAAGACGAGCTAGTAGGCAATTATTTAAGTAAGCGTGGTAACAGCTTAATGAAAGCGCCTACCGTACCCGCTATTAATAAAGACCAAATACACTTAATGCTGAGCAAAAGAACAGTTACGCCTGATGAGGTTAAAATTATTAACGCGCATATAACTAAAAATA
>Ga0209121_10004562_pt1 | contig 12894 bp, 13 predicted proteins | sample Cruoilmetagenom3_FD_187292 | JGI IMG/M metagenome (GOLD analysis project Ga0209121, IMG submission 187292) | Oil polluted marine microbial communities from Coal Oil Point, Santa Barbara, California, USA - Sample 3 (SPAdes) (version 2) | ecosystem: Environmental > Aquatic > Marine > Oil seeps ... | reverse complement strand
ATTTATTATCTTGGCGATGAGATTCAAGGTTATAGCCAAGTTGAAGTTTATGAGATTTATTCTCAGCATTTAATTTTAGAACGCGCTGGGAAATATGAAACCTTAACCTTGTTTGAAGTCTTGCAAGAAGAGCAATCAAAAGAGAGGGGCGTTGGGCAACGAGTAAAACCATCAGCCACGAAAAGACCCCTTATAGATAAAACTAAAAACCGTGATTTGACTAAGCGTTTATCTGATATTGTGGGTACATTAAAAGCCAACCCGCTATCACTAAATGGCACGATGATAATTCAACCCGCTGAGGACAAATACGGCTTTCAAGGTTACAAGGTTGCACCAGGAAAGGATAAATTACTGTTTACTAGATTAGGTTTTGTTAAAGGTGATGTGATTACACACATTAATAACATCGCGCTAGACAGTGCTGGTAAGCTAGTGGGATTGATGGAGACCTTGTCTTCAGCAGAAGAGTTAGAAGTAAATGTAATGCGCAGAGGCCAATCAAAGGCTTTCCGATATAGAGTCAAGTAAGGATTACTTAGGAATGAAAAAGAGAATTATTTTTAAAAAACTAATCTCCGTTGTTATGACGACAATGTTATTAACCGCTGCAATGAAAACAATTGCTGAGGAGGATTTGGTTACGTTAAATATGAAAGATGCTGATATCACGACCTTTATTACTGATATTGGCCAGATGATGGGGAAAGCATTTATCATCGACCCTAGGGTGAAGGGTAAAGTGACGATTGTTTCTCAGCATCCTATGACTCAGGATGAGATTTATCATGTCTTTATTTCAACCTTAAATGTACATGGCTTTACTGCTGTAAAAGCGAATGGTGTTACGAAAATTGTGCCACTTGCCAGCGTAAAAAAAGATGTAATGAAGTTTGCCAGTAGCCGTGTGCCGGGACATGGTGATGAGTATGTCACTCGTGTTTTACAGCTAGACCAAGTCAGTGCTCAAGAAATTTTGCCATTGGTGAAGCCCCTGATGGCAAAAGAAGGGCATTTAGTAGCGTATGCACCATCAAATGTGTTGATTGTTATTGATCGGGCTGACAATGTGGCACGCATTGCGAAATTGATTAACAGAATTGATACGGCTAGTCATGAAGAGGTTGAAGTTGTGCCATTGCAATTTGCAGCTGCCGCTGAGGTCGTTCAAATGCTTAAGCAGATTGACAAATCTACGACAGGAAAAAAAGCAGTACCCGAACGTGCGACTAAATATGTTGCGGATGAGCGAACGAATTCAATTTTATTAAGTGGTGAAAGTGCAGCACGATTACGTATAAAAACAGTGATTGCCCAATTAGATTCACCACTGAAAAGAGACACGGGCAATATTAAAGTTATTTATTTACATAATGCAGAAGCCGTTGAAATGGCTAAAGTACTTGAGGGTGTTAAAGATAATATTGAAGGCCAAGCGCAAACAAACTCAGGTGTCTCTATAAAAGCGGCTACCTCAAATTCTTCAAGCAATAAAATCAAGACCAGTATTCAAGCTGATGAAGGTACAAATTCACTATTGATATCAGCTGCGCCAGATGTGATGCGTTCATTGGAAGCGGTTATTAAACAGTTGGATATTCGACGAGCCCAAGTGTTAGTTGAAGCTATTATTGTGGAGTTATCTGAGTATCGTAACCGTGAGCTAGGCGTTCAGTGGTTGGGTGTTGGTGGTTCCGTTGGTGGACTGACAAGTTTTCCTGGTGCAGGTTTAGACCCGGTTACTTTATTAGGTGCGGCTAGTGGCGATGTTACAGATGCTGCTTCAGCCTTGGCTGGAGCCAGTGGATTAAATATTGGTATTGCTGGAGGTAGTGGTAACGGTGGTTTTGGCGCAATCTTAAATGCGATAGCGATGGATGATGATGCGAATATTTTATCAACGCCAAGCATTATTACCTTAGATAATGAAGAAGCCTCGATTACTGTTGGTCAAGAGGTACCTTTTATTACGGGCTCTACAACGAGTGCAACCAATACGAATCCTTTCACCACGGTGACAAGGCAAAAAATTGGTATTAAATTAGAAATCACACCACAAATTAATGAAGGTGATGCCGTTAGGCTAAAGATTTATCAAGAAGTATCAAGTGTTTCACCGACTCAAGGTGCGACAGACTTGATCACCAATCAACGTGAAATCAATACGACAGTATTAATTCAAGATGGGGCGACAGTTGTATTAGGAGGCTTAATTAAGGAAGAGCATAGTGAAGGGGTTCAAAAAGTACCTTTCTTAGGTGATATCCCAGGTCTTGGGGCGTTATTTAAATCAACAACAGTAAACAAAGATAGACGAAACTTGATGGTCTTTATTCATCCTACGATCATCCGTGATGATAAGGTGCTAAATGGAATCAGTGGTCAAAAATATAGCTTTATTCGTCAGCAGCAGTTAGCTATGCAGGAAGAGGGTATTTCATTAATGAAGGATGAAACCGCTGCGTTATTACCCACTTGGGATTCATCAGAAGTACTGCCTTGGAAAAATTAGTATCTAGTTCTACTGTTAAATGAGCTAATCGAATGATTAGCCCCTTTGATATCAGTTTTCTAGCTTTGAGAGAAGGCGCATAATTAATCAAATTAGCCATAAGTTATAGATGCAGAAAAAAACCGCAATAACCCAATTACCATTCGGCTTTGCTAAGCAGCATGGTGTTGTTGTCAGTGATGTCCTAGAGAATGAGCTAGAGCTGAGTGTTTTGGCATCCGTTTCTATGATGGTATTAGATGAAACTCGGCGTTATTTAGATCAGCGGTTGAAGTTAAAGCAGGTTAGTGAAGACAGTTTTGAATTGTTGCTCATGACAGCATTTGATCGTGATGCTGGTGGTGAAGCGCAACAGGTGATGGATGATCTGGGGGAGGAGTTAGATCTATTTCGGCTTGCAGAAGAGCTGCCCCAGATTGAAGACTTACTTGAAACAGAAAATGATGCACCGATCATTAAGTTAATCAATGCGTTATTGTCTGAAGCTGTAAAAATGCAGGCATCAGATATTCATATTGAACCCTTTGAGCACGCGTTATTGGTGCGTGTTCGAGTTGATGGTGTGTTGCGTGAATTGATTCGCCCGAATAAAAAATTAGCGCCTTTATTAGTCTCTCGTTTAAAAGTGATGGCAAAACTTGATATTGCTGAAAAACGTGTACCTCAAGATGGCCGTATTGCCTTAAAAATAGGTGGTCGGGCGGTTGATGTGCGTGTGTCGTCGCTGCCTTCTAAACATGGTGAGCGTATCGTTTTACGTTTATTAGATAAACAGGCCGGCCGTTTAGATCTAACATCTCTCGGTATGTCTGATACTTTATTAGAGCAATTTAAAGAACTGTTAAAAAAACCACATGGTATTTTGTTGGTGACTGGACCAACGGGCTCAGGTAAGACAACAACGTTATATGCTGCGCTGTCCATTCTTAATGATGAGTCACGCAATATCCTAACGGTTGAAGACCCTATTGAATATGATATTAATGGTATTGGGCAAACGCAGGTTAACAATAAAGTTGATATGACCTTTTCTAAAGGTCTGCGTGCTATCTTGCGTCAAGACCCTGATGTAGTGATGGTGGGAGAAATTCGTGACCTTGAAACAGCACAAATTTCCGTTCAAGCAAGCTTGACGGGTCACTTGGTCTTATCAACATTGCATACTAATACAGCCGTTGGTGCGATAAGTCGCTTGATAGATATGAAGGTTGAACCGTTCTTGTTTGCGAGTAGTTTATTAGGTGTGTTGGCTCAACGCCTAGTTCGCAAATTATGTAATCATTGTAAACAAGAGCAAATAGTCAGTTCTGCGGATAAAAAATTATTGGGATTAAAGGGTACTGGAGACGTTCCCATTTGGCAGGCAGAGGGGTGTACGCACTGTAACGACACGGGTTACTCAGGACGAACAGGCATTTATGAGCTGTTGGTGCTTGATGAGCCATTACGTGAGATGATCCATAATAAAGATGCTGAACCTGATGTTGTAAAATATGTGCGCCAACATACGCCGAGCATGCGAGATTATGGATATGCACTTGTACTCCAAGGAGTAACAACCTTAGAAGAAGTTTTGCGTGTTACGCGAGAAGATTAGCCGTTAATTTATGCCAGCTTTTCAATACACAGCCTTAAATGACAAGGGACGCCAAAAGAGTGGTGTATTAGAGGGCGATACGCCAAGACAAGTGCGTAAGCAGTTACGAGATTTAGGCTTGGTGCCTACCGCTGTTGAAGCGGTCGCATCGAAAGAAAAATCCATAGAAAGCAAGAAACGCTTCCAATTAAAACGCACGATCAGTGCGGCGGAATTAGCATTGCTGACCAGGCAGTTGGCAACACTTGTTCAGGCTGGATTACCGTTAGATGAAGCGCTTACAGCCGTGGCTCAGCAGTGTGATAAAGCCAGGTTGAAAAGTGTGGTATTGGCTATTCGCGGTGGTGTTTTGGAAGGCAAAAGCTTGGCCGAAAGTTTTTCTGATTATCCGCATATTTTTGATTCCTTATACCGTTCAATGGTCGCCGCAGGTGAAACCTCTGGTAACCTTGGAGAGGTTTTGCTCCGCTTAGCTGACCACACAGAAAAGCGTCATGAGATTCGTCAGAAAACACAAATAGCCTTACTGTACCCGACCATTTTGAGTGTTGTCGCTTTTGCTGTAGTGGCAGGGTTGTTGGCTTTTGTTGTGCCAAAAGTAGTGGCGCAGTTTGCAACGGCTGGGCAAGCATTACCTACAGCCACGCAATTATTAATTGCTTTGAGCGACCTTGTGCGAAATTTCTGGGCAGTTGCTTTGCTGTTTATTATCGTCGTGATAGTAACGATGAAATGGGCCTTAAAAAAGGCTCATTTTAAATATGTATTTCATCAACGCTTATTGACATTACCGGCCATCGGTAAAGTTATTCTAGGCATTAACACGGCACGTTTTTCAAGAACCTTAAGCATTTTAACTTCAAGCGGTGTGCCACTATTAGATGCCTTAACAATCAGTGGGCGAGTGTTAAATAACACCTGTTTAAAAGCCGCTGTGGCTGATGCCGCAAACCATGTAAAAGAAGGGAGTAGCCTTAATCGTGCTTTAGCTGAAACCGGTTATTTCCCACCGATGATGTTACATATGATTGCAAACGGTGAAAAAAGTGGCGAGCTTGATAATATGCTTGAACGTATTGCCGACAATCAGGATCGTGAATTTGAAATGCTAGTCGCGATGGCCTTGGGCCTATTTGAACCACTTTTGATTTTAGTAATGGGCGGTGTTGTACTGTTCATTGTTATTGCTATTTTATTACCTATTTTTGAACTGAACACCTTGGTGGGTTAGTACTGCCGTTAATTCATGATTTAAAGGACACACAATGTTGAAGAAAAAAAAACCATTATCACCTTCTGAAGCAGGTTTTACCCTGTTAGAAATTATGGTTGTCGTGGTTATTCTGGGTATTTTAGCGACAATGATTGCGCCACAAATTTTAGGCCGTGCCGATGAGGCTCGGATCACTAAAGCTAAGTCGGATATTGTTAGCCTAGGCGCAGCACTCGATCTGTATCAATTGGATAATTATGTTTATCCAACCACCACTCAAGGATTGGAAGCATTATATGTTAAACCGACTGAGCCACCTGAACCGAAAAACTATAAAAAGGGTGGTTATGTAAAAGCATTGCCCCAGGACCCATGGGGTAACGATTACCTATTTTTAAACCCGGGTGTAAAAGGTGGTATTTATGACTTATATACACTAGGTGCAGATGGCGAAGAGGGTGGAGAAGGCGTTAATGCCGATATAGGTAATTGGCGCACACAGAGTAACTAATAACTCATATTCATGAGTTATGACCGAGGTTTTACTTTATTAGAGTTACTGGTTGTTCTGGTTATTATTGGTTTGTTTTCTGGGATGGTGATGCTGGCTGTAACACCCAATGAGGACCGTATTGCACAACGTGAAGCGAATCGCTTAATGCAGGTGATTGAGCTGGCACAAGATGAGGCCATTATGCAAGGTGTCGAACTCGGGTTGATAGTCCAGCCTGATCATTATTATTTTTCACGTTTACAGGACAATAATTGGCTGCCTTTAGTGAACGATACTCAGTTTGCGGTGCATCAATTAAACTCGGCTTTAATGATGACATTAGACGTTGAAGATGAAAATGTGGTTCAAAAAATAGCTGATGATTCAATGGTGCCCGCTGTGATGGTGCTATCGAGTGGTGAATTAACCGCATTTAAACTATCACTGTTTAGCTTAGAACAGCCAGATAAAAAATTTCAAATTATTGGACAAGAAAATGGCCAGCTGTCATTACAAATGCCAAGTGACTAAACAACAGGGCTTAACCTTAGTTGAGGTGATGGTGGCGGTGGCCATTTTGGCATTCGCATTGTCAGCGTTGGTTAGAATGACGGGTGAAAGCGCTAATACGCTGAGTTATTTAGAAAAAAAGAGCTATGCCCAATGGGTTGCTGTGAATCAAGTTAATGAAATTGAATCAAGCATGAGTTGGCCTGCCGTCGGTCGTAAACAAGGGCAAGAAAATATGGGAGGGGTGCTCTGGTTTTGGGAAATAAAAACGTCTAAGACCGAATCGGTAGACCTACGACGATTGGATGTGACGGTGAAGCAATATAAAGAGGATGAAGACCCCGTCTATCAATTAACAACATTTAGTCAGCGTCCATAGTTTATGAGCTTTACATCATCACAGCGCGGCTTTACCTTGTTAGAAGTTCTGATTGCAGTTGCTATTTTTGCGTTAGTTTCTAGCGCAACATTTACGATGTTGCAACAGACAATAAAAGCCAGTGAGCAATTCGATGATAAGGCGGCATATTTAGTTGAGTTGCAAAGAACGCATCGATTATTGCAACAAGACTTTATGCAAGCGATACCACGTACAGTCAGGGATGAGTTTGGCGATGTCTTGCCGGCGGTAATGAGTGAAGATATGAACTGGGGTACTGCAATAGAGCTAACGAGAACAGGGCGAGCGAATCCATTAGCTAAGGCCAGAAGCGATTTATTACGGTTGCGCTATTTTTTTAATGGTGAGCAACTAATCAGAAGAACCTGGAAGCGTCTAGATCGTGCGCCGCAAGCCGAATTTCAGGAGCAAATGGTATTAGACAATGTGAAAACATGGCAAGTGCGGTTTTTGGCTGGAGAACAATGGCTTGATATGTGGCCTATTAATGTTGACGGCTCAGCGAATGAGTTGCCCAGTGCGATTGAGGTTAATTTGTCGCTTTCTAATGACCGCGAGTTTCGCTGGTTATTTGCTGTTGTCCCTAGGGTGTAGCCTGAGTTGACATGATATCTATGCCCCGACACTGTGAGAATAAAGAAAAAGGCGTTGCCTTGGTGGTCGTGTTATTAGTTGTGGCCTTAGTCTCACTGATTGCGACAGATCTGACCGGGCGCTTACAGCGTGAGATAAGGCGCAGTGCAAATGTGTTTGACCATCAACAGGCGCAATATTACACCTTAGGTGCCGAAAAGTTTGCAATGGCAGTATTGCAGCAGAGTATTAAAGATAACCCCGAGCGAGATGACTTGGCTCAGGCTTGGGCAACACAAGGTTTGTATTTTCCCGTTGAAGGGGGGGATTTAACGGGAGCGATTACCGATATGAACCGCTGTTTTAACCTGAACAGTATAGCGACTAAGCAAGAGGGCGCGGGTCTGGTGGTTGATAAAAAAGCGATTGCTTATCGGTCGTATCAGCGGCTTTTAAGCTTGTTAGGCTTACCAAGCGGTTTAAGTGATTCACTCGCAGACTGGTTAGACAGTGATGAGCAGGTAGGTGGAATTGATGGCGCTGAGGATTTGGAGTATGAATTACTGACGCCCGCTTACCGTGCTGCAAATGGCCTGATGATAGAGGTGAGTGAATTACGTTTGATTCAAGGTTACACGCCTGATGTGATGAAAAAACTACGCCCTTATGTCTGCGCCTTGCCAGAAGATAACTGGCAGTTAAATATCAATACAATTGATCAAGATAAGCCTGAGTTATTGGCCATGCTGATTGAAAATTTATCATTGAGTTCAGCGGCAACAATATTAGCTGAGCGTAAGCAATCAGGTTATGATGACTTAGCCAGTTTTTGGCAACTGGAAGCTTTCGCAGGCCTTGAAATTGATGGTCAAGTAAAAGCGATGGTGCAGCTAGATTCAGACTATTACATGTTACGTGCTAAAGCCAACATTGGCCGGGGACATGAAGGGTTAACCAGCTTATTTAAACAGGTTAATAAGGGAAAAATACAGATTATGTGGCGAGATTTTGGGGCTGTAGAGTGACAGATACGATATTAATTGATTTTAGCAATTGTTCAGCGCCGATTAACTGGGCAAGATTCAGTGATGGCATTCAAAAAGAGACAGGCACCGTCGCCTCTCTTTCAGAGCTGACAGAGCGAGCACTAAACCATCAGCTTATCATCTGGGTACCGGGTGAAAAGGCGTTATTAACCACGGTTACAGTGCCTGCCGGCCAACAGCGGCATTTACATAAAATCTTACCGAGTTTATTAGAAGATAGTTTAGCCAGCGATATTGACCAACTCCACTTCATCATAGGCCATATTTCAACTGAAGGGCAGGTGAGTGTTGCGGTACTTGAGCGCGCACTGATGCGTGATTATTTAGAGCAACTGAATGAGGCTGGCTTATACCCCGAAGCCATATTGCCAGCGAGCTTGGCAGTCCCTTTTATGCATAATGGCTGGAGCCTTCAAGTTGAGGGTGAAGTGAGTAGCTTACGCACGGCACCTCAAATGTGTCATGTATTTGATACGCAGAATATGGCACTGTTATTACCAAAAATAATAGGTCGCTTAACCCCGGCTATTTCACTGTATATAACTGAATCTCAGCATTTAGCCTTGTCATTGGAGACACCCTGCGAAAGGCGAGGGAACCCCGTGGATAAGTTAGCGACGTTACCCGATAAAAATGTGATGGCAATGAACTTCTTGCAAGGTGACTTTCAGCCGCAAAGTAGTGTGCAGAAGTATTGGCAGCAATGGCGAGGCGTGGCCTTACTAGCCGTTATAGCGCTGCTTATTCATCTAACGAGTGTCGGTATAGAAACGTGGCAGCTTAATCAACAAGCGAAAAATACTAAAGCAGAAATAAAAAAGGTCTTTCAAACGGCATTTCCTGATGAGAAACGGATTATTAATCCAAAAGCTCAAATGACACAACGGCTTGCCAAATTACAATCGGAGCAAGCTGGCGCAGGGTTTTTAAGGCTGTTACAACAGCTTGTTCCAGCATTAAAAGAGTCGCGAAAAGTCAGTTTAACTCGTATTAATTTTGAGCGTCGGCTTGGCGAAATGCGCTTAGACATCAATGCCCCAGACTATGCTCAACTAGAACAATTAAAAAACAAAATCGAGGCATTAGGTTTAAATGTTGAATTAGGCTCGGTTTCGGGTAATAAAGGTGCTTATACCGCGAGACTGATGATTAGGGGGCAGCAATGAACGAATTACAACAATGGTGGCAATCATTGGTCATTAGAGAGCGTATTATCGTGACTGTTTTAGCGGTTTTTGTCGCGCTGATGATGTTTCAAGTAATGGTCTGGAATCCCTTACATAAAGGGCAGGAAAATGCAGCTAATTCAGTGCAGAAGCAAACTGAGGTATTACGCTGGATGCAAGAGCGTGCAGCCTTGGTCGCAGAGTTACAGCGAAACACGCCGGCAAGCAATTCGTCGGTGAAACGCCAATCTATTTCTCAACGCCTTAATTCCTCAGCGACACAGGCCAAGGTGGAAATCAATCGTTTTCAAACAGTAGGTGATAATAGCGTGCAAGTCTGGTTAGATCAGGTTGAATTTTCTAAGCTTCTTTTATGGCTAGAAATAGTGCACAACGAGCAAGAAATACAGACCGAAAGTATCGTCGTTAGTGAAACAGGCAAAGCTGGATTGGTGAGCGCCAGAATGACACTGGTATCGAATTAGTTTCTTAGCGGCTTGATGAATCATGTCACAGGCGATAGCTTGGCGTTGCTCCAGTTTGGGTTAAGCAGAATAAAGGAACACAAGTAAGTACAATGTTAAAATCACGTTACCTCCTTATTTTAGGGAGCTTTGGAATTTTTTTGATAAGCATCGTTTTAACAGTACCTGCTAATCAAGCATATAAATGGGGTTTACTCCCAAGTAATGTCAGCTTTCAAGGACTGAGTGGTCGCCTTTTAGATGGCTGTGTTCAATACGCTAACATTAAAAAGACAACGCTAAACAATGTATCGTGGTCTTGGCAGCCACTCTCCTTACTGAGCGGGCAATTTTTACTTAATTGGGCCATTGACGGGCAAGAGCTGGCGGGTAAAGGCCAGGCTTCTAGCAGTTTTTTAGGCAATAAGCAGATTTCGAATACGGCATTAACATTCAAAGCCGAAAAATTGAACCCGTACTTGCCAAAAGGTAATACATTAACGGGGAGCGTTGCCCTAGATATAAGCTCTGCCACATTCAGTCAGCAACTTGATAGCATCGCAGCAACGGCAGCCATAGAGTCGTTATTGGTGACAACAACCATCGGAGAGTTTCAAATAGGAGCGACACATCTGGTGGCTAAGGGCACAGAGGCTGAAGGGTTTCAGCTCCAAGTAACGGATGCTCAAGATAGCGACAGGGTCAATATAATAGCTGACGTTAACCAACAACAGTTAACACTATCTGGCCAAGTTCAGGCTGACTCTAACTTAGCCAAACAAACAACCCCATTACTACCGTTGATTGCCAAAAAGCAAGGCAATACTTGGGTTCTATCTTGGCAAGGCACTTTACCTGAAAAGATGATTTTAAAATGACCTGCCGACAACATAGCGCAAAGCAGTAATTTGCATATTTATACCGTTCAGTTTAGTCACTTTAATGTCTAATAAAGTGATTCTCCCTAGTGTTTAACCTTCTTTATAAGCCCTAGCAAAGCCGTATTTTAGCGCTTAAATACCCCCGTTTTTATTGTAATAATCTGCTGTTAGTCGTATATATAAATCCTATATAAATATTGATTTATATAGGAGAAGTACGATGAAAAGGAGTAGTAGTATGACGAAAAACATAAGTGTCTCGCTGGAAAAAGGCAAAAGTCTTAGTCATTGCTGCAACAAGTTTTATGCTGTCTGCATGCTTTGATTTATCCTCAAACAATAGTAATAATCCTGAACAAGACAGTGGAATTTACTTTGACCTTTCTGCTGTGGACTATAGCGCCATTACAGTAGGTGACTCTTTATTAGCAGCAGGTTCCCGGCTTTTTTTGTTTACAGTAGGCTGCAAAAAACTGCACAGTATAGCCTTTAAGCTAAGCGGCTAGTGCTAGCGATCTGACCGCGGAATTTATTGATTTAACAACACAGCCATTGCTAAATAACAAGCATTGTAGGCCGAATGAAGCAGCAAGCTAGGGTATATTTGGCGATGCCGATCTCGAAAATAACCAAAAATTAGCGACGGTAAAATAACGCTTAAAGCCCAAAAGACTGAGTGATTGATTAAATGAATTGGCATAAATAACACGCTGGTCATGAGGTTTGCCAAACTAATGCCATGATAGTTTAGCCTTGCCTTATTAATATTCATTAACTGACCTTGAATGACGCCACGAAAAAGTACTTCTTCGATAAGGGGTTGCCAAACAATAAAAGAAAATAATAACGCAGTATTGAGCGCTATATGTTGAGACCAATCAGCAATCACAGCCGTTAATACTAGAAGAGCGAGCGGGGCGGCTAGAAGGGCCAGATAAAAGTAGCGGTCAGATAAAAAGTTAGTGTCTAAATTTAAACCCAACTCGGTGATGAATGATTGTTTCATAAAGCGATACCTAAGTGACATCAATTTGCCGTTTTACCGCGTCACCATGCTTATTAAGATGGGGTTTTATGGGCGGTAACAATAAACATTATCGCTAGATTTTAACGGTTGAGGGAGCATTTTTTTAGATGATCCTGAATGTTGAGGGGTTAAAATTAAGCATAAAAAAACGCCCCTCTACAAGAGGGGCGTTTTCCTTACAACAATAATGAATCGAGTAACTTAACTATTGTTGTTACCAGATTGGCGTCTTCTAAAGCCTAAATAGCCCAGTGCAGATAACAACATAGCGGGTAACATTGGGTCAAACTTAGCGTTAGGGTTGGCCGTACAACCGCCACCACCGCCACCACTTGAAGCTACGGGTACCACAGGTACCTCAGGTACTACTGGCTCTGGTATATAGTCTTCCAACGGAGTCAGATCGCTTGTAACCCAACTAGGCACCGTTGTATCGGCTGATGCAATAGGGGTCATCCGGATTGTGAACTGGGTTCCAGGGAAGGTGTCCACATCACCGACTTCAACAATATAAGTCAAACCTAGGTTAAGAACATCTTCTATTTCACCTACGCGGTATAAGCTGTATGTATTGATACCATCATCCGTCGTTCCCTCGGTATTGGTCGCCCATTCAATTAATGTTGCTTCAGGAACCGGTGCAAAAGGAACCGGTGCAAACTCATTTTCATTGCCCGATAACCATTGTTCAGCCTCTGTACTTCCTGGCGCTACGCCCCAGAAAGCGACTAATTGAGCATCGGTTGATGGGTCATTATCATCATCCCAGAATATGCCTTGTGGTGCCCACTTACTTGGTAACCAATCGCCAAAAATTTTGACATAGTTACTTGGACTTAAAAGAGTGGGTAGCGGTTCTCCAGAGATGATCTTTGTTTCTGTTTCATCTAATGAAACATTATAGCCGGCACGATCAGTGTCAAAAAAACCATTTTCAGGGTGATGATTATCATCTGCCGTACCAAATAAACCTGCTGAAAAAGAAGCTAAATCATCAAACCCCCAAATATCA
>Ga0209121_10004561_pt1 | contig 12904 bp, 9 predicted proteins | sample Cruoilmetagenom3_FD_187292 | JGI IMG/M metagenome (GOLD analysis project Ga0209121, IMG submission 187292) | Oil polluted marine microbial communities from Coal Oil Point, Santa Barbara, California, USA - Sample 3 (SPAdes) (version 2) | ecosystem: Environmental > Aquatic > Marine > Oil seeps ... | reverse complement strand
ACAAAAAGTCGGCCATTTTGTTGGCTTTTCACTCGTTCTGTTTCTTTTGTGTCCAAATTTTAAAATTAAAGCTTAGAAACGTCTAATCTTTAATCGCCTCGATTCGACCTTGCAATAACGAAAAGTCATAAAAACACGTATTATAATTCTTTTACCAAATAATCCTAAAGGCCGATTCAGAGAACGGTATTAAAAAGATCGGAAAAGAAGTAAATAAGAAGGAATAAAAGCCTTTCAGTCGATTCATTGTGGCACTCAAAAAGCAAAATTAAACAAACAAGAATGGTATGACTTCAAACAGGTTTGACGCTTAAAAGGCACTGTCATTCCATATCGGTGATTGAAAGTCATCTCGAAAAAATATGTGGACATTGAATAGAAAAAAATATGGAAGGATGGTGGGGAAATGAAAATAACGGTAGTTGATGCGCCTTTGATAAGAGATGAACTGACGAAGATGAGAGATAAGAATACGGGGAGCATCGCCTTTAGAAAAGGATTGGTGCACATTGGACGGTATTTCAGCTATGAAATAACAAAGAGCTTCGATTGGGTTGAAAAAGAGGTCAAAACACCTTTAGCCGCTGCAGATGGAATAGAAATAGAAGACATGAAGAGAGTGATAGTCATAAATGTTTTAAGAGCGGCTATGCCTCTCGTTGACGGTCTTTTAAAGGTTTTTCCAGAAGCGAGGGTCGGCATAATAAGTGCATTCAGGGGAAAGGCACCCGAGTTTAAGGTTAGCGTTGATTACGTCAAGGTGCCTAGAATAAGCAAAAAAGATATCTTAATAATCGCAGATCCAATGGTGGCGACTGGATCAACAATGGTAAGAATCCTAAAGGAACTAAGGAAATACGGCGAGCCCAAGAGGAAGATCATCACATGTGTTGTCACAACACAATATGCAATGGAAAAAATAGAAAAAGAATCTCCTGATGCGGAAGTCTACACAGCTGTTATAGATCCTGAAATTAATGAGCGCGGTTACATTGTTCCCGGTCTGGGAGATGCGGGGGACAGGGCCTTTAGGAACGAGTAATCTCTTGATGGCATAAACATCGCCTCTATTTTACCCCAATTTTCCTATGCTTTACTTTTGAGAGTCGCTTCTCCATTCAGAGCGGCAAAGAATTGGAATTTTACTGCGTTTTCAACAAAATTTTGGATGTCTTCCTTTTCTCCGCCCTTGCTAAAGATGCCCAAAGGCACCTTTCCCCCCGCAGCTGAAGAATGACCCCCCGCATGCTCTTTACCAAAAGCGTTTTGTAAGAGCGTGCCCAAGTTCACTCGTGAGTCTTTGGATCTCGCGCTGAGATGGATGTTTTCTCCCACAATTCCAGAAACCAAGACCGTTGAAACGCCCTCAAGCCTCAACAGAAAATCCGCTGCCTGGGATATGGCATTCAGCTCGTTTGTAAAACCCACGGAGGTGACCAAATAAGAGCCTCTTACCTCACGATGTGTTATCGCTTTAGATAGCGTGTCTATTGTCTCTATGCTGTATGGGGGCGATTCTATCGCTTCTAAGAGTTCGGGATCAGCCAGCGTTGAAAGATAGTTCATGATCTGAAGTTCGGTTGGTGAAATCGAGCGAGTTAACAAAGAGGTATCAACCCGTATTGCGTAGAAAAGACAAGTTGCAAGTTTTTCGTCGGGTACGATCGACAATTGCTGGAGATACTGGGTCATCATGGTTGCCACAGCACAAATATCACTTCTGACATCGACAAATTCACCCTTGACCACTCGGGCTTCATGATGATCTATCACTACATCTGGCACAACATCCTTTGGCAATGAGTTGTTTATGCCGGGTATTGAAGATTCTATCAAGGCAACTTTCCCTGCTTGGTTAACTATTTCAAGGGAGGAGGTTGGATTCACCACCTTTTCAAACTCAACTCCTATAAGGTTCACAAGTGCACGATTTTCTTGATGGGAGATCTGGCCGCCATAAAAAATTCTGTAAGGAACCTTAAACTTTTTGCAGATCTCAGCAAAGGCAAGGGAAGATGCTATAGAATCCGGATCAGGATTATCATGCATAAAGATTGCGACACCTCCCTCCTTGGCCTGTTTGATAACCACAACCAACTTTTCAGTGTTCGATTCAAGCTCGTGTTCTCCAATCTGTCGGATCAAGGATTGTGCGATGATCTTTGGGGTTACTATAACCTCATCCGCCTTTGCTTTTTTTAGTTCGGCAACAAGATTTGGACTTTTAGCTCTCACAACCACCAGCTTCTCGGGAGTGCTTTTCTTTATTCTTTTTAGAGTCTCAAGATTGCTGTTGTCAGAAGATGAAAGGATAAGAATGGGATTTGCATCTTTGAGAGGCGGGCTCTCAGGATCTACTTTAGCTATGTCTCCAACTATGGCTTCAAACCCAAGCTCTTTTAGACTCTCAACTCTCACAGGGCTCCGATCAATGATGACTACTTTTTTTCCTCTCGAAACTAGCTGCTCCGCTACTTCCTTGCCTACTGCTCCACATCCAAAGATTGCATACATGCTTCTTCACTAAATAGGTATTTTCATATTTGAGCTTTTTCAGCCCCAAACGGGGTATTATCCAAGCCATCTTATTTAACTTTATGCCTAGATTAGGGCGTTTTTTAATTTTTTTCTAGCAAAATTCGTTCGCAACCCTCTCTATTTTTTTATGCATCTTGCCTAAACTATTATTAAAGAAAGGGGCATTAGAAATTATGGAAGAACTAAGGTGGAACCCAATAAGGCAGGAGTGGGTCATAGTAGCAACCCATCGCCAAACCCGACCGTTACTGAGCAGAAAGCAGTGCCCTTTTTGTGAAGAGGTCGAAGGAGCTCCGGGAGAGCTCGAAGTGATAAGCATTCCCAATCTCTTCCCTTCACTATTGGAAAATTCAAGAAGTGTGAGCAATGAGAGTCCATTGTTTGTAAAGTGCCCAGCATACGGTAAATGCGAAGTGGTGATCTACAGCAAGGACCATGATAAAGGTTTAAAGGACCAGTCTACCGATAGCTTGATAGAACTGATTAACCTGTGGATAGATCGGTACGAGGAACTTGGGAGCAAACCTGGAATAAAATACGTTTTTATTTTTGAGAACAAAGGAAGGCTAATCGGAGTCACTCTAGATCATCCCCACGGCCAGATCTACGCGTTTCCGTTTGTTCCTGAAGCCATCCAGAGAGAGGTAGAATCTAGCAAAAAATGGATGGAAAAGCACGGGCGGTGCTTGTTCTGCTCGATTATCGAGGGGGAGAAAGAAAAGAGTGAAAGAATAATCTTTGAAAATGAGAGGTTTGTTGGATTTGTCCCCTTCTTTGCTTCTCTTCCTTACGAAGTTCACCTATATCCAAAATCTCATCTCGGTTCGATAACTCAACTAGATGACCATGGAAAAAAGGATCTTGCCGAGTCCATCAAGGCAATCATTACCAAGTACGACAGATTCTTTGGATTTGAACTTCCTTACATGATGATGCTCTTTCAATCACCCACAGATGGAAAGGATTATCAGTTCTATCACTTCAGAATCGAATTCAGGCCTCTGCACAGAAGCAAGGAAAAGATAAAATATTTAGCATCAGTTGAATCTGGGACTGGAGTGTTTATTAACGATACATTGCCGGAGGAAAAGGCGAGGGAATTAAAAAAGACAAAATGGAAAGAGTGAAATCGAGCGAGTTAAAAGATCAATTATTCAAGCTAACTGGAGAAAAGAAGCCCCCTCTTTTCTTCAGAGCGCCCGGCAGAGTGAACCTTATTGGGGAACACACCGATTACAACGATGGTTTTGTGCTGCCAATCGCGATCAATCTCGGCTTAAGGGCAGCAGTTTTACCCTCGGATTCCCCCCAAGTTAGAGTTCGCTCTTTGTTGATGAAAGAAACTAGGAAATTTTTTCTTAACCAACTCAATGAAACAAGAAAGACCAACACCTGGTTAGACTATTTACAGGGAGTGGGGCTTGAACTTAGAAAGGAAGGTCACAAATTAAAAGGTTTTCAAGGGATTTTTGCCTCAAATTTACCAGTAGGCTCTGGTCTGTCCTCCTCTGGGGCTCTGGAAGTTCTTACCGAATTGATTTTTGAATCAACTTCGGGATTCGGGTTAGCTTCGTTAGAAGCTGTGAAACTCTGCAGGCGGGCAGAGAATCATTTTGTCGGAGTTAACTGTGGAATAATGGACCAGTTTGCTTCCAGATTTGGGAGAGCAAAGCATGCAATTTTCATCGACTGCCGCGAATTAAAGCATGAGTATGTTCCCTTTCCGAAAGACTATAAGGCGGTTGTTCTCGATACGGGAGTGAGAAGGGAGTTGTCAAAAAGCTCTTACAACCAGAGGAGAAGAGAGTGTAAAGAAGCACTCGGATTTCTCAAAAAGTATTACCCCGAAGTCAAAGCACTGAGAGACGTTTCCCTCTCACAATTAGAAAAGCACGAGGAAGACATGCCTCCAACCTTAAGAAAGAGGGCAAGGCACGTAGTGAAGGAAAACGAAAGGGTGATTGAAGCGGTTGACTTGTTAAAGCGAGGGAATCTAGAAGGATTTGGCAAGCTCATGAACGATTCGCATCGATCTCTGAGAAGTGATTATGCGGTCAGTTCGAAGGAGCTCGATAAGGCGGTGAACATTGCAAGAGGATTGAGGGGGTGCGTAGGCTCACGCCTAACTGGTGCGGGATTTGGGGGATCGACTGTGAGCCTGGTTGAAACAACACAAGTTAAAGGCTTTGTCGGAAAAATAGAAAAACTTTACTCCGAGGCGACAGGCTTCAAGCCAAAGTTGTATGTTTGCGAGGCAGCCAATGGAGCAAAACGTATCAAATAAGTTTGCCTGATGCGCTCATTCTTATAAAAAGATAAAAATTAGAAAGACCGGATTTCTTCTTAGTCAAGTCACTTTGCCCAAGCGACATCCTTATCATTTATGCTTATCGATTCCATAAGACACTCTTTGCATACGTCTCATGCCTCAAATTATTTTGGACTGGCCACGCGCTGGCATTTCACACCACCTTCGACAAAAAAGGGTCCGTGAGGTAATCATGTTTGTCCATTGCCTTTTGATTTAGAGTTCAAGAACGTCTTCCATCTCGTATATCTTCTTTTCCCTTCCCTTGGATAACCACCTTATTGACATGAGAACGCCCGATGAAAACGGTTCCCAGCTCTGCGCCTTATGCGTTATCTCCAATCGCTCTCCATCCCCACCAAACAAAATTGTGTGATCGGACACGATGTCCCCTGCCCGAATCGAGTGTATTCCTATGCCCTCTCCTCTCTCACCTGATCCGCTCCTTCCATACACTGGTTTCCTCTCTCCAAGAACTTCGCACACGATCTCATAGGTTCTCCTGGCCGTTCCGCTCGGTGAGTCTTTCTTTAGTCTGTCATGGGCCTCGATTATCTCGACATCATAGTCTTTCAAATGGGAGGCCGCTTCTTTTGTGAGTCTCCAAAAAACGTTCACGCCCAAAGAAAAGTTCGGGGAAATGACCGCTGAGACCTTGCCCTCAACCGCTCTCCTAATTCTTTCTTCTTGCTCTTTTGAGAAACCCGTCGTTCCAACCACTAGGTTAATCCCTTTCTCAGAAGCAGTCTCGATGTTTTTCACCGACGAATCCGCAACCGTGAAATCCACATAGAGATCTGGAGAGAACTCGTCAAAGATTTCACCCATCCCTCTCGCATCTCTAATCTCCAAATCCCCGATCTTTTTTCCAACACCCTTTATGTCCATCGCGGCTACCAGGCTCATGTCATCTTGCTCCAAGACGTCTCTGCATATCAGAGAGCCCATCTTTCCGTTTGCACCAGCAACCGCAACCCTTATCGTCTTTCCTCGATAAATTCGAGATGGTGATTCTAGTTTTTGTTTTAACTTTCTCATCTTCAACCTCCTCCAAAAGGTCTGAAATCTACTCTTATAGTGTTTGAATCTGTTTTGAAATTTGTCCTAATTACGATATATTTTCTTGCGCTCAGAATTCGCTCTTCAAAAGGAATTTCCTTCCCGTCCAGCAGAACTTTTCCGTCATTCCAGGAATATGGAATGTTTATGTACACTTCTGCAGAATTAGGTGCAGTCGCTGTTAAATTAAACACTATATCTTTTCTTTCATAATTTAGGTTATAATCTCTGAGTTCTAGACGTCCATTTGTTAGGGTATAAGGAGAATTTATCCCCACGAGGTGTTCCCACATCATCCAGTCCGGCATGAAGGTTTCGTAGGCTAGAGACAGCAGGAACTGCACCGTCCATGCGGTCATGTGGCAATCAGCAGTTGTCCACTCGTCAACATCTTTCTCATCTTCCCAGTTAGCGGTCCAAAACTTCAACCAGCCGTTGTCGTAAAATCCATTCTCCACGATGTAATCCCCAAGCCAGATTGCCCCTTCCAAGTATTCCTCTTTTCCAGTCCACTGGTACAGATTGAGCAGGGCCATGCCGGCATTAGCCAATTCGTTCGGTCTGAACCCCTCCCCTCTTGCTATCCTCTCTTTGGCATCCAGATAGTTCTGGCCTAGAAGTTCAGCATACATTAGATATTTTTCATCATCTGTCTCATGATATCGTTGAAGGAATGCATAAACAAAACAGTATTCTGTCCACCAATTTAGCAATCCTTTTCCCTCGCCAGTCTCTGTATTTACCACTCTGTACGGCCTCTGCTCTTCCTCATTCCAACACTTTTCTATCACCGTGTCTATGTCCTTGCATACCTTCTCATGCAGGGATTCATGGTTTGACACTTCATAGAGAATCATGTTGCTGACTGTTGATTCAACGAAGGCGGTGTCGTACCAACCAGACATCCCTTTCTCGACGGTTGTTTTCTTGCTCTCTCTTAGTGATGTTGGGTAAAGCCCGGTTTTCCTGTTTTCCAGCTCCATAAACTGCCCAAGAATCTCATCGGTTGCGTCTATATATCTTGCATCATGGGTTTCTGCCCAGAGAGGCAAGACAAAGGTCACAACAAAGTCGCCGTAATAACAACCATCCACATCTTCTTTAGCTTTAGGCAGAGCGATGTTTTCGTTCTTTGCCCATATTCCTCTCACAGAAGGATACAACCAACCCTTTGTCTCTATTATTAATCTATCATAAGCACTCTTGCAAGAGAACATGTACTCCCTCCAATGGCCAAACAGGGCCGCCTGAGGGATTGCATACCAATGAACAATTTCCGGTTCATTCCATTCCCCAGTTCTAGCATCCACCCCGCCTCCGTATCCCCACCTGAATCCTGCGGCCGCCAAATCTGTTTTTGAATCGATCGCATACCCCCACCAAGCATCGACCGCCCTCTCACAGCCTTCCTTGCACGTTTCATTTCCAGTGAGCAACCAGGTGTACCACAGGGCCAATGGGAGCTTAAATTCCTCCGTGTCAGCTTCATACGGAATGTACTCTCCGCTCACCTGACAAAAACCCGGTTTTGGTTTATTGGTGCTAGCATTCATCCATATGTAAAACAAGCCAGTCTCCCCTCTTCCATATCCGAGCCAATTGGTGAGCAGGTCATCGATTCTCTGCATGTACTTTTCTCGATCTATTTCGATTAAGCGCTCTTCTCTCTCCAAGCACAGTGGGGAGAGAAGAAGCTGACCAATTAACAAAGAGGAAATGATCAAAAGACACAGAATTTTCTGTTTCATAGCAGTTATCAAAGGAATTTGTGGATTTAAGTATTTTGTTATTTATTTCAGAAGCTATAGGATATCCTAAGCTGAGAAACAACAAAAACTCCGAAATCGACATTATTCAAACATCACTCAGTGTTGAATGGTACCTCTCTGTTTTTGTCTTTGATCTGGTGCGAGGCTGTAAAATATACTTTTTCCTAATTTTAAAGCAGGTCGAATAATTGGAACAAACCAACCCATCAAAAACAGAAATAGTTAAATATGAGAGTTTAATTCCGCTAATGAGATGGACGAAATCGAAATAAGAAAAGTAGGAGAGGAGGATTTCACAAAAATATCATCGCTCTACGACAGAGTTTATGGGGGTTTATATCCAGTATCCGAAGCATCCATCCCAGAAGAGTTTAAAAAGATAATCCAAGATCGAAATCATCTCTGGTTGATTGCCCTCAAAGAGAATCGTTTGGTGGGCTCTCTAGTTTTTGCGATAGACGGGGACAACAAAATTTCAAAGTGCTACGGTGCCGTGGTTGAACCCAGTGAGCAAAACAGCGGAATAATGCACAAGATAAATTCATACGGAATCGAGAGCATTAAAAATTCAGACATTTTCTATGCGGTAGCAAGGACAGGATTTAGAGCACCTCAAAGAGTCCTGCAAAAGCTTGGATTCGCTCCGCTCGGAATATTTCCCAATGCAATGAGAATAAGGAGACTGGAAACTCACGGACTGCTGGCTTGCTTCAAAAACAAAGCTTTGGAAGAAAGACAAATTCCCTCTTTGATTCAGCCTGCCATCAGGCTTTACGATCTAATAAAACCGAGGCTTGGTCTGCATGCGGCAAATCAAGTTGAGGTGAAGGTGGAAAATAACGATTTGGCTGTCGATCTAAACATAGATTCCACTCCCTCAGTCAAGGATCAATATTATAGATGCAAAGCCGAAAAGAGATTATTGTATGATTATTATCCGTTTTACGAACCAAATTTAAGGTTTTACACCCCGGATGGGCAAAACGAAGCTTTCGCTTTCCACAATTCGAGAGCATCTTTTCTTTATGTTCTGGGCGTAAAGACCGAAACCGAAAGAAAAGATCCCACTCAAATTCTCGAGAGTGTCGCAGAGGCTGCCTTAGGGTTGAATTGTTCTTATATAGAGATGGTCGTACCATCCAATGACCCTGGATTGCAGAGTGCTGCATACAGTGCAAACTTTTTACCCTCCGCTTATTTCCCCGCATTTAAAAAGGATGGAAAACTGAGAACCGATTGTTTGATAACCGCGAGACTGCTGGTCCCTCCCTCCTTCAAATCGATAAACAAGGGAGATATCTATGGTGATTTCATTAATACCTACTGCGATATTTACACCGAAAGGATACGGAGAGAGATCTGTGCCTGGCAGTAGAGGCGGGTTGTAAATACTCTAAAAATCAATTGGGGGGATATTAAATAACGGCGGTCCAGCCTCCATAACCACCAAGAAGATCGACAAGAAGCGAGAGATAAAATGCGGTTAGAAGAAATACTGGACATTGCAAAAAAATCCAAATTTTATTCAAAAAGAATCGGTAAAAAATTTCAAGAGATCCCCCTGTTAAAAAAGGAAGACATTATCGAAAACCCCCTCCCAAAAAGCTCTGCAATGCTCACTAAGCCGTTGAGAAAAGCTTATATCTACTCTAGTGGGGGAACGACAAGGAAACCCGCCTATACGATATATTCATTCGAAGAATTTGACAGATCTACTGAGGTGCTCACCGAGATGCTCTCACCGCTTATCGACTCCTCAGACGTCATAGCAAACTTGCACATTCCTGGAAATTTGTGGACTGCTTACTACGCATTTTGTAACGCATTAGAGAGACTCGACTGTTTACTCCTGCCGATCGGAGGCGGAGTGTCATTCGATTCTATCGCCGACACCCTCGAAAGCTTTGGTGGAAATACCTTGATTGGTGTGCCATCCTTTTTGGTTGCATTTTCAAACTATTTGGAGCAAAATCAAATAAAACTCGAGATTAAAAAGATTCTTTACGGTGGAGAGTTTCTTTCCGTAAACTCCGCAGAGATGCTAAAAAGAGTCACAGGTGCTAAGGAGATATATTCTGCTTTGTACGGAATAGTAGAATCAGGTCCCATTGCCTCTCAATGCAAGAAATGCGAGGGCACCTCTCATCACATAGCACAGGACTATCATTATGTGGAAATCCTGGATGAAAATCTTAAGCCCATAGAAGAAAAAGGAAAAGTTGGAAGAGTGGTCATAACCAACCTAGACCGGACCCTCATGCCCATAATACGGTTTGATACTGGAGACTTTGGAGAATGGAGCGATTGCTGTGGAGGTTTTGAGCTGCGCGGAAGGGCCGGCACGCACATCCAGATTGGGTGCTGCCACCTCACCACTGATGAGCTTGAATCTGTTGTTTTTTCTTTTTGCAGACCAGTTGCAATACAAACTGTCTTAACTCAGACCAGTTCGAAGGATTGCATTCTGGTTCAAATAGAGTCACTAGGTGAGGTGAATGAGAAGCTATTAAAAGAAAGGATCACGGATGAATTTAAGGATATGAAGGCGTCGATCGACAAAAAGATACTGAGTTTGAGGATTAAGCAAGTCCCGATAGGAACGTTGAAGAGAGACAGAAAAACCGGAAAAATAAAAAAATTGGTTGACGAAAGAAGAATTGCCTGATTTTCATGTTAAACAGCAGGAGCACCCATTGTTCGAGATGAATAGGCAAAAATTTAAAACCCTAAAAAATTTATCAATAAAATGAAATCGAGCTCGAAAAAGATATTATCACTGGTGTTAGCCACTGCGCTAATCATTTTTTTGCTGTTTGCCTTTGTAGAGCATGAAGAGAGTGCGCCTTCCTACCCCCAAATGCCTCTACATGTGTTTGAAGGGTCTTGGTGGGAGATGGGAAAACAATATGGAGAAAATTGCACCCACATAGATGAGGTTTACATGTTTTACTTGGAGAACTGGTTGAATCAAAATTTCTCTTTGGCTCGGCTCAAGAACGATTTGGTTGAATACACGAAGTGGACCAGCAGGCTAGAACCAAAGCTCATTGAATTCATGAAAGGCATTGGAGAAGGAAGCAAGAAATATTTGGAAAATGTTCCTTATGCTGAATATTTTACCCCCTACGAAAAGATAATGTTGGTAAATGCTGGCTTTGAAACCATATGGCTTCCAGAATGGCATGAGAGTCACAGAGGTGCGTGCACTGGAATGGCCTGCACGAAGGGTGCCACAAGAGAGGGAACGGTGGTAGGGTTGAACAGGGATTTGCCGACCCATCCCTTTGAGTATCAGGTTGCATATGTCTTAAAGCCGGAGAAGGGAGGGAAGATATTCGGAACAGTTACCGAGGGACAGGTTGCCAGCAACTTTCAGGTTAGCGACAAGCCGCTGTTCGTCGGCGCCACAAAAGTCTTGGGTGACTGGAATGAAGAGCGTGGAATAGAGGAATGTGATTATGGCGTCCCCTCCGTGATAGTCATGCTGTACCTTTCGGCATTTTGTTCGAGTGCCCAAGAGGCTGTCGATACCTTGTGCGCCACAAAAGTCACGCAGGGAATGAATTACATATTTGCGGATGAGAGCGATGCGGTTGTGGTTGAGAGAACCGCAAATCACTACGCATGTAGGGCAGGTTCGAACGTGCTAGTTCTGACAAATCACATGCAAGCAAATTACAGCTACGAAAACCACCTCAGAACAGATGTGTCGATGTCGAGTTACATTTACAATGAGGACCCTATGATAAAGAAGGCAAGTGAGTTTAGCTACTACTCAGCTGCTTACAAACTGATGGAGAATTACGGAAACATAACTCCCGCTACTTGGATAAACGAGATATCAAACATGCATTACTGCTATGACAAAGAAGGGAGTCTAATACACGAGTGCAATGGCAAAACTCCGCTTGAGGCAGGAATTACGATAGAATATCAAGGTTGGAATGGAGATGAACTCGTGGCGGCCACGGTCGCTTCCCACTGCGCAGACCTGAGCACTCTAGACATATATTTTGTTCAAGGGCTTCCATCTGAACATGAAGGAATTGACAAATGGCAGCACGCGAACCTCAATCTGATCTAAAAGAAAACTCTCAAAACGATTAGGATGCCTGTGTGCTGCTCTGGGTAGCCATGGAGGCTTAGAATTTTTAGACTTTAGCGAAAAAAACAATCCTTTGTGACAAAAAAGAATCTTTGCGACATGAAAACAAAAAGCCTAACAGGGCAGAAACTCATTGCTTGCACGGAAGCAGGCCACTAGCAAGGTGAGGTCGCTATTTTTAAATATTTGGATGCCCTCCTTTAAAGAGATGAGAAAACGATTGTTGTCCCTAATGCTCTTGTTTTTGCTTCTGCTTTTTCTCTCGAGAATTCCTGCCAAAAATAAGACAGAAGCAAGAGATATAGAAGTCCTAGAACTTCACGGGGTCAATGGATATTTTGATGTGATTGGAAGGAGAGCGCAAGTCATAGGTGATGAAAGAAGCATAGAATTTTGGAGTTTCCCTTTAAATCTTTTGTGAGATTACACCACAACTCTCAATCTCACTGAGCTCGCGAAGAGGCAGTGGAGCGTAATAAGAACTGGTGAAGGAATTAAAGAAGAGATATTTGTTCCCTTGCATGAAGAAGGAGCGGTCATAATTTATTCCTCGGAATTTCCCAGAAGAGTCTATGTAAGCTTTACACCGGCATTGAAGCATTCCTGGCCTTCCTTCCTCCCTTTAGACGCTTGCAAAATGAGGATAAGGTTTGAAGAGGACAGATTCGTCATAGAGAATGGAAAAGATGTGGTATTCATAGGGGGAAAGGATATAAAGAGGGTTGGACCTGCCAGTTTTTGCTTGGACCTGGGTTCAACCCCCAAAATAGTTAGAATAGCTACGAACGAGGAGACCTACAAGCGGCTGTCGAATTGGAAGCCACTTTATCAAGAAACAGTTGAGCATTACCAGAATTTTCTCGGTCGCATAACTCTTATAGAGACCCCAGATAGAAGATTAAACCGAGATTATGTTTGGAACCTGCTCGCTCTTGATAGTTGTTACATTGAGAAACCTGAGAAGGGATGGGTAGCAGGCTTTGACAGATCTCAGGATATCACCGAAGGTGGAGGAAGGCCCGGTTTTGCTTGGTATTTCGGTAGAGATTTCCTCTGGTCGAGTTTTGCGATGGTAAGTTACGGAGATTTTGAAAAGGCCAAAGAGGGTTTTAAATTGCTTCAAAA
>Ga0209121_10004560_pt1 | contig 12904 bp, 9 predicted proteins | sample Cruoilmetagenom3_FD_187292 | JGI IMG/M metagenome (GOLD analysis project Ga0209121, IMG submission 187292) | Oil polluted marine microbial communities from Coal Oil Point, Santa Barbara, California, USA - Sample 3 (SPAdes) (version 2) | ecosystem: Environmental > Aquatic > Marine > Oil seeps ... | reverse complement strand
CGATTTTGAAGCCAGGATGAAGCGAGTTTTAAATGAGATATTAAAACAAAAGAATGCAATTCTTTTTATTGATGAAATTCACAATGTGGTTGGCGCGGGTGCTGTTTCAGGAGGATCTATGGATGCGTCAAACATTTTGAAGCCTGTTCTTAGCTCAGGTAGACTCAAATGCATTGGTTCTACAACCTTTGAAGATTATAAGAAATATTTTGACAAAGATCATGCTCTGTCTCGAAGGTTTCAAAAAATAGATGTTACAGAGCCCTCAATTGAGCAAACTATTGTTATTTTACATGGATTAAAAGAAAAGTATGAAAAATTCCATAATGTGGTTTATTCAGATAAAGCTCTGGAATCAGCTGCTGAATTATCTGCAAAATACATAAATGATCGTTATCTACCGGATAAAGCTATAGATGTTATTGATGAAGCTGGAGCTTTGGCTAAAATTAAAAATTTTAAAGGAAGTTTAAAAAAGATAAAGATAGATGAGAGTATGATCGAAAAAATTGTTTCAAAAATAGCTAGAATACCTGAAAAAAGAGTATCTGAAAAAGAGAATACAAAACTTAAAAACCTCGAGCAAGAGCTTGAGAAAGAGGTGTTTGGTCAGAAAGAGGCTATATCAAATGTAGTTGAGGCAATAAAAAGATCAAGAGCTGGATTCCGTGAGCCAGATAAGCCTGTGGCTTCGATGCTTTTTGTAGGACCAACAGGTGTTGGGAAAACTGAACTTGTTCGAAAATTGTCATTGATTTTAGGACTAAAGCTTAATCGTTTTGATATGAGTGAGTATCAGGAAAAACACACGGTTTCAAGGTTGATTGGAGCACCTCCTGGGTATGTTGGGTTTGATCAAGGAGGGTTGTTAACTGAAGCAATAAGAAAAGCACCGCATTCAATCCTTTTACTTGATGAGATTGAAAAAGCGCATTCAGACATTTTTAATACATTACTACAGATTATGGATTATGCGACTCTAACTGATAATAATGGAAAAAAGGCAGATTTTAGAAATGTAATTATTATCATGACATCAAATGCAGGAGCAAGAAAGCTCGGGAAGCAGCAAATTGGCTTTGACGATAAGGTTACTAATAGTGAATCCATAAATATTGCAGTTGAAAAATATTTTTCTCCTGAATTCAGAAATCGTCTTGATAAAATTGTTATTTTTAATAGCCTTGATGAAACTATTGTTTTACGTATAGTTAAAAAAAATATAAAGGAATTTAAAACGCAATTAGAGGAGAAAAAAATAAAACTGAAGATTACAAAAAAATGTTACAAATGGCTATCCAAAAAGGGTTATTCGAGACTCTTTGGTGCAAGAGAAGTATCAAGGCTTATTCAAGATAAAATAAAAAGCTTTTTTGTGGATGAAGTTCTGTTTGGAAAGTTGTCTAAAGGTGGTACAGCTGTTGCTGATGTTAAGGGTGATAATATTATTATTCAAATTAATTCTTAACCCCGTTTATTAACTATTTTATTTAAAAATGAATATTTTTGTGTTAGGTAAAGAGCCTCTATTTCCATCAGTTAATTTCACATCTAATATTGGCCTTTTAGCTATGGGAGGCGATCTTTCTTATAAAAGGCTTGTAAATGCCTACAGTAATGGGATTTTTCCCTGGTATTCTGAAGGGGAGCCAATTCTTTGGTGGTCACCAAATCCGAGATGTGTACTCTTTCCCTTTGAGCTTCATGTTTCAAAAAGTATGAGGAAATTATTGAGTAAAAATTTATTTAATTTAACATGTGATAAGAATTTCAAAGAGGTTATTGAAAATTGTGCTAAACAGAGAAAGTCTCAAAAAAAAACATGGATCACTGATGAAATGATTGATGCCTATTCGGAATTGCATAAATCTGGTTTAGCTCATTCAGTTGAGGTCTGGAAAGATAAAGAACTTGTGGGTGGCTTATATGGAGTTTCTCTTGGTAACTGTTTTTTTGGAGAATCAATGTTTTATAAGATAACTAATGCTTCAAAGTTTGGGTTTATTATGTTTGTAAAAAAACTTCAGCATATGGGATTTTTAATGGTTGACTGCCAGGTAAAAACATGGCATTTAATGAACCTTGGTGCAAGGGAAATACCAAGAGCTGAATTTATAAAAAAGTTGAATGAGTGTTTAGAGCATAAAACATTAAAAGGAAACTGGGGTTTTTTAATGCCTGATTTTAAATCTGGGTAAGCTTTTTTGTTAATTTTAATTTAAAATCGTTTTAATTGATTTTTTTTGCTCTTTTTGATAATATTAAATTATGGTGAAGATAAAAATATTTTTTTTATCTATAGTTCTTATTGTGGTTATTATTTCATTTTATTTTATGAATAAGTACAATTGTTTGCTAAATTCAAAAATTAATATAATTTCTGAATTTCAGGTGACTAAGATTTCTGGAAAAGGAAAAGTTTATAAAGATTCAGCAATGACAGTTCCAATCCATGTTAAGAGCATGAAGTATAGTAGTGAATTTACTTTAATATCAGATTCTAAAACATCATTTGAATTCTTTTTTTCTAATACATGCTTTATTGCTTTACCTAATTCCAAAATATCTTATAGACCGAAAATAAAGGAATGCTACTTACAAAAAGGTGAGTTTTATTGGAATAAACAAATAGATAAAAAGAAAATTGAGGTTTTGGTTTTATCATCACAAAACATAATGACTTTATCAAATTCTGGAAGAGTTAAAATCACAGATAATTCTTTAGAGGTATGGAACTATTCAGGGAACTTGAGTTTTTTTTATAAAAATGAGACCTATAATTTGCGTTCAAACCAATTGTTAATATCTGGAAAAAATCAAAGAGTTGGAAAATATGGAATTTTATCTTTTCCAGAGCATATTTCTCCTGAAAAGAAAATTTTGTTTATAGGAAAGTTTGGAGATTCTATTGTTAGGTTTAAATGGAAAAATGTAATGGGTGCATCAAGCTATTTATTTAGGTTGTATTCATCAAATTTAAAAGAAGATGTGTTATATAAAAAAGTCGTAAGAGACAATAAAATTGCCATTGATTTCCTGAAATTTGAAGATTTAAAGGAGTTTTTCTGGCAGGTATTTCCCTATGATGAAGAAAGAAATATAGAGGGTAGTCCATCAAAGATTGGAAATATAAAGATAACAGCAAGATTGATTGATAAAAAACTGGCTTTAAGGCCACCAAAATTATATATAGATTCTTTAAGTGTTAGTGGAAATGTTGTTTTGATAAGAGGTGATGCTGATGTAAATTCTCAGTTATTTGTAAATGATGAGCCTGTATCAATTGATAGTGATGGAAAATTTTTTTATAGCTTGTTTTTTAAATCTGTTGGTAAGAAACTTATTGTTTTTAGACTTATTTCTCCATCTGAAGTTGAAACAGTTATAGAGAGAGGGGTTATTATTTTTGAAGAGTGAGTTTTATTCGAAACATAGAATTGTGAATATAGGTATAGAAAGTATAAAGTTTTGAAGGAGATAATGTATGGGTTTATTTTCGAAAATGTACAATTTGTTAAGCTCTGATCTCGCTATTGATCTGGGTACAGCGAATACATTGGTTTTTGCAAAAGGGAGAGGGATTTTAATTAGGGAGCCTTCTATTGTAGCTTTGGATAAAAATAGTGAGAAAATACAAGCTATTGGGAGAGAAGCAAAAGAGATGCTTGGCAAAACACCTTCCAATATTGTTGCTATAAGACCAATGAAGGATGGAGTTATAGCGAATTTTGAAGTAACAGAGAAAATGTTAGAATTTTTCATAAAAAAGGCAAGACTAGGTAGTCAGGTCCTAAGACCGAGAATTGTTATAGGGATTCCTTCTGAAATTACTCAGGTTGAAAGAAGAGCTGTAAGAGATGCTGCTGTAAGAGCAAGAGCAAATGAAGTTATTTTGATAGAACAGGCAATAGCTTCAGCAATTGGTGTTGGATTACCTGTTACTGAGGCTGGTGGCAATATGATTGTAGATATTGGCGGAGGAACAACAGATGTTGCTGTAATTTCTTTGTCTGGAATTGTTACTGCTAAATCTATAAGAACAGCAAGTAATGAAATGGATGAAGCTATAATTCAATATGTTAAAAAGAAATATAACTTATTAATAGGCGATAGAACTGCTGAGCGTATAAAAATTGAAATTGGATCTGCATATCCTCTTGATGAGAGTATTGAGATGGAAATCAAAGGAAGGGATCTTGCCCATGGAATCCCTAAAACAATAACAGTGAATGATAATGAAATTAGGGAAGCTTTAGAAGACTTTGTTAATATTATCATTGAAGCAGTAAGGATTACACTTGAAAAGACACCCCCGGAACTTTCTGCAGATATTGTAGATAGGGGAATTATCCTATCTGGTGGTGGGGCATTATTGAAAAATTTTGATATTAGATTGAGGGAGGAAACATTACTCCCTGTATTTCTTGCAGAAGATCCTCTTTCATCAGTAGTACTTGGAGCTGGTCAAATACTCGAAAATGTTGATCTTTTGAAAAAATTTGGTCAGATTTTTTAATTATGTTCCAGAGTGGAAACCAAAAGGAACAAAAGATAACAGTTCTTGTTTTAGTTCTATTTTTGAATTTGTTTTTAATGTCTTCAAGTATTATATTAAAAAATAAAAGGTCTCTTTTCCAGAATGTTATTAGTTCTTTTGCATCACCCTTTCAAATTGGCTTTCAAAAAACAATTGATTTTATATCTTTTGAATTAAAACACTATGTTTTTCTAAAAGATACTTTTGATAAATATTATGATTTAAAAAAGAGGATTACAAAACTGAAATATGAGAATTATATTTTGAGAAAAAAAATAGAAGGATTTGGCTTTTTAAAAAGTATTGAAAAGAAATTTGATTCTTTTATTGTAACAGAAGTTATTTCAGTTGATAATAGTATCCCCTTTAATAGTGTTATGATAAACAAGGGCTCAAAAGATGGAATAAAAAAGAATATGGTCGTTTTGAACAAAAAAGTGGAATTAGTTGGAAAAATTGTAGAGCCAATAACCTGGTTTACTTCAAGAGTAAGGCTAGTTACAAGTAATATTAGTGGTGTCGGTGCTTATATTAAAGATAATAAGTTAGAGGGGTTATTAACCGGGGGAAATAATAAATTATGTAATTTTAATTATTTGATAGAGACTATGCCTGTAAAAGTAGATGATCTTGTTATAACTTCTGGTACTGATAAAATTTTCCCTCCTTATATTTCTATAGGAAAGGTTGTTAAAATTACTAAGGGTCACCTGATACAAGAGGTTTATGTTAAACCCTTTTTTGTAGAAGAGTCCATTAAGCAGTTGATAATTATCAAAGATGAAAAATAGAATCAGGGTTTTGCTTTTTGTTTTACTATTTTTTGCTCAAATAATAATCAATAGATATATTAATGTTTTGACCTTGAACATTGATTTACTTTATTTAATTATTCTATATATATCAATAAAGAAAGGAGTCGTAAAAACAGTTGTTTTTGCAAGTTTGATTGGATGGGCAACAGATTATTTTACTTGTGGAATTATTGGAGTATTTGGTTTTTCAAGAGTAATTACTGCTTTTTTAATAAATGAAGTGTTCAGATACATTGATTTAAGGAAGAATATTTTTGTTTTTTTGTTTATTGCTATTTCATTGGCTTTTTCAAACATTATTGCAAATATTTTCCTCCATTTTATATTCGGTTATAAAATATTATTAAGTTTGGTTGTGTACCAGCCACTTCTAACAGGATTTGTTGGGATGATATTAAACATTTTTCCAAAAATGAAAAAAGTTTTAAATGTATATTGAAAAGAGAATATTATCAATAAAAGATACGCAAAGAATATCAATTTCTGTGAGTATAATATTACTTTTTTTATTTATAGTTCTTTTGTTTGCTTTTTGGAATATTCAGGTTTTGAAATGTGACTATTATAAGACTCTAGCAATTAAGAATATTTATAGAGAAATTGAGATAAAAGCTCAGAGAGGTTTAATTGTTGATAGAAAGAATAATATAATTGCTGAAAATAGGTTAAATTTCAGTTTGTTTTTAATAAAAAAGAGTATTAAAGATTTTGAAAAGACAATTAAATTTATAAATTTGGTTACTAATATTGATAAGGAAAAGATTTTAAATAAAATTAATAAATATAAAAGATATCCAGGATCTTATTCAATTCCAATAAAGAAAAATTTACCTCTTGATAAAGTTATTTATGTGAAAAGCCGTTTTGATGAATTCCCTGAATTTAAAATTGCAATAGAACCAACAAGGTTATACCCATATAAAAGCATAGGTTCTCACATATTGGGGTATATGGGGGAAATAACCCTTAAAGAGTTGAATCGAAAAAAATACGGAACATACAATTTAGGTGAAAATATCGGGAAAAGTGGTATTGAAAAGCAATATGAAGAATACCTCAGAGGTGTTAATGGTGTTCAAATAGTTCTTAAAGATAATCTTGGTAGAATTCAAAAAGTATTGAGTGAAAAAACCCCAAAAATAGGCAAAAAAATAGTTCTTACAATTGATTGGGATATTCAGGAATATATTGAAGAAATTTTTAAAGATTATATAGGTTCAGTTGGAGTAGTTGATTTAGGAACTGGTGGAATAATTGCGATTGTTAGTAAACCCAATTTTAAACCGGAATCTTTTTCTAGTTTTTTGGATAGGGATGAGTGGAATGAGCTTATTAATAACCCGAATAAACCGTTGACTAATAAATTTATTCAAGGTTTATATGCACCTGGTTCAGTATTTAAAATTGTAATGGCATTGGCAGGTTTGCAGGAAAAGGTTATTAACACATCAACTGTTGTTAATTGCTATGGATCTGTTAAAATATATGGTCGTACTTTTCATTGTTGGAATACTTCCGGACATGGGCCTATGAATTTGTATAATGGAGTAAAGAACTCTTGTAATGTATTTTTCTATACTTTGGGGAAAAAACTTGATATTGATATAATTGCAAAATATGCAAAAATGCTTGGCCTTGGCTCACAAACAAATATTGGTCTCCCGAATGAAAAGCTTGGGTTAATCCCAACAAAATCCTGGAAACTGAAACATCTACATCAAAAATGGTTTCCAGGAGAGACGATTTCTGTTTCAATTGGTGGAGGCATGCTGAGTGTAACTCCTGCGCAAGTTTTATTAATGATCAGTACAGTAGCTTTGAGGGGGAATATGCCGCAGCTTCATATAGTAAAAAGAATAGAGAAAAATGAAAAGGTTGTAAGCACATTTAAGCCAATTTTCAAACATGTTCCAATTAAAAAGAAAAATTTCGAAATCTTGATTGAAGGGCTTTTTAGAGCTGTAAATGATGAAGGAACTGGAAGGGCTGCTAAGGTTAAAGGCCTTGATATATGTGGAAAAACCGGAACTCAGCCGATTATTTCTAAAGAGAATCCAAATTATGAAAGATTGATAAAAATATATAGATTCAAAGCACATTCGTGGTTCGCTTCATTTGCTCCAAGAAAACATCCGGAAATTGCTGTTGTTGTTTTTGTTGAGCATGGAGGAGATGCAGGAGCTATAGCAGCTCCTATAGCTGCAAAAATTTACAAAAAAATATTTGAATAATGAATAACTATCTGAAATATCTTGATAAATTTACTTTTATAGTAATTATAATAATCTCTCTATCTGGAATTTTATTGATTTACAGTGTATCTCAGAGTTTGGAGCAATCGTATTATCTCAAACAATTATTATGGTTGAGTATTTCATTAATTGCTTTCTTTATTGTTCTTAGAATAAAGACTGAATTTGTTTTTAGGTCTAGTTTAGCCTTGTATATTATTTTGTGTATTATACTTAGTATACAGCTTATAGCTGGACAAATTGTAGGTGGAACAAAAAGCTGGTTAAGATTTGGTTTTGTAGCTGTTCAAGTTTCAGAATTTATAAAAATACCAATTGCATTATATATTGCAAATATTTTATCGAAAATCAGAATTATTGATTGGTTTACTTTTTGTAAATTGATATTTTTATTGGGAATTCCCTTTTTGTTAATCGCTGTACAACCTGATTTAGGAACAGCTTTTATATTGACTTCATTTATTATTATTTCAATATTGTTAAAAAGAATAAAGTTATCTATTATTTTTGTTTCAATAATATTTATTATTATTGGGTCTTTTCTTTCATGGAATTATATTTTAAAACCCTATCAAAAAAATAGGATAACCTCTTTTTTTAATCCAGAAAAATACAGCCAATCTTCTGGATATCAAATTATTCAATCAAAAATTGCTATTGGTTCAGGTGGGCTTAATGGAAAGGGCTATTTAAAGGGCTCACAATCCAAGTATAAATTTCTTCCTACAAGGCATACAGATTTTGTAGTTTCAGTTTTAGGCGAAGAATTTGGGTTTGTTGGTGTGAGTTTTTTATTTTTATTGTTTTTTATTTTGTTTTATAGACAGTTTAATTTTAAATCAAAAACTGATAGAGAATTTTATTTTGTATATTTATTTAATTTTTTTATATTATTTCAATTTCTTATTAACGTATTGATGTCAATCGGTTTATTTCCGATTCTTGGGATACCACTTCCTTTTGTTTCTTATGGAGGTTCATCTCTTTTATCCTTTTTTATAGGGGAAGCTATAATCTTTAAAATCAAAATTAATAATTATTTATAAATTTAAATGGATGTAGATAAGTTTCTTTTGAAATTGAGAAATCCACAAGCTTATACTGGGAAAGAGATAAATGTTGTAAAAAAAAAATTCAATAAAGATTCAATAAATATATGCCTTATTTTTCCTGATAAGTATGAAATAGGAATGAGCCATTATGGTATTAAAATTTTATATCATACTCTGAATAATAAAAAAAATGTGAATGCCGAGAGATGTTTTCTTCCTGAAAAAGAGTCAATCGAACTCTTTAAAAAGTACAATTTTCCTTTATTTTCAATAGAAAACAGAGTGCCCTTAAAAGATTTTGATTTGATTGGATTTTCGATTTTAACAGAGATGAACTATACAAATATTTTGCAGATTTTGGAGCTCTCCCAGATTCCTTTAAAAACAAAAGATCGAGACAGAAACCATCCTTTTATTGCTGCTGGGGGGATTTCTGTTATAAATCCGGAACCTTTAAGAGAATTTATCGATTTTTTTTGCATTGGAGATGGTGAAGTACTTTTCCCTGATATAATTAAGATTTTTTTTGAAATAAATGGAAGGAAATCAAGTAGAAAAAGTTATTTAAATATGGTTGATAAAATCGAAGGTGTTTATGTTCCTTCATTATTTCCTATTAAAAAGGAAGGAAAATTTTACAAACCTGATCTGAAATCAAGAAAAATAAAAAAGAGGATTTTAAATGACATAGACAATTCCTTTCAATTTGAAAAAATAATTGTTCCAATAACAAATGTTGTTTTTAATCGCCTTGATGTTGAAATTGCAAGAGGATGCCCACAAACATGCAGGTTCTGCCAGGCTAAGTCTTTTTATGCTCCCTTTAGAGTTAAGTCGCTTGAAAGAAATGTAGATTTTATCAAACATGCTCTTAATGAAACCGGATTTGAATCTTTTTCTTTATTATCTTTGAGTTCAGGTGATTATCCATATATAACAGAATTAATTAAATTGGTCCCAGGGGTTACAAATCCTCACGTATCTTTCTCTATTTCTTCCCTTAGGCCATCTGCAATATCTGATGATTTACTTTCTGCTATTTCTTGTTTTAGAAGAACAGGCATTACAATCGTACCAGAAGCAGGTACGGAAAGGTTGAGAAATGTTATAAATAAAAATGTCCGGGATGATGAAGTTTTCAAAGCAGTGGAATTAGCTCTAAAATATAATTGGAAGAGGATAAAGCTTTACTTTATGATTGGGCTTCCAACAGAAACAATAGAAGATATTGATTCGATTGTTAAATTAATTGAAAAAATAAATTTTATTATTAAATCAAAAAACAAAAATATGAAAATTCATGCCTCATTTTCACCTTTTGTTCCTAAGCCTCATACCCCTTTACAATGGGCTAAACGAGAAAGTTCGGATGTTATTAAAAAGAGGATAAATCATATTAAACAGGGGCTAAAAAGGTATAGAAATATTGAGCTTGATTTCCATTTGCCTAAGAAAGGGATAGTGGAAACGATATTTGCAAGGGGAGATTTTAGAGTTGGAGAGTTAATTTTAAAGGCTTTTAAAATGGGTGAAATCTATTCTGCCTGGGATTTGGATTTTAATTATTCAGTCTGGGATAAATTAATAAAGGAATGTGATTGTACTGATTTTTTGGCTGAAATAGAGCTTGATGAAGATTTGCCATGGGATTTTATTGAGGTTAATTTTAAAAAAGGGTTTTTAAAAAAGGAGTACAAGAAAGCTTTATCAGGCGCCCCATCTCCATCATGCGTTGACTTAAAATGTGAAACTTGTAAGGCATGTTTTTTTGAAATGAAGAAGCATGAAAGTTTGAAATTTCAATATGATAACATTGAGGATAACAGGAAGGAGCATATATGTGATTTCAATAAAGTTAGAATTTTTTATGAGAAAAAAGGGGATTTCAGATTTTTTTCTCATTTATCTTTAATGAAATATATTGAAAGGTTGATAAGGAAATCTGGTATAGATTTCAAAATTACTGAAGGTTTTCATCCCAGGATCAAAATGGTATGTTTACCCCCTCTCCCGGTTTTTGCATATGGCCTAAATGAAGTGATCGAAGTTTATCTTGATTCTAAATTAACCGAGCAGATGATCTTGGGATTGTTAAATTCAGTATCTGGAGAGCTTAAATTTAAAAAAGTTATTATTTGCAATGAATCTAAAAAATTGACAAAGGATATTCGTTTTGTAGAATATGAGATTAAAATTAAAAATTATAAAAAATACAAAGATAGAATAAGTGAGTTTATTATTGATACTGATTCTATATCTTATTTTGATAATAAATTAAAATTGAAGATTGATTATTTAAAAAATGGGGTTGAGAGATTTTCTAAGATTTATAAAACTATTGACCCTGAAAGAAATTTTTGCTTTAATTTGAAAAGAATAGGTGTGATATTTATAGGAGAAATTGTTTAAAAATAGTATGATATGCAAGAGGAGAATATAGAGTGATTTATAAGATTAGTTCTCGTTCAAATGAGAGGGTGAAATCCTTATTAAAAGAAAAAGAAAATTATTGTTTTTTTGAGGGTGAAAAGTTAGTAAATGATATTTTAGCAAGAAATATTGAAACCTCTAAGTTGATTGTGAATTATAAAAAAGAAGGTAAATTGGAAATCCCTGAACATAGTGTTAAAGAGGTTTGGTTTGTAAGTGAAACAGTCATGAAAAAAATATCATCTTTAAAGAAAAAGCCTGATTTTATAGCTGTAATAAAAATAAAAAGAGATAGAATTGATTTTGGTAAATCTCAATTGGTTTTTGTTATGGACAATGTTCAGGATCCTGCTAATGCAGGTACTCTATTCAGGTGCGCCGCAGCTTTTGGGGTTAATTCGCTTGTTTTTACTGGATCAAGTGTAAAAGTGAATAATATAAAATTTTTAAGGACAGCTCAAACATCAATATTTGATGTAAATTTCCAGAGTTTTATTGATTTAGAAACATTATTAAAGAAATCTGAGATACGGAATTTCAATGTTTATTTAACTTCTTCTATGAAAGTTGAGAAAATGGTTAAGATAAGTGATATAAAATTCCCGAGTTTGGTCATTTTTGGAAATGAAGGAAAAGGCTTGAATAAGAGCTTATTTGAAAGATTTCCAACACTAAGAATTGCTCAAACTAAAAAGATTGAATCACTGAATGTAGGTGTGAGTGCATGCATAATCATGCATGAGATTTTCAAAACCTTTGTTTAAATAAATTGGACAATTATAATTCTTGATAATTGTATAAGCATCTGTTATAATTTTTTTTATTTTTTGGAGGTAAAATCAAAATACTTGTAACAGGTGGAGCTGGATTTTTAGGGTACCATATTGTTAATAATTTTTTTAAAAAAGGAATAGAAGAGATTGATATCCTTGATATTGCGGATTACATAAAAAAAGAATACCATAAAAATACAGGTTACTATAAGGTTGATGTTAGAGATAGGGAAAAATTTGATAAAATTCTTGAAAAAGGGAAATATGATGCGATAATTCATGCAGCTGCAGCTCTTCCTCTATGGAAGAAAAAGGATATATTTACTACCACAGTTAATGGGACAAAAAATGTGCTAGATTTAAGTAGAAAACATGGCATAAAAAGAGTTGTGTATATATCTTCCACAGCTGTTTATGGTGTGCCAAAATATCATCCAATTTATGAAGACAGCCCGAGGATTGGAGTTGGTTCTTATGGAGAAGCAAAGATAAAAGCAGAAGATATATGTCTTAAATATAGAAGGGATCTTGTTGTACCTGTAATAAGACCGAAAACTTTCATAGGAACTGCAAGGCTCGGTGTATTTCAGATATTGTATGATTGGGTTGAGAACGGGAAAAGGATTCCTATAATTGGGAATGGGGAAAATAAATATCAATTACTTGAAGTTGAAGATTTAGTAGAAGCGATATATTTAGCTATGACATCTGATGGAGATAAAGCGAATGATATTTTTAATGTTGGAGCTGAGAAGTTTGGAACTGTGAGAGAAGATGTTAGCGCAATGTGTGAATATGCGAAAACCGGGGCAAGAATTATGCCTGTACCATCGATACTTGTAAAACCACCTCTTATGCTTTTTGAAGCGTTTGGTCTCTCACCTCTCTATAAATGGGTATATGGAACTGCAGACAAAGAATCATTTGTGGATGTAAAAAAGATAAAAGATAATTTAAATTGGCAACCGAAACATAGCAATGTAGAAGCACTTATCAAATCTTACCAGTGGTATCTTGATAACGAAAATTCTATAAGTGGTGTTGG
>Ga0209121_10004559_pt1 | contig 12905 bp, 5 predicted proteins | sample Cruoilmetagenom3_FD_187292 | JGI IMG/M metagenome (GOLD analysis project Ga0209121, IMG submission 187292) | Oil polluted marine microbial communities from Coal Oil Point, Santa Barbara, California, USA - Sample 3 (SPAdes) (version 2) | ecosystem: Environmental > Aquatic > Marine > Oil seeps ... | reverse complement strand
CTATAATTATTAAGTTGTTAGACAATCAATTCGGGAGGCAGTAGGGTTGCAGTAAAAAAAGAGCCCTCAAGTGTTGAGGACTCATTAAACCCCTAAATATGGGGGTTTTAAGGGTTTTTAACCCCTATATATAGCGCCCCCGGCGCGACTCGAACGCGCAACCAACTGATTCGAAGTCCACTCGATTTTCGTCTATACCGTATATACGAGGGTGTTTTAGTCTATAACTACCACCTGTGGCGGTTAAAATTGTCTATTTTGTCCACTTTTTCTATTATTTCTACATAGGTTGCACCAGGAATTCATTGGAAAGGCAGCTCACACCATAAATATTTTTCGTTAATTTCCTTCCTGGTATAGGATATTAGGATGAATAACTGCCATAGGGCTTATCTACCACCGATTGGTGGTAACTAAGCTATGCTGCAGCGGGTATGGTGGAAACGGTGCTTCGTGTAACTCATGAAGTATTGACGCTTTTTATTCCCTTAATTAATTATCCGTACGTTAAAATGAAATTAATAATATAATCGCGAAATACTTTTGGTATTTTAAGGTAGAGCAGGATTAAATCTATATAAATAATTAGATTAATGTTGTATAATTAATAATGTAAATTTAATTCTTATAGATGTTATTAATTAAGAATTAACATTAGGGGGCATAGTAGCGCGTTTATCATCCTTCGCAGATCAATGAAGCAATTCCATGGAATTATGGGGTTTGTCCATTAGCATTATTGGTGATTCTGCAAGGTTAATTCGGGTTCATTTTCACCAAATTAACCAACTATTATGGTGCGAGGGAGAGTGTACTGATGGTTAACAAATCTGGAAGTCTTAATATATTTAATGCTGCATATCGTGGATTCTGTTTTGTTTTTTTAATTATATATGTCCTGGGTACACCACTAAGCGTGGTGGCCGGTTCTCTGAATTTCACAGGATCCGATCAACTCGAATATCCTCCTGGTGCGACTGTAATCATCACCGTTGCAGATGACGAGAACGTCAACTATGACCGGAATGCTTCAATTTCGGTCGTTGTTGATGGGCCAGGTGATTATGCTCCAGAATGCGTCCCCTTAGGTTGGGATAAGGACTTAGTGGAATGGAAATGCGAAATAGTCCTAAGTTCTGATCCGCTTGTATCAACTGGTGCATATACCTATGACGTCTTTCAAGATGGTATCTATGTTGAAAGTGGATCGTTCACTGATGGCCCACCAAAGGTGAAAAGCCTCTACCAATGTGACCCACCTAATGGATATGACCCAGCAATTTATGATTGCATAGGATCAGGTGCTGAGGGCTGGGTTACAGGGAACAACGATGGCCTCTTTTTTGAGGGCTATGTCATTCCTTACCGGGTGCAATTCAGTAACCTAATTGTTGGAAATGACTACTATTTTGAACTTCAGTGGGATACGTCAAAGAGCAGCAAACATGCATTGGATTACATTACTTCCTACAACGAAACGATAACAAATGCCGAGGCATGTACAGACCTTGGTTTACCAGCAGGTGTTTGTGACCACATCAGCACCGATGCTATCCCTGCGGATACATTTATGCAGACGCGGCCAAATTGGATGGGCTCTCAGGATCCGGGCGAGTTCACCATGTTCGGCGGGGATATTTATGACATAAGCGACTATGCTACACCAACTGATTATGTAGGTGACACCTCAACTTCAATCAAGGTCTTTTTCACGGCACAATTTTCAGATGTTGTATTAGCTTGGGGCGGTCATATTTCCGAAAGAGCGGAATGGGGCTATGAAAATACGGCGGTCTTTATCTCCGGCTCTCCATATCATATGCGTTCATTGAGTTTCTATGATGTAACAGCAGATGATGACTTGAACGTTGGAAATATGGACTTGTCATTGAGTGCGGAGGGCACAATTTACCCAGCGGAAGTCACAATTATTAAGGAAGCTTCCCCAGAAGGAACGACTAGTTTTGGCTTCACCGGGGATCTTGGGCCATTCGGTTTAGTAGATGATGGGATCAATCCGAATTACCTGACTTGGGATGAAATCACCATATTTGGGGACTACACAGTGACTGAGACAGTCCCTGCAGGTTGGTCTCTCTTAGGACTCAGTTGTGAGAAATTAAATCCTGATGGGGCTGGCAGTTATAATGTTGCAAATCCTTCTGTCGTATTATCTTTGACTGAAGGCGATGCGTTTACGTGCACTTTCGCCAATGAACAGCAAAGTGGTTATTTAACTCTTGTTAAAACAGTGATCAACGATGATGGGGGTATCCTCACTGCAAGTAATTTCCCGGCTTTCATCAATAGCAATCCTGTTGATTGGGGAACAACTTATGAATTGGATGCTGGAACCTACACAGCAAGTGAAACCCCTCAATTAGGATATTCCCCCTCGGTCTGGGATACGGATTGTGCATCAGATGGAACGATCTATGTTGGACCAGGTGAGTCGAAGACCTGTACCATAACAAATGATGATGTGGCGCCGACTTTGAAATTAGTTAAGCTTGTTACGACTGATGATGGCGGCACGGCTGGGGCGGATGATTGGACCTTATATGCAACCGCTTCCGCTCCGGATGATGGCCGGAACTTCTCCAACGCCGGCGGTTCAGGTGGATTCAATTCAGTCTTTGCTGGTGTGGGGTACCCCCTTTCAGAGAGCACTGTCAGTGGATATTCTGGCGGCAGTTGGTCCTGCGATGGTGGCAGCCAGGTTGGTTCAACCGTGACCCTTGGCGTGGGTGAGAATGTGACCTGCACCATAACAAATAATGATATTGGCCCAACATTGAAATTGGTGAAGGAAGTGACCAACGACGATGGCGGTAATGCAGTGGCAAATGACTGGACACTATATGCCGCAGCGGCGTCGCCAGACGATGGGCGGAACTTCAGTAATGCTGGCGGTTCGGGTGGGTTTACCTCAGTCTATGCTGGTGTGGGTTATAACCTATCGGAGAGTAGCCTAAGCGGTTATTCAGCTGGAAGCTGGTCGTGTGAGGGCGGTAGCCTGGTTGGCTCAACAGTGACCCTTGGTTTAGATGAGGGTGTAACCTGTACGATCACGAATGATGATATTGCACCGAAACTGACGATCATCAAATCGGTGACGAATGACGATGGCGGGACTGCCCTGCCGGACGACTTCGATCCAACCGTGGGCGGCACCGTAGTCCTCTCTGGTGTGAAGAATTCTTATATGGCGAATACGCCGTATGCGATTGACGAAACCTTACTGAGCGGCTACAACTTCGTGAGTATCACAGGCGATCCAAAATGCCCGGATGTTCTGGGCGGAACGATCACCCTCGATGAAGGCGATGACATCACCTGTACGATCACGAACGATGATATTGCACCGAAACTGACGATCATCAAATCGGTGACGAATGACGATGGCGGGACTGCCCTGCCGGATGACTTCGATCCAACCGTGGGCGGCACCGTAGTCCTCTCTGGTGTGAAGAATTCTTATATGGCCAATACGCCGTATGCGATTGACGAAACCTTACTGAGCGGCTACAACTTCGTGAGCATCACAGGCGATCCGAAATGCCCGGATGTTCTGGGTGGAACGATCACCCTCGATGAAGGCGACGACATCACCTGTACGATCACAAATGATGATATTGCCCCAAAGCTGACACTAACCAAAGAACCGCATGGTGGCACGGCACTGCCTGATGAATTCGACCTGATCATCGGTGGTGATCCGGCTATCTCTGGAACGACCTATGATCTGATGGTTGGAGGTTATGCCATTGATGAAACCCAGGTGACGGGATACATCTTCGGAGAGATTACCGGTGATGCTGCTTGCCCGGCAATACTTGGCGGAACTGTGTCGCTAGGTTTAGCGGATGATGTAAGTTGTACGATCCACAACTACTGGGTTGATATCCAGCTTGGTAAGAAAATCTCTGAATCTGCGACCGGTCCTTGGGTGGACGCGATTGAGGTTATTGCGGGTGAGGGAGTCTATTACCAATTGACAGTAAAGAACACAGGTGAATATACGCTAACTGATATTGAGGTTACTGACCCGACCCTGGCCGCTGATTTGGGATACATTGATTTGGATCATGTCTTCTGCACCATTCCGAGCCTTGCTCCTGATGCCAGCTCAGATTGTCCTTTAGTAGGTCCAGTGGTTACAGAGTTTACCTTAGAGGGACATTTCAATACTGCAACCGTAGAGGGTTGTGCAGTACAAGGTGAAGCAGAAGTCTGTGTCTCTGACAGTGACACGGCCTCCTATAACGCAACTTACTGGGCGTTTACGCCAGGTTTCTGGAAAAACCACACAGCTGGTAGCCCCAGTGGACATAATGCCTGGCAATATACGGATTATGAAACCGGGATGCTCCTTGGTGATGTGTTTGACCTTGGCGTTTTACAAATGCTATATCCAAAAGGCGGCGGTGAAACCTTTGCCCAAGCCGATTTGCTCGATGCTCTCCGATTCAAGGGAGGCGGAGGTTATTCCGGTGCAGGCGAGATATTGATGCGGGCTGCAGTTGCCTCACTATTGAACGCGTCCTTCCATGAGGTTATGGGGCATAATATTGGCCCTGCTGGTGTTTGGCCGTATACCTCTCAGGAGATCATTGACATGGTCAACGAAGAGCTGCAAAGTCCAACTTCAACGATGGATATGCTCATGCTGGCAGCCTACCTTGATGGATTGAACAATGGCACCGAATATTTTGATTGGAGTTGGCCTGTACCTTAGAAAAACATATTTTTCTTAAAAGTAAATTTTGTGTTCCCCGTCGGGGGCGGTGGCATCGGGCTGCCGCCCCCAAAAAAGTACGATGGATACCAAGGATTATCATCCTGATCCTATGTTGATCAATGTTCTGAGGTGGAAAAGGTGAATTATCGCAACTTGCTCAAGCAAGAAGTCAACTATTCAATTTGTCTTTTTATGATATTGCCCATTTTATTTTTTAGCATGAGCCAGGTCAGTGCAGTTAGTGTGGAGATGCAGGAAACTGACCTTTCACCGAGTGGGGAAGCATCAACATTTCATATTGCCTCCGATAATTCGATATTGCTTGTTGACGACAATAATGAATTATGGGTTTTTAATGCTGTTGATTGGCAATACATTCATTATGAGGGTGTTGGTGGTGATAATCTGGCAGATATTGCGATTGAATCCCCAACCAAAATTTGGTGGACAGACAACGGAACCAGTTTTGGCAGCTTGGATTTAAATACTCATACATTTAAAGTCTGGGAAGTAAGCGAAAGTACAACAGGGAATATTCCAAACCTTGGCCCAATTGTTTTCGCCGAGGGGTTTGTTTGGATGCCAACCTGGTTTGGAACAACATTTGGTTTGTTTAGATTCAATATATCATCAGAAACGCTAGATCTTTTCCCTTATACTGGGGGCTCTTTTGCAGCTGATATGGTGTACAGCGATGGCATTTTATGGTCACTTGATTGGTCAAAACAAAGTCTGATGAAGTTTGATATTGATACGGGTGCCCTGGTGAAAATCACACCGAATCCCGCCCGAGAGATATATGATACAGCGAATGTCCAAGTGGACGGATCTACAGTGTGGTGGACAGAAGACAAAATGAATGGCGCGGTGATCAGCTATGATTCTGGTTTAAGTGCTATGGCGGCATATCAGTTACCAGAGAACACTGACCCCCGCAATCTTTGTCTTCAAGACGGTTTAGTGTGGTATTCCAATGAAAATGGCACCATAGGGCGAATTGATCCTGATCAAGCGACCAGTGCATCGCTTGATTTCATGGTTACCACTTATCCAGAAGAAATCACACCTGAAAGCTATGATGTGACTGGGCCAATCACGTCAACCATAAGTTCCCCTTCGACCGGTGGTTTTTCATTTACCGGTTTCGATAGCGATTTTTCAGAAGGAGATGGGCTTCAAGTCTATACCTTGCCGGAAAGTGCAGTTCCCTGGGGTATTATTGTAATTAATGATTTTGTGATCGTTGCAGATAATGGGCGGCAAGAATTGATCAGATTCCCCTTAGAAGACCTGTCCGGTGATGAAGAATTTCAGTACCTTCCGCTGATATTGATGCAATGATGTGAAGGAGCGGCCATAGTGCAACAATCATGTGTTCACCGAACAGTATTCAGCATAGTTCTCATTTTATTATTTTGTTTACCTCAGCTTGTTGCCAGAGGGCAGGGGGAATTTGATGAGGATTATTCGATTACGGCCAACTCAATCGTTTATGATGGTCAGTATGTTTATATTGCAGGTTCCATATCCAATTTCCAGGATCAGTCTCTTGTCAACCCCTTAGATCTTAGCGGTGGCATGGATGACATGTTCCTCATCAAGCTGAGTGCGAACGGGGCCCCAATATTCTCAGCCGTTATTGGTGGCTCTAATGATGATAAGGCTTTTTCAATTGCGGTTGATCAGGGGGTAGTTTATCTATTCGGTGAAACCTGGTCAACGGATTTCCCCAGAGCGCCGGGTAACGCCGGTGAAAGTGATGCCGTTTTATGTGCTATCGCTGCGGATGGCAGTGGACTTTTATGGTCGCGAAGGATTGCTGGAACTGACCAGGAGAGCGGCCGATCGGTGATGAGCTATAACAATAAGCTCTACCTGACCGGAATCACTTGGTCTGATAATTTAGGAGCGGATGCTGCCCTGGGTTCGTCAGACGGGTTCCTGGCCCGAGTCAGTTTTAGCGGCGAAGTTGATTGGTTGAGACGTTTCGGGGGATTCGGGTTGGATGCGCCCTTTGATTTAACGGTGGCTGCTGATTCACTTTGGGTTGGTGGACAGACTTTCTCTCGAGATTTTGGCGGGACGCTGCATGGCGAGGGGGACGCTTTTGCCGCTCAATTTAGCTTGGCGGGGGAACAGATTATTGCCAGAGTATACGGCGGCAGCGAGGACGACTTGGTCTTTGCCTTGAGCCATGATGGTGAGGGCGGCATTTTGATGGCAGGGGGAACTAATTCAGATGATATCAAGAATGCTGAAGGCGAGTTCCGTGGTAATTTTGATGCCATTACTTTTCACCTAAATTCAGATGGCGAACTTGAAAATGCGGCCTATTTGGGAGGGGATCAACCGGAATATGGTCAGGATATTATCGCATTACCTGGAGGTGACTATTTTGTTATTGGTTGGACCGAATCCGCAGTGTTTTCATCGAGTAGTGGCGATCAAACCAGTTCTCACGGTCTGGTAGATACCTTTATCGTTAGGGTAGGCAGAGATGGTACACAAGTCGTTGAGAAGCTAATTGGTGGGCCAAACGACGATTTTGCCAAAGCTGGCGTTTTTGTTCCAGAAGGGCTTTGGTTAGTGGGCGATTTCCCCAATCAGGGATTGGGCTACGCATTGTTGATCTCATCTGACATAGTGGGGGATATCATTGGACCAACGGCGACAGCGATTGCCCCCACGGCAACCAATGCCATGACTGCGACTCTGGCTCCGACTGAAACACCGGCTCCCATGAGCGAGTACACCCCAACGTCTTATGCCATTCAAGCAATGACAGACTCATCCGAACCTCAGGTAACAGTGGATGATAACAAAACAGATGGTGAAAGCCCGACGAATGAGGAGTCAGCTAATGCTCTTATGGCTTCTCCAACCAATGGTTCGAACGAGGTTGATGCTTCTGTTATCGATATCCCTTCCGCAAACAATGAGACGACCAGTAGCGATGAAAATCATGATAAGAGACAGAGTGGAATCGTTGCCGGTGGAATTATTATATTGATCATCGCCCTTACGTCTGGTAGCTATTATTGGCTCCGCCGGAAAAAGCAGCAGATAGAGTAAGGTTCTATAGAATGGCCGAAACACAAACATCTGTGATTAAGAGAATGTTCACCTTTCTCGCAATTCTGATCCTGTTATTTAGCGTTTCTGTTGATATCAGCGCGGCTGAACCCAGTGATGAACAGATGGCAATCAGCGATGGGATAGGAATTGGATTTGTTCAGTTATCGTCGAATGAAAATCAGTCTGTTTACTTATTACCTAACGGTGTTGACCAGGTTTGGGTGACGGTGGACTCGTTTTGGATAACTCACTTTGACACCAATGACCTTCAAGACAATGATGGTTATGATCAGTATGTTCAATCCGGAATCAATATCAAATTTACTTTTCCGGCGGCTAATCCGGAAATTGTCGTTATCCCAGAGCAGCAATTACCCGGAAAGGTGTCTATCCTCAAAGGCAATAACCCTTCAGAATGGATCCAAGGTGCAGTCAAATGGGGACAGATACGATATAAGGACCTTTACCCTGGTGTCGATTTTGTCATCCGATCCTCTGAAGGTGGTTTTGAGTGGGAGTATGAAATTGCGGGTGAGGTAGCCCCATCCGATCTGCTTCTTTGTGTAGAGTATGGCTATGGAATAATTCAAGGTCAGGCTCAATCGCTTATTGAGTCAAACCTGAATGACCTAAGATTGCCCAGCCTGGGGATAAAGGACAGAACAACTGGGGATTATCTCTCCCAGGTTGTTCAAACCGACGCAGCAGGCGATAGAAGTTCTGGGGGGAATATTGACTACAGCACATTTTTAGGTGGATTGGCGAATGATATCGCCAAGGATGTGGCAGTCGATGCGGAAGGAAATATTTTTGTTATAGGAACAACGCCATCATCGGATTTTCCAGTCACGCCCGGGGCGTTTGATAATACCATAGCAGGGACAGACGCATTCGCTGCGAAAATTGACGTGACCGCTTCACCGCCTGAGCTGGCGTATGCAACTTTCATTGGGGGAAGTGGAACGGAGAGTGCTAACCGGATGAGCCTTGAAAATGGTGTCGTTTACCTTACAGGTGAAACCGACTCTTCTGATTTCCCAGGGAGCGGGGGACCATCCGTTCAGGTTGATGCTTTTGTGGCCGCCGTAAACCAAACCGGAACGAATTTGATCTATTCCAGATTGCTTGGGGGAAGTGACGATGATAAGGGGTTTGCCATTGCTGTTGAAAATGGGTCGGCGTATATCACCGGCATTACCTACTCAAGCGATTTTCCTACAACCAATTCGAGCACATACACCAGAGATGGTGACGTGTTTGTTGTCAAACTTGAGCCCGGCGGGACGACCAGCTATGCCATTCTCAAAGGGACTAACGATGTGGACGCGGGTCATGGAATAGATGTGCGTCAAGGTATGGCCTGGTTAACAGGGGAGACCTGGGCAAAAGGATTCACGTCAGAGAGTGTTAACGAAGGGGCCGTTTTTGTGATGGGTCTCACTGCTGCGGGTGAGATTGATTCGGCCCGGGTTTTTGATGGAATTGGAGACGATAGGGGCTTTGACCTGGCGTTGGATTCGGCTGGTTTGATCTACGTAACAGGGTTTACCTTTTCTGCGGATTTTCCAACCATGTATGGCAGCTTGAATGGTTTGGAAGATGCATTCGTCTTGGTGTTTGACCAGACAACAACTTTATATTCCACTTTTTTAGGAGGTTCTGGATTAGATCAGGGTCAGGGTATTGTGGTTGACGCGGCGGTGAATTTCATTGTGGCTGGGAATACCGATTCAATTGATTTTCCAATCACGACTGATGCTGTCCAACCTGTATCCGGTGGGGGCAATGATGGCTTTATTTGTCGTTACGATTTAGATACTGAAGAACCTGATCCAATGGTCTATTCATCCTATCTGGGCGGTGAAGGGAATGATTTTATTGAGGAAGTGGAAACTGGTGCCTGGGGGTCTGTTTACCTGGTGGGATCAACCCGGTCAGCAGATTTTCCCGTGACTTCGGATGCGTTATCACAAACCTTGAATGGCACGCAAGATGCTTTCATCACTAAAATAAGTATTTTTCCACTATCGGAATTGAAACTGGTGAAGGTAGTGACGAATGACGATGGGGGAGGAGCGATTGCTGATGATTGGACCCTCACCGCGACAGCGGAAGAGCCTTTTGAGGGCCAGAATTTCAGTTATCCTGGCGGTTCCGGCAGTTTCATAGGTGTTTTTTCGGATGTCGTCTATACACTTTCAGAAAGTGGACCCGGTGGCTATATAGCTGGCGAGTGGATCTGTGATGGGGGTGACCAGGTAGGTTCAACGATTACACTTGCGTTGGATGAGCAGGTGACCTGCACCATATCAAATGATGATGATGCCCCTACATTGAAATTGGTGAAGGATGTAATCAACGATGATGGGGGAACAGCAGTTGCGAATGATTGGACCTTCTCAGCAACAGCCGAGGCTCCAAATGATGGGCGTAATTTTATATATTTGGGCGGCTCTGGTGATTTTGAAGTGGTTTACGCAAATGTGGAATATGAGATTAGTGAAAGCGCCTCGGCTAGTTATAGCGCCAGTGAGTGGGTTTGTGATGGAGGAAGTTTGAATGGTTCGATTATCACGCTTTCCCCTGGCGAAGATGTGGTCTGTACGATTACAAATAATGATGACACGCCGCAGTTGAAATTGGTGAACGAAGTGACAAATGATGATGGAGGGGACGCAATTACCGATGATTGGATGCTTTATGCTGCAGCAGCTGCACCAGATGACAGCCGTAATTTCAGTTATTTGGGTGGCTCGGGAGGCTTTGAGATCGTCTATGCTGACGCCAGCTATAGCCTCTCAGCAAGCGCTCTCCAAGGGTATGGTGCTTCTGCTTGGACCTGTGATGGCGGAAGCCTGGTGGATTCAACTATTAACCTGGCATTGGGGGAGCAGGTCACGTGTACAATCGTAAATGATGATGAACCACCTTTGTTGAAATTAGTCAAAGAAGTTGTAAATGATGATGGGGGAACAGAGTCAGCGGATGACTGGACGCTTTCAGTAATCGCGGTGGAGCCGTATGAGGACAGGAATTTTAGCTATTCAGGCGATTCCAATTTGTACCAAATGGTTTATGCAAATATCGCCTATGACTTGTCAGAAAGTGTTCTGTTGGGTTATACCAGTGGGGATTGGGTGTGTAACGGCGGGAATCTGAACGGCTCAGCTTTAGAACTTGTGTTGGGAGAAGAAGTCATTTGCACATTAACGAATGATGATATTGCACCGACTTTGAAATTAATCAAAGAAGTGACGAATGATGATGGGGGAACAGCGGTCTCGGATGATTGGATTCTCTTTGCAACGGCGACAGGACCTAATGAAGATAGGAATTTAAACAATTCTGGCGATTCCGGTATTAGCGAAGTGGTTTATGCCAATGTGGAATACGACTTGTCAGAAAGTACACTGCCGGGATATGCCTCTGAGGGTTGGATCTGTGATGGAGGCAGTCTGATTGAAACGACAATCACTCTTTCATTGGGCGAAGAGGTGACCTGCACAATCATGAATGACGATGAGACACCCAGACTGAAATTAGTCAAGGAAGTGATGAACCTAGATGAGGGGGAGGCCGTTGCTAATGATTGGACCCTTTATGCGACAGCAGAAGCTCCCGATGATGACCGGAATATCAACAATTTAGGAGGCTCTGGGGATTTCGTGGATGTGTATGCTGGCATTGGCTATGCCCTTTCTGAGAGTGTAATCGAAGGCTATTTCCAGGACGAGTGGTCTTGCGATGGCGGATATTTACAAGGCTCGACAATAATTTTGGGATTGGGCGATCAAGTGACCTGTTCGATCACGAATTGGGATAATGCTTACTATCCAGCGGTTAATATTCAATCCTATACAAATGGGTTGGATTCTGATATCGCGCCGGGTGAATACATTCTTCAAGGTAATACTGTAAATTGGACATATCTCGTTTCGAATACAGGGGGCGTTACTCTGACAGAGATCGATGTTTCTGATGATGTGTTGGGGGAAGTGGACTGTCCTCAAACCACATTGCCGGTCGGTGAGCAGATGACCTGTACGGCAAGCCCAGGATCCGCGGTGGCAGGGCAATTCAATAGTCTTGGCAGGGTGACTGCATATTCACCATTTTTTGATATTGGGATTAGCGATCAGGATACGAGTCATTATTTTGGTGCTTTGCCTTCGCTATCGCTGGTGATAAGGATCAACGGTGTTATTGCTGATGCTCCCCCTGGCTTACATCTGAATGAAGGAGATGAAATTACTTGGTCATATGAGGTGACAAATGATGGCAACGTGTCGCTGACCGGTGTAAGTATTGTGGACAATAACGGCACACCTGAGGATCCTGCAGATGATATTTTGGTCTGTACAATTCCTGACCTTAGCGTTTCAGAAGTTGATGCGAGCTCTTGTTTTGTGAATAGTAGCGCTAAGATAGGGCTATTTGAGAACACTGCTGTTGTAACAGGAACACCACCAGAAAATCTCGGCGATATTTCCGCGCAGAAAACAATTTATTACTATTCGGTTTTTCAGACATATTTCCCATTGCTTATCCATTGATGCAATCTACGGTTGAGATGACAAATAATATCAATGTACTTGGTGATTGTTTGATTTTAATAATTTCAAATGGTTTTTTAAATATTTATTATGGGATGTGAGAGAAGAAATTGTTTAAGTTGGATGAAAATACACAACAGATTGAATTGATGGATAACTTTTGTGGAAAAAACCGTTTCGGGTTGCAGTCAGGTTGCAGTAAAAGCATTATTATAAATTTTCAAGATTGCATTAATTGATAAATTCCCGAGCAGTGATTAGTAGAAATAATAATTATGCTAGTGATATTACACGCCTGACCGTGCAGTTCAGTATATAGGCGAATTATGTATTAGTAGAAGGCTTGAACTTTCATAGTTGTTAATAAGAACATAATGAGATTGTAGAAAAAATAGCCTTGGTTTTCTTCTGGATTCTCCCTAACTATCACAGTATCTGGATCAGTTTTTGGGGGTCAGGTCAGTAGCTCATGGTGTATAGGAATAGAAATGTCGAATGAAGATAATATTGATAACTATCTCGGACCTGATGCTGGG
>Ga0209121_10004557_pt1 | contig 12906 bp, 7 predicted proteins | sample Cruoilmetagenom3_FD_187292 | JGI IMG/M metagenome (GOLD analysis project Ga0209121, IMG submission 187292) | Oil polluted marine microbial communities from Coal Oil Point, Santa Barbara, California, USA - Sample 3 (SPAdes) (version 2) | ecosystem: Environmental > Aquatic > Marine > Oil seeps ... | reverse complement strand
CCGCCTGTACCCGGATTCTTCAATACTTCTTGTTGATACTTATGATACCCTTAAACAAGGTGTTCCTAATGCAATAACGGTTGCAAAAGAACTGGAAAAGAAAGGTTACAGGCTCAACGGGATAAGACTCGATAGCGGGGATCTGGCTTATATGAGTAAAGAATCACGAAAAATGCTCGACCGTGAGGGCTTGAATTATGTTAAGATAACTGTTTCCAACCAGCTGGATGAATATCTGATAAAAAGCCTGCTTGACCAGAAAGCTCCTATAGATACTTTCGGAGTAGGTACAGCTCTCGTAACAGGTAAGGGAGAGAGTGCTCTGGATGGTGTTTATAAAATGACTGTCGTGGATGAGCAGCCCAGCATGAAAGTATCTGAAAACATAAGTAAAACAACTTTACCCGGATTAAAGAATATCTACCGCTATACTGATGCAGGTAACATGTTTTATGCAGATGGCATTGAGCTTGAAAATGCTCCTGTACCGGAAATAATCTATCATTCTTATTACCCTGAGAAAAATTGTAAGTTAGAAGGATTATCTTACAAAAGCTTAATGGAAAAAGTAATGTATAAAGGCAGGATAATAAAGGTCAAATCATTGGAAGAATCAGCAGAATATGCCTCAGCCAGACTGGCCCAGGTGCCCGCAGAATCAAAAAGATTCATTAATCCACATATATATATAGTAGGTATTGGTAATAGATTGATGGACTTGCGCAATAAATTAAAGGATCAGATATGGAAGCATTGATAATAGTAGATGTGCAGAATGATTTTTGCCCCGGGGGTGCATTGCTGGCACCAGAGGCAAATGAGATTATACCTGTCATTAATAAACTGATGGAAAAGTTCGATGTTGTAGTTGCATCACGAGATGTACATCCATCCGACACCATACATTTTGATAAATGGCCACCACATTGTATTGAAGGAACCAGGGGGGCACTTTTTCATCCCGACCTGAATATAACCAGGATACAAAAAGGATTCCATAAAGGAACCGGTAATATAGATGACGGATATTCTGCTTTTGAAGCCACCAATGAAAACCTGTTGGATTACCTCATGAGTAAAAAGGTTAGTGATGTGTATATCACAGGACTCACAACAGAATATTGTGTTAAAAATACTGCCCTGGATGCAGTAAAAAACGGACTAAATACATGGCTTGTCACCGATGCCATAGCAGCCGTGGAGCCTGGTTCGGATAACGAGACTGATGCCCTGGATGAAATGAAAAAAGCTGGGATCAGGTTTATTGAGTCAGAGAGTAAGTGCTGTTAACTGGGTTCCCGCCTTCGCCAAGGCTTTGGCGGGCGGTGCCGGGTTCCGGGTTTCGCGTTCGTCGTTCGTCGTTGGTCGTTGGTCTTTCGTCGTTGGTTTTTCGTCGTTTTAGATTTCTTTCTTCGTATATTTGTTTTTTAAGTAACCTTCAAAATCACTAAAATGAAAAATATTACTCTGATCCTGGTATTAGTGGCTCTGAGCTTGCCGGCTAAAATTTATGCCTGCACCTCAGTTATTATAAGCGGCAAATACACTGCTGATGGTCGACCTATAATGTGGAAGCACCGCGACACGAGCAATGAGAATAATAAGCTTGTTTATGTTACCTCCGGCAGGTATAACTATATTGCTATGGTTAATGTGGGGAAAAAAGAATTGACAGAAGCCTGGATGGGGATGAACGCTGCAGGTTTCTGCATTATGAATACTACCTCCTATAATCTAAATAGTGGGGAGGATGAAAATGGTAAATATGGTGAAGGTGAGATAATGGGCCGGGCCCTGGCAATATGTGCTACACTGGAAGATTTTGAAAAACTTATTGATTCTCTTGAGAAGCCAACAGGACTAGAATCAAATTTCGGGGTTATTGATGCTTTTGGTGGTGCGGCATATTACGAGGTTGGCGACAGCAGCATAACAAAAATTGATGTAAATAATAAGTCAGTGGCCCCGCTGGGATTTATTGTAATGACCAATTATTCATTTAATGGTGATCCTGAAACAGGCCATGGATATTCGAGGTATATCACAGCTTATAATCTTTTTTACAAGGCTGCAATGCAAAATAACCTTACTGTTGAATTTATTCTGCGTAATGCTGAAAGAAACCTGGTAAATGGTTTTACAGGACTCGATCTTACCAATTTCTCAACATCAGAAAAAGAAGTAAAAATGGTTCATTTCAAGGACAATATTGCAAGACGTACAACAACCTCATCAGCTATTTTTAAAGGTGTTGCTGCAGGTGATGATCATGATAACACAATTATGTGGGTAGTGGGTGGATGGCCTTTGGCCACCGCAGCATACCCGGTTTGGTTTAATGATGATCATAATCTCCCGCAATTACTTACCTCTCCTGAAGGTCAGAATTCTGAGATGTGTGATATAGCACTCAGAATGAAAAGGGAAAGTATGCCTGTAACACGCGGACATGGAAAGGATTATCTAGATATAAATAAACTCTGTAACAGTGAACAATCCGGTTATTTACAATGGATCAGGTCCCTTGAGGATGAAATAATCAATATAACAGGAAAGTACCTTGATAATATTGGTAAGCCTGTTCCGGACAGCAAGCAGATCAGGGAATTGTACGAGGTAATTGACCGGATGGTTATACTGGCCTACAGGAATCATGGGTATAATTTTATGGAATAATGGAAATATCAGTTCTTACCGAAAACTATCCTGGTACATCTACCGGCTCCGAACATGGACTCTCCTACCTTATTGAACATGAGGGTAAAAGAATACTCTTTGATACCGGTCAAAGCGACCTGTTCCTTCGCAATGCCGAAATCATGGGTGTTGATTTACATAACCTGGATAATATAATACTGAGCCATGGTCACTATGATCATGGTAATGGTTTACAATACCTTGAAGGAGGAAAGCTGATTTGTCATCCAGGCTGCTTTGTCAAAAGATATAGTAAAGGAGGCACAAAATATATTGGCTTAAAGAATACATTTAATGAGATTTCAGATAAGTTCGAGCTTATAACTTCCTCCAATCCGTATACTATCAGTCCGGGGATAATTTTTCTTGGTGAAATACCCCGTAACAGTTTTTTTGAATCAAAACACACCGGATTTATTTACGAAGACGGTACACCGGATTTCGTTATGGATGACAGTGCTGTTGCATTATTACTCAATGAAGGTTTATTTATTGTAACCGGTTGCGGTCATGCAGGTGTTGTCAATACTCTTGAACATGCAAAAAAAGTTACTGGTGAAAAAATAATATATGGTGTAATGGGTGGATTCCACCTCAAACAGGCAGATCTTCAAACGGTGGAAACAATAAAATATCTCAGGAAAAACGAGGTAAAATATATATACCCATCACACTGCACTGCACTACCTGCCCTGTCAGCTTTTCATGATGCCTTTGGAACAATACAGGTAAAGACCGGGGAAGTCCTCTCCTTCTGAGAAACACAGATTACAGAGATCTCCTCAGATTACGCAGATTTTTGTTAATTTTAGGCATTCCCAGGAGATAGTTATGAAAGGGACATTATCATTTATATTATTCTTTTCCTTCGTTACCATTTCAATGGCCCAGAAGGGAATACCATACATCAGTTATTATGATGATAATGTTGATATTGAGGTTGAGAACTGGGCCATATGCCAGGATAAGGATAATGTAATGCTTTTTGCCAATCGCCAGGGCTTGCTTAGCTATGATGGTAGTCAGTGGGATATAGTACACCTGCCATATATGCCTGTGAGTCTCTACAGGTGCCCGGCTAATAACCGTATTTATGTAGGTGCAGATAATAATTACGGTTATATCAAAAAAAACAGAGATGGAAGTTATAATTATGTATCTGTTTCAGGCGATACTGTCAATGCCGGGCTAATAACGGATATTTTACTCACCGACAGTACTGTTATTTATTTTTCTGAAAAATGTATCAGCCTCCATAACCTGGATGATCTTTCCGATTACAAGCGATGGTATTCCAAACAGGGGTCACCCTTTACCGGTATGATTGCCCATCGCGGCAAATTGTTTTTCAATGTTAAAGATAAAGGGCTATACCGTATTGAAAGCGACACCCTCTTCCCTATCGTTACAGGTTATATGACAGCAAACAGGGAAATACTGTTCTCTCTTCCTTTCAGTAAAGACAAAAAGCTTATAGGTACCAGTGATAATAAACTGCAGCTTTTCGACAGGATAAAATATTACGAATATGATATAAGTAATCCTGAATATCTTGAGGAAAATATCCTGTCTGATGCAGTATTAATAGCTGATTCATTGATAGCTCTTTCAACCCTTTATGGGGGAGTTATGGTATTGGATAAGGAAACAGGGGATGAAGTAACATTGCTTAATTACCAGAACGGACTTCCTGATGATGAAATCTATGCGATAAACAGTGATAATAACAATGGGCTTTGGATTACGCATGGCTATGGTATAAGTCGTGTCGATTTTAACCTGCCGATTTCCTCTTTTAGTAATTATACTGGGCTGCAGGGAGTTATTACTTCAGTATTATATCATAATAATAAGCTATATGCAGGAACCAATGAAGGTTTATTTTTCCTTGATGAAGTAAGGGAGTATGATAGCAAAGAGATTCTTTACCGTACACCACCTTCAACAAAAGAACAGGAAGATAAAAAAGAAGTATCGAAACGACCGGTCAGAGATTTTTTTAACAGGCTTTTCAGAAAGAAACAGGAACCAGAAACTAAAGGAACAATAGAAGAAGAAAAACCTTTGTCCCAATCTGTATTAGCAGAGCCTCAATATGATCGAAAAACAGTAAGCGTGCTCAAGTCGATAAATTATGTTTACAGGAAAATCGATGAGATAGATACAAAAGTAAAACAACTCATGTCAGCAGGTAATGGTATACTGGCCCTCAGCAGTTCGGGTTTGCACTATATCGAAGAGAGTACAGTCATAATATTGTCATCCAGCAGAACCATCAATTCGGTGAGCAAACTGGATGAAAACGATTTTCTTTTATGCACCAATAACGGACTTTCAGTACTCTCTTTAAGTGAGGGCAGCTGGAAGGCAAATTATCCCGTCCAAGGCATCAATGAACCTGTCTATAATGTTGTGTTGGTGGATCATTCAACCTGGTGGATAGGATCATTAAATAAGGTATTCAGACTTGAAGGCTCATGGGAAACAATGGATTTTGAAATTCATGATTATCCCTTACCGGATAAATACCCCGTATCATACAACATGGCTGAATCAAATGATAATATATTTGCCTTTGCCGAGACCGGTATTTTCATCTACTCCGCTTTATCTGATTCTTTTAGATTGTACGAGAATCATGAGCTGGGTATAAAACCCGGGAGAAAACATAAATACCTGCTTTCGAACCTTAACTACCCTCTGGTCAGAACTGATGAAGGTTGGAAATCACTTAATGTACAAATTGAAGGTCTTGCTAAGATTGAAAGTATCCTGAGACTAATTGATGAACCGGTTTATATAAGTATAGATGAAAGTGGCCCAATCTGGATTACTGATAACGATAATAATATCTACAGAATCTCAGATTACAGGAACAGGGATATAGATACTGAATTCAGGATGTTTATTTCAGATGTCCGAAGTTCTGAAAAGAGTTTTTATGAACTTGATAATATGGTATTTGATCCTGATGAAAAAGCTATATCTGTTAATATTTCTGCTCCTTATTACCTCAAAAAAACTTCCAACAAATACCAGTATCTCATTGAGGGAATCATGAATAACTGGTCGGAGTGGAACAATAATCCCCGGATAAATATATTCCTTGAATCAGGTTACTATACCGTTCACTTCAGGGCAATGAATATACTTGGGGAGATTAGTGAGGAAAAAACAATAAGTTTTTCAATTAAACCACCGTTCTCAAAATCAGCATTCTTTTATGTAATAATTGGATTAATTGTCGTGGTCCTGTTTTTCCTGATACTATTCTTCCGTGAAAAGAAGCTCAAACATGACAAGAGAATACTGGAAGAGAAAGTAAGACAGCGTACCATAGAGATAGAACAGAAAAAAGAACAGATTGAGAATCAGCGGGATGAGATAATGCATCAGAAAGAGGAGATAACCAGTAGTATTGCTTACGCCAGCAGGATTCAAACTGCAATGCTTTCTAGCAGGCAGTTATTTAAAAATAATTTCAGGGATTACTTCATTTTATTCAAACCAAGGGATATTGTAAGTGGGGATTTCTACTGGATAGAGGGGAATAAGGACAGGATATATTTTACTGCTGCTGATTGTACAGGTCATGGAGTACCCGGGGCCTTTATGAGTATGCTGGGAATATCACTATTGAACGAGATTACGAGTGATGGGGAAAAAGACCTGAAGCCCTTTGAGATATTGGAACTACTAAGAAGTAAGGTAATAACTTCCCTTTCCCATACAAAATCGCATAGTAAAGCTGCTGATGGTATGGACCTGGCATTCTGTAAATATGACAAAAAGAAAAAAGTGCTCGAATATGCCGGAGCATTTAATTCACTATACCATTTCAGAAAAGGGAATTTAACAGTTTATAAAGCTGACAGGATGCCCGTGGGTTCGTATATACCCCGTGTCGGCAATTTTACAAATAATGAGATAAATATAGAGCCGGATGATATCATTTATATTTTCTCTGATGGCTATACCGACCAGTTTGGCGGTCCTGAAGATAAGAAATTTAGTACCCGGCAGTTTAAATCAACGTTGTCAGATCTTGTTGATTTGCCAATGAGAAAACAGAATAATATACTTGAGGAGGTGTTTAAAAAATGGAAAGGCAAAAACAGCCAGCTCGATGATGTGCTGCTTATTGGTATAAAATTCTGAATTTATTACCATTAATCTCTGAGTTACATAATAGTCAAGGCGGGGGATGTAACTGTTGAACCGTTTAATTGTTGAATCGGGTATTTCAATGTAAGATTTCCCGATTTAACCTTACATGATTCAACGGTTAAACAATAACTTAGTATCTTTACCTTTAACAAAGATATAATTGAAAATGGAACATAAGTATCCTAAAAACTTTGCTCGCTTTTATGATACCATTTATCACCGTATGCGTGATGGTGTTGACAGTGAATTTTTCCAGAAGCTCATAAAGAACACAAAAGGCAGGGTTCTTGAAATAGGCGTAGGAACAGGCCGTTTATTTATGAATGCACTGGAATATAAAGCTGATATTTACGGTATTGACATAAGTCCTGCTATGCTCGATATACTTTTAAAAAAGCTACCGGCAGACCAACATTACAGGATAAGCGAACAGAGCATTACCAATTTCAGTTTTGACTTTAAGTTTGACCTTATAGTAGCTCCTTTCAGGGTAATAATGCACCTCATAGAAAAAGAAGACCAGGTCAGAGCATTAAATAATGTTTATAAACACCTTGCCAGCGGTGGCAGGTTCGTTTTTGATGCTTTTGTCCCTGATCCCGGAATCCTTAAATACGGCATTGATAAGCAAACGGATTTTGATGACGAATATGAACCTGGTAAAAAACTAAGGAGGATTGTCACCTCAATACCCGACCTGGTAAACCAGGTACTGAATGTACTCTTCAGACTGGAATGGGATGACGATGAAGGACCTCATTCTGAGGAATGGGAAACACCATTACGTTTCTTTTTCAGGTATGAACTGGAATACCTGATCGAACGTTCCGACTTCCATGAATATGATATTACAGGCGATTATACCGGAAAGTTGCTGGATAAAGATTCAAAGGAATTCATAGTGATCTGTAAGAAACACTGATTTCGCAAATTGTGGCAGATTACACAGATAACAGGCTAAGCTGATAGCAGGTTTTCCTAATCATTCTATCAACCGCTGCATGAATCTAAACCTGATTATAGTAATTTATATTCAGGGTTTTAAAAGACCAATCATAAGAGCTTCAATTATTTTACTATTTTTAACATCTCCTTTTCCTGTAAAGGGAACAATTAAATTAATTTTACTTTTTTACTGTTGATTCATTAAACTAAATAAGATTATGAAAAAATTCTTTTCTCTTTTCATCCTTGCAGCACTGGTATCATTATTCCAGTTATCTGCACAGGAAGAAGCACGACTATTGAGGTTTCCCACGATTTCGGATAACCAGCTTGTCTTTTCGTATGCTGGCGATCTTTATACCACAGGTATAAATGGCGGAATGGCCCGCAAGCTAACCTCGCATAATGGCTATGAAGTATTTCCGAAATTCTCACCTGATGGAAATGAGATAGCTTTTACAGGCCAGTATGACGGCAATACAGAGGTATTCAAAATACCTGCCTCCGGTGGTACACCTGTAAGATTAACACACACAGCCACACTGGGACGCGATGATATTGGTGACCGTATGGGGCCAAATAATATGGTTATAACCTGGTCACCCAACGGCAAGAATATAATATACCGCTCACGCAAACAGTCATTTAACTCTTTCCGCGGGCAGCTATTCACAGTGACATCATCCGGCGGTTTATCGGCAGAGTTACCTCTTTCTGACGGAGGCTTTTGTTCTTATTCACCCGATGGCAATAATCTGGCCTTTAACTGGGTGTTCCGTGAGTTCAGAACATGGAAATACTACAGGGGTGGAATGGCAGATGACATACGTATTTATGATTTTAAAACAGGTAAGGTCGAAAAAATAACTGATAATCCCGCCCAGGATATTATACCTATGTGGATAGGAAAAGAGATATACTTCCTTTCAGACCGAGATCGTACGATGAACCTTTTCGCTTATAATACTGAAACAGGAGAAACACGTAAAGTGACCAATTTCACTGATTATGATATAAAATTCCCATCTCACAGTAATAAAAATATTGCTTTTGAAAAAGGAGGGTATATTTACCTTTTTGATGTTGAAAAACAAGAATCGAAGAAGCTCAGTATCCATATTGCCGGTGACCGTCCATGGGCCAGAAACGAATGGAAAGATGCGTCAAAAAGCATTCGTGGAGGAAGCATTTCTCCAAATGGTAAACGTGTAGTGTTCAGTGCAAGGGGAGATATCTGGTCATTACCCTCTAAGAACGGTATTACACATAACCTTACTTCAACATCAGGAGTAAATGAGCGTAATGCAGAGTGGTCACCCGACGGCAGGCATATTGCATATATTTCTGATGCCACAGGCGAATTTGAAATTTATATTATGCCTCAGGACGGTAAAGGGGAGCCTGTACAACTGACAGATGGTAACAAAACATATATTTTCTCTCTTGACTGGTCCCCCGATAGCAAGAAGATATTGTTCCATAACAAGAAAAAGGAACTGTGCTATGTTGATATTGAATCGAAAAAGTTAACTGTTATTGAAAAATCCGATCGCTCAACAGGTTTCAGTTATAACTGGTCTCCTGACAGCAAGTGGATAGCTTATACACGACCACAGCGGGATATGACCATCATCAGGCTTTATAACCTTGAAAATAAAAAATCATATGAGGTTACGGAAGGATGGTATAACTCATTCAATCCATCGTTCAGTAGCGATGGCAAATACCTGTTGTTTACATCGGCACGTGATTTTAACCCCGTATACAGCCAGACGGAGTGGAACCATGCATATGTTGATATGAGCCGTATCTACCTCGTTACACTGGCAAAAGACACTCCTTCTCCCTTTGCCCCCGAAAACGATGTGGTAAAAATCGAAGAAGACGAAAAGAATGCCGGGGATGAAAAGAAAAAAGGAGACAAGGGTAATGACAAAGATGTAAAAATCGATATCGACGGCATTCAGGAACGTATTATTTACCTGCCCGTATCCCCCGGTAATTACTTTGGAGTAATAGGTGTAAATGATAAGATTTATTATAATGTCCGGAGCGCTGCCTCGCGTACAGGCACTATGAAAATGTATGACCTCAAAAAGAAAAAAGAAACCGAGCTGGGAAAAAATATAAGTTATACACTATCATCCAACGGCAAAAAGATGCTGGTTCGCATGGGCAGGCAATGGGGCGTTATTGACCTTCCCACAGGAAAGATAAATATCAAAGAAAGCATTGATGTATCAGAAATGAAGGTAATGGTTAACCTGCAGGAAGAATGGCAGCAGATGTTTGACGAGATATGGAGGCATATGCGTGACTTTTTCTATGATCCGGGCATGCACGGTGTTGACTGGCAGGCAATGTACGAAAAATATAACGTCCTGGTTCCTTATGTTAGTCATCGTTCTGACCTGTCCTATCTTATGGGTGAGATGATAGCCGAGTTAAATGTGGGACATGCTTATGTCAACAATGGAGAAAGACCACAGCCGGAAAGGATACAGATGGGTCTCCTGGGGGCACAGGTAAGCAGGGATAAAAGCGGCTATTTCCGTATTGATAAGATTTTAAAAGGAGCCACATGGAGCAAAAACCTTGCATCTCCCTTACGCGATGTAGGTGTTGATGTTAACGAAGGTGATTTTATTATCTCAGTGGATGGAATAAAAACCACAGGTACCAAGGACATTTACAGCCTGCTAATAGACAAGGCCGGAGACGAGGTTATGCTTGAAGTTAACACGAAACCCTCGACAGATGGAAGTAGAAAAGTACTGGTTAAACCAATAAGTGATGAATCTTCACTGTATTACTATCAGTGGGTACATAACAATATAGAAGAAGTTAGCCGCCAGACCGATGGCAGGGTTGGTTATTTACATATACCTGATATGGGAGTAGGAGGACTTAATGAGTTTGCTAAATACTACTATCCACAGCTTACTAAGGAAGGATTGATAATAGATGTCAGGGGTAATGGTGGTGGTAACGTATCACCCATGATAATAGAAAGGCTGATGCGTCAGCTTACTTATATGACTATGCATACCGGACAGCAACAGGGTGACCCTAATCCTGTAGGCATGCATGTAGGTCCTAAAGTCACATTACTTGATAAATATTCAGCATCTGACGGTGACCTCTTCCCCTATCGTTTCCAGGTAAATAAGCTGGGAACAACAATAGGCACCAGATCATGGGGTGGCGTGGTAGGATACAGCGGAGCTATTCCTCTAATTGATGGAGGATCTATTATCACACCTTCATATGCACCTTATGATAAAGATGGTAAGGGTTTCGTTATTGAAGGGACAGGAGTGGTGCCCGATATTATTATTGAGAATGATCCGGCAGAACTATATAAAGGTACAGATGCACAGCTTAATAAGGCTGTTGAGGTAATCCTTGAAGAACTGGAAAAATCACCGGTTAAATTGCCTCCGGTACCTGGATTCCCGGATAAGACAGGGAAGAATAAGAAGTGAGTAAATAGCGGTGAGCGATGAGTTTTGAGTGATGAGTGATGAGTGATTGAACCGAGTAGTGTGAATCCCGAGTACTCGGGATGAGGACTTTGCCTTAGCCTTAGCCTATTCTCTGCTCCCTGCTCCCTGCTCCCTGCTCCCCGCTTTCAGACCTCAGGGATGACAGTATCCCGGCAAGCATGGCACCAACGATGAAGGACAGCGACAGCCATTCGGGAAATTCGATATGGTGTGAGAGTATCATTTTTAAACCAACATATAATAATATTATAATAAGACTGTATTTGAGGTTTCTGAACCTGTCAAGCATATTTGAAAGGAAGAAATACATAGACCTGAGCCCAAGTATGGCAAGTATATTAGAACTGAAAACAAGGAACGGATCGGAAGTAATAGCCAGGATGGCCGGTACACTATCTACTGCGAACAATACATCAGTTGCTTCTATAACTATTAATGTAACCAGAAGCGGGGTTATTATTATTTTGCCTTTATACCGGATAAAGAATCTCTGACCCTTTAAACTGTCTGTTACCGGAAACATCTTTTTAGTAAGCCTGTATACCGGTGATTTTGTAACGTCACTCTCCTTGTCCCTTCTAACATACATATTGACTGCTGTAAACAAGAGGAATGCTCCAAACACGTATATAATCCAGTCAATTTTATGTATGAGCATAACGCCAAACAGGATCATTAACAGGCGGAATACAATTGCACCCAGTATACCCCAGAATAGTATACGGTGCTGATACTTCATAGGAATTTTAAAAGTTGAAAAAATAACTGCCATAATAAATATATTATCAACACTGAGTGAAAGCTCAATCAGGTAACCAGTAATGTATTTTATTACGGCAGATCTGGGGTTTAGATTATCAATATTATCTACTAATGCATTCCTGTACAGCAAATAAATCACGCCGGAAAAGGCAAGAGCTGCAAATACCCATGTTATGGTCCAGGCTGTAGCTTCCCTAAGGGATATTACATGTGCCTCCTTGTTAAATATACCCAGGTCTATTACCATAAACGTGAGTATAGTAACAATGAATATGATCCAGACCAGCATTTTGCGCTTGTGATTAAACTAAATAAATTTCAAATATACAGTATTACTTTAAATCCTGGCCTGCATATTCAATTTCACAACTTAGTTTAACAATAATTATTCCTGATCCAGCTTATTGAAGTCCAAGCACTTCTTTTCCCTGCTTGAACACTATATCAACAGGTATTCCTTCGCTATTTACCCTTTCAATATCCTTTTGTAGCTGATCAGTCATAACACCGTCATTCTCAATCCATTCTTTAGCTGCTTCATAATCTCCGTCGCCTTGTACTGTCAGTATCTTTTCAACAAGCGATACAACAGCATCTTTCATTTCCTCAAAATTGACCTTATATGTTCCATCTTCCTGGTAAATGAATGCTCCCCTGTCAGCAAAATATTTCATATTAAGCATATTAGCCTTTCCATGTGCACTGGCTGCACCAAATCGGCTTGAACGGAATATCCCTGCAAAAAAGGTAACATAATTATCCAGCACCTCTCCACTGGCAAGTTCACCCATTTCATACAATCTGGTTACCAGGTAAAGACCCATAATAT
>Ga0209121_10004556_pt1 | contig 12907 bp, 12 predicted proteins | sample Cruoilmetagenom3_FD_187292 | JGI IMG/M metagenome (GOLD analysis project Ga0209121, IMG submission 187292) | Oil polluted marine microbial communities from Coal Oil Point, Santa Barbara, California, USA - Sample 3 (SPAdes) (version 2) | ecosystem: Environmental > Aquatic > Marine > Oil seeps ... | reverse complement strand
ACACCGCACATCAGTAATTTGACATTGACGCTGTTTTAGTTTATGATGGTAATACGTATTACTAATACGTATTATTATTTTCGTCTAGAACATAGAGGTGCCTATGACGAATCGAAGACCAACACAAGCGGATGTGGCAAAATTAGCGGGGGTTTCTCAATCCGTTGTTTCTCAAATTCTTAATGATAATGATATTTCAGTTTCTGATGGCACCCGAAAGCGTGTACTAGATGCGATTGATCAATTGGGGTATGTGCCAAATAAATTTGCACAAAGCTTACGCACCAATAACACTCGAACTATTGCCAGCATCATCCCTGATATAACCAACCCGTTTTATCCGGCTTTTCAACGTGGAATTCAATCAGTCACTAATCAAAAAAATTATGATCTGATTATCTACGATACAGATGAAAAGGAAGAAAATGAGAAACGGAGTCTCAAATCGCTTCAACAAGCTAATGTTGACGGCGCTATAGTTTCTCTCTTTCACCATAGTTTTGAGGCCCTCAAACCATTGATTGAAAAGGGTATCCCCGTTGTGTATTGGCGGGGAGGGCCTGTTGAGAAAGATTTGGTCGTAGATTTGATCTTCGTTGACAATGTTGCCATGGCAAAAACAGCCGTTTCCTACCTAATAGATAAAGGACATACGCGAATTGGGATGCTTGCGGGGCTGGAGAATACGCCACCTCGCCAGGATCGGATTCGGGGGTTTCGCGAAGCTCTGAGAGATCACAATTTGGCTTTGGAAAAAACTCTAATCCAGGATGGTGATTTTACTGAGACTGGGGGCTACCAGGGGATGAAAAAACTTCTCAGGTTGGATCCACGACCAACGGCAGTTTTTGCATCGAATGATTTGATGGCTTTGGGAGCGATGTTAGCGATGCGGGAAGAAAATTTGAGAATTCCTGAGGATGTTGCTCTAATTGGCCTCGATGATATCCCCGCTGCAAAATTAGTACACCCGTCATTAACCACCATAACTCAAATGCAAGAAGATATCGGGCGGATCGCTGCAGAAATGATTTTTGAACGCATTGAGGGCACTGCTCCTGATAAATCTCGGCTGGTAGAAATGCCTTATAAACTAATTGCACGCGAGTCTGCCTAGGAGAGAAGAATAAATATGAAAAAGGGAATACTAATCAACCACCCTCTTTCAGAACTGATTGCAAGTCTTGGACACACCGATGAAATAGTGATCGCCGATGCGGGTTTACCAATCCCTAAAGAAACTAGACGGATTGATCTTGCCTTAACACATGGAATCCCCGCTTTTGAGGACACACTGAGAACCATTTTAGAAGAAATGTGTGTGGAAAAAGCATATGTTTCAGAAGAAATTGTGGCGTACAGCCCACAAGTACTTGAGTTGATTCAAGAAGCTCTTGGCGACGTGCCTGTTGAACAAATCTCACATCCTGAATTTAAAAAACGTTCAAGCAAATCAAGAGCCATTATTCGTACCGGTGAGTTCACCCCATATGCGAATGTCATCCTTGTATCCGGGCCATGGGGATTTGACCTGTCGGATCAGGAATAACAAGATGGAAGAGCAAAGTTTATTCAACAAAATCTTTGGCTGGCTGGTTGGAGGGGCGATTGGAGATGCCTTCGGAATCAGGGTTGAGATGATGCATTATCTCGATATCAAAGAACAATATGGTTGGGTGACTCATTTTAATGATCTCCCTCATCGAAAAGCTTCCACCCAATCACCCCTTGAACGCTGGAATCCACTTGGGATGCAAATGGATATTGTTGAGGGCTTCCACCCGCTTGGCAGATGGATCCATGAGGTCGGCGGCTACACAGATGATATGCGTTACCGGCTTATGGCTTGCCATACGATGTTGCAAAAAGGCGGCCCGATCAATGGGATGGATTTCGCGAAGGCCTGGTTCAATTACCGGTTGATGGCAGAAGGGGCCGATGAATACGAACCAACTCTAAGCTGGCCTGGCCCTCAAAAAGCATATGCCCGTGAAATGGCCTCGTTGGAACGACTTACGCATCTTGTGAACCAAACCCGCCCTTGTTTTTCTGGTTGGGATGCTCCCATGGGCATTATTCACGCAGGAAACCCGGCCGCAGCTGCCGAGTCGGGCTATGCCATGTCAGTTGCGATTGCTACTGCATTGACGCCTGGCGCTACGATGGAGAGTGTAATCGAAAATGTACTGGAATACGCTTGGGCGCTTGGTTACCATGAAAGCGAGTTTAAAGGACGCTTAGTACGTCTCTTGGAAATTGCCCGCAGTTGTGACACCCCATTTGATTTATATCAACCTTTTTACAATGAATTCCTGGTGACATTTCCACCCTGGGAAGCGGTTTGGACGATGGAAATGGTGCCTGCCGCAATTGCTATTTGTTTGATTGCAGGCGAGGACACAAAAGAGGCCATTATCGGCGCAACAAATCTAGGCCGTGATGCCGATACGATCGCCGGGATTGCAGGGGAGCTTGCAGGAGCATTATATGGCATAGATGCACTGCCAACTCACTGGGTTGATCAAGTGCTGAGGTTGAATCCCCACCCAGATTTGAAACAAATGGCCAAAGACCTGACCAATCTAATTCTAAAAAGAAACCAGTCACAACTAGACAGAAGTAAAAAAATTATTGAATCCTCATAAAAATGAGTATAAGAAAAGAAAGGAGGTAGAACTATTAAATAAACTCAACCGTTTTATTAACGAAAATAGTTTATCAAAAAAGGAGAAAAGTTTGATGAAGAAGAAAATACTTTGGCTAGTAACCATCCTCCTGTTGATTGGCATTCTTGTGACAGGCTGCCAAGCAGCTGGGAAAAATGCTGCTGATGGTGCAGATACTGGTGGTGAGGGGGAGGTTGTAACAATCACGATCTGGGATTTTGGCGGAAGCGATTTTGCCTGGCTAGATGACATTGCCATTCCAGAATTCGAGGAGAAATACCCTAACATAAAAATCAACCATGTTGGTGTGCTCGAAGATGAATTAGGTCTAAAGATAGAGACTTCCATCGCCGCAGAAGAGGTTGCAGACATCGCAATCTTCGTTCCAACTCGCGTGAAAGCCGCTGGGCATGTGCTTGCATTGGATGACTACATGGCGCGCGATGGGATCAGCCGTGATGATTACTGTAACCTTTTCCAGGCTGCGGATGTATCAAATTATGGTCCATTTAATGACAAGGTGACATCTCTCCCAGTCGACACAAATATTTGGGCAATGGTTTATAACAAGGACTTGTTTGCAGAAGCAGGCCTACCTGAACTTGGCGTTGAGGACTATATCACTTTTGAAGACTGGCTAGAATATGCCCGAGCCATCAATGTGCCTTCAGACAATATTGAAGAACGGGTTTGGGGTTCCAATATGTTCTCACCGGTATTCAATTCTGGAAACAACTACATGAGTTCTCCCTTCATATTGGGTGATGATGGTCGAAGCTGCGATGGCAATGCCAACAATGCAGACTGGATAAATGCCTGGTCTATCATGATGACTGCGTATGAGGAAGATCTCACAGACGAATCCGCTGGAATCTTGCTTGATGAAATGGAAGAAGACATATTTATTCAGGGGCAAGTTGGGATGACGTATGCAACTTTGGGCGATGCAATATTCTCCCGGGATCAGGGTCTTAATGTTGGCTTAACCGGTCAACCCGTAGTAACCGAAGGGTGGTCGGGCAATGTTGGTGGCTGGAACAACAGCTACAGTATTATGGCCGGATCCGAACACCCGGATGAGGCTTGGCTGTTCCTGAAATTCATTTCGACCGAAGCGCCTCTAAATGTTCCCCTTGGAGCGGATATGATCATTTCAGCTGATGCATCAATGTCTGGCTTGCCTTGTTATCTTCCTTTGCATGAGCAGGGAAGATTAGCCGAAATGATCGCCGAAGATCCTTTGGTTGCTGATTCAGTTGTTTTGATGAGCCATATTGTTCCTCCCCCTTTCACACCGGATACATGGACCTCTCTGGATGAATTTTGGAATATTTTCGACATGGTCGAAGAAGGGATGTCCGTAGAGGAAGCGGTGAATGAAGCTACTGTGGCTTGCCAGGATGCCACCGATGAACTCTGGGATGTTTTTGACTCGTTAGGACAATAATTACTTGAAGGTTAGTGCTGGGGTCCTGCCAGGGCCCCAGCACAAGTTTTTATCTTGAATATTTCTGTTCAAAGGATGATCATATGAAAGAACGATCACGTAAATGGTTACTTCCGAATTTGGAGGGGCAGAAACGCAAAGAAGCAATTCAAGGCTATTTGTTTCTTTTGCCCTGGATTATTGGATTTATCGTTTTTCTAGTTATTCCCCTAGGCATGGCTGCTTACTCCGCTTTCACCAGATGGGTGCTGATCGATCCACCTCCCCGATGGATTGGTCTAGAGAACTTCATAATGATGTTCACTGAGGACAAGTTTTTTTGGTGGTCGCTTGGAATCACATTCAAGTATATGGCATTGACATTAATTCCATTTATGATCTTGGGACTTCTTCTATCCCTCTTGTTAAATCAAAAACTCCCTGGAATGAATTTTTTTCGAACGCTGTTTTATATTCCCGTGGTGGTTTCTGGGGTAGCTGTCACTTTACTGTTTATGAATTTGTTGCACCCTGATTTTGGGGCGATAAACCTTTTCCTAAGGTCCGTAGGGGTGGCGGATCCTCCAAATTGGCTCAACTCTCCGGATTGGGCACTGCCGGCAGTGGCGTTTATGGGTTTGTGGGGCATCGGGGGCGGAGCGATTATCTATCTGGCCGGGCTGCAGAATATCCCTCCTCATCTCTACGAAGCCGCAGAGATCGATGGAGCCAACTCCTGGCAAAAATTTTGGAAGATCACTCTTCCATTATTATCCCCTACACTGTTTTTTGTGTTGATCACCGGGATCATTGGTAGCTTCCAAGTCTTTACCCCTGCATTTATTATGGGGGGAACTTCTCGGTTTGGACCAGGGAGCAAGTATCTTAAGTTCTACCTGCTTCATATATATGTCAAAGCTTTCCAGCAAGGTCGCTTAGGCTATGCATCCGCTCTGGCCTGGATCTTATTCTTTATCTCCGTGGTCGTTGTCTTTATAATCTACAATCGAACCGAAAGATTTGTTTATTATGAAGAAGAAGGCAAAGGGAGTTCCTGAAGGAGCGTAAAATGTCACAATCACAAAACATAAAAAAAGTCGAGCCATCCGCTTCCTCCCGTATCAAGATAAAGTTTTGGCGGCGCAAATCTGTTAGAAAGATTGTCCACGCAGTGTTTAACTATTCCTTATTGATCGGGATTGGTATCCTGATTTTGATGCCGCTTTCTTGGATGCTAACAGCAGCCTTGAGGGCCCCGGGTGAAACTGTTTACACACTCCCGGCATCATGGTTCCCAACCGAATCTTTCCATTGGGAAAATTTTTGGACGGTCCTGGTCAATGACGACTATCCATTGTGGCGACCGGCACTAAACACGATGATGCTGGTTGTTCTAAATGTCACTGGTGTTTTAATCTCGAACACTTTGGTTGCCTATGCCTTTGCCCGGCTGGATTTTCCTAAAAAAGAATTCCTCTTCAAGTTAGTGATCCTTTCTATGCTTATGCCTGGGGTGGTGTTGTTTATCCCCTCCTTCTTGCTGTTTAACGCTCTGGGATGGTATGGAACTTATCTGCCACTGTGGGTAGGGTCCTTCTTTGGTAATTCTTTTTACATATTTATTACGCGTCAGTACATGCGCTCCTTTCCAAAAGATTTGGATGATGCTGCACGGATTGATGGTGCCAGCAGATTTGGAATTTATTGGCGAATCATTTTGCCATTGAGCAAACCCGTGATGGTCTTAATGGCTGTATTCACGTTCATGGATACATGGAATGAGTTCCAAGGTCCTTTAATTTACCTTAATGAGCCTTCAAAGTTTACACTGTCAATCGCATTGAACTATTTTAGGCAATCGCTGTTTTCTGGACAGGAACCAACCACCAACCTGGTGATGGCGGCATCGTTGCTGTCGGTAATCCCAATGCTGATCTTATATTTTTTCTCCCAAGACGAATTAATTGGGGGAATTGCATCAGTGGGTTTGAAAGGATAATTCATAAGCATCGTTGTATTTGGCAGCAGAAACATGGATTTGGTTGCTCGAACCCCGCGCTTACCTGCTCCTGGAAAAACCCTGACAGGACATTCCTTCCAAACCTTTCAGGGAGGAAAGGGGGCAAACCAGGTGGTTGCCGGTGCTCGCCTTGGGGCGAAAACCTATATAGTGGGACGTGTGGGTGGAGATGTGTTTGGGGGGACATTGAAGGCTGAATTTGCATCTGCTGGTGTCGATCACACGAATGTAGAGAGAGATACAGAGGTTTCGTCTGGAATGGCCTTGAACGCGGTAGGAAAGTCAGCAGAAAATTTGATCATTGTCGTCCCTGGTGTTAACGGGAAAGTAGCCGAGGATGATCTGTCACGGCTAGAAAAAGTTCTCGATACGTCCACTATTCTTCTTTCACAGTTGGAAATCCCATTGGAGATGGTTATTGTTGCTGTAAATATGGCAAAAGAAAAAGGAGTGAAAGTAATTTTAAATCCCGCCCCCGCACAAATCTTGCCGGAAAAGATCTACAGTTGGATCGACATTATTACCCCCAATGAGACAGAAACTGCATTTTTAGTTGGGTTCCCGGTAGAAAATCAAGAAGATGCTCAGGGAGCAGCAAGAGAGTTGAAAGAACGTGGTGTTGGACGGGCGATCATAATAATGGAAGGTCGCGGAGCCTTTACTTTGCTTGATAATAAAGAAAAATTCTATGAAACAATTCCTGTTGCCGCTATTGATACTGTCACGGCTGGGAATGCCTTCAATTGTGCCTTGGCCGTTGCGTTAAGTGAGGGTAACTCCATTGATGAAGCTATCCGTTGGGGGATTGCTGGTGGGGCAATGTCAGTCACCAAAGAAGGAACTCAACCCGCCATGCCTGAAAGAAAAGAATTGCTATCAATCCTAAAAAATATTAAAAGAAAATTGCGGAGAGAAAAATGTCATTACCGAATGATTATGCAGAACGAGTCTATGCCGGAGTATTGGGAAAGATCATTGGCGTATACTTAGGTAGACCATTTGAAGGCTGGACCTATGAACGTATATTAGAGGAATTGGGGGAGATTGACTACTATGTCAATGATCGAATGTCCTGGAAACCACCAATCGTCGTCACCGATGATGATGTTACGGGCACTTTTACATTCCTTCGAGCTTTTGAGGATTATGGTAATTCTCTTGATCTATCGCCGGCCCAGATTGGGCAAACCTGGCTCAACTACATCATCGAAAATCGTACCATCTTATGGTGGGGCGGTTTTGGAAATTCCACTGAACATACCGCCTATATTCGTTTGAAGAATGGTATAACAGCCCCGGAATCAGGATCTTTAGGATTGAATGGAAAAATTATTGCAGAACAAATTGGGGCGCAAATTTTCATTGACGGTTGGGCAATGGTTGCCCCTGGAAATCCAGAACTGGCCGCTGACCTGTCCAAACGAGCAGCGAGTGTCAGCCATGATGGGGAAGCGATTTACGCATCTCAAGTGTTAGCAGCTATGGAAGCCCAGGCATTTGTTGAATCGGATATCGATAAATTACTTGATGTGGGCGTATCATTTATTCCAAAAGATTCAGTAATCTATCGTATGATCGCAGATATTCGTGAATGGCATGCTGCAGAACCCGATTGGCATAAGGGCAGAGAAAAGATTGCTGGTTTGTATAACTATGAGAATTATGGGGGGAATTGCCACATGGTTCCCAATCACGGATTGATCATATTAGGATTGCTGTATGGTGACAGCGATTTTAATAAATCGATGTTAGTCGTCAATACAGCCGGTTGGGATACAGACTGCAATTCAGGTAATCTGGGTTGTTTGTTAGGTATCAAGGACGGATTGGCTACCTTTGATAAAGGCAAGGATTGGCGGGGGCCTGTTGCAGACCGCTTGTATATGCCTGCCGCGGATAGTGGTCGTTCGATCACGGATGCAGTTATTGAAACGCAGCACATTGTCAATATGGGCCGAGCGTTAGTAGGCCAAGAACCGATTTTGCCGAAAGATGGGGCTCGATTCCACTTTGAATATCCTGGCAGTGTTCAAGGCTTTCGATCTGTAAAAGAAACTGTCAAGATCGAAAATGTGGCAGGCCACAGCCATAAAGGAGAGCGCAGTTTAGCTCTTCGTTATGATGGGCGAGGCAGTGCGTATAGCCCCACTTTCATTCTCCCGTCTGAGCTGAAAATGGAAGGATACAAATTATTGGCATCTCCTACACTTTATTCGGGTCAAAAGCTGACGGCTGGATTCAGCGCAGGCCAAGACTCTGAGGTGAAATTGTTTATCAAGATCTATAACAAAGATGATGAATTGGATATCATTTATGGACCGGAATTGACTCTAACCAAATCTGAATATGTTGAAACTGATTGGATCATGCCAAATACATTCAGCCAACCGATTTCTGAGATAGGGTTTGAGTGTGAAGGTGATTCAGGGGTCATTTATCTAGATTATCTTACTTGGGAAGGTGAACCGGATGTGAGTTTGACAAGACCTATGGGATCTGTGGTCCGTTGGGAGCCTCCATTGGTTTGGCGTCAGGCCTGGGTTGATGCAATGGATATTTGGGAACCATGGTGGCCCGAGCCCTATCGGCTAATTCAAAATGAGGGACGCGGGTTAATTATGCAAGGCACACGTGAGTGGAATGATTATCGAGTCGAGGCAGATATCACGCCCTGGTTAGTTGATGCAGGGGGAATCGGTGCCAGAGTCCAGGGCCTGAAAAGATTTTATGCATTGCAATTGGAAAAAGGGAAAAAAGTCCGATTGGTAAAAGCCCTGGATGGCGACACCTTATTGGGTGAGAAAGATTATGAATGGGATATCCACAACATGTACAACTTGAAGATGGAAGTAGCTGGCAATCGAATAAAAGCCTGGGTTGATGGAGAACTTCAGTTTGACATTGTTGATGATGACAACCCATTGCTGAATGGTGGCGTCGCATATGTAGTTGACCAGGGCCATATCAGCAGCCAGGTGTTGACGGTGAAACCTATTAAATAATTTGGAGGACAACATGAAATACCGATCTCTGGGAAAATCTGGGGCACAGGTAAGTGAATTATCTTTTGGCGCTTGGGTTACATTTGGGAAACAGGCGGATGTTGATCTCACAGCAGAATTATTGAAGAAAGCCTACGATGCCGGGGTGAATTTTTTTGATAATGCAGAAGTCTATGAGCTCGGTCAGGCGGAAATTGTGATGGGTAACGCCATCAAAAAGTTGGGTTGACGCAGAGACAGTTATCTGGTCTCCAGTAAAGTTTCGTTGATTTACTACAAAAGTACTCATGAAAAGGATTATGGGATATAAAAGTTTAGTCGTGGTAGTTGTATTAATGAGTATCATGGCTGCTTGCAGCAGTAGAACGGCTGAGTCTACGTCTGATATTGGACAGGATTATTTTATCGATAGTGGAAGCGGAGATGACATTAATTGCGGAACGAGCGTACACAGTCCGTGGGAAACATTAGACAGAGTCTCTAGCATGACCTTTCAACCTGGCGATACAATCTATTTCAAACGCGGCAGTAGTTACGAAGGCTGTGTTACTATCAGCGGGGATGGGACTGCTGGTAAACCGATAACAATTTCAACGTATGGAACTGGAAATGCACCAAGCTTTACAAACCCCAATTTTAATGAATGCTACGGCAACGCAGTGCGCGTTAGGGGAGATTATCATATTGTAGAAAACTTGCATTTTCATCATACTGCTCCAGTTCCGGTTGATTCTGGTTTTGAAGTAATATGGTCTACAGGTGCTCTGCACGTGAGTTTAGGAAATGATCATGTCATTATTAGAAATAATGAGTTTGCAAATATACCAAAAGCGATTCAATCGTACAGTGAATATAGCCTGATTACCAATAATTATATTCATGATGTGAACAATTCTCAATCAGGTGGGTGGCTATCTGAACCATATTGGGGACCAATCGGCATCCAGTTGGGGATCGGAAATCAGGAAATCTCGTACAATTCAATTGAGAATATGTACATCGTAGGTGGTGAATGGGGTGGGGATGGGGGGGCGATAGAAATAGATGATGGTCGAAATCACAAAGACAATATCCATATTCATCATAATGTGACAAACCACAATATGGGATTTATAGAAATCAGTTGGTGGGATGATGCTGTGAGGATGGCTTCGTCGAATATTATGATCGACCACAATGTGAGCCGTGATTTTCAACAATTCGTGCTCTGGTGGGCACCAACTTCCAATAGTAAAATTGAAAGAAATACAATTATCAGGACCGATAATCAATACTCTGGGCCTTTTGATGGGGTGTTCTTCATAGATGCCCCTCCAGCCGGTATCACTATCACAAAGAATATCATCGTTACTGATAATGACCTGACTGAGGCAATTTTTGTTGAGGGTTTTGACGGTGGTGTAAAAGATGTATTCCATTCAAACAATTGTTATTGGGATATCATTGATGGCAAAGTAAATCTCGGATTGCCTTTTGGTCCTGGAGAAATTGAGGCCAACCCGCTGTTTGTAGATTGGGAGGGCGGTGACTACAATCTGCAACCAGATAGTCCAACAGCAGGTTGGGGAGCACTGAATGACTAAATTCAGGAAGAAAGCGAATTGGGCAACTCTTACCTTAATAATTATCCAAATGTTAGTTGGGTGTAGTGGAAACAGCAGTGTTTTGGTGATCAATCGCACAGACTATCAAGACCGCCTGAGAGCTTTTTGGTTATCTCAATGTATTGCAAACTGGACTGGCCTGCAAACAGAAGGCCGGCGCACCCAAATTCCATATTATAAGGATGAAGATTGGGACAAGTTCGGATTCGTTCTCAACCAGTCTCCTTGGTGGAGTGCTGATGACGACACCGATATCGAATATATATATCAACACGCCCTGGAAACATATGAAACTGAAATCCTTACTCCAGAGCAAATACGCGACCAATGGTTGGAACATATCGATGGGGAGTATATCTGGGTGTCCAATGAACGTGCGTATTATCTTATGCAGGATGAGGGCTTGCTGCCGCCGGAAACATCGCTTCCTGAAAATAATCCGGATTGGGAACAAATTGATGCCCAGCTGACCACTGAAATTTTTGGCCTATTTGCCCCAAGCCGTCCTGATGTGGCTTTACAAATGGGCGAATTGCCCGTGCAGGTAACGGCCCGCGGTGATGCTGAGTTGGCAGCAAAGTTTTACATTATCATGCATTCTCTGGCCTCGTATGCAATCCAGAATATCACTGACACGAATGGTGATGGTGACGCTTATGACGAGCAAGTTTTTTGGTTGGCAGAACAAGCCCGCGCCCAAACGCGTGATGAATCCTACATTGCGGGGATGTATGATTGGGTGTTGAATGAATATCAAAACAATCTTGACAAAGATAACTGGGAAGCCACGCGCGATTCTTTTTACATTGAGTATATTGAGGGCGGCGCAGATGGATATCAATATACAAATTGGTACGATGCTGGCAGTAATTTCGGCTTCAGCATGATCAGCCTAATGTACGGCGAAGGAGATTTACCGAGAACCGTTCGGATTGGCACTTTGGCGGGGATGGATTCAGATAACCCTACAGCTACCTGGGGCGGTTTGTTAGGATTCCTGTATGGTTATGAGGGAGTTCAAAACGCTTATGATTATTTCGAATCTACAGACGGGTATTGGATCGGACGCACCAGAGTGAATTTTGATCCCGGTTTGGATGATTTCAATTCTATGGCTGCCCGCGGTGTTGAAATCATTGACCGGGTGGTCACTAAACATATGGGTGGAAGAGTAGAGGAAGACACCTGGATTATTCCTGATGCTGATGGCTCCATCCACAAAAGTGATGATCAATAATTAGAATTGTTGTAAAGAGATGTTCTCATGGATATTATGAAGTCAACGAAAGATTACATAAGAAATGTTCTAGATACAATAAGGTACGATTTTGGGGAATTGATGGTAGCCAATATATTTTGGGTGCTATTAATTTTGCCAATAATTACTATTCCGGCTGCTTTTGCTGGTCTAAATTATTTTATTTCTCAGCTAGTCAGTAATGAACCTGCTACAAGGAAAATTTTTTTTGAGGGAGTTAAAAAATATTTCCGTGCAAGTTATACTTGGTTTCTTTTTAATGTGATAATTATTGTTTTCTTACTTTTTAACATTGATTTAGGTATCAAAAACTCCCAGCTATTGTGGCTGCAATTTCTTAGCGGGATTTATTGGGTAATTCTCGCGGTATGGATGCTATTACAAATTTATACATTTCCGTTATTGATTCGACAAGATAAGCCTAAGCTAATGCTTGCTTTGCGCAACAGTGCTATCCTTTGGTTCAAGCATACCGGTTTCAGTGTACTCCTATCAGTTGTAATTATTCTATTGATCGGAGTTAGCCTTTATCTATATCCACTATGGTTTGTAATCACTGGAAGCTTGATTGCATATTTGGCCAACCTTAGCGTAGTTTATTTACTATCCAAAGAATAACAAAAGTTGAATTGTAAATAACCTCCCGATTTCCATTGGAGTATCTTAATTTGATGATGAGGTTGTGCCTTTAGAGAGGTCACAAGAGCTTGTGGGTGTACTGAAAGCCAATCATAGCATTGTGAAATTCACAGTTTATCCCGATACCCCCCATGAATCCTGGACCCAAACGTATAAGAATCTCGAGTTGTATGAATGGTTATTGCAACAGAGAAAAGTGGCGGATCCAAAAGAGTAAACCGCCACACATTGTGGACCCGAGGGGTTTCGAAGCTGTAACTTGTTGATTATCAATCAGTCGGTGGGTACTCAA
>Ga0209121_10004555_pt1 | contig 12913 bp, 10 predicted proteins | sample Cruoilmetagenom3_FD_187292 | JGI IMG/M metagenome (GOLD analysis project Ga0209121, IMG submission 187292) | Oil polluted marine microbial communities from Coal Oil Point, Santa Barbara, California, USA - Sample 3 (SPAdes) (version 2) | ecosystem: Environmental > Aquatic > Marine > Oil seeps ... | reverse complement strand
CACGGCATTTCGGATTCCGTTATCCATAAAGTAGAACCTGTGGCTTTTCGTAATCTCTTTCCGCAAATTTCTACTAAATCCACCGAGTCTGTATATGACAAATACCTTTTCCAGCAGATCTATATACCGTTCAACTGTATTTTTACTCATTTCCAGTTGGCTTCCCAGCTCTTTCATCGAAACCGCCTTGCCGATCTGAAATGCGAGAAGCTGGAGCAATCGCACCAGTTTATTGGCATAACGAATCCCTTCCAGCGCCAGGATATCCTTAAACAGGTGTGAACTGATTATTTCCCGCAGGTATTCCTCACGGAATGTATTATCAGATGATGTTATAATCTCAGGATATGAACCGTAGATGAGTCGTGATTCCAGATTTGCCTCAGTTTCGTGTCGTTTTTCTATTTTAGAGATTTCCATCTGGGCCAGTGGATATAATTTAAGAACAAATTTCCTCCCTGTAAGGGGCTCACCGACATCTTTTGCCAGATCGAATGAAGAAGATTCTGTCGCAATCACCCTGATATTTTCAATATGGTCTACGATGAGCTTGAGATTCAGCCCGATTTTCTCGACATATTGTGCTTCATCAACCACCAATAGAGAATGTTTGCCAATAAAGTCTTTCAATTTATTAACGGACTGGCTTTCAAGATATTGTCGTGCCACAATATCATCACCGGTAACGAAGAGAACATCCGTACTGCCTTCTTTTTCTAAATATTTCTTTAAAAGCGTGGTCTTTCCCACTCGACGCGCGCCGTAAATAACCACTACTTTACCGGGTGTTATGAGTTGACGGAGATTTTCGATCTGCTTTTGTGGCACATACATCATTAAAGAACTCCTTAATATGGTCACTTAACTGACCCAATTATACATAATATGGTCAGCATATCAACCATAATTTATGATATTTTTCAAAATATGTGTGGTTATCTAATCCATCGGATTTTGGTGAGACTCCCTTCCTGTAGGACCCGTTCCCCGAACGGGCTAATTTCACCGTGAGCCCTTCGACTTAGCTCAGGATGTACCTGTCGAACGGCGGGCCGATAAGGGCATCGGCCCCTACAATATTCCGGTGATTTACCACAGGAAGTCTGTCTGCAGGGCTTGGGGGTGGGGGGATGTGCTACCGGTCAAGCGGCTGTCACTCGAACTTTTACTTCTTTCTCCAGGCGGTCAGATAATGCAATTTTAGCCATTTCAGTGTCGTAATGAGTTTGAATGCCTGTCCAAAATTCAACCGACATGCCAAAGTAACGGGCAAGGCGAAGCGCGGTGTCAGCGCTGATGCCTCTTTCACAACGGACAATCTTGTTAATCCGCATAGCCGGAACTCCTATGTCTTTAGCGAGCCGGTACTGGCTGATGCCCATTGGCTTTAAAAACTCCTCAAGCAAGATTTCGCCGGGATGGGTTGGCGGAAAGTCTCTCATAATATCACCTCTAATGATAATCCACCATTTCGACGTTATACACGCCGTTCGTTTGCCATTCAAAGCAAATACGCCATTTATCGTTAATCCGAATACTGTGTTGACCTCGTCGATCTTCTTTCAACGCTTCCAGCCGGTTTGCCGGAGGAACCCGAAGGTCGTTGAGCTCCGCGGCTTTATGGAGCATAATCAGTTTCCGTTCGGCAACTCGCTGGATGTCTGGAGGTAGTTTCTGTAGGGCCCGTTCCCCGAACGGGCCGATGAGGGCATCGGCCCCTACAAATGCTGGGCGGCATGGACGGTTCGGCTGCAAATTCCCCGTGCTGAGTTAGTAAGACCAAAACCTCTTTCTATCTATATTGTGCCTCGATTAACTCCTTATATTTCTCGATTACAATACGCCGTTTCAGTTTCATCGTCTGGGTCAGGGTCCCATTTTCCAGCGAAAAGTTTTCACTCAAAAAGATAAACTTCTTCGGGATTTCATAACCGGCATATTTGCCTGTCAGGAACGTTACGATTTCACTGCTTATCAGTTCCTTTATTTCTTCTCTTTCAATTAACTCCTTTGGGTCTGTCGAGAGATTATTCTTTGCGGCATACTTTCCCAAAACCAGAAAGTCGGGCACAACCAGGCAGATATTGTACGGCCTGTTCTCACCGTAAATCATGACATTTTCCACATATGGAATGAGGGCGATATCTTCCTCAAGAGAAGCGGGGAAGACAAATTTTCCATTTTCCAGTTTGAATTGTTCCTTGATCCTGCCTGTGATGTATAAAAAACCATCCTCATCCAATCTGCCCCGATCACCCGTTCTGAGGCCTCCATCGTCAGTCATAACCTCTTTGGTCTGCTCCGGTTTGTTGTGATAGCCCTTCATTACATTAGGTCCGTAAACGATGATTTCACCATCATCTTTCTCCTGATCTCCCAAAGACTTATCGATGACAATCCGCACCTTCTCAATTGCTTTCCCAACGGTTCCCAGTTTGTAGTCAAAGGACGCGTTCATAGTAACAGCAGGCGATGTCTCCGTTAAGCCATAGCAATCGTATAGAGGAATACCGACATCAAAGAAAAAAAGAGCAATTTCCGGATTCATCATTGCGCTGCCCGTCATGGAACCCATAAGGTGCCCTCCGAGCCTGTCACGAATCTTTTGAAATACTATCTTGTCCGCGATTTTAAATTTCAGATTGGTCATGAAGCTCGACTTGCCTTCTTCGGCCAGTTCACGCTTTCCCATGGCGCTTTCCACACCCATAACGAATAATTTTTTCGCCAGTCCGCCTTCTTCATTCATCTTGGCCCACAGCCCGTCATAGATTCTATTAAATACACGGGGGACCGCTATAAGCCATGTGGGTTTAACCAGGGCCAGATCAGTAGCAATAGTCGTCGGATCTTCCATAAATCCGATAGATCCTCCCAGATAAATCATTGTATATAACTCCGCTGTCTGACCGTAAGAGTGTGCCCATGGCAAAATCGAAAGACTTCTGCCGTTTCCTGTCAGCTCAGGATACATCTTGCGACCCGCGTGGGAATTACTTGTGAAATTACCGTGTGACAATAAAACACCTTTAGGATCCCCTGTTGTACCTGAAGTGTAAATTAACCCGGCTATGTCATCGGAATGGGGTTGAATCGAAGGAACCGGATTATCACGACCTGTCCTTTCCAATGCGGCCATGCTGTCATCGGCATTACCTTCTATCAAAACGATCTTTTTCAGAGTGGGTATTTCTTCTATAAAATCTTTAACCTTTTCATATATCTCCGGTTTTGAAACAAAGAGCACCTTAACGGAACTATCGTTAATGATATATTTCCATATATGGACAAGTTCAGATTCATACATGGGAATATAGCGTGCGCCAAGTCCATAGCCGGCAAAGGCGGCTACAGCCCATTCGAGCCTGTTATTGGCGATGATACCAATAGCATCGTCTTTACCTATGCCAATACTCGCCAGTCCGCCCCGGAGGTTATCTACTCTCTTGCCAACCTCCCTGTATGTTATCCAATCGTAAGTTCCGCTCGGATTCTTAGTCCCGAATAAGAAATTATCCGGGTATTTCGCCACGCTGCCTTCCAGGAAGGCTACCAGATTATCGGGTTCGTCAGTCTGGAACATGATTTCCTCCGTTTCTTTATTTTAAAATGATTTTGATGGACTCGTAAAAAGGCAAAAACTTGCCAATTTGTCATTCCCGCGAAAGCGGGAATCCAGTAATTACACGCAGTTATGGATTCCCGACTTCGGCGTGAGCTCAGTCGAACGCTCAGGTCGGGAATGACAAAACGACAGAAATTTGGACTTTTTACGAAATTGTCAATCTTATTAGTATGAAATATTGGTGTGGGATTTTACACGGATATTATAGTTTTATCCATATATTTATTATCCTGGAAAAGATTCTTCACTGTCAATATGGTGCGTTCTTTTAACTCATCCGGCCAGTCGCTGGATGTAAGCTCCTCGCGTCGGTGAAGAAATGAGACCTTTGAAAAATGTTCAATTTCGTTCAAGTTCAAGGAGGGCGAAAATTTTAACGGTTCGACTGAGCGTTCGACTGAGCTCACGCCGAAGGCTCGCCGAAGACCGCAGGAATACATTGAGTATTTTGAGGATTAAAATTTGAGTCTGACGCCGAAATTGGGCGAAAGGGGGCGTTTTGCAAAGGTCTCTAAGTAAAACTCGATCATTATGAAAACCTCTCCAGAATAGTCTCGACTATTTTGAACAATACTCCAAAAAAATCTTGACTATTTTGAATATATATGCAAAATGGTCACCATGGAAAGATTGGTCGGCAAATACATATTTGATCCTGAAATGACCGCGGATAAGATGATCTTTCTTACCGGTCCACGCCAGGTTGGGAAAACCACGTTCGCAAGGATGTGGCTTGAATCTGTCGGATCGAAGGATACGTACTTCAACTGGGACGATCCTTCGGTCGTGATAGAATACAAAAAGAACCCTCTCTATTTTCGTAATGTTATAGACGAAAAAATCAAGAACAAGCCCGTTCCTCTCGTATTCGATGAGATACATAAACATACGGCCTGGAGAGATATCCTGAAAGGCCTCTATGATACAAACCGGGAAAGAATGAGGCTTCTTGTCACTGGGTCTGCCCGTCTCGGATTCGTGCGAAAGTCAGGTGATTCACTGGTGGGGCGTTACTTTTCCTACCAGATGTTTCCCCTTGGGCTTCCAGAAGTCGTGGGAAATTTTTCTTATGTCCTTCAGGATGATCGCCCATTTGCCGACGGCGAGTTACTTGCCCGGTTTGCAAGAGAAGCGGATATAAAACCAGCAATTGAGGGGCTTGAACAGCTCCTGAAGTTCGGCGGTTTCCCTGAGCCGTTTTTAAAAGGTTCGGATAGATTTCACCGAAGGTGGCAAAATGATTACAAAACGCTCCTTACGAAGGAAGAAGTGCGGGATTTTTCACGGATCCAGGACATAAAGGGTCTTGAGACGATGGTAGAAATCCTGCCGACGAAAGTGGGATCCAACCTGAGCATACCTTCGCTGGTTGATGTTCTGAATGTATCTCATAAGACGATCACAAACTGGATTGAAGTATTGAAGGGTGTGTATCTGGTGTTTACAATCGCACCCTGGCATAGAAACATTAAGCGCTCAATCGTAAAGGTAAAAAAGCTGTATTTCTTCGAATGGTCACTGCTTTCCGATAGCGGATCACGATTTGAGAACCTTCTTGCCGTTAGCCTTCTCAGGATGGCAGCAAGGTTCACAGAGATCGGAATAGGGAACTTTGAAGTTTGTTACATCAGGGATAAGGAAAAACGCGAGGTTGATTTTGTCCTGGTAAAAGACAATGAGCCGGTTGCTCTTTTCGAGGCGAAAGAAAGTGGTACAAGTATAAGTAAGCCGGGGAGCTTTTACAGCAAAAAGTTGAATATTCCCCTGTTCCAGATAGTTCACAAAGCCCGGAAAGTCGAAGCCTTTCCGGAAAATTGTTTTGTTATTCCCGCCTCGAACTTCCTGATGCTGACAGGGTAATCCCCTGAGACCTTTGCATAACGTCCCCTTTTGCCCAATTTCTCCCCTGTAGGGCCCGTTCCCCGAACGGGCCGACATCAACGGGCCGATGAGGGCATCGGCCCCTACAAATGCTGGGCGGCATGGGCGGTTCGCCTGAGCGTTCGACGGTTCGACTGAGCTCACCGAAGTCTGAGCTCACGCCGAAGTCTCACCGAAGACAAACAAGTTTATCCGTGCACATGATGACGACACGGACAAATCCCACCATTTGCTGGATCCATTTTACCGCTTAAAGTAAAGTGAGAAACAAACGCAATATTCGTGCCGGACAGTATTGGGCCGGATCTTTACTATAAACTACATCTGCCGGAAGAGATGATTGTAGGTGCGGCTGACGGTAAGGGTTTCCGGCAGGTCTTTGAGTTTTATAGCGAGTCGGCCTGTTAAGGAGCGGTTTACTTTGGCGATCTGGTTTGCATTGACGATTGCTCCTCTGTGGATCTGCCAGAATTGATCGGGGTCGAGCTCTTCGGACAATTCCCTGATGCTCTTTTTGATGAGAGATTCTCCCTCTCTGGTCATAACAAGCGTGTATTTGTCGCTGGCCTGAAAGTAGTATATCTCATCCACGGGAATGAGTCTTATGCTGTCTCCATGCAGGACCTTTATCCACCGTAAATAGCCGGAAGTTTCTGTGGTTTCCAGGGCAGACAGCACTCGTTCCATCGTTTTGGCCAGATCTGATGGGGATTCATGGGTATCCGCGATCTGTTTCCGGAGCCGTTTGACCGTTGTCTCAAGCCTCTTATCCGTTACAGGCTTTAGAAGGTAGTCGATGGCCTCATTCTCGAAGGCTTCCACCGCGTATTGATCATAGGCGGTGATGAAGACTACCCGGCAGGTGCCGGCAATTTTCCGGGCCACTTCCATTCCTGAGAGGCCCGGCATCTTGATATCAAGAAAGGCGATATCAGGCCGGTGCTTTTCTATCAATTCCAGGGCCTCTTTGCCGTTTTCGGCCTCACCGCATATGATAAGCTCCGGCCAGACGGTGGAAAGCCCTGATTTCAGGTAACTTCTCAGTTGTTCTTCATCATCGGCTATGATTGCCCTGATTTCTGTCATAAGGCACCTCAATAATGGCTTTCAGGCCGGAAGGCCGGTTTTCTTCAAGAATTAATCGTCCTTTGTCACCATACAATGTTTGCAGGCGTTCCCTGATGTTGGACAGGCCGACACCCATCTCGCCATCTCCATGTAAGCCCATACCGGTATCGGCAATCTCTAACCGGAGGATATCACCCTTTTCTTCTCCCCGTATGGATATTTCTCCACCTTCAATTCTTGGTTCCAGCCCGTGCCTGACGGCATTTTCCACCACTGGCTGAAGCAGCATGGGAGGGAAGGGGAGATCTTTCATGGTATCAGGAATGTCTATCCTGTAGCGCAATCTTTCTCCCATCCGAACCCTGAAAATGTTGAGGTAAGCCTCTATCATCTCCATCTCCCGGCCAATGGTGCTTTCGTTCTCTCTTGTTTTGGAGAGGGACGTTCTTAAATAATGGATGAGATCCTCCAGCATGGATTTACCCTTTTCAGTATCGGTGTCGATCAGGCTCAGGATGTTGGAAAGTGTGTTAAACAAAAAGTGGGGCTCGATCTGCGCCTGGAGAAGTTTCAGGTTGCTTTCCATAACCTTTTTTTCACCAAGGAGTCTCTTTATCCTTTCTTCCTGAATCATGTCTTCACTGGCGGATATTTTTCTGCGGGAGATAAAGAAATAACTGATTATCGATCCAAACAGAATGCCAAGGAATAATACCTGGATGAAATTATATTTTTGGAAAAATACGGCAGGATCTGTTCTCAAGGCTATTGCACCCAGCAGGGCGCCGATCACTGATCCTGTAATCATGGCAGTTGTGATGACAAACATTTGGGTAAGGGGACGCGCCGGTTTTACAAAATAATGAGCGGTCATAATAGATGAACATATGGACATGCCGATACACTGGGAGACGATAAAATTGTCGACAAGCCCGCTTCCGTATTCTATAACAGTCAGGAATATGGCAATGACGGTATTAAATACCGCGGTATATGAAAGAGCTTTGATGACCATTCTTCGATTCATCATGGGTATCTGTGTTTCCGTGAAAATTTCCATTCTTTTTCCTCTCATGAGACAATACAAGCTTGCCGTACAATAACAAAATTGTCTTTAGTTTTCAAATTAGAAGGTGTACTCCAACCCCACCATGCATTGACAGTCGAGAGGTGTCCCGAACTCCGTATCACCGCCCCCGGAATTGACACTTCCCACCAGGAAAAGCTGGGCGTGATCCCACACAAAGTATTCAACAATAGATATAAACTGTCCTGAGCCGTCGTCCATGTTCTGGGTCCAGCGGAAAGTAAGGTTGAGTATGTCCATGATGTCATTATGGTTGTACTGGAACATGACGTAGTTGCGTCTCAGGAATCTCAGCTTGGGATCCGCCGTCCGGCTTAGAGTCAACCTTGAGAGATCATGGATTGAACCTGTAAGGGCATAGGCATCCGCGGCCTCCTGCCTTAGCCGGTAATATGAGTCGGCTTGAGTGTCACTGTAGCCAGGGCCATTGTATACGTATTCCACTGTAAGTGTGGGGCCTATCTCCAGCGTGTAGGAGCCTCCGACCAGTACGATACCTTTCAGAGATGACTCGTCGTCATCCACTGCTTCCATTGAGGCTCCGAAAGGGTTATTGGCATCTTTGGGATAAAGGGCATTGCTGCCTCTGGAAACAACTCCCTCACCATATAACAGAAGGGCATCCGTTGCTGTCCAGCCACCGAAGGCCCCCATCCCGGTCCTGTCACTTTCCTGATGCGACAGAATCAATCCGAAATATTCTTCCTGACCCGCATAATCCAGCTTCAGGGCATAGACCTTGGCAAATTCGTAATATCGATATTCCTGGCGTCCTTCATCCGGATTGGCAATAAAAGAAACTGTCCATGACATACCGGGCAACCAGATAAGACGGGCAAAATCCATTCCCGCCACTTCCCGTTTGGGGTTGCTCCGACCGTTATCTCTAAAGAAAGGATTGGAAGGAGAAAAGAGATAGGAAGGTCCCCACTGCAGGTTTTCCCGGCCGTAAGATACAAACAGGCCCTCGGCTACCCGCATTCTGGCCAGCCATTCATTGATGAACAGGTCGTCATCGAACTCGTCATCCCCATTTCGAGACCCATCCTCCCATGCCTTCCATTCAAGGTTCATTCTGGGTTTTACGCTCAGTTCGAGTCTTCTGAAATTCAGACGGGCATCCGGGCGAAGTTCCAGTTCAGCCAGATAGCACGGTATCCGGAAAAAGTCGTTATTCGGATTCTGGGAAGAGTCAGCCACATTCTGATAAGTGCCGGAGGTCAGGAATCTCACACTGTATTCAAAACCCTCTTTTAATTCCTCCAAAAGTTCGGAAGATTCTGTTTCCTCAACTCTGCCCGGCTCCGCGGCAATGGAAGACACCGGCTTCCCGAAAAAGCATGCGAGGAAAATAAGTAAAATTGTCACGAAAAGGTTGTTTCTCACTTTTGTCAGCTTTCTTGTTGCCTCAAGTTAAATAGGGACAGCGCCCTTTTTTCATAGGTTCTTACAGGCGAAGTTACAGGTTTATGGGAAAAAGGGCGCTGTCCCTATTTAACCAACAGGTTCAGGTTGAAAATTGAATCAGGGATCTTCCTGAGCCTGATATCGCTGTAAGTCATAGTGGTAACATTCCCTTTTATTACGGCGTCTGTTATGATCATTTTGGAAATAAAAAGCCTGGATTTTCCCTGTATCAGAAGACTGTTCTCGTACTCAAAGGTCGCTGATTTAAACATCTTACCTGATACAGTGAAAAACTCCGCCTTTACTCCGACAAGTCGCTCTTTGGAAATCCAGTACCTGATTCGATCATAGGTCGCTCTTTTATTGGTAGCGGTCAGATCGAGGAGATAGCAGGGTTCTCCGTCCACTGTATCTTCAGATACAGCAGTTGCTTCATAGTCTCCGGCATAATTGGTTGAAGCGATATCACCATTGGAGGCGCCGCCCATCAATTTCTGCCTGGGAGAAATGGGGACCGGTTTCCGCAGGCCCGGTTTGATGAACCACATGTTCCGGTCTATCATCAACAGCTTGCGCCCCTTCACCTTGGGTGGTGAGAGGAATTTAGCGAGACTGTTGAAGTCTCGCGCCTTTATATTAAGGGTACGGAACTGTTTACGACCGTTTTCGATGGATTTCAGAATGATCTTCCACTCCACACCTTCCACATTCCCCCTGGCTTCATCCGCCCTTTCCAGAATCTCTTTTGGAGTCATTTCCGCAAGCACCGGTTGTGAATAAAACACAATGCCGGCCACCAAAATCACAAACATGATTGATAACTTCAAACTCGAAACCCGAAACCCGAAACTCATAATCAACCTCCTAATGGCAAGTTTTTGCGTCTTATAGTCTTTTACCTTGAACCTTGAACCTTGAACCTTGAACCTTTGTCCTTTAACCTTTCGCCTGTCACACATGCCCCAAAGCATCCACCACGTTCTGCCTGGCCGCGCGTCTGGCCGGCATAATGGCGGCTATCAATGAAAGTAAAATCAGAAAAACCGTTAATGTAAGCATGGACTGAGGCACCAGATTAACAATCAACGGAACAGCGGTTGAAATTCCAGGCGGGATATAGGTAGGGTGGGCAACCCGAATGACCGCCCATACGATTACATTCAATACAATACCCAGGATGGTACCCAGGAACCCGAGCATCGCGCCCTCTATGGCGAAAAGAAGACTCACTCCCCGCCGTTTAAGACCCAGCGCCCTGAGTGTGCCGATCTCTCTCGTTCTTTCAAGGACAGCCATTCCCATCGTATTTACCACGCTCATAATTACAATGATAAACACTATGGAGAAAATGAACATAAATATCATGTCGAACATTCCTTTCACTTTGGAATAAAAGAGTGAAAGTTCGTTCCAGGTTTTGATTTCACAATTTAATCCGTTTTCTGATAACTTGCCGAGCAGGCGCTTTCGAGCCGCTTCCGTATTATTCCAGCTATCCAGTAATACAACCACACGGTCTGCCTTTTCCGTATCATACAGGGATTGAGCAAATGTAAAGGGTACACGTATGTATTTATCGTTGGTAGCGTCTGAGCCGGTATCATAAACACCCGCAACCTCTATATCGAGGGCGTTCATCTGGCCGTCAAGAGTGGTAGCCATAATTACTCCGTAACCCCCGGGTTTCAGATCCAGATGTTTTGCCAGATCCTCTCCCATTTCCACACCGTAAGACTTCTTTTCGTCGAGACCTTCACCTTTTACCGGTCGGAAGGAAGCCCATGCACCCCTTATTGTTTTCTCGTCGCGAGGTATTACACCGTTTGCCAGAAATATGGTGGAAGTGCGTCCATTTGAGACAAGCCCTGAAATATACAGGCGGGGAGTGGCCAGGATAACATCCTCGTCCTCCTCCGCCAGATCGCTTATCCTTTGAAGCTCTTCTTGAGAAAACATGTATTTATCAGGATCAATCTTTCCCTTTTCCAGCCACCCCTCTTTATAGATAGTGAGATGTCCAAGACCTTCTCCCCGGACAGCCGAATTCCTCAGCCCTTTATATGTATTGTCTGTATATCCTCCGAAGAGGCTTACGGCCGCAAATCCCATGGCGATGGCAAGCAGCGTTACAAAGGACCGGCGTTTGTTTTTCAATATATTACGAAGAGCTATCTTTATCCATTTGATCATTTCTCGTTACCTCCGTCCAGGATCATCCCATCCTCAAGCCGAACCAGGCGCTTCACCTGGTCCAGAAGCCTCGGATCATGGGTGGAAAAGATAAAAGTTGTTTTTTCCTTTTCATTGAGATCCCGCATCAATTCGATGATCTTATGGGATGTTTCGGAGTCCAGATTTGCCGTCGGTTCATCGGCAATAACCAGAGGCGGATTCATGACCAGTGCCCTTGCGATGGCGACACGCTGCCGTTGACCGCCGGAAAGCTTATCCGGGCGGTGCCTGACAAAATCGGACAGACCGACTTCATCAAGACGCCCAAGCGCCGCCTCTCTGGCATTAGAGAAGGATGCGCCCTTGATCTCAAGTGGCAGCATGACGTTTTCCAGAGCGGAAAGAACGGGGATCAGATTAAATCCCTGAAAGATGAAGCCGATAGCCCTGTTCCTGAGTTCGGTTTGCCTGTCATCTGATAATTTTTTGACTTCCTGGCCTTCAATGAACAGTTGCCCTGACGAGGCCTCATCAATAGCGCCAACGAGGTTCAGCAGGGTGGTCTTGCCGGAGCCGGAAGGTCCCCAGATTGCCACAAACTCTTCCCTTTCAATGGTCAGGTCAACACCCCTTAAGGCGTGTACCACCGTTTCTCCTAAAAAATAGTCTTTTTTGATATCTTTCATTTCAATGAGTTCCATAGATATATCCTCCATATCCAATTCTGCCTTTTGTGGGAACAGTATGAAGAAAATAATTCCTGGCTGCAAGCGCCAAGCGATGAAAAGGATAATAAGGGGATAAAAGGGTTTTATCCCGGATGAAAGGTAAGCAAGAACCAACGAAGTTTGATGACTTCGCAAAAAGTCAAACTCAGTGATTCTGTCATTTCGACCGAAGGGAGAAATCTTATTTTTTCATTGTGTTGCGGCCTAAAGATTTCTCCTTCCGACTCGTCGGGATAACCCCGCCAGTTGATATAATGGCTTGCTTTTTGATATAGACTGCAATATATTTTTTAGCGGCTCACCCTATCGGATTCTTGAAACGTGGAAAAGCAGGAAAATTCAAGTTGTACTCTCACAAGATATTCTCGAAGAATACCAACGTGATTTCGGAGCTTCGTTCCATATTGGGTTGCCATTCCGGCAAGTGAGTCTGGTCAGGTAACTAAATAGTGTCCATCCAGAAATGGTCTTTTTGCCCAGTATCTGCGTTATGCTCAAAAAATAATCCTCGGAATATCAAATATATGCCTGCGGTTATTTTTTTCGCAGGCCTTGATCTTGAACAAAAATCCTCATTTCTGGATGGACACTAACTGAAAGGAGAGATCTTTGGATAAACCGGAAATAAATTATCCCTGTCAATGGCCATATAAAATTATTGGATCTAACAGTGAAGTTATTAAACAGACTATTCGAAACCTTCTTGAAAATATTGAATATCAAATTAGTGAGTCTAACCGGAGTAAAAGCGGTAAATTTACTTCATTTAATCTATCAGTACAGGTCGATAGCGAGGAAGAAAGAAATAGAATATTCAATATTCTTAAGAGCATACCCACTGTTAAAATGGTAATGTAAGTGCTGCAAAATTTTATGAAACAGGTATGTTTGGGGAATAACAAAGGGTCACCCATCTCCTGTGACCCCCATCTCCTGCTGAAAAAG
>Ga0209121_10004553_pt1 | contig 12917 bp, 12 predicted proteins | sample Cruoilmetagenom3_FD_187292 | JGI IMG/M metagenome (GOLD analysis project Ga0209121, IMG submission 187292) | Oil polluted marine microbial communities from Coal Oil Point, Santa Barbara, California, USA - Sample 3 (SPAdes) (version 2) | ecosystem: Environmental > Aquatic > Marine > Oil seeps ... | reverse complement strand
CTATACCTCTGGGATGAGTTCTCATTGATTATAAAAGGTACCACTGGAATGGACTTAGCCGAGAGACAGCTAAAGGAGATAACTTCAAGTATTTCAAACAAGGTTAGAGAGTTTAACCTGCGTGAGGGAATGAAAAAGGAAGACGAAATGCTACCGAAGAGGTTCTTAGAAGAAAAACTCGAAGATAGCGGCAAGGTGCTTCGGAAGGCCGATTTTGAGAAGATGCTGTCCGACTATTATAGGCTCCGAGGGTGGAGTGAACCTCCATCCATAGATGTTTGGTCGGTAAGCTAGAGTATATCAAGATAAGCATGGGTGTAAACGGCTTAGACTAAAAATACTGAACTTAGCAGGTGGAGCATGAAACGGACATTCTCAAACTATGGTGAAATGCGTCGGGAATTCACTTGGGAAGGTTTCATAAAGGATAATTTGGATTGGGCTCCAACCGGGCGATTTAATATTACCCATGAAGCGATACATAGACACGCCAATGACCCCAAAAAGGTAGCTCTTTTCTACATTTCCGCTGACGGCAAGGAGGAGAAATATACTTACCGAGAATTGAAGAATTTTACTTCCAAATTTGCTAATGTACTGAGAAAGATAGGGGTGCAAAAGGGGGACAGGGTGGCTAGGATGCTGCCGCGCTGTGTTGGAAACTACCTAACTTTCTGGAGCACCTGGAAAGCCGGAGCAGTGGACCTTCCTGTGTTCACTGCTCACGGGCCTGAGGGACTCGTAGCGGGTAAAGCATGCAGAAGCTAAGGCACTAGTTATTGATGCTGGAAATCCACCCGAAGTTGAAAAATTACCGGTGGCTTGCCCGGAGTAGAAATTATCACCCTTCCCCAAGCAGGAGGCTTAGACATCTGTAAGGGAGACTATAGTTTTTGGCACGAGATGTCCAACGCCTCTCAAGAATTTGAAACCGTGGAGAAAAAGGAAGATGACTTAGTGACAGTCCACTGCACTCCGGGAACTACTGGCCCTCCAAAGGGCTGCATGGTGACCAAAGGCGGTGTAATTGCTATTTTCCCCTACGCTCATTATTGCCTTGATATTCAAGAGAATGATATGTTCTGGGGTTTTGCCGATCCTGGTGGACCCCGGTGTGCTGGATATCCCCAGCGTGAGTTGGGCGGCCCAGGCCATTCACGAAGTGAAGGAGGAGATGGGCTACCCAGCCGGTTGCGCTCCTTCCAATGCCCTGTTCATGTGGGACAAGATACGGAAGCAAGGCCAATCAGCCTTCCAAGCTGCTGCGGCAGCAGTCTTCGCCCTAACCCAGTTCCAAGGAGCCGATTTCGTTGCCTATGGCCCTATACGCTTCGCACCCTGGGTTTATCCCGCTTGTGCCGCCGTCGATGCTATGATTACCTATGGAGGTCGATTTGTTGGTGTGCGCCCCGCCACAAAAGAGCATCCCTTATATAAGATTTTCTGAGAGGGGTAATGACGTCCTGTCGAGTTGACTTCGAATCCCTTGGTGTGCGGGCCGAGTGTGCCGATGGAGTACTTCTCAGCGAGGTAGCCCATAAGGCTGGAATAGGCCTGGTCTCTACCTGTAGTGGGCTGGGCCTGTGTGGACGGTGCCGGGTACAGGTCATAGCTGGTGCAGTCTCGCCCCTCACTGAGGCGGAGCGAGAGTGGCTCAGTGCAACTGAGCTTGCTGATGGCTACCGCCTGGCCTGCCAGACCCGCGTGTTGGGTGACATCAAGGTTCACGTTCCCGCCTCCTCTCTGCTTGTCGCCCAGAGGCTACAATTAGTAGGCGAGGAGATAGAAGTAGCCTTCGAGCCAGTGGTAGAGGAATGCCTGGTGGCCCTGAGTCCGGCCAGCATGGATGACCCCCGGCCGGATTGGGCCCGGCTGGTTGAGGGCTTAGAGAGCACTTACAGGCGGCGTGTGACAACAGCCGACCTCATGGCCTTGCGACGATTATCCCCCATCCTACGGGAAGGTGGGTGGCAGGCCAGGGTGAGCATCCGTGGTGAGGAGATCGTTGATGTGCGTCCCCTAAATCGGGGCCCTTTGGGCTTGGCTGTTGACCTAGGAACCACCAAGATAGCGGCTCATCTGGTGGATATGGAGACGGGCGACACTTTGGCCGCTGAGGGCATCATGAACCCTCAAATTGCCTATGGTGAAGATGTAATAAGCCGCATTTCCTGTGCTATGGAAAGTGGGGGTGGGAAACTAAGGCAAGTGGTCATCGAGGGGTTGAATGAGCTGATTGAGAAGCTTTGCCCTGAGCCCGAGAGAATCGTGGAAGCGACTCTGGTGGGCAACACGGCCATGCATCACCTGTTCCTGGGATTGCCTGTCAGGCAGTTGGGACTGGCCCCATATCTTCCCGCTGTGAAAGCCTCGCTTGACGTCAAGGCCAGGGATTTGGGATTGTGCATTGCTCCTGGCGCCTACGTGCACCTGCTGCCTAACGTGGCTGGCTTCATCGGCGCTGACCATGTGGCCATGATTCTAGCCACTGGCATCTATAAGACGGATAAGACCGTGGTCGGCTTGGACATCGGCACTAACACCGAGGTCGTCTTGGCCCATGGAGGGGAGATGCGAACCACTTCCTGCGCTTCGGGGCCGGCCTTCGAGGCACGGCATATCAAACATGGCATGCTGGCAGCCAGTGGGGCCGTCGAGAAGGTTAAAATACTCGATTCCGCAGTGGAGTTTCAGACCGTCAACGGCGCTCCCCCAATTGGCCTGTGCGGCTCGGGCATCGTTGATGCCCTCGCTGAGCTACACCGTATTGGCCTCATCAACAGGCGGGGCCGACTGGGCGATGGCCCCAGGATACGTCAGGTCGGCAATACACGAGAGTTCGTCCTGGTATCTGGGGAAGGGAGCAAAACCGGTCAAGACATCACTATCACACAGAAGGATATCAGTGAAATCCAGTTGGCCAAGGCTGCTATTCGCACGGGCATTGAGGCCCTTTTGGATGAGGCGGAAATCGCTTGGGAGCAGGTAGAGAAGGTGATTCTTGCAGGCGCTTTTGGCACCTACATCGATCCAGCAAGTGCTGTTGGCATCGGTATGTTCCCAGCCCTGCCGCTCGAGCGATTCAAACAGGTAGGCAATGCTGCTGGCATGGGGGCTAAGCTGGCTCTCATCTCCAAGTTGCAGAGAACAAACGCTGGGGAGATCGCCCGTCGAGTCCGCTATCTGGAATTAATGACCCATCCCAATTTCCCTATGCAATTTGCCCGTGCTATGTATTTTCCAGCAGAGTAAAGCAGGCCATTTCACAAGTTTTTACTGATATTTGAAGTAACTAGGCTGTCTTAAATGCCTGGGAAAGAACAACAAACTACGTGAAAGCAGTAGGGCGAGTGTCACCCTGACTTGCTAAGCTGCAGCAGCATAGCTCTGCAGGATCCATCGCACGCCTAATAAAGGCTACAGGGCATTGCCTTTCTTTTACCTCTCACCTTCCTTTAAAGACAGGTCTCCTCTTCTCAAAGAAAGCAGCTAGCCCTTCCTGATGATCCTCCGTCATGCTGCTCTGAACTTGGTACTGAGCTTCACATTCAAGCTGCGTTTCAAGACTACTGGTGAAAGACCGATTAACCAGTTCCTTTGAACGACCTAAGGCTAAGGATGCTCCCGCTGCAAGTCTAGCAGCCAGCTTCTCCGCAGTTTCCATAAGAGACTCGTGAGGAACAACATTATTGACCAGATTCAATCTCAAGGCCTCCTGAGCATCGATAATATCAGATGTAAGTATCAACTCCATAGCCTTGTGGTACCCAACAAGCATAGGAAGAAAATATGAAGCCCCGCCGTCTGGAACAAGCCCGATAGCTGTGTATGCCTCGCCGAACCTTGCCCTTTCCGAAGCAATGACAATATCACAAGCCATTACGAAACTAAGACCTGCTCCAGTGGCAACACCATTGATCGCTCCAATTATAGGCTTTTTGAGGTGTCGCATCCCTAATATAATAAGGTTGAGATGCCTAACCCCCGCCTGAATCCATTCACGGGGGCTCTTATCGGGGGCATCTACAAAAGATTTCACTTCCTTGACATCCGCGCCAGCGCAGAAGCTTCTCCCCTCTCCTGTAAGTATCACTGCCTTGATATCATCATCCCGCCCACATCGCTCCAGCACATCAAGAAAATCTGCTGCCAAATCCATATTTAAAGCGTTCAAAGCCTCCGGGCGGTTCAAAGCAACATGTGCTATCCCTTCCTTCTTATCAAAACGAATTGTCTTATACTCCATCTGTAACCTCCAATCTTTTGAAGCAAACTATAGTATATTTAACTCCCCTTATCAACTCCATCACTCCCCAATGGTCTTTCTATCACCTGCTCCGTCTATGTAGAGAGCCCACTAGAGGTCTCTTGGAACAGGGAAGAGTCAGCCTTGAAAGGGGGGACACGAGGCTAGGTACGGGACACAACACCTTTTAAGCTCAAGATTACACAATCAGCCCAAACGGCTTCCCTCAAAAGCCGACATATTGAATTGAAAAAACGCGCTGGAGATAGTCAGCATTAGCGTTGGCTAGCCAGTATTATTTCAGCAACAATTCGGGCGGCCTTTTCAGGCGGAGTCCGACATATCTTATAACCGCCAGCTTTCTCAAATGCCTCTGCCTCTGCTGGGTCGGCAAGATTATAAGCTCTGCCAAGCAGCGATGGATGGATATCATTGCACATCAAGCTACCGAACTCTTTCTCAAAAGCCCGGCAAAATTTTCTGGCCGCTTTGAGCGCTCTAAGAAATCCTTCCTGCTCCTCAGGCTTTTCCCTACCGTAGAGCATTCCCAATGCCATAAGGCTGCCAATTACTGCGCCGCATGTTTCGCCCCTCAAAGCAATGCCAGGCATAACGGTTGCTGCCTTCAACACCAAGCTGCTCTCTAAATTGAACTCCTCCTGAAGAGCAAAAAGCGTGCCCTGGGCACAGCTTTTAAACAACTCCTCGTAGTCTCCTGCTTTTTGCGCTACTCGATTCACAATTTCCTCACTTGCCATATATAGTTCCTCCTCTATATACAATAAAACTCAATGAGCTAAAATTCTTCAATCTACAGCCACTAAACTTCCAGCCTAATCTAACACCACATACCTGTCCGTATTGGGAACTTGTCCCGGCACCGATACAATGATGTTAAATGCCTTTCCCCTACTCCTTCATCTCTATCCGATAATGGCAGACCTTTTCCCCCCTGGTCAGCCACTTGTCGAACTTTATTCTGGCCTTCGGATTCAGGGCATCGTACAATCCCTGCATGGATACCTCTATCATGTCGCAAAGCTCGGGGGCTCGGGACCAGGGCTTAGCTATGGGACAGGTAACTATGTCCTTATCGTAGGCTTTTGGTGAGTTCTCAATATAGCTATCCCAAAAATTAGCGTATCCGTTATCGATGAAATCCATCAATTTCCCTATAGCCTTGCAATCCGGCTGCAGTTCCGGCTGAAGTTCCTTGATACCAGTAGCCTCTACCCAATATTTGGCACTTCTTTGGCCCGCTTGGTAAAATTCCTCCTTCAGCCTCTCAACGTATTTTTCTCCCGCCAACTCCTTACCAACGTTGAAAGCTATCACTGTATACCTAGCCAAGGCCTCCATCCAATTCTTGTATCTCTGCCCCATCTCTGCATCGCTTAGATTTTTCATTGTCACCTCCTATTATTTGAGATAATTCAACAAGCATTTTTAGCATACCCTGTCGCTGAAGGCAAATTTTTGAATTGAACCATCTAAATTAATGTAAGCAAAATTGCCTAATACACTGGAGAAATGAATAATTAAAGGTATTAAAGGAGAGGTCAGCAGAACTTGCTATTTTCTTATTTCCCGCACAATTTTATCGATTGCTGTCCCGATATCCCGTGAGGTATCAACAACGAAATGATGACGAGAAATGTCCTCTTTTCTAGGTTTCATTCTCTGATATACTTCCCAATCGGCTTGCGAGTCATCTTGTGGGACAAGTCCCTTCTCTCGGGCTAGCAGACGCTGCCGTATCACCCCCAGAGGAGCCTCAACACAAACCAAGATAACCTTTGCCCCAGTTTTATCCGCAGCATGATAAAGATACTCCCGATGCCGCTCCAAGAGGTTTGTAGCATCAAAAATGACCGGAATACCTTCTCCTAAAAGCTCCTCAACAAGGGTATGACAAGCAGGGAAAAGCCGTCTATTTTCATCTTCATTATACACAGGAGAAGGAAACAAGACCTTGCGCAAAGTATCGCTTGGCAAAATAAGGAAAGGCAGCCTCTCAGCTAACTTACGGCAGAAAAAAGACTTGCCTGTGCCCGGCAAGCCACTAACTATTACCAGCGGAGGCTCTACCTGGGGCTGGGGTAAGCCATCGAGGCTCTGTCTCAACCTCCCTACATCCTTATTTAAGCTATCTACCATCGATGCCACAATTATTGGTAACAGTTAATCTATATGTCAAGAGGTTAACTAAACGCTTGGTTAAGGCAAGTTAGAGGTTTTGAGAGGATGAGAGACATAATGTTCCTTGGCTATTAATGCTGCTCCTATCGCTGGCACCAGTCTAGGGTCTGTCCCAGAAGGAGGTAAGGTAATATCACCTATCAAATCTCCCAGTTCTCTTATCAGGCTAGCATTCAGGGCCCCTCCACCACAGACAAGAACCTCCTCTTGAATCTTCAGTCTTCGGGCTAGCCCATAAATTCTTCCGGCGAGCGCACTATGAAGTCCCCTGACAATGCCCTCCAGCGATTCTCCATTTGATATCCTAGAAATCACTTCTGTCTCAGCAAAAACTGTGCAGGTACTGGATATGGGCAACTTAGTCATTGAGCCTACAGCTAAAGTAGCAAATTCATCTAAACCGAGTCCTAGAGAGGTAGCGATTCTCTCGAGGAACCTACCAGTGCCAGCAGCACATTTATCGTTAAGGGCGAAGTCCAGAACGCGACCACCTTTACCAATTTTGATTGCCTTGGTATCCTGTCCACCAATATCTAATATCGTTCTAGCACCGGGACAAAGAAAAGAAGCCCCGCGAGCAGCACAAGTTATCTCGGTAATAGCTTCACCACCCATTTCAGTGATGTACCTTCCGTAGCCTGTAGTAACTATGCCGGCAATATCTCTAGAATCGCCGTTCGCTTTCTTTATGGCTTCGTCCAGAGCTACCTGAGAACTTTGGCGAAAATTGCTGCCAGAAGGAACTATGTGATAGCCTAAAATCCTGCTATCACTCATCAACACGGCTTTAGTTGACGTTGAACCTATATCTACACCAGCAAACATAAGCAGTACTAACCTAGCATTTCCAAGAAACCATCAATCCTATTCATAATGTCGGCGTCAGAGTAAACCCTCTCATCCGTATGGTCGCAATCCAGCACTAATGTCGGTATATCGAGCGTTTCTCGTATTATCCTCACTGCATCCAGCACACCAACAGACAGTATTCGGCAACTTCTATTAGAATGAGCAATTACACCATCAACACGATACTCCTTTATATCCTTAAGCAACTTGTCAATCTGGTTGTCCACACTTGTGTTGAGTTCTCCCTCTAAAGCTTTACGAGCTAAGCTTTCTATAGGCTTAGAGCTATCCATTCTCGTAGTACCCCATATATACTGGGTATAATCACTGAAGGGAAATACACAGCCCCTATCCTCGAAGCGTCCAAACATTCCCAGTTTATACCAGAACGGAATGTTTATCCACAGAAGGCGGTGCTTTTCCTCCTCCTTCGACAACACGCCTTTTCCCTCAGCTACACGCTGCTTCGTTTCATCGTAGACCTTCTTCATAAGGTCTACACCCTCCTGAGTCCCAACAAGCACTATCAAAACGAATAATGCATTGCTCAGGTCGGTCAAATCCATGGGACACGGGACTGCCTTATTTAACTCCAGAATTTTTTGCCAGTAGTCAACGACCTCGCCACTCAATCTCACAGCCTGTGACAACTTGTCATTGGTTATTTTAACTCCCATGACCTTATTTATATCAGCGATAGCCTGCTCTATTTCCCTCATGGCATAACCCATGTAGAAAACGGGCTCCGACTGTGGTTCCATTACCCGAGGGGTATTAACGAAAATGAGAGGTTTGCCATATATCTCATGAAGTGCATCCCACCACTTGAAATAATGTGTGCAGGCACAGCTTGTTAGGAGAAGTAAATCTGGCTCCCCTATTCCACCCATAGGAGGACTCTCACCTGAGCCATAAATGTAGCCCAAATGGTTTCTGCAATAAGAGCATACATCAGGGGCGTAGTTATAAGCCTCAGCGGTTTCACAATAGCCTCCTGAGACATGCCTGGCAGCACAAGTACAAGCATAGTTCTCAGGGAAGGCAGGCTGAATACCAGCGGCATAAGCTACCTCTACAAGAGGGTTTGGGGACATAAGCGCATAAGCCATAGGCTTATTTGCCTGGACATCTTTATAATGCTTGCCTATGGCCGCAGCAATATCCGTGTTGAATGCTGGGCGTTCCCTTCTTTTCTTTTCAGCCATTTCTTAAACCTCCTCTCCCTCGCCAGATAAAGGGTGGGGAGAGCGAGGGTCTCCCCTTCTTTTCAGGCACGAGGCTAAAGCCTCGCACTACGTTAAATGTTAAGCTCTTAAAGTCTCTACAAAAGCTTCCACTCGAGTTCGCAGTGGAGCCATGTCAATTAAATAGTCAGTCTCAATATTTAATGTAGGCACATTCATCTTATCCTTTACTTTCTTGTTCAGTTCAGGATAGACAAACTTCTCAGATTCACAGTTCTTGTTTATGGCAAATATTACGCCATTGACTTTATATTCAGAAATCATCTCCGAAATATACTTAAATCTATCCTCAATCGAAGTATTGAAGGCACAAGGAACCATTACATAACCCCTAGCTAGAGCCTTCAAAGAGTCTTCTGTCGTGTCCTCCACCAAATGCCAGAATGACCTCGAGCCATTATTGGTATCATCGGCAACGATTACAGCTCCAGTTGACTCAATCATCTCCCACAGCCGAGTATCAATCACACAACCACCCGATATCAGAAGCCTGACATCCGCTTTCGGATGTCGTGGTCTCCGGGGAAGCTCAGTTAGCAACTGCTCCAACAACTCATTATGCTCTTCCTTATCAAGGATAAAGCTTGACATTACAACATTGTGGGTTTCTACACCGGAAATAGGTGGTAATTCCGCTTTCCTCAAGTCATAGACTTCCTTCAGAAGCTCCCTATTTCTATTGTAGACTTTAATGGCATTGCGCAAGGAGTCCTCGGAGATTTCTTTCCCAGCGAACTTCTCAATGTCCTTCTTAACCCTGCCAAGTTCTTTAGCAAAGAAGCTAATAGCATTCTCAGTTCTCTTCCAGGGCACATTTATATAATCAACAAACTGATAGGGATTATGTCTTTTCCATGTTTGATACAAAAAAGTTACCGCCTCGCAGCTTCTAGGTATGATTGCGCCACTTAAGTAAGGATACCTACCTTTTATAATCTGGTCCCAATCAGCCCTTAAGTAAGAGCATAAATATGTCTGGAGATAGGAATCACCCACGGTTATTAAATCATCAAAGTATGGGAATAGCCGAACAGGGTGAAGTCCAGCAGCATATATCAACTCTTCAGGGACAACAGGATGAAAAAACCCAATCATTTTGCGTCCCGTCTTCCTCTCCGTCTCTTGAAGGACTGACGCTGCATTACTGACACTGCTACTCATCTGTTCCAAAGCACTAGGCATAATCACTGGCCTCCTTTTTCATTTTTTATCTGTGGTAAAAACCCTTGCCTTACTTCAGGACTTAAGCTGTGTAAACCAATTGGGGCAAATGCTCACCTTGGCTGATTTCCATCTCTGCCAGTATTCCTCCAAACAAACTTGTTATTATAGCACAGCACTCCCCATGTAGAAGAATTTGTGCCCCCTTTTGTGTAACTTGAGCTTTAAAGCTCAAGCACATTCAACAATCTTAAAAAGTATCTAAGGCTTTACCTGAGTTTAGCTGAAGGTGAGAAAAAACTCCCCTTCTTTCCTTAATAGTTGCTTAAAAAAATCTAATTATGTTGCGGCTGAGCGGTTACTATGCTATCATAATAATAATAAAGTGAGATAGCCTATTTCTGAGATAGGCTCATCTACAAAGGAGGTAGAAAATGTATGTTCGTGATATTATGACAACCAATGTAGTTACCATCCCAAGTAATACCAGCATAGCTGATGCCAAAAGGATTATGACAGTACACAAGATCGAGCGCTTGCCAGTAGTGGATAAGGGAAAGCTTGTGGGCATAGTGACTGCGCATGGGTTGGAGCAGGTGTCTCCATCTAAAGCTACAAGCCTCACTGTTTGGGAGCTCAGCTACCTCTTAGAGAAGACCACAGTGAAGGAAATTATGGAAAAGGATGTAGTTACGACTACGCCTGACACCACGGTTGAAGAGGCGCTGGCTATTGCCCAAGGCAACAAGGTGGGTTCCCTTGTGGTACTTGAGGATAATAGAGTAGCAGGTATTGTTACCACCAATGACTTGTTCTACAAGATTGTGAATCCAATACTTGGCGTGGCTAAGCTTGGTGCCCTATTGCCTGGCACTCGAATTGAAATCGCTGGTGGTGGTGAAGAGAAGGCGCTTGAGGAAATAATTTCAACCATAAACAACCTTAAGATGAAAATAACCGCCCTCTGTCTCATACCACCGGTGGAAGCAACCGAGAAGGATATTACTATTCACTTAGAGAGTGAGGATGTGAATCAGCTTGTCGCTAAGCTGAAAGACAAGGGATACTCGGTAAATTTGAGGAAACGCTCTTAACGTCCCAAAAGCTACCAACAGAATTTTACCGCTAAGGGGTTAGATATTACGCTGTTCGGAGCCCTATTAACTTACCTGGGGTTAATCAGGGGCGAAACTAATTCCTCGTCTTTCCTTAATTCCACAATGCGGTCACGAATCATAGCGGCTTTCTCAAACTCCAGATTCTTAGCTGCTTTTTTCATCTGAGATTCCAGCTCTTTGATGAGACGAACCATTTCCTCTTTGGAAACAGGCGTAGCCACATAAGGGGTACGAGTTTCGGCTACTGCTTGAACTCGCTCAGTTATATCCTTAATCGCCTTTTTTATTCCCTGAGGAGTTATGCCATGTTCCTTGTTATAAGTTTCCTGAATCCCTCGGCGGCGCCTGGTTTCCTCCACTGCATCGTGCATAGATTTGGTAATAGTGTCGGCATACATTATGACATGGGCATTCAGGTGGCGGGCAGCTCGCCCCATCGTTTGAATAAGAGCTTCCTCTGACCTGAGATAGCCCTCTTTATCGGCATCAAGAATGGCTACCAGACTTACTTCGGGCAAATCCAGCCCTTCACGAAGTAGATTAATGCCCACGACCACATCATAGACGCCAAGGCGAAGAGCACGGAGAATCTCAACTCTTTCTAATGTCTGTACCTCCGAGTGGAGATAATGGGTTTTTATTTCCATTTCCCTCAAATAGTCGCTTAATTCCTCCGCCATCCTTTTGGTCAAAGTGGTTACCAAACAGCGTTCCCCTTTGTCTACCCTGGTTCTTATCTGGTAGATGAGGTCATCAATCTGCCCCTTAGTTGGCTTGACCTCCACAGTAGGCTCCAGTAATCCAGTAGGGCGGATTAATTGTTCAGCCACCTGCTGGCTATGCTCGTACTCATAGGGTTTTGGTGTGGCTGAGACGTAGATAACCTGGTTAATACGCTTTTCAAATTCCTCAAAATTCAGTGGGCGGTTATCCAAGGCCGAGGGGAGGCGAAAACCATAATCAACTAAGGTCTGCTTTCGGGAAATATCGCCGTAATACATGCCTCTTATCTGAGGCAAGGTCATATGTGATTCATCGATAAAGAGCAAGAAATCGTCGGGAAAATAGTTGAGCAGAGTCCATGGTGTGCTACCTGGAGCGCGCCGCTGTAAATGTCGGGAGTAATTCTCCACCCCGGTGCAATAACCCACCTCCTGAAGCATTTCAATATCGTAGTTAGTCCGCGCCTCAAGCCTTTGAGCTTCTAGCAACTTACCTTGAGCCCTTAACTCCTCCAATCTTTCTTCTAGCTCGACCTTAATATCCCCAATTGCCGCCATCAACTTATCATAGGGAGTGACGAAGTGCTTGGCAGGGTAGATATCTACTTGGTCATGTTGCGCCAGCAATTCGCCAGTGAGAGGGTCAACCTCCACAATGCAGTCAATCTCATCCCCCCAGAATTCGATTCTGAGGGCTGTCTCCTCATAGGCCGGCTGGATTTCTAAAGTATCTCCTCGAATGCGGAATTTTCCCCTAGTAAGCTCATAATCGTTCCTCTCATACTGCATATCTACCAAGCGGCGAAGCAGCTTATCTCGCTTGTAACTCGCATCTTTCTTCACTGTGACGGCGAAGCTATGATACTCCTCAGGTGAGCCTAAGCTATAAATACAGGAGACCGAAGCCACTATAATTACGTCCCGACGCTCAAAGAGAGCTCTAGTGGCTGCGTGGCGTAGCTTATCAATCTCCTCATTTATATCGGTTTCCTTCTCAATATAGATGTCAGTGCTAGGGATATAAGCCTCTGGCTGATAATAATCATAGTAACTAACAAAGTATTCCACAGCGTTTTCAGGGAAGAATTCTTTGAACTCAGTGGCTAGCTGGGCGGCTAAAGTCTTGTTATGGCAAATAACCAATGCAGGCCGTTGCAGTCTTTGGATGACATTAGCCATGGTAAAGGTCTTGCCACTGCCGGTGACTCCAAGCAGCGTTTGCTCTTGATAGCCTTTATTTAAGCCCTCAACCAGCTTATCCACCGCTTGCGGCTGGTCACCAGTAAGATGAAAATCAGAAACGACTTTGAACAATGGCTTTTCCAAATTAGTGAACTCCATTTTATCTATCAGTTTTCAGCTATCAGCTTAATACTGA
>Ga0209121_10004551_pt1 | contig 12919 bp, 8 predicted proteins | sample Cruoilmetagenom3_FD_187292 | JGI IMG/M metagenome (GOLD analysis project Ga0209121, IMG submission 187292) | Oil polluted marine microbial communities from Coal Oil Point, Santa Barbara, California, USA - Sample 3 (SPAdes) (version 2) | ecosystem: Environmental > Aquatic > Marine > Oil seeps ... | reverse complement strand
GTGGGGCTCGAAGCCAGTTCGCCACGGAGATCGGGCGGGACATAATCGCCTTCGTAAAATCTTACGCCGTCTATCCAAAATTCGGCGGCAGCAAAACCTATGTGGAACGTGACGATTGCCGGACTCAGGTTCTCAGAAAAAACAGGAGTCGTTATGCTATACTCCGCCCATTCATCCGTCATGGTCATGGTCTGCTCACCGAATCCCGTCCATGGATCTTCTCCCAGCTCCGGCTTGAAATTGATATTCAGTGTTCCTTCCTTGCACTTGAGAAAGGCGGAAAGGGTATATTTCTTGTCTGCTTCAAAAATATGCCCTGCGTGCTCCAGGCCCATGTCCCACCATTCTACACCGGGTTCGGTAACAGTAATATGCAGACAATAGTCTCCCTCAATCGGATCTTCGGAAACCGCTGCGTCCACCAGTTCTTCAACCACTTCCGTAGTAACATTGTCACCATAAGTGGCCCACGGCTCAAAAACACCATCCTCAAAGCCGCCGTTAGTCAGCAAATTTTCGACTTCTTGTGAGTGGCCCGGACCGGGTCCCACGAGTCCTATTAACAAAACTGCCGTTAACCAGACTATTCGAGTTCTCATGATATTTCTCCCTTTCTGTCAGTCGCTCTGCGACTTAATTAAATTGATTTTCACCGTAGACTGAGCTGCGGATTATTACGGCCGATACTATAGCAAAAATGATCAAGTGGACCACTTTTCTGAACGATTACCCTCCTTATAAGAAAATTGGATTGTATAATAGCCAATGCTTTTGCCGCGCATCAAAGCAGCCGTAAATGATTATCAATTAAGCAATCCTTCTTTTCCGGCCCAGAATAGCCATTTACGATTTGATGCTACCTCCTTCCCATGCCCGAACAGGGTACTAAATAAAAAGTGAAAATCTACAATGAACTATAAAAATATCGTTTTCTGAGAGATCAAAAGTCCACAGATGCAATATTCTTTATACCAAATTATCCAACTTCCCGTCAAGGAAAATCGAGATTGACCATTAGCAAATCAACTCAATTGAGATACCACCTTCATTAATCCGGCGAGTACCCAAACTACAAGCGTAAGAACAGCAATACCGGTTGACGTGTACCTCAGCCACCGAAAAGTGACGAAGCAGGAGCCGGCCATTGAAAGCACGAGTACCACCGTCAGGCACTTTGTGAATAACGCGTATTCGGCGGACCACACGCTCACAGGATGCGAATTGGGCGGCAGAATCTGGCTCCAGGGGCCGAGAAAAGGGGCAATGAAAGCATTGGATTGCGTGATGCCGCCGGGCTGAGCGGTATAAGATAGTAATACTCCGAAGCAAGCGACAAAAAGACAAATCAGCCCGTATATGACCGATAGAAGAAGAAGCCTTTTAAGAGATTGATTCATATCACACAAGCTATACTATTTAAATCTCCCTGTCAATAGACGTGCATAATTGTAGCAAAATAGATATTTATAGCAGCAGCGAATAGGATGGGCATGTTCTCCAACCTGCCCCCTTTTCTTGATCCTTATCTTCTTTTGTCTTATGAACCTTAGCCAATCTTACCTGTTGTATAAGAGCCGGTTATCGTTAGAATGGGAAGGTAATTTGATTTGGAAACGATGGTATTTCTTTGAAAGGGAGACTGGAAATGAAACGGATATCATTATTCTGCTTAGTCCTGGTGTTAATGCTTATTACTGTCGGGTGTAAGAAAAAAGAAGCCGAATCGCCCCCGCCGGCCGAAGTTAAGGCTGAAGAGAAACCAACAAAATCAGTTGAACCGGCAAGGCAATCTGGCAGTATCGAGAAGGCCAAGTGGTTGGAGGCCACTGTCACTGCAGGTACGATCCGCTCTGCCGTTCGTCTTTATGCCGCCGAAGCGAGCGTTAAAAAGGCTCAGGCACTTGCTGGTACAGACCTTAGTATTGCCGCAACGCAGTCGGCGCTGGGTATTAGCGCCGCCGTTTGCGAAAGTGCATACTTCAAAGCCGGCGATTATAAGATTACTGCTGTGAATACTAACGGTTTCGCTACGATCACCGTAACCGGCGGCAGTAAAGCCGATTCGCCGAGCGGGACGTATGTGCTGCAGGAAGATGGCAAATGGGTAAAGCAATAAGATTAAAAACAAGGTTTTAAATAGGGACAAAAAGACATTCGAAAATTGTTAAAGATTAAAGAAAGGGCTGATCCTTAAAATATTGAGGTGTTGTTGCGATGACTTGTGGAATTGAAGGCAAAATTGTGGATATGATGTCACGTCATTTACGAGCGCTGACCCTGCCATTGGCATGGATATTAATCGTATCTGTTTCTTTGAGTTACGGGGACGGCATAATCGATACGCCGTTCGTCCAGGAATATCACGAGGCCTGCCCAATCGGCCGGGAGGCCGGAAGCAACGATGTTCGTGCGATTGCAGTCGATAGCGCCGGCGGCGTTTGGGCCGGGACCGGTGCAGGTGTGTTTCGTTTGGACAGCGGCACGAAACAGTGGACCGAATTGATGGGCAAGGCCGACGCCGGACCGGTATATGATATCGCCGTCGATGGTGCGGGGACGGTCTGGATTGGTGCATGGAACGGAATGTACCGCTCGACAGCGAATGGTTTGCAAAAGCTAAAGCAGATTGACAATCTCATCGCGGCGTTGTGTGTCGCCGGAAATGAAGTCTTCGGACTCGGCGGGGCCGGCCTCTGGCTTGTAACGAATGACACATGCAGATATAAAAAGCTGCCGTATTCGAGGCACTTTCGAGCGGCCTTAGCCGACAGAAGCGGCGGATTATGGATTGCAACGGGAATGGGTTTATACCGCCATAAGGATACGGGATTTAGACTGTACCAAACCGAATCGGAGCTGCTCGGTCCGGACCTGCACGATATCGCTTACGCTAAAGACGGCAGCCTGTGGATCGGCGGGCTCGGCGGGGTCACAGTATATAAGAATGATAAACGCGTTCGCAGCTTCACTCCGACCGAAGGGCTCCCCGCCATCTCTGTAAAATGCGTGGCGCAGAGTCCTGACGGACAAATGTGGGTCGGCACCGATCGCGGGATTGCACGGTATGACGGACGGAACTGGTCGATTCGTCACAGCAGACGCTGGCTTCTCAGTGACGATGTGCGTGACATTGCGTTCGACTCGCAGGGGACCGCCTGGATTGCTACGAGCGGCGGTGTCAGCGCCATTAAACGCAGGTCGATGAAACTTGCCGAAAAGGCGGATTATTTCCTCGACGTATGCCTGGCAAGGCATGTGCGCGAGCCCGGGCTGGTTGAAAAATGTTCGCTCCGTGTACCCGGCGATACGAGCACGTGGCGGCCGAGGGACGATGACAACGACGGGCAATATACGAGCATGTACCTCGCGGCCGAAAGTTTTCGTTACGCCGTGACGAACGATCCCCCGGCAAAGGCAAACGCAAAAAAAGCATTCGAGGCACTGCGGTTTCTGCAGACCGTCACGGAGACGCCCGGTTTTGTGGCGCGTACTGTGATACCGAGCTCGTGGATAAAAATGGCCGATCCGAACAGAAAAATATCCGACCGGCAGTGGGCCGAGATGGTCGTTGAAAATCCGCGGGAAAAAAGAGTAGAAACACGCTGGCGTCCATCCGGCGACGGCAAGTGGCTCTGGAAGGGTGACACGAGCAGCGACGAGATTACCGGTCACATGTTCGGTTACTTATTCTACTATGATCTGTGCGCCGACGAAGCGGAACGACGGCGAGTATCCGCACATATCCTCAATATCGTGGACTATATTATCGACGGCGGCTACGTCCTGAAGGGCATGGATGGAACTCATACAAAATGGGGCGTTTGGTCGCCGGAAAAGCTCAACGACGATCCGGACTGGGCTCCTGAACGAGGTATCAATTCCGTGGAAATCCTCTCGTATCTGAAGCTCGCCTTTCACGTCTCCGGCGAGAGGCGCTATCAGGACGAGTATCTCAAGCTGCTCGGCGAGCATGATTACGCCGCCAATGTAAGAGAAGCCAAGACAACCAATCCCACCTGGCGCACGCACATTGACGATGAGCTGCTCGCGCTGGCTTATCCATGTCTTTTGACGCATGAAGACGATCCCAAGCTGCGGCGCTTGTATCGTGAGAGCCTCGACCATTGGTACGCCGCGGTGAAAGCCGATTGCAGCCCGTTTTTCGAGTTCATCTACGGTGCCTGCTCCGGCCGGACGCCTCAACTGGATATCTCTGTCGCTTATTTGCGCGATGCATCGCTCGATCTTGTACGCTGGACGGTTGACAATTCCCGCCGCGAAGACATACGGATCGTACGAATCCCCGAATGGGAAAACTTGCAGACAAATCGTTTACCGCCGCCAAGCGAACGCGGCGTCATCCGCTGGGACGAGAATCCATGGAAAGCTGTCCAGGGAGATGGCGGGCATACCGAAAGCGATGGAGTTTGGTGGCTGCTGCCCTACTGGATGGGACGCCATTATGGTTATATGCAACAACAAAAATAGAATATAATTAACACTTCCTCGATAATGAAAATCCTTCAATATTGAAAATCCCTCAATAAATTGAGGGGCTAAATATATTGTTTTTGTTGTGGGAATTTACATAATCGATTCTGCTCTTTAAGGCTCGCTCTTCAAAACAATATCTCTTGTCGAAACCTTTCGTCCAAATCCTGCCGGTCAAACCGAACTTGCGAAGCGCAACCTGCGCCGCATTTTTATAATAACTAACGATCTTACCCATCGGAATCGGAACATAATCAACGACAATGTGGACATGATTGGAACACACAGCTAAAGCAAGAATCCTTTGATTTATCCGATTTGCTTTTTCGAATATGGCTTTTGCTGCGATTGCTCGATGATTCTTCGATAGTTTAACCGGATTTTTGGAGAGGTTTTGTTTATTCGATTCGGCAAGAGATTGATTGGTCGCACAGGTTATACCATCCTTAACGAATCCCCGTTTATCCCCCTGAAGCCACGTCCCGTATGTCGTGAAGGTAATCATATATCCAAGGGTCTTCACCATAATTCAATCATTCAACGTAAAAAGAAAAACATTCCCCCCATATTTAGCCCGGCAATTTATTGCCGGGTGCCTTTAATTAGATACAATTTCGACTCGATGTTCCGGGCCGGTTACTCCGAAGAGGTTAATCGTCCGGAACTTGAAGCGGTTACCGCCGCCGGTTTTGAGCGACAACTCGACCTGTTCATCGCAGTCGCGCCATGTGCCGGCCTCATCCAACATCTGGAAGCTCCGGAAGTTGGGCGTACATGAACCGAGAGACACGAGCGCTCTGCCATCGGTGGTTGTCACCTTCGAGCTGATGACATTCGGCGTCCATTCGATCCAATCCCGCCGGGCGGTCTTTATGAAGTAGGGCGTGCCATAAGCCCAGTGCGGCTTGCCATCCCGGTACCAGGTATTGTTACGGAATATCTCGTCATCAAGCACAACAAGGGTCGAGGTGGGTCTTGCCGGAAACGTGGTGAAGCGATTGGTGTCCGTCTCCCAACTGCACCAGCGATAGGTATCGGGACGCGTTTCCCATTTTCCGGTCTCCGGATCCGGCTTCATGGGGCTTCTACCCGGACCGACGACGCGAATCACCGATCCATCGCCATCGCGCCATACCTCATCCCGGATTTCCAGGGCCGACAGCGGTACCCCTTTTTTTTCGAAATGGGCGTCGTACTTGGCGTCTATCAGCACCCATTTGCCGAACTTGTTGACCCAGACCTCGTTGACCCCGTGGTGGCCGCCGTCGTTTTTGAGTCCCGGCCCACAGCCCAGCCGCCGGGTGACGTAACCGAAACTGTTCAGTACCGCATGCTGAACAATACTGAAATGCGTGCAATGAAACTTTCCGTCCTTAAGTGCGGCGTCGAGAATAGCGAACGTGTCCCCCCGGGTCTGCGTGGGATTTTCGTTGTCGATAGCGATGTTCGACTTTATCCAGTGACGCAGCAGCAGGATGCGTTTCCATTCGTCGCTCTCGCCGGCCACGACGGCATCAAGGCCGTACCGGTTCCGCAACCGGCTGATGCGCGGGCTGTAAAAGTTCTCGAACGCCCGGAATAATTCGTTGCCGTGATACCGGGGATTCTCGACGGGCTGCATAACAAGCCGGCCGCTCTCGCCCGCGGTTGCCGCGATAGACAGGGCAAACAAAACACCTGCCGTAATAACCCGGAGCCGCTGGTTTCGTACATAGTTGGTCATAGTTCTGGAATTCATAATCTGTCCCTGCCAAAAGAGCACCGGCCCCTATTGCGGCGCCGTGAATAATGTAAATGACATATCTACAGGTTCGCCTTCTTGGTCGTAAATCGGCTCCGGCACAGAACCATCGCGAGAGATACTTATCGCCGGGCTGCCGAACATGTGGGGATGGTTTGTCCAACCCCACGGATGCTGAATTTCATCCATTGTCGCTCTGTACACAGCTACGACACTGAACCAGTATTTATGATCGAGATATTCCTGCCGGAACCACTCCTCCTCCGGCAATCTCACCGAGTAGTTGAAGACCGACTCATTGGGCTGCCCCTCGGGATTTCGATTATAACCAACAAGAACCTCATCGTAGTCGTAGGCGAGATACTCCCAGACTAATTCGCCAGAATTCCCATCTTGTACTGGAACGTTCGTTGGTATTAGTAACGATAATATGAAGTAATCCGGCCGTCGCGGCTCCTCGACCTCGTAGCAATTGTACGCTTTGTATTCATACCCGATGTACGATCCGTACCAACTGATAGCGTTGATCGGATCTATTCGCTCACATAACCAGTCTTCGACCACCCGACGTTCGATCTGTAAATTGCCGGCTTCATTATCAATGGCAAACGATATCTGACCCTCTGAGTACGGCCAGTCACGCAGACCCGTAAACGCCTGGTCCCACTTGACCCAGGGATGCTCGGTCATAAGCTCAAAGCACATGTCATATGCCTGGTTCCAACCGCACAAAAGAGAATTCTCTATCGGGTAAATTCTCCCGGGAAACAGACGCTCGTCGTACGTTGGCCAATCGCCCATGATGGCCGGCATAACGGCGCCATTGCCCCAGAGATGCGGCCGCGTGATCCAGCCCCACATATTCTTCGCCTCTGCATCCGCGGGATAGATGGCCGTAATGCTTATCCAGAAGATATCATAATTGCTTTCATACCCAACCTGGTGGAACCATTCTTCCGGTTCCAGTTGGACTTCATACAAGAAACACGTCTCCGGCTGCCTCTGTGGGAATTCGACGTCCGCCACAGGTTCAAAATGAACCCGCTCAGCAGGAATTTCCAATGACCAGACCATGCGCTCGGGGAAGGCCTCGCTCTGATCGATGCCCTCGATCTGGTTAACCCAGAAACCGACATGCCAGGCTTCCGGTTGCGATTCCGGCGGCTCGGGCCATGTCCAGGCCTTGTATCCACCCCACCACCGTATTCGTGTCACCGGAATGGGCCCGATGCGGCGGAAGTCATCGGCATCCATGTGCCACTGCCTCTTCTGGCCTGTCCGCTCAGTAGACCGGGCCGGCTCACTCCAGCCGCAGAATACCGGCAGCATATCCACGTCCGGCTCGATTTCTATCGGCGGTCGGGACCATATCAAAAACGGCGGGATATCATTCGGCTCGATGGGGATATCCGGATCGTTGGGCTCTGGAGGTCCGTCCGGATCGCCTGGGACACTCCCTGCAACCGAACCAGTATCCGAATCGCTGTAGGCCGTGAAATCCTGTCCTTGCTCGTCCGTGGCGGCCCGTACCCAATAATAATAGGTCGCATCCGGCTGAACATTTAGATCAGTAAAAGTTATCGCTGTCTGCCAGGCGGAGATGGCGGTCCTGGTGCCCGAAAGCGAGTCCGAGCGAGACACCTGGTAGTAACTTGTATAAAGGGGGCCGTAACAAAATGCATCCCAGGTGACCTCGACTTTATCAGTGTACGTACCATCCGATGCGGTTAGTCCCTGAGGACCATTCGGATTTATTGTGTATTGCAAAGTCATATTCGAATCATGAGCGTAAATAGCGGCCAGATCCGTACAATAGGCATTGCTGTTGAGCGGATTCTGCTGGAGCCATAGGATTGCGAGGTTTGTCAAGCTGGTTAAAGCGCCGACATCAACAATCTGATTCTCATGGAGCCAAAGTCCTTCAAGGGCCGATAGACTCGACAGATCATTAATATCAATGATTTGGTTCCGGCCAACATCAAGATTAACCAGACTGTTAAGGCCGCCCAGGGGACTCAAATCAGTAATCTTGTTATCAGATAAGTATAGCCGTGTTAAAACCGCCATACCGGAAAGGGCGTCCAAGTCTGATATTTGATTTCCGGCCAGGTCCATATACGTCAGATTGGCCAGGTTCGACAGGGCACTGATGTCACTGATTTGATTGTTTCCGAGATCCAGAGTCTCAGTAAGCGTCAGGCCTGAGAGGGAACTTAAATCAGAAATCTGGTTACCATATAAGCCCAGCCACGTCAGGTTTATCAGGCCGGACAGCTCACTTATGTCCGCAATCCGATTCAACCGCAGATCGAGTGTCCTCAGATTCGTGGCATACTCCAGGCCCTGAAGGCTCGTAATCCCCAGGGACATCGCGTCAAGACTATAAAGCGAGAGCATATCACCGGATGTGGGATCTGTGACACCCAGGGCGATCTCCACCGCGATTTCGAGGTTGGGATCTGCGAAAATCACGGGCAGATAGTTATTGGGATCACTCGGGCCGGTCGGCTCATTGGATTCGTTGGGCTCATTGGGTTCGTTGGGTTCGATAATGTCGCCGGTGCTGTTGGTTAATCTCAGGACAATAACATCGTCATCCGTGCCGTTATGGGCCTGTCCGGCGACAACGATTTTGCCGTCTGATTGCAAGGCCAGGCCATAGCCCCATTCGGTATTCTCCGTCGGATCATATTCATAGACGCCGCCTGTCCCGAACGTCGTATCCAGTGCGCCGTCTGGATCATATTTCAAGACCACTATGCTCCAATCCGATGGTCCGGCGGCGCTGTTGCCGCTATGTCCGGCGACGAGAATAGTGTCATCACTCTGCACCATTAAGTCATAGCACTCTTCCCGATTGCCGCCATCGAAGAGCACAATCCCGTTATTCCCGAAACTCGTGTCCAGATTACCGTCGCTGTCAAAGCAAATCACAGGAATATCGTAGTCCGTATTGTTTGGGTTAGGTTGAGTCCGAATACCCGTGACCAGGATGTTCCCATTGGAGTTTGTGTCAATACCGTATCCCCGGTCATAATCCCCGCCGTCATAAAGAACGATCCCGCCGGTTCCAAAACTCGCATCCAGGGTGCCGCTGGTATTGAATCTGGCAATCAAAATATCTTCGTTTGAGCCGTCATCACTGCTGCCGGCCACCAGGATCTTGCCGTCATTCTGTACAGTCAGGCGCAATCCAAAATCCTGACTGCCTCCCCCGTCATAAACAGCCAATCCATTACTGCCGAATGTCGTGTCTAATGCACCGTTAGCATTTAATCGCATGACCAGAAGGTCATTATCCGTACCATTACTGCTGTATCCGCAAATCACGATATCGCCGTCCGACTGAACCAGAAGATCGATGGCCCCATCACCGCCGCTGCCACTGTCAAAAGTAAATATTCCATTCGAGCCAAAGTCCGGATCCAGTTTCCCGTCCGTATCCAACCTCAACACCAAGACGTCACCGTCCGAACCGTTTGAAGAATCCCCTGCCAGAAGGATCTTGTTGTCAGATTGCACGGCAATCGCATAACCGTCGTCATTGCCGTTTCCGCCGTCGTAGATATACGCACCATTCGTACCGAAGCCGGCATCCAGTGTGCCGTTACTGTTAAAGCGGATTACCATAAGATCGTTGTCTGTGCCGTTGGTCATATACCCGGTCACCAGAATCTTACTGTCACTCTGGAGTGCTATATCACGTCCCCGATCGTATCCGGCCCCGCCATCCCATAGCACATATCCGTCCGGCGAATGAAAGGTCGTATCCAGAACGCCATCGGATGCCAAAACCGACATATTCATGAGGAAAAAACTACTCCAGAGAAATGCAACCTTCAAACCTCTCATTTTTCCACCTCTCCTTTCTGATTTGTTCAGTCAAACTTTCACCTGTCCTTCAAGCCGAAAACCAAACAGCGTGACTTAGTGCCATTGCATACCGACCCGATAAAGCGTACAGGCGAAACTCAAAAAGTCACTCAATTTTAGCACAAAACTGATTATCAGTAAACCGAAATCAGAGAAAGACGAGATGAAAAATGAAAGCAAATTGCAACCACCTTCAGCGGTTTAATCTCCAAATTTGCAATCTCTTTTCGTTCAGCTCCTTTAATATCTACCCGTACCATGCTCGTAATCCTTTTGACTAATCAAAAGGACTATGGCCTTTGTCATTATCCCCGAATACAGTCAGCGAAGCGAATCGCATGTTGAGTGCAAGAAATTCATCCACAACATTTGAAAATATCTCATCGATGTGCTATAATTATGGCAGCCAAACATACCAGCGAAACGAATTGTATTTCTCTGTAAGCGAATGGCAAAAATCATGTATAAACGAAACGGCTTTACGCTAATAGAGCTTTTAGTAGTAATCGCTATCATTGCGTTACTGATGGCGATTCTGATGCCGGCATTGCAGCGAGTCAAAAAGCAGGCCATGACGGCGGCGTGCAAGGCCAATATGCACGAATGGGCCCTCGTGTTCGCTATGTATACCGATGACAATAACGGGTTATTCATGGATGGCTATGGCGTCGGGATTAACGGCACATGGATCGGTGCTTTGCGTTCTTACTATCAGGAACCCAAAATCCGTCTCTGTCCCACGGCAATAAAACCCATGTCGGAAGGAGCCCGAGGCACTTTCGCGGCGTGGGGCGTATTTGGAGCCGGATTACCTTCTGACGATCCAGGGTGGGCCGGGCCGAAGGAGAATGGCGATTACGGCAGCTACGGCATGAATGAGCTGGCATACAATACGCCTGCCGGTTCATCCAGATCGGAAGATTATTGGCGAACCGTAAACGTCAAAGGCGCCACCGAGATTCCTTTGTTGTTCGACTGCATCTGGTACGATGTGTATCCGCTTGATACGGACCATCCTCCCGAGTACCCGGGTGATGTAGTAAAAACCGGGGGTGGAGGTGAAATGAAACGGGTCTGCATCAATCGTCACAATGGATATATAAACGGCCTGTTTATGGATTGGTCCGTCAGAAAGATCGGGGTCAAAGAGCTCTGGACGCTAAACTGGTATCGCGGATTCAATATGGCAAACGTCTGGACCAAAGCAGGCAACGCCCAATCGGCCGACTGGCCCGAATGGATGAGAAGCTTTAAGGACTACTGAAAAATACCGGTTAGTAATGCAGGGCGGGCTTTAGCCCACCGACAAAAGCTCATTGAAAAATCTACCCCCTACGGGTCAGGCGCACTCCTTTATTCCCTAGGCTTCTGTTATCGTAAATAGTTGCTGTCTATAGTTTTCGGTCCCGAGTTTTCCCTCAATAATCCTTGCAGTTTCGCAGCCATTTCGGCCACCTCTCGGGTGTGACGCCGCCGGCCCTGGTCCACGGTCCGGCCGTATTGTATCGTCCATGCCACTTAAGAGTCCACAACTCTTTGAGTCCCACTTTTCTGACAGAGAAATCCATAAAGACACTGTTAATCCCGCCGCTGTGCCTGTCCATACATACGGGATTTGCATAACCGAAAAAACCTATTCCGGAATCAGCATCTTTAGGCGGGGGGGAAGCATCCTCAACGAAACGAGCATATAGCCAGCTACAGTCGAAAACCAGAGGTATGTTGTTTGAATTGCGTACGTAAGCCGTATCCCAATAGGGATTCGCAAGTGGTGTTGCATTTGGATCTTCAATCACCCCGGAAGACATGCGCGGTATTATAACCATTCGTTTGGATACAAACCTGACTTTCGGTATGTCTACTTCATTTTCATCTTTATCTTTTTTTACTTCCGGTTTATAAGCCCATTTATTCAGCCCGTAGCTTCCACACGTGTCCCATGCGGGCCTTGAATCGCGTGGCTCGAAATGGCCCCACGCCAGAAATGTCCCGCCGAACGGCGGTCTTAAATCTGTTCCATAGGGATCCGCAGCTTTCCTGGCCGTGGGGCAAAAAAGTATTTTAGCATCATTGCTGTAGTAATTACTGATAGGATAGTACCATGCAAATTCCCCGTAGTCTCGGGGCAGCCTACCGTCAAATTCGTCCGTGTACATTTTGTAGACCATGCCCCATTGCCTCAGGTTCGATTGGCAGACGCCCGCACGCGCGTTCCGCCTGACCCGGTGCAGCACCGGCAGCAATATCGCCATCAGAAGTGAAATGATTGAAATGACCGTAAGCAGCTCAACCAACGAAAAACCTTTTCGCCTGCGCATTGTTCCTCTCCTTTCATGAGTTAATCACATACCCGTCAGCCCAAGCCCTGACCGGAATCTGTATCAAAATCCGTAATTATTGAGAACAACTGCCCCTACTTTTCTAAATCATGCAAGAGACCAGACCGCTTCTATTACTAATGACGCATTTCACGGTGAAAGTGAAGATTAAAAAATGAGAAAATTTTATATATGTTCTTGACTATTTACTATTTATTTTGACTGAATTTATAGGGTTTACAAAGATTTTAAGCCTTTTCGCATGGGATGAATACTGGTTTGCTTACTGGCAAGGAACCTCACACAAAACAGAAGAAAAATTTTCCACTTGAACTACGTGCCAAGACAAGAAGACCAAGATTGCAGTTACTACTGTTGCTTGCTCTTTCATTTTATATTCCCCTAACCCGGACGAGCCGGAACCAAAGAGGGTTTGATAAAAGGCTGACGCCTCACCGCAGGTGCCTTCTGCTCAGAAGGAGCCGTCTTGTTTGTA
>Ga0209121_10004549_pt1 | contig 12920 bp, 23 predicted proteins | sample Cruoilmetagenom3_FD_187292 | JGI IMG/M metagenome (GOLD analysis project Ga0209121, IMG submission 187292) | Oil polluted marine microbial communities from Coal Oil Point, Santa Barbara, California, USA - Sample 3 (SPAdes) (version 2) | ecosystem: Environmental > Aquatic > Marine > Oil seeps ... | reverse complement strand
CGGATGTGACCAATGAAGCGAAACAGGTCAACCACGGCATTTTTTGGTTTTGATTCTGTGACGAAGGACGCCACCGGGGGCGTATAGACCCAACTCAGCGGTTGTTCAAGCTATCTAGCAGTTGAAGTACCGAATTGGATTTGCCTCGCCGCGTTTCCTTTTTGGCATCTTTTTGCCAACAAATCTTTGCTTATCCTTGCTGGCGACAACGTTTCCCCTAAATCCGTAGCGATCGAGTTCCTCTTCACTTTCGGATAACTCGGGAAAGTTGGTTCTGTCGACGCGCGCCCACTTAGTTGGAACAAAGACTTCAAGAACCACGCCAGCAACGACAGCAAAAACAAAGTCAGCCTTTTCAGCTCGTTGGGGATTAAGCTTCCATGCAAACCGGGTGGCCCGATATATATCCTCCTTCGAAGCAGAGCGATTTATCGTGATCTCAACAACTTTCAACAATCCTTCTTCAAAACTGATCGGCTCAGCCGCAAACTCTCTGATTAATTCTTCCGCATGCATTGCACCACGTTCTGAGTTGCCATGCCCACCCGCAACATTCGTCAGACCGGGATAGGCGTCGATAAGTGCCCCTTCGACTTCGAAAGCCACTTTTTCACTTAATCCATGCCGATGTATGACATGTTGCACTTTCATCCCGCTGAGCTGAATCTGATGAATACGCCCAATTTTTGCGCTCTTATCAGCTTCCTTCGGACCAATCTCCCCGGAGGCGTGCTGGAAAAGGCGGTTTCCGGCTCCCTTTCCGACATAGAAAGTTTCTCCGTTACGTGGATCAATCAGCCGATACACATAGTGTTGAAGCCTTTTTTGAATTTCGTTAGGAAAGCTCTCTGACATTTTCTTTTTCCGCCGATTAACAAAAACGCCCCGGCCTTTTCAGACCGGGGCGCTTCAAACTCACAAGAGGGGCTGGGGTCAGCCCTTCTCTTCGATGATCTCAACCATGTGCGAGATCGAGGCCACCATGCCGCGCACGGCGGGGGTGTCTTCGAGTTCGCGGGTTTTGTGCATCTTGTTCAGGCCCAGACCGATCAGCGTTTGACGCTGTTTGGCGGGGCGACGGATCGGCGAGCCGGTCTGTTTTACAACGATGGTTTTTGCCATTGGTCAGGTCTCCTTACGCGTCGGCGGCTTCGGCAGCATCAGCGGCCGGAGCTTCAGATTTCGCACCCAGGATGTCGGCGACTTTCTTGCCACGACGTTGGGCGACCATGCGCGGGCTGCTTTCTTTTTGCAGGCCGTTCAGGGTGGCGCGGATCATGTTGTAAGGGTTCTGCGAGCCCAGCGACTTGGACACAACGTCCTTGATGCCCAGCATTTCGAACACAGCACGCATCGGACCACCGGCGATGATACCAGTACCTTCCGGTGCGGTGCGCATCACGACTTTACCGGCGCCGTGGCGACCTTCCATGTCGTGGTGCAGCGTGCGACCTTCGCGCAGCGGCACGCGGATCATCTGGCGCTTGGCTTGCTCGGTGGCTTTGCGAATGGCCTCAGGGACCTCTTTCGCTTTACCTTTGCCAAAACCAACGCGACCTTTTTGATCGCCAACCACAACCAGAGCGGCGAAGCCAAAGCGCTTACCACCTTTTACGGTCTTCGATACGCGGTTGATCGCGACCAGGCGGTCAGCAAATTCCGGTGTTTCTTCTTCGCGGCGGCCACGGCCCCGGCGATTGTCATCTCTTGCCATCTGGCATTCCTTTTCAAGGTGGCGCAGGCGCCATTATGTCTCGATCCTGGTGAGCAGCGCTCCCGGATCATCGGGAGGGCGACCGGGTCGCCCTCCTCAAGCTATTTAGAACTTCAGGCCACCTTCACGCGCAGCGTCGGCCAGGGCCTTCACTTTGCCATGAAACAGGAAGCCACCGCGGTCGAAATAGCATTCTTCCGCACCGGCTTTCTTGGCACGCTCGGCGATTGCCGCGCCCACTTTGGCGGCGGCTTCGACGTTGTTCTTGCCGATCACGCCCAGATCCTTCTCCAATGTGGAGGCGGAGGCCAGGGTGACGCCATTCGCGTCGTCGATCAGCTGAGCGCTGATGTTCTTGTTGGAGCGGTGTACCGACAGGCGAAGCTTGCCGACGTTTACTTTCCGCTGCTTGTTCCGGACGCGCAGGCGGCGCTTCAAGAACAGGTCTCGTTTGCTGTTTGCCATCTGACTGGTCCTTACTTCTTCTTACCTTCCTTGCGGAAGATATATTCATCTTTGTACTTGATGCCTTTGCCCTTGTAGGGCTCGGGTTTACGCCAAGCGCGGATGTCGGCGGCGACCTGGCCTACGACCTGTTCGTCAATGCCTTCGACGATGATGATGGTCTGCTTGGGAGCAGTCACCGTCACACCTTCGGGGGCGACATAGTCGACATCGTGGGACAGGCCCAGGTTCAGCTTCAGGGTGTTACCCGTCATCTGAGCACGGTAACCAACGCCGTTGATTTCAAGTTCTTTCTTGAAACCATCGGTGACGCCAGTGACCATGTTCGCGACCATCGTGCGGCTCATGCCCCACTGTTGACGGGCGCGCTTGGACTTGCCACGCGGTTCGATGGAAACGACGTTGTCTTCGACCTTGATGGTCACGTCGTCGGTTGCGGTGAAGTTCCGGGCGCCCTTGGGGCCTTTCACTTCTACGGTCTGACCAGACACGGATGCCGAAACACCTGTGGGCAGCTCGACCGGTTTTTTACCAATGCGAGACATACGAAAGCTCCTTAGAATACGGTGCAGAGCACTTCGCCGCCAACATTCTGGCTGCGGGCACTTGCGTCCGACATGACACCTTTCGGTGTGGAGACAATCGACACACCCAGGCCCTGGCGGACAACGGGGATGTCTTTGACGCCCATGTAAACACGACGGCCGGGGGTCGAAACCCGCTTCAGATCGCGAATGACAGGGGTGCCTTCGTAGTATTTCAGCTCGATTTCGAGGGTCGGGTGACCATCGGTATCGGTGCCTTTTTCATAGCCACGGATGTAGCCTTCGTCGGCCAGCACGTCCAGAACCCAAGCACGCAGCTTGGACGCAGGAGTGGAGACAACGGATTTACCACGCAGTTGCGAGTTGCGGATGCGGGTGAGCATATCGCCGATAGGATCGTTCATAATATCTCTCCCTTACCAGCTCGATTTCACCATGCCGGGGATTTGGCCACTTGAGCCAAGATCCCGCAGCGCGATCCGTGAAACTTTCAGCTTACGATAGTAAGCGTGCGGACGACCGGTCAGCTGGCAACGGTTGTGCAGCCGGGTCGCCGAGCTGTTGCGCGGCAGTTTAGCAAGCGTCAGGCGCGCTTTGAAACGCTCTTCCATCGACTTGCTTTCGTCATTCGCGATCTCTTTCAGCGCGGCACGTTTGGCGGCGAATTTCTCCACCAGCGCCTGACGCTTCTTCTCGCGTTCGATCATTGCTTTTTTAGCCATGTCTTTTCCTTCCCGCGGATCAGCTGTTGAAGGGCATGTTGAAGTGCTTCAACAGGCTCTTTGCTTCCGCGTCGGTATTCGCGGTGGTGGCGATCACGATGTCCATGCCCCAGGCAACATCAACTTTATCAAAGTCGATTTCCGGGAAGACGATGTGTTCCTTCAGGCCCATGGCATAGTTGCCACGGCCGTCAAACGACGTGCCCGGAATGCCGCGAAAGTCGCGGATACGGGGCATTGCGATGGTCGTCAGACGATCCAGAAATTCGTACATCCGGTCGCCACGCAGGGTAACTTTGGCGCCCATCGGCATGTCTTCGCGAACGCGGAAACCAGCGATGGATTTCTTGGCCTTGGTAACCACAGCCAACTGACCAGCAATCGCGGTCAGATCAGCATGCGCCGACTTGGCTTTCTTCGAGTCCTTAACGGCCTCGGCACCACACCCGATGTTCAGGACGATCTTGTCCAAACGCGGGATTTCCATGTCGTTCTTGTAGGAAAATTCTTCCTTCATGGCGGCACGGATCGTGTCGGCATAGAGCGACTTGAGGCGGGGGGTATATGTTGCAGCGTCAAGCATTACACGGTCTCCCCGGTGGTTTTGGCGAAGCGAACTTTCTTGCCGTCTTCCATACGGAAGCCAACGCGGGTCGCTTTGCCTTTGCTGTCCAGAAGGGCCAGGTTCGACAGCTGGATCGGCATCGCTTGCGGGATGCGGCCACCTTGTGCGGTCTGGCTTTGTTTGGTGTGGCGGATGGCAACATTGATGCCCTCCACGATGGCTTTGCCAGCACTCGGGTTCACCAGCGAAATCTCGCCTTCCTTACCCTTGTCCTTGCCAGCCAACACGACAACCTTGTCGCCTTTTTTCAACTTAGCAGCCATCTTACAGAACCTCCGGAGCCAGCGAGATGATCTTCATGAAGTTCTTCGCGCGGAGTTCGCGAACAACCGGTCCAAAGATCCGGGTGCCAACGGGCTCGTTGTTGTTGTTCAGGATAACGGCCGCGTTGCGGTCGAAGCGGATTGCGGTACCGTCATCACGACGGACCTCTTTGGCGGTGCGAACGACGACGGCCTTGCGGACGTCCCCTTTTTTCACGCGACCGCGCGGGATGGCTTCCTTGACCGAGACGACAATGACGTCGCCTACGGATGCGTACTTACGCTTGGAACCACCCAGGACCTTGATGCACTGAACACGGCGCGCGCCGCTGTTGTCAGCTACATCCAGGTTGGTTTGCATCTGGATCATATGGTTTCTCCCGACCTATGGGGGGCGATGCACTGCCGGATCCCCAGGGTTTCGACTATGTCGAAAAGTCTGCTGGCTTAGGCCGACAGAACTTCCCAACGTTTCGTTTTCGATTTCGGTGCGCATTCCTGGATACGGACTTTGTCACCGGTCTTGAAAGCGTTCTGTTCATCGTGAGCCCGGTACTTCTTGGACTTACGGATGGTTTTCTTCAGAACCGGGTGCGTAAAGCGGCGTTCGACGCTTACGGTTACGGTCTGGGCGTTGGCGTCCGAGGTTACGGTGCCGGTCAGAATACGTTTGGGCATATCTCAGGCTCCCCTTACTCGGTCGCAGCTGCAGCGGCAGCTTTTTGGTTCAATACGGTCTTTACGCGGGCTGCGTCACGGCGAACCTGGCGAACACGCGCGGTGTTTTCCAGAGCACCCGAAGCCTGCTGAAAACGCAGATTGAAGGATTCTTTTTTCAGCTCGGCCAGCGCGTCGCGCAGCTCTTCCGGGCTTTTGTCATTCAGTTCCGTGGCGTTCATCGCCTTTTCCTTTCGAACAACACCAGAAGGCCCCCGTCATTTGGTTCAGGGTCACCCGTCGTCTGGTGCATGCATGAGTCGCACGAATCCCGTTTGCACGGAATCCGCAAGATATGGGTCTATAGGGTGAAGCCGCATGGGGGGCAAGGGAAAGTTTGTCGCGACAGGCACAGGCCCACGACCACGTGCAGCGCTATGAATTCAGATATCCGCCAAACAATGAGATGAACGCGCCAAGATGGACGACCATAATGGCCCGATCTTTCCACATTACGCCGACGGCGAACCAAAGGAAGATGCCGACAAAAAACGCAAACACGTTCCAGGGCACGATGTTCAATCCGGTCAGACCATAGCCGATCAGCTGTATGAAAGTGGCCCCCCACTTCACGACATCAACGGTTTTCATGTGCGCGCGTCTCCCGCCTCTGCCGAGATGGCGAAGGGTGCCATAATTCTTATCGCAAACACACTTGTCTGCAAACCCAAGTGTGGCGCGATGCCCCCTCGCCCTCGCAGCCCCGCTGCGCTATCACCCCCCCATGGCACATATTGAATCACTCTTCGTCACCCGTCTGTATCACGCCGCTCTGTCAGAGATTGGCAAACCCGTGGATCCTGATGAGCTGGAAGCCTCGTGCTGGGCCATCGCCGAGGAGGACGAGGCCGGCCAGGACTGGTGCGAGGAGAACGGCTATCCGGGCTATACATCCTATGCGTCGCTGGACGATCTGACTTGGCGCTCGCCGATCTTCAAGGCGTTGAAGAAGGTGTTGGACAAACATGTCAAAGCCTTCGTCAAGGATCTGGAGTTTGATCTGGACGGGCGCAAGCTGGTGCTGGAAGACCTGTGGATCAACATCCTGCCCGAGGGCGGATATCACTCGGCCCACATCCACCCGCATTCGGTGATTTCGGGCACCACCTATGTGGCGATGCCCGAAGGCGCATCCGCCCTGCGCTACGAAGACCCGCGCCACGCCCGCATGATGGCCACGCCACCGCGCAAGAAAGACGCCCGGCGCGAGCTGCAAAGCTTTATCTACGCCAAGCCCGTTATCGGCGACGTGCTGCTGTGGGAAAGCTGGCTGCGCCATGAGGTTCTGATGAACCAAGCAGAAGAAGAACGGATTTCGGTGAGCTTTAATTACAAGTGGTCATAAATATGACCACTTGAGTGCGGTGTAGGCGGTTTTTCAAAAACCGTCCGGACCGCACCCCGTTGCAGTTTGATCGCTAAGGGCTGCGCCCCGCGACCGGCAGGGGATTGAACATCAATCCCCGAGAGGTGACGCTGGGTGGACGCAACTCCTTCTGACACATTTGTTTCTGTCACCCCTGCTGGGCCTCACCACCAAGGGCAGCGTCCGAACCGAGGGGGGGGCGAGAAGCGCCCGCCCCGTGGGGGCGGTTCGGGCGCTGCCCGGCCTATCGTCCGGGGGAAATCAAATGGAAACACATTGTAGCTTCAACCCATGCACACTGCCTATAGGTGAGTAGGTAGGGTTGGGGTCGCCAATGTGGGAACCTAGAAAAGCATATTTTTATAGACGGAAGAACGGAACACTCGTCTATGTTCCTCCTGGCTTTCGCTGGTGTGATGAGAAAGGCCGCAAGAAAGGAAAGGCACGCATTAGTCGCTGCCCTGACTGTTGCGCTTCCATTGAAACCGGAAGAAATCCGAAAGGGGGATCGGCGCATTTCGAACGCGGCATGGGTGCGCTTGGAACACTCCACCCGTGCTTTACAGGGGGACGTGACCTGTCGAAGCAAAGACCCAAAGACATGGATGATCTCTTCGATTAGCCGCCAAAAGAAAACCCCCGCCGATTGCTCAGCGGGGGGTCTTTGATTTCTCACCGGGGTGCGGTCCGCGCGTTTCTTTCAGAAACTCACTCCACCGCACTGGCGTCAATTTGCCTTGGCAAATTGCGCCTTACCAGTCTTCACGTACCACAGTGCGGGTTTTCACCGGCAGCTTCATGGCGGCAAGGCGCAGGGCTTCGCGGGCTGTTGCTTCGTCGACACCGTCGATTTCGAACATCACGCGGCCCGGCTTCACTTTGCAGGCCCAGAAATCCACGGAACCTTTACCTTTACCCATCCGAACTTCGACGGGCTTGGAGGTTACGGGAGTGTCCGGGAAGATGCGGATCCATACACGGCCTTGACGTTTCATGTGACGCGTCATGGCACGACGTGCAGCTTCGATCTGACGGGCAGTGACCCGCTCAGGCTCAAGAGCTTTCAGACCATAGGTGCCGAAGTTCAGGTCAGAGCCGCCTTTGGCTTCGCCCTTGATCCGGCCCTTGTGCATCTTGCGGAATTTAGTGCGCTTGGGTTGCAGCATTTTTCATGCCTCCTTAACGACGGCCGCCGGCGCCACGGGGCGCGGGACCTTCTTGGAGCTCAGCAAGACGACGGTCATGAGCAGACGGATCGTGCTCCATGATCTCACCTTTGTAGATCCAAACCTTGATACCGATGATGCCATAGGCCGTGACGGCCTCTTTCTGGGCATAATCGATGTCGGCGCGCAGGGTGTGCAAAGGCACACGACCTTCACGGGTCCACTCGGTACGGGCGATCTCGGCGCCGCCAAGACGGCCTGCGACGTTGATCTTGATACCCAGAGCACCCATGCGGGTTGCGTTCTGTGCGGCGCGTTTGATGGCGCGACGGAACCCAACACGGCGTTCCAGCTGCTGCGCGATCGACTCGGCGACCAGGGCAGCATCCAGCTCGGGCTTACGAACTTCAACGATGTTCAGGTGCAGCTCGCTGTCGGTCATCGCGGCGATCTTGCGACGCAGGGTTTCGATGTCTGCGCCTTTCTTGCCGATGATGACACCCGGGCGGGCAGTGTGAACCGTGACGCGGCACTTTTTGTGCGGACGCTCGATGATCACACGGCTGACGCCGGCTTGCTTGCACTCTTCCTTGATGAAATCACGGATGCGCAGATCTTCCAGCAGCAGATCACCATAGTCTTTGGTGTCGGCATACCAGCGGCTGTCCCAGGTACGGTTGACCTGAAGGCGCATGCCGATCGGATTTACTTTGTTACCCATCAGGCTTGCTCCTCAACTTGACGCACTTTGATCGTGAGTTCCGCGAACGGCTTCATGATCTTGCCGAACCGGCCACGAGCCCGCGGACGACCGCGCTTCATGGTCAGGTTTTTGCCAACCCATGCCTCGGCGACGATCAGTTCATCGACGTCCAGGTTGTGGTTGTTTTCGGCGTTTGCAATCGCGGACTGAAGGCACTTCTTCACGTCCTGCGCGATCCGCTTGTTCGAGAAGGTCAGGTCCGTCAGGGCCTTGTCGACTTTCTTGCCACGGATCATTTGTGCGACCAGATTCAGTTTTTGCGGGCTGGTACGGAGCATTTTGGTTTTCGCCATTGCTTCGTTGTCTGCCACGCGGCGGGGATTTTTATCCTTGCTCATGGCTTACTTCCGCTTCGCTTTTTTGTCGGCGGCGTGGCCATAATAGGTGCGAGTCGGCGAATATTCACCGAACTTCTGACCAATCATGTCTTCCGTGACGTTAACAGGGATGTGCTTCCGGCCGTTGTAAACGCCAAACGTCAAGCCCACGAATTGGGGCAGGATCGTCGAGCGACGCGACCAGATTTTGATGACTTCGTTGCGACCAGATTCTTTCGACTTCTCGGCTTTCTTCAGCACATAGGAGTCGACGAACGGGCCTTTCCATACAGAACGCGACATGATTACCGGCCCTTTTTCTTAGCGTGACGCGAGCGGATAATCAGCTTCGACGACGCCTTGTTCTTGTTCCGGGTGCGTGCACCCTTGGTCGGCTTGCCCCAAGGGGTAACCGGGTGACGACCGCCCGAGGTCCGACCTTCACCACCACCATGGGGGTGATCGACCGGGTTCATGACAACACCACGCACAGAGGGACGGATGCCCTTGTGACGGTTGCGGCCTGCTTTACCCAGGTTCTGGTTCGAATTGTCGGGGTTGGACACGGCGCCAACGGTGGCCATGCATTCCTGACGCACCATGCGCAGTTCACCTGACGACAGGCGGATCTGTGCATAGTTACCGTCACGACCAACGAACTGAGCATAGGTGCCAGCAGCACGGGCGATCTGGCCGCCTTTGCCGGGCTTCAGTTCGATGTTGTGAACGATGGTGCCGATCGGCATGCCCGAGAACGGCATCGCGTTGCCCGGCTTGATGTCAGATTTCGCGCTTGCGATCACCTTGTCACCAACGGCCAGACGCTGCGGAGCCAGGATATAAGCCTGCTCGCCGTCTTCGTATTTTACCAGGGCGATAAACGCGGTCCGGTTCGGGTCATATTCGATCCGCTCAACCGTTGCTGCGACGTCAAACTTGTTCCGTTTGAAGTCAACAATACGATAGAGCCGTTTTGCCCCGCCGCCGCGGCGACGCATCGTGATCCGTCCGGTGTTGTTCCGGCCGCCCTTTTTGCTCAAACCCTCGGTGAGGGATTTGACAGGACGTCCTTTCCAAAGCTCCGAACGGTCGATCAGAACCAGCCCACGCTGGCCCGGCGTAGTCGGTTTATACGACTTGAGTGCCATGCTTTCTGTCTTCCGTTTAGCTTGAGCGTTGCTGCGAGTTTACCCGCAATCATCGCCCTTGATGTTAAGCCCCCCGTGGTTCACGGGTGACCAAAGTATAGGCCCCCGAAGGTGCCCGAATTCCAAATGTCATAGGCCCCGGAACGAATCCGAGGCCAGTCGACTGGCGGGATGTAACAGGGATGCTGGGGGGTGTCTATAGAAAGAAGGGTTTTGCGCGCATTGCACCAAGCCGTGGCGGCGCCGTTCCGTGGGGTGGCGGACGTCCTTGAAGAAAGGTCGTATCAAAGCCTCCTCCACCTGGATGCAAAGCCGCGCATCGGCGACGCGCGCGGGGGCGACCCAACAGAAGTGGACACCACTTTATCCTGCCAAGTCCGAATAACTTCGAAAGGACACACCCGACCTCACCAAATCGCCGCCGCACAGGGGCGCGTCGCCGATACGCGGCGGCCTGCGGCCTTGATTCCGCGCAAATCTCGATCATCCGGTTATAAATTCGCGTAACTTGTTCCAACACGAAACGATCTACGCTATTTTTTCTCACATGGACAACGCAACCGGAATGACCGCAAAGGTCCAAAGATTTATCAGGCTAGCGCGCGAAAAGATACGCCACGAAAGAGTAGGCGCCCCTTCTGAGAGGCAAGATGAGTTAAATCAGGCTGAACTAGCGATCCGACAAATAGTTGAGCGTTCAAGAACCGAAAGAATTACTTTTGGAAAGCTCACCAGCGAACTAGACGCCGTAGAAAAACGGCAAAACAAAAGTCGGGCAAACAAGTCAGGCAGAACCTACTTGAACTGGCAAAACGAGCACTTACCATCGAAACAAGCGGGCGCTCCTGGGATGGGGAAAAGACGGTAGAAAAGTTTTCGGCGAGCACTCAACCTGTGGACAACTTTAGCTAGTCGAAAGCTCTAGTCAGCAGACCTTGGTTCCTTCCGGCCAAATGAAAAGCCCCCCGGCTTTCACCGAGGGGCTTTCCAATTTCACAAGACGGGTCGTTTACAGACCGGTCGAGACGTCGATCGTGTTGCCTTCTTCAAGCGTCACATATGCCTTTTTGACATCCTTGCGCTTGCCCAACTGGCCACGGAACCGCTTGACCTTGCCTTTGGTGATGGTCGTATTCACGGCCTTCACCTTGACACCGAACAGTGTTTCCACTGCTTCTTTGATCATCGGTTTGTTCGCATCAATCGACACTTCGAAGACCACTGCGCCATTTTCGGACGCCATGGTGGCTTTCTCGGTGATGATCGGCTTGCGGATCACGTCGTAGAGTTCTGCCTTCGTGCTCATTTCAGTCGAGCCTCCAGTGCTTCGACACCTGCTTTGGTGATCACCAGAGTGTCACGCTTCAGGATGTCATAGACATTGGCGCCCATCGTCGGCAGCACATCGAGACCGTCGATGTTGCGAGCAGCTTTGGCGAAGTTTTCGTTCACCTCGGCGCCGTCGATGATCAGGGCGCGTTTCCAACCCAGGTCCTTGACTGCTTTGGCCAGAACAGCGGTCTTGCCGTCGGTGTCAGCAGTGTCGATCACAACCAGTTCGCCAGCTTTCAGCTTGGCGGACAGGGCGTGCTTCAGACCCAATTTGCGGAACTTCTTGGTCAGGTCGTGGCCGTGCGAACGCACAACCGGGCCTTTGTAAACACCACCACCGCGGAAGATCGGTGCCGAACGGGCGCCGTGGCGTGCGCCACCGGTGCCTTTTTGGCGATAGATCTTCTTGGTCGAGTATTTGACTTCCGAACGCGTCTTGACCTTGTGGGTGCCGGCCTGCGCATTGTTGCGCTGCCAACGGACCACACGGTGCAGGATGTCCGCGCGCGGCTCCAGACCGAAGAGTGCTTCGTCGAGATCGACGGAGCCGGCTTTCTTGCCGTCCAGTTTGATCACATCAAGTTTCATGCTTCACCACCTTCTGCCGGAGCTTCTGCGGCAGGTGCTTCTGCCACGGGGGCAGCGGCCGATTTGAGGCCAGCCGGGAACGGAACGTTCTCAGGCAGCTTCTTTTTCACGGCGTCTTTGACAGTGACCCAGCCACCTTTGGAACCGGGAACGGCACCTTTGATGAAGACCAGGCCGCGATCGGCGTCGGTTTTGACAACTTCCAGGTTCTGGGTCGTCACACGGGCAGCACCCATGTGGCCAGCCATTTTCTTGCCCTTGAACACCTTGCCGGGGTCCTGACATTGGCCGGTGGAACCGTGCGAACGGTGCGAAATCGACACACCGTGCGTGGCGCGAAGACCGCCAAAGTTCCAACGCTTCATGGCGCCTTGGAAGCCTTTACCAATCGACGTACCCGAAACATCAACCTTTTGACCTTCGACAAAGTGCTCTGCCGAAATCTCTTCGCCGATGGCGATCAGGTTGTCTTCGGAAACGCGGAACTCAGCGACTTTGCGCTTGGGTTCAACCTTGGCAGCGGCAAAATGGCCGCGCATGGCTTTGGAAGTGCGTTTTGCTTTGGCTGCACCCGCACCCAGCTGAACGGCGGTATACCCGTCGCGGTCAGTGGTGCGGTTGTCGACAACCTGCAGCGTGTCCAGATGAAGAACGGTCACAGGAATCTGCTTTCCGTCTTCCATGAAAAGCCGGGTCATGCCGACTTTCTTTGCGATAATACCAGAGCGCATCTCAGATACCCCCTTAGACCGAAATCTGAACGTCAACACCAGCAGCCAGGTCGAGCTTCATCAGCGCGTCCACGGTCTGGGGTGTCGGGTCAACGATATCCAGCAGGCGCTTGTGCGTGCGGATTTCGAACTGATCGCGGGATTTCTTGTCCACGTGGGGACCACGGAGAACCGTGAATTTTTCGATCTTGTTGGGCAGCGGGATGGGACCGCGCACCTGTGCACCCGTACGTTTGGCAGTGTTGACGATTTCCTGTGTGGACGCATCCAGCACACGATAGTCAAACGCCTTAAGACGGATACGAATGTTTTGACTGGTCATAGCATTCGCCCTTTCAGGCCTTGTGTTGATAGGACGACAGATGGCTCATTCCACCTGCCCTCATCGAACCCAAAAGACAGGACCGAATCCCGTCTGATGGACATTCGCATTGCGAACCGTTGCCCATTACAGGGGG